>TARA_R110002072_G_scaffold303103_1_pt1 | contig 55788 bp, 42 predicted proteins | sample TARA_R110002072 | Tara Oceans TARA_R110002072 (sample SAMEA4397118) | marine metagenome | biome: Polar Biome; feature: [SRF] surface water layer (ENVO:00010504); material: water (ENVO:00002006), including particulate matter (ENVO:01000060) such as... | depth 5 m | reverse complement strand
CCTTGTGCCGGCTTTGGCCGGCGCACCCAGGCACAGAAGTAACACTTTCCCGGCCCGTTGTTCGCCTGCTCGTTCCACCACTTGCAGGAGAACGCAAATGGCAAGGAAACCGCGCAACGACTCGCCAGGAACCTGGCACCACGCAATGAACCGCGCGATCGCTCGCCGGCCCATCTTCGAAACGCGAGAGGATGTGCGCTACTTCCTCGCTGGCGTCGCCCGTTCGGTTCGCAGAGGCCAACTCGAAGTGCACGCATGGTGCGTGATGACGACGCATTTCCACATGCTCGTGCGAAGTCCGATCGGCGAGTTGTCAGAGGCGATGCACCGCATCCAGAATGCGTTCACGCGCTACTTCAACCGGAAACGGCGTCGTGATGGACCACTGTTTCGCGGTCGCTTCTTGTCCAACCCTGTGGAATCGATAGCCTACCGGCGGATTCTGGTGAACTACATCGACGCGAATCCGGTTCGTGCCGGCCTGTGCACCGATCCATGCAGGTATCCGTGGGGCAGCTCGCGGCAGTATGTCGAAAGCACGGGACCACGTTGGCTGCACCGGCAATGGGTCGAAGAGCTGGTCTCCGAGCGATCGCCTACGGGGCGCTTCGATCCGAGTTCTTATCCGCGATCCACGGATGAGCGGCAGCGTGATGTGTTCGCGCACCTGGTGCAAGCGCGACTCGAATCGTCCAGCACAACCGACGAGCTCGATTCGCTATTAGCCATGGCGCCCCCGGCCATTCGTGCTTGGTTGCGGCGCAAGGCGGTTCTCGCTGATGGCGCGCCACCACCATTCCCATGCGTCGCGGCCACCGTCATCACCGACTCGATCGCCGAATCCGCCATCCAGCACGGCACCTGGATCGTTCGCCCAAACCGCGCACAAGTCGACGGCTGGTCCACTCTGCACGCAGGTCTCCTACGCGGTCTCGCAAACGAGAGCATGGTCGGCGTTGCACATCGCGTCAAAGTGTCGGCAGTGCAAGCCAAGAGGCTTGTCACTCGCCACCGAGAGCTCCTGCTCACGTCCGACCTCTACAGCAACCGCGCCGCTGAAATCACCCACACAATCCTGAACGTACTGTGCCAGGCACAGATCTAACATCTTCGCGCTTCGCTACAACCAGGACGCGAACGTCAACGTGTTACTTCTGTGCCTGGCACCGTACTAACTCTCGAAGGGGTTGTACTTGCCGGGGACGGGGATGGGGTACTTGCCGTCTTCGCCGGGGACGGTTGGTGGCACGGAGTCCATGGTGTAGGTGTCGATGCCGGGGGCCAGGTTGCGGCCGCGGGCTAGCAGGTCGTCCCACTTGAGCTCCTTGCCGGAGTAGCAGGCTTCGCGGCCGAGGATGGCGGTGAAGGTGGAGTGCGCGCCGTATTCGCCTTCGTTGTAGATCTCGCCGCGCATCAGGGCCTCGATCAGGTCGTGCTGCTCTTGTTGGTGACCGCCTGGGCTGCGTCCCTTGAACTGCCACGCGTTCGGGCCTTCGATGCGGCCGGCTGGCACCGCGGTGCCCTTGCTGCCGTGAAGGGCTTCGCTGACGTTGGTCCAACCACCGGCGAGGTGACGGCCTTGGCTGTACATCTTGGTACCGTCGGCAAACGTGTACTCGCAGAACGTGTGGTCGTTGATCTGCGACTTGGTGGCGTCGCCGCCCATGCGCATTTCACGACCGCCCATGCCGTTGCACTTGACCGGGTAGGCGTTCTTCGCCCAGCAGCCGACGTCGAGGTTGTGGATGTGCTGCTCGACGATCTGGTCGCCGCAGACCCAGTTGAAGTGGTACCAGTTGTTGCACTGGAACCCCATCTCGGACTGATTCGGACGACGCTTGCGATACCAGATGCCACCGCCGTTCCAGTAGACACGCGACAGGATGACGTCGCCGATCGCGCCGTCGTGCACGCGCTTCATCGTCTCCATGTACTTCGGCTCGTGACGACGCTGCAGGCCGATGCCGACCATCAGGTTCTTCTTCTTGGACTCGGTGACGGCGGCGAGCACGCGGCGAATGCCGGGGGCGTCGGTCGCGACCGGCTTCTCCATGAAGATGTGCTTGCCCTTGCTGACCGCGTATTCGAACTGCTGCGGCTTGAAGCCAGGCGGCGTCGCAATGACCACGAGATCACAGTCACTGTCGATCGCGCGCTTGTAGGCATCGAGACCGGTGAAGATGCGCTCGGCGGTCACATCGACCTTGCCCTCCGCATGCTCACGCAAACTCGCCACCGAGTTCTCGGCTTTCTCGCGGAACGCATCGGCGACGGCGACCAAGCGCACGTTGCCCTTGGTGTTGAAGATCTGGCCGACGGCACCTGTGCCGCGACCGCCACAACCGACCAGCGCGACCTTGATCTCGTCGCAACCGCGAACGTGAACGTTTGGCATCATGGAAGCACTGGGCATGGACGCAGAAACGCCAGTGCCGACGAGGGCAGCAGAGGACGTTGCAAGGAAGTTCCGACGGGTAGTCTTGGGCATGAAGTTCGTCTCGACAGGCTGAGTTGGAGGCGCAACGGTAGTGCAATGGGCGCGTGCAATGCCAGCCCCCGGCGCCGCTGTCATGCGCCAAAGATGTAGGCGATTAGCGGGGACGGCCGGAGCGAGTCGAAAGCCATGCGGACAGCAAGACAATGGCTGTGCCGATGATCGCGAGCACCGTCACCGATTCGCCGCGCACCGCAATGCCAAGCACCGTGGCCACCACCGGGATGACATAGGTCGTCATCGACGCACGAACGGATCCAACGCGGCCCGTGAGCTTCGTGGCCATCATCAAGGCCAGCCCGGTGCCGCCCGCGCCGAGCGCGATGCAGGCGAACATCGGCCCCCACGCGAAGCTCGACTCGGGCAAGCCGACGGCTGCGTATGGCGCAACCAACACAGCAGCAAGTGCGACCGCGCGAGACAGCACTGGCATCGAGCCATACTTGCGCTGTAGCGGCCCGGCGAGATTGATGGCGAAGCCATAGGAGAAGATCGCCGCCAGGACCAGAGCGACCCCAATCGCATGCGTGCTTGAGGTCGTCGCGCCCGGGATGCCAATCAACAGAACGCCGACCACGCCGACCGCCACCCCCACCATGCGCCGAGTGCTCGTCGGGGTTGCGAAGAACAACCAAGAGATCGCAACGGTGCCGAGCGGCATCGCCGCATTGAGCATTCCGGCCAACGACGAATCAATCCACTGCTGGGCAATCGGGAACATTGTCAACGGAAACGCAATCCACGTCACGGCAAGCCACGCGATCTTCGGCAGATCTCGCCGCTCGACCGGGCGCCAGGCCCTTGGCAAGAGGCCGAGGAACAACGCGCCCGTGAATACGCGCAAGAACGTGACGACACCCGGCGAAAACGCTTCGAGGCCGATCGCGATAAACAAGAACGACGCGCCCCAGATGCAAGCCGCGCCAAGCAGCAACGCCCAATCGAGCAAGCGGAACGGCGTATCCGCGTGGGAGACGCTCACTGACGCTTCTTCTGCAATGTATAGTAGACCTTGTCGCCAAGCAGTTGCTTCGCCGTGCGCGACGCCATGCCAGCTAGTGAGAAGGTGTAGACATTGCCTTCGCGCAACTCACCCAACTGCACGGTCAGCGTCGTGCCGGCGTCGTCCAAGTTCGCGGACGCTACGGGCACATCACGGTCATCGACCTTCGGCGAGCCATAGGCCTTGAAGTACTTGTAGCCATGCGCGCGCACCTTCAAGCCCTTGAGGGTCTGCATGTCAACTGGCTGAGTAAACCGCAACGTGAAGCCGCGCGAAGTCACGCGCACCTGATCGACCGCGAACAGCTCTGCTGGCTTCGCCCGCAACCGCACACGCACCAGGCCCTCAGCACCGGCCCACGACAAGTGCGTCTTGCCGATCCACAGCGAACCATCCGCAGTGAACGTCATGCGATGATTGCCGGCGCCAAGCAACTGGGTCTGCAAGAACGGGATGGCCGCGCCTTGGGACACGTCGCCGACCGGATCCGGAAGGAACCGCACCAACGTCTTCTGATTCATCTCCCCCAGCAACGTCTGCCCTGCAAAGACACCAAACACGCCTTCGGGCACCGCGATCGGCTGTGTTGGCGAACTGGCAAGCTCTCCTTGCGGCAACCAGGCGGCGGCCGGCGTACGCAACGCATCCAGTTCCGCGACCGGCATCTGCAAGGGGTTGCGCGTCCAGCCTTCGCGCCAGATCAGCGACGCAACGTGGCCGTAGAAGCCTCCTTCGCGCACGTGGTGCACCTTGCTTGTGCCAAGCCAATCACCCTGATTATCCGTCACCAAGAGTCGACCATCCGCATCGAAACCGATGCCATCCGGTGAACGAAAACCGCACGCGAACGGAGTCACCTGCTCGCCATCCGGCGACAGTTTGATGACCCAGCCGCGCCACTTGGCGCGCGCATACATGCGACCGGCTGCGCCACGCACCTTGCCCCACTCCTTGGCAACGTCCATCTTGTCGCGGGGCACGCCAATGTCGCTCCACTCACCACGGATCTCCTCGCGGATGCCAGCACCGTTCGACGCGGTGTTGAGTGCCACGTAGAGATTGCCGTCGCGATCGCGCGCCGGGCCGAACGCGAACTCGTGGTAGTTGCCGGTCATGCCAAAGCCGTCATAGACGGTGTCGTAGGCATCAGCGCGGCCATCGCCATCGGTATCGCGCAAGCGCGTCAACTCGCAACGCTGCATGACCAACAGGCTCGAATCGCTTTCGGCCAGCATGCCCAGCGGCTCGTGCAAGCCTTCGGCGAACGGCGTCCACACGCCAGTCGCCGGATCGTAGAGCAACACCTCGCCGCGATGAAAACACACCGCCAACTTGCCGCTCGGCAGAGCGGCGATGCCGCCAATCTGCGGATCGATACCGGCCGGGATCTCGATCGTTTCGATCGAGAACGCATCCGTCCACACGTCACCGCGAAACGCACCCAACATGGCGAAGAACACTGCAAAGACATGCATCAGTTTTTCTCCTCCATGATCACGGTGAACGCAGCTTCCTTGCCCTTGTTTGGCGTGAACATGGCTCCTTCGAACAGGCCATGCTCACTGAAGTAGTCGAGCTTGTCTGAGGCCACGAACATCATGCGCCAATCCGCCGGAGCGCCGCGCAAGACGAAGTGCCGGGCCAGTGCCTGACCGTCACTGCTCATCGTAATGCGCTCCTGCACTTCGACCTCGCCGACGCGATAGCGAAACGTAGGCAAGCCGTCCTTGAGACGGTAGCCGAGGAACTTGCGCTTCGCATTCTCGGCCACCGGCAACGGACTCTTCGCTTCGCGCAACAACACCTCACCCACGACCTTGGCCAGCCCATTGCCGTTGCTCTTCCAAACTGGCCATCCGTCAACGAAATCGCCCTTCCACACGTACCGCAAACGGCACGCGCCCGCGTCGAAACAGAAGTGGTAGTCGTTGTTGACGGCAACTGCGATGGCCGCGGGCCCTGCATCCGGCATGAACAAGCGCATCACCAACGGCCGCTTCCGCATCGATGGCGATGCGCGAAACTTGTCGGCGTCCTTGACAACAACTTCCTTCATGCCCTTCGTGCTGGCGACGATGTAGCCATGGATCGACATCAGATGGGCGTCCGTCAACGCCGCCATCGACGGCATCTGGATGACTCCCTTGCGCTTCGGCTGGGGATCCTTGCACCACGCCAGGAAGTCTTTGCGTTTATCGCCGTAGAGTCCAGCGATCTCGACCAGTGAAGGGCCGACATGCATGCGATCGTGCACATGGCACGCCGCACACATGGCGCCAAACAACAATTCGCCTTGCTCGAGTGCGCCGGCGCCCTGCTTGCCATCTTGGGCATTCGCAGCACTACAGCAGAAGAAGGAGAGAACGAGCGCGAAGCGCTGCAGGTGCGTAGGCAACATCAATTGATTCGTGGATCAGAGCGAGCGAATGCGCAGGTTCCGCAGTTGCAGCGGCATCGAGTGATCTTGGAACCCAATCGAGCCCGTGCGCGGGCGATCGGCGATGCGCTTGTGATCGAGCGCCATCGTGTGCACCAGGCGACCATTCAACGTCACCAGAATCGTGCCGTTCTCGCAAAGCACGTGCATGTGGTTCCACTCACCCGCCGGCTTCGCCGCGTTCTCACTCGGCGGCCCACCCGGAATGATGCCGCCGGCATCGTGGTCGGTCAGACGCACCTTGTCCGCGGCCGTCGCGTAGAGCTGCACTTCGACGCCCGTGGCGACTGGCTTCGCCTGATCGCCGACGTGGAAGTAGAAACCTGAGTTGCCGTTCTTCTCGAGGCTGTACTCAAACTCCGCCTCGAAATCCGCGTAGTCGCCTTCGACCCAAAGGTAGTGGCCGTAGCGCTGCCAACCCTTCTGGCCATCGCTCGGCGTCAGCTTGGCGACGCCATCGGCGAGCGTCCAATTGCCTTTGGTCGTGCAATGCGTCGACAGTTCTTTGCCGGCCAGCGGCTTCGCCCAGGCACCCGGCTCCTCCAGTTCCAGGATCTCGACCGAACGGAACTGGATCGCGTGGCTCTCGGATTGCAGCGAGATCGTGCCCTTGCGCAGTTGCTTGCTACGACCATCGGCGAGCAACTTCTTGGCGTCCGCATCGCGCGGATCCAATTGCGGCTGCTCATAGGCGAGCACCGTGTGGCCGTCGATCAGGTGACGAATCGTATCGCCGCGCACTTCGATCTCGGCAGTGACCCAACCGTCGCCGCGGTAGGTCTTGGAGTTGGAGTTCAAGCAATGCGGCGTCCACAGCTTGCCGTTGCGAACGACATTCGTGCCGGGCGTGCACAGGTTCGAAGTCGGCCGCTCGCCCTTCTCGCGACCGCCCAGGATCTGCACTTCGATCGACACTGGGAAGTTCTGTTTCTTGGTCATCGATTCCGCGGACTGGCCATGAATCATCACGCCACTGTTGCGGAACGCCCAGCCAGGGCCACCCTTCACCTGTGGGCCGACAAAGCGGTATTCGGTGCGGAATCGGTAGCTGGCAAACTCGTCCTTGTAGAACAAGTGACCAAAGCGGCCGTTGAACGCATCGTAGTTTTCGTAGGAGACGGTCAGCAGTCCGTCGACGACGCGGAACGTATCACCAAAGTTGTCCCCGAGGTCGTGGCCGACGATCTTCGGCGTCCAACCGGTCAGGTCCTTGCCGTTGAACAACGGCCGCCACGTTGCCTGCGAGGCAGCGGGAGCAGCGGCGTCTTGCGCAGCGGCAACGCCGGCAAGGCTGGTGACCGCCAGCATCGCAGCGGCAACCAGCTGCGGAAAGAACACAACACGAGGACGAGGGTGCGAACCGTTCATCGCCGGACGATACCCGATGCCGGTCTCGGGTCACGCGTCCCATCCGCGTGTCAATCGCGGCACCGCGACTGCTAGTAGACGACCCCGCCAACCGGTGCGCCAATGCCGATCGCGCCCATCTCCAGCATCACCGGCTGGAACCAAATCGTTCGACCGAACAACTGCACTGCTACCGGTCCCGTGCTGGCGGTCATAAACAAGCCGTTGACGTCGGCGGTGCCCACACTGATCACCGCTGCCGTCGACGGACTAAGCCGCAGCGGCTCGAGAGCGAACGGCACCGCCGCCGACGGCATCAACTCGCCAGTCGCAACGACCACCAAACTGCCAGGCAAGCAACGCGTCATGATGCGATAGCCGGAACCAACCCGAGGCGCGCCAAACGACGTGTATTCGACCAAGCCATAGCTCGTCAGAATGCGCGCGGCGGCTTCGAGACCGGCAACGGGAGGCCCCGGAACCTGCCATCCTGCCTGGCCAGGCAGCACGAACCCCATGCCGCCAATCATCGTGCTGCGACAATGGCGCACGGGAGTGGTGCTCTGATTGAGCACCGCCGGCACTGGGAACGAAGACACACTGTCGCCGCCGAGAACCGACGTGTCCGTGAGCGACACGTTGCCGCCCATGACACGCATTGCCGGCCAGCCAGTGCCAAGCAGGTAGGCGTCCGCGCCCACCACCGAGCAATCGTTGAGCTCCAATCGACCGCCGGTAACTCGAATCGCGTAGGGCGCCTGAGTGCCCATGATCATACTCGCCGCGAAGGACGAACGCGACGCGACGACGTTGCCGCCGCTGACCAAGCCGTCGTGCGAACTGAAGACCGCGCAGCCTTCGAGCACGACATCGGCGGCCCCAATCGACAAGCACTCGTCGACCTTGGCCGGATGACCGCCATAGAACTGGCAATCGGTAAAGGTCAGGTGGCCACCAACAACTCCGACGAGGTGCGGCTGCACCGCGGACAGCGAACGAAACTGCAGTCCAACCAAGTGGCCGGGTTGACCGGGCGGTGGGTTGAACTGGGTGTACGCCCAGCAATGCGAGCAGGCGCCATTGTTGGCGATCGTCGCGCCGTTCGGCGCCAAGATCGTCACGCCGACATTCATCGTGAACGCTGCGTAGGTGCCTGGCTGCACGAGCACCAGATCGCCGGGCTGGGCAACCGCGAGTGCTGCGTCGATGTCCGGATAGGAGCTCGGCACGTCGAGCGTTGCCTGCGCAAGCGCACATGCCTGCAGCATGCAAAGAACGAATGGGATCAGGTGGTTCGACATCGGAGTCTGTGAGTCGCCGCCAATCGGCGAATCGCAGGATACTCGACAGCTTCGCTCGACGGTTCGTGTATTAGAGGCGCTGATCAACAACAGGAAGTGCCGGCGGCGCTTCCATTTGATCAAATCGCCGTGCGCAGACTCGCCACAAAAGCCACGTGCCGAGCACGCAGATCCCAAACAGCATCCACGCCGGCACGACCAGCCACGAACGCATGCCCGCCAACACGACCCGCATCAGGATCTGCAGGTCATCACTTGGGCCAAGAACGATGAGCCAATGCAACGCAACTGCGATGGCAACCCCCATCGCGAACCGGCCTACCAATACCCCGCCAAGCAGCTTGCGTGCCGGCAGCTGGCGAACTCGGGTTCTCGCCAACACCGCCAACGCCAACACCAAGAGCAGCGGCAAGAACAAGAGCGGCGCATCGGCAATGCGGGCGAGCGTTCCGCTGCGTTCGCTTCGGCCGTCGCTAAAGCTCGGCCCATGTCCCGAAGCCATCGTCACACCGATGCCATCAGGCCTCGCAACGATCTGCTCCTCGAGCTCGGCGAGCGCTGTGCCAATACCGTGAATGTCCTGCAGTGCGCGCGACACCTGCTCTCTGGCAACCGTCACCGAACAATTCTCAGGCAACTGATACGGGTGCCAGATGTAGATGCCTGGGTACGCGAAGCGCGGCTGCACAAACAACGACTCACCGCCCCGCAGTTTCACTTCGATCGGCGCATCGTCAAAGGCAATGCGCCAATGCTCACCGGGAATCACCACATCCGTCGGGGTCGCACTTGCATCCTCACTAGCTTGAATCGACTGATGCTCCCAACTGAAGCGCGTCGAACGATCCTCGCTCAACATCCAACTCGCAGCGATCGCGACTCCCAGCAATGCAACGGCCGGCATGACAATGATCTTGATGCCGAGGATCGGAAACAGCTTGCGACGCGGAAACGGCAAGTGCCGAACCGATCGCAAGACACTCTCATCGCCGGGGGTCGGGCGGATCGTGAGAATGACCACCGCGCACCAACCGAGCCCAACCGTAAAGAACGGAAACCGCCCAAACAGTGGCACGAAGAACGCAATCCACATTGCAGGGGCGAATACTACTTCGAACCACCATGCCACGTTGCGCAGCGCGAGGTGGCGCCACATCGACTGCAAAGCGCTCGCCGGGACAGCCGACTTGCTGGCCGGGATGGAAGAACTGGACGGATCAGCAGATGCGCTGTGGTCCTCTACCGGGCGAGCAGACTGCTGAAGACGCGTCGGCGCCAACTTCCACGCGACTACGGCGGCAATCGGAGAGGCGCAGGCAAGGGCAATGCCGATCGGCATGGACAGAACGGGAACGCCGATCGCGAGCAACACCGATAGCAAGGCCAGGAAGATCCGCCACCCATTGAGCCGCTCTTGGTCACCTAGTGCCATTTGGCCAACCGAGATCCCCAACACGGCACATCCGAGAGTCACGAGACCAATCGTGAGGGTCGAGGCGGGCAACGGCGAGAACACAGAAACCAAACAGTGCGCCAGCAAGGCACCCGCAAACGCCAGAACCGGAACGCGGAAACGATTGATCAGACCTGCGCGTAGCCAGTCTTGCTCGCTAGCGGGCAGCGACCGCTCGACGTCGGTGATGCGTGCTCGCCGGAATCGGTAGTCGACGAACGTCGCCGCCAAGCAGGACAACATCCCAAGCAGGCAATACATACCCGCGAGGGCGACGGACTTGCGGGGCTGCCATTCCTTCATCGTGAAGAACGCAACGCCGTTGATCATCCCAATCAAGAAGACCATGCCCAGCAAGAACCGAGCGCGCAATTGCCACAGCAAGTGCACTCGGGCCAAGACCATGACATTGGAGTTCATCGCGATGCCTCCACTACTTCGATGAACAAGTCTTCAAGCGGCACCCGACGGCAGTCGACGGGAGCCCCGTTGGTGATCGGTTGCATAGCCGCTAGCACGCCTTCGCTCGAATCCCGAAAGACGGCGTGCACAGCTTTTCCGTGTCGCCGCACGCTGACACACTTGTCGAGGCCGTGGAGCCGCGAGAACGCGGACTCGTTGATGTCACTGAGCATGGCGAGCACGTATTGCTCGCGCAGCGCGTCGAGGTCTTCGTCAACTTTGATGCCGCCACCGTCAATAAGCACGACGCGACTGGCGATGCGTTCGACGTCGGACATGTAGTGCGACGAGAACACGATCGTCGAGCCCTCTTCCCCCAGCAGCTCGATCGCCGCCTCAAGGAACTCGCGCCGGGTCGCCGGGTCGAGGCCGCCGGCTGGCTCGTCCAGCAACAACAGCTCGGGCCGATGCGCAATCGCACACAGCAACGCCACCTGCCGCGCCTGACCCTTGCTCATCTCGCCGAGTCGCTGGTCTGGCTTGACCGAGAACCTCTCGCTCAGCGAACGGCAGAAATCCTCATCCCACGTCGGGAACAAGCCGCGATGCAAATCGAGGACCTGCGCCACCGTCAGGTAGGCCGGCAACACCTGGTCTTCTGCGACGTAGCCGAAGCGCCGCTTGACCTCGATGCCGTTGACGAACGGGTCGAGCCCAACAACCGAGACCTTGCCGGACTGCGGCGCCATGATGCCGGCGAGAGTGCGCAGTAACGTGGTCTTGCCGGCACCATTGCGACCGAGCAGTCCGATCACTTCACCCCGCCCCACCTGCAACGACAGATCTCGCAACACGGGATTGCCCGGCTCGTAGGCCTGGGTGAGATTTTGGACTTCGATGACGTTGCTCATGATTGCGACTCAGTTGCTGGGTTGTTCGGGTGGCGCTCCGCTTGGGAAGCATCACGCTCGGCATCGAGCCGCGAGGACTCCGCGCGCAGCGCAGCGATCACTGCGTCGAGCGGGACTTGGGCCGCCCACGCCTCGCCGAGCAATCGGCGCAGCACCGGGGTCAGGCGTGCGAGGCCAGCCGTCGGGTCGACGATCAAGTCAGGCCGCGCACAGACGAAGGTGCCTTGGCCGCGACGGGTCTCGATGACGCCTTCGCGATCAAGTTCGTCGTAGGCCTTCTTGACCGTCAACGGCGACACGGCGACCTGCTGGGCCAACTCGCGCTGGCTGGGCAGCTGTTCGCCTGACCGCAAGCGCCCAGAAGCGAGCGCTTCCTGGATTTGGCGGACGATCTGCCGGTAAATCGGGACGTCATCGGCTGGTTGGATAAGGATGTGCATCAGTTCCGTGGTCTACTGGTGCTATACATAGCTAGTGCACTGATCGACGTCAAGGTCCTGATTCTTGAGCAATCTCCACGGCGGGTATCGTTCCAGCGATGAATCCCTGCCTCTCGGTCCTGGTGGCGCTCTCGATCCCGGTCATCGCATGCGCGCAAGATGGCGCAGCGATTCCAGACGCTGCGAAACCGGTGGCAGCCGAGCTGCAGGCCAAGGAAGGCGTGGTCTACAAGACCATTGGCGACGTCGACCTGCGCCTCTTCCTGTTCTTCCCCGAGAACCACCTCGCCAGCGACACGCGCCCGGCGGCGGTGTTCTACTTCGGCGGCGGCTGGAACAGCGGCACCGTGGCGCAGTTCCAACCACAGGCGCGCTACCTCGCGAGTCGCGGCATGGTCGCGGCGGTGGCCGACTACCGCGTCATGAAGCGGCACGGCACCAGCCCGTTCGCGTGTGTCGCCGATGGCAAGAGCGCCGTTCGCTGGCTGCGCAGCAATGCCAAACGGTTGGGCATCGATCCGAAGCGCATCGCGGCCGGCGGCGGCTCGGCGGGCGGCCATGTCGCGGCGACGACTGGTGTAGTGGCGGGCCTTGAGGAGAAGGGCGAAGACCAAGCGGTCAGCTCGAGGGCGAACGCGCTACTGCTGTTCAACCCGGTCTTCGACAACGGGCCCGGCGGCTACGGCCATGCGCGCGTCAAGGATCGCTACCGCGAGATCTCGCCGCTTCACAACATTGAGGCGGGTGCCCCACCAACGATCGTGTTCCTCGGCACCAAGGACACGTTGATCCCAGTGGCGACCGCAGAACGCTACGCGGCGAAGATGAAGCAAGTCGGCAGTCGTTGCGACCTGCATCTCTACAAGGGCCAACCGCACGGCTTCTTCAACCCGCGCAACAAGCAGCACTACTACCTGACGGTGTTGGAGATGGATCGATTCCTCGAGTCGCTCGGATGGCTGCAAGGCAAGCCGACGATCGAGAAGCCAGCTGCCAAGAAGTGAGCTCTTGGTGAGATCTCACGCAATTAGTTTTGATTGATCCAACACAACGACCGATATCTGTGCTACTAATTGTCTCCGTGATGACGCGTCTACAAAACACCTACAGCCAACCTTCGCCGAGCAATCGGTGCGCGCTGCGGTCGTGTGGACGAATCGAATCGCGATTCAATTCGAACGGGCACGGTCAACACGGCCAGCGTCAATACGGCCAGCGTCAATACGGCCAGCACGGTCAAGATGGCCAGCACGGTCAATACGGCAATGGGGAGCATCCCGCGTACTAGCCACCTGGAAACTCAGACCTTCAATGGTCATGGCCGCAACGGCCACTGCGAGGGCCCAGGAGCACATCCTGGGCCTTTTTCGATTTTGAGCGACCGATCAACGGCGCACTCCGCGGCGTACTCCGCGGCGCACCCCACAATGAACAACTTCACCGAACCAACCCGACACGACCATGCGTGCCAACGCACGACCGGCAGTCACCTCGCGTGCTTCTCACGTGCGACTGAGGTGGGTTTCCTACGTCAACCGAGCAATATCGAAGGCGCAATGCGCCATGGCTCGCTCGACTCGAATGACAGGAGCGCACCATCGACCTGAGCCAACTCGCATTCCCTATGCAATGAGTTGAGGCCCGGGTTGATACCCGGGCCTTTTTTGTTGAACCCATCCCCAACACACACGCGGCAAGCAGCCGCGTGCGTGCCGGCAACCGATCCGTACACATCACAACATCGTCTTAACAAGCATGGTGGGAGTAGCTCAGTGGTAGAGCGGAAGTCTGTGGAACTTCAGGCCCAGGTTCGATTCCTCGCCCCACCCCAATTCGCCACATCCCGATTCGCCACATCCCGATTCGCCACACCCATGCGAACCATCAACCCGAGAGGAGGTGATCCACCACTACATGCACATTAACTGGCGTCGTTCAACAGCAGGACACCCGGCTCTGAACCGGACAATGCAGGTGCGAATCCTGCCGCCAGTACCACGTCCCCGTAGCTCAGTAGCAGAGCACCTGGCTGTTAACCAGGGTGTCGTAGGTGCGAGTCCTACCGGGGACGCCATATCTCGACGCGCAAGCCTCGTCGGGACTGCCATTCATCGATGTAGCTCAGCAGACGAGAGCGCTTCCGTGCGAAGGAAGAGGTCGCAGGTGCGAATCCTGCCATCGATACCAAACGTAGCCACCCTGACGTCACGCCTCTTCCCCCCACGTCACAAAGCCCACGTCACGAAGCCCCAGTCACGAAGCCCACGTCACGAAGCCCACGTCACGAAACCCACGTCACGACCCCGCGTAACAAGATCCCGCCATCCAAACGATGCCGCCAGCCACGAGCCCACCATGACCTCCTCAATACTGTCGCAGCCGACCCTGGTCCTCAACCGATCATGGATCGCGATCGACACCACTTCCGTTCTCGATGCCCTGCGGCTGCTCTTCAAGGGCACCGCGGTTGCGGTTCGCCCCGACAACTACGAGATGCACGGCTTCGAGTCGTGGTCCGACCTCGCAGTCGAGCCCGATGAGCCGCACATCCGCACGCCGCGGCTGCGCATTCGAGTACCGGAAGTGATCGCATTGACCGGCTACGACAAGGTTCCAAAGCGCTCGGTGTCCTTTACGCGACGTAACCTGTTCGCCCGCGATGAACGCACGTGCCAGTATTGCGGCTGCCGGCCCGGAACCTCCGAGTTGACGATCGACCACGTGCTACCGCGTTCTCGCAACGGCAAGAGCACGTGGCACAACTGCGTGCTCGCGTGCGTGCCGTGCAACCGCCGCAAGGCCGACCGCACTCCGGCCGAAGCTTGCATGCAGTTGCGCTGCGAACCGAAGGCACCCAAGTGGTTGCCGACGCTCGATGTGCCGATTGCTCGGATTCGCCAGTCGTGGCAGAAGTTCGTCAGCGACAAGTACTGGGACTCGCGGCTGCAGCCGTGAAGGCGCGCAGCCAGGATGCCTCCGGCTGCGTGCACCTCAGCTCCGGGCCGACATCGCTCGGCGGTGGCGCAGGGTCGACGGCGCCACGCCGTGCTCCGCGGAGACAGGCAAGCCGCGCACGCGGCAACTGTTTGCAACCATGGCCGCGTGATGCACGGTGTGGCTGAGCACGAACTGCAACTCGCGGCCGAGTGAAGATTGCTGCCACGCGACCTCACCTTTGCTGGACGAGGCGGTGCGCACATGCACCGGCGCCGCCATATCGGCCGTCAACAAAGCCGGGCGCAACTCTTTGAGCAAGCCGCGGACCTTGCCGAGCGCACGATCGCGATCGCATTCAATCTCGGGACAACGCGCGCGGTCGTCGTAGTCAAACTTCTGCATGGCGATGCCATCCGAGAGCGTGACGTAGTGGTCGATGCAGTGGCGAACGTGCTGACCAATCGTGGCGCCAGCCAATTCCGGAACGGCGGCGCAGTAATCCTCCGCAGGCAGCAGGCTCACGTGATCGGCAAAGGTCGCCAGGGAGTCGCAAACTGCGCCAACTAGATTCTCGGGTGCCGTCATCAACTTCTCGTAAGACTACGCCTCAGGAACGTCTTGGGCCAGGGCGCTCGATACTGGCTTGCTGCCATCCGGTTCCGTCGGGATCACTTCGGCGGCCGGCGCCTCGAACCTCGGGCGCCGCATGGCGGTCACCAACACACTCCATAATTGCCCGAACGTCGCCGGGGCATGACCTGCTCGTCGATTGTGCGCACCGATGCGACTAGCGCGGCGTAGGTGGGCGATCATGTCGAGCACGCCTCGATACCATGGGTAACCCGGCTGGTAGACGTGCGCGGCTTCGCCGGTCACACCGTTGAACTCGAGCACGGCAACGTCATGGCCCGCGCGCAATGCCTGCTTGCTCGGAGCGCGGACATCGAACCGACCAAAGTCGACCCCCGGCACATCTGCCATGAAGGACTCGAACGATTGGTGCAGTTCGGCCGAGGTCAAATCGCGCGCATCGAAGAACGTCGAGCCGCAGGAATGCGTCCCGAGATCGCCGAGCGAGACCCGTTCGCCGGCCGCTGGCACCCAGCCAAGTCGCGATGCCTGCGCCTTCAAGTGCAGCCGCGACATCGCCAGGGTGCGATCCCCGGCGAGAATCAAGTCTTCGAGGCAGCGCTCGCCATCACCGACCAACGATGGCAAGACCTTGTGCGCGATCGAGTGGATTTCGCCCAAGCCGGTCTCGGGACTGCGACACCACGCGACGCCGAACTCCTCGCCCGCGATGAACTCCTGCACGATCGCGTCATACGGGCAGCTTGCCAACCAGGCACGTGCCGAAGCCTCGTCCTTGACGACCACCACGCCCGCGCCGCGCTCGCCTTGATCGGGCTTGAGCACGCAACGCCCCGCCTCAAGGAACGTGCGGACGGCGGCCATGCGTTCGTCGATCGGCGTCTTGCGCGGCAGCCGCTGGTAGGCAGCGACGAACACCCCATCGCGGGACGAAGCAGGAAACAAGTCGAGGATGTCGCCCTTCGACTCACCGAACAATCCGCCAAACGGGATATCTCGATTGCACGCGCTGAACACGAGCGGGGTGCGATGCACGATCGCCGTCCACAGCTGATGCAGCACAACCGGCGGGAACACAAAAACTGGCGGCCAGTACTCCCAGCGCGTGAGGCGGCGAAAACTGCCGAGCAACAGCCGCCGCCCGCGCCACGAAAACATGTAGGTCAGAACGCGCAACACGCACCACGCAACCAGCAAGGCACACGGCACCGCAACCCACGCGTAGGCACCCCACGCAGCCAACCATTCGAGCACTACTTTGCCCGAGATCATGGCTGCGGCGACCAGCAACGGCGTCCAGATCACCACGGCGACTGCCATCACCGCTGCAAAGCGCCATAGGGACCAACCGATCGCGCCAGCGGCGAGATAGCTCGGCACCCGCGTGCCCGGCAGGAAGCGGGACGTAAACAAGATCTTGGTGCCGTGCTGGTCGAACGCGCGGCGCCACGAACTCTTGCTCATGCGCTCCATCTTGCGCTTGGCCCAACCCCATCGCAGCAGGCCGCGCGCCATCAGCCAGCCAATCAGATAGAGCCCGATATCCCCGAGCCAGATGCCGAGCGTGCACGCGATCGTCGCCGTCAAGTAGTCGATGTGGCCATCGGCGGCAAAGATGCCCGCAGCGACGCACGACAGGTCTTCGGTAATGAACGTGCCGAAAAACAGCGACCCGGGCAGCCAGACTCCCGCAACGCCCACGCCGAACAGGGCGGGCAACCAGCCGTCGGGCTTCTGTGCGGATAGTGCGAGGAGCGATTTCAGCAAGACGAGGGCAGTCTACGGTGGAACGCGTGCGGGCCCAGGAGACGTTGGCGGCGTTGTTACGAAATGCGCGGACTCGCGTACCGACGAATCCCTATCGTCGGTCGGGTCCGAGTCCCCCACCGCCATTGATCATGATCGCGAAGCACCTGCCTACCGCTCTCCTCTCCCTACTGCTAGTCGAATCAAGCCTCGCGCAAGAACTGCCGAAGCTTGACGCGCTGGCCTACCGCAGCATCGGCCCGTCGCGCGGCGGCCGAGCCACCGCCGTGTGCGGCGACGTGCAAAACGTCGGCACGTTCTACATGGGCGCGACCGGCGGCGGCGTCTGGAAGACCGTCGACTTCGGCACGCGCTGGACCAACGTCTCGGACGGCTTCTTCAGCAGCCCTTCGATCGGCGCCATCCGTGTTGCGACCACCGACTCGAACTTGATTTGGGTTGGCACTGGCTCCGACGGCATCCGCAGCAATGTGATTCCGGGACGCGGCATCTACAAGTCGACCGACGCCGGCAAGACGTGGGACTTCATGGGGCTTGAGAATGCCGGCCAAATCGGCGCCGTCGAGATCCACCCCACCGATCACGACATCGTGTTCGTCGCCGCGATCGGCAACGCCTTCGTTCCCAACAAGGATCGCGGCGTCTACCGCACCAAGGATGGCGGCAAGACGTGGCAACTCGTGTTCCACGTCTCGCCAACATGCGGCGCCGTCGACCTTGAGATCCATCCGGCCAACCCCGACATGATCTACGCATCGATGTGGGAAGGCGAACGCAAGCCGTGGACCGTCAAGAGCGGCGGCACGCAGGGCGGCGTCTGGCGCACTGCCGACGGCGGGGACACATGGAAGCAACTGGGCAATGGCTTGCCGACCGGCATCGTTGGCAAGAGCGACCTCGCGGTTTCGTTCTCATCGCCGGACACTCTTTACGTGCTGATGGAAGCCAAGGAGAAGCCGGGGCTGTATCGCTCCGACGACCACGGCGAGACATTCCGGTTTGTTAGCAACCAACGCGGCCTGCTCGATCGTCCGTTCTACTACTGCAACATCGATTGCGACCCGAGCAACGCCGAGCGCATCATCGTCAATGCAACCGGCTGCCAGGAGTCGACCGATGGTGGCAAGAAGTGGCGACGCCGCTTCACTCCACATGGTGACAACCACGAGACTTGGATCCATCCGGAGGACCCCAAGTTGATGGTGCAGTGCAACGACGGTGGCGCCAACGTCACCACCGACGGCGGCATGACGTGGTCCAAGCAGGACAACCAACCAACCGCCGAGCTCTACCAGGTCGCGGTCGATGATCGCTTCCCCTACTGGGTCTACGCTGGCCAACAGGACAACTCGACGATTCGCGTGCCAAGCCGCGCGCCGTATTCTTCGCTGGCCGGAACCAAAGGCTTGTGGCAATCCGTCGGCGGCTGCGAAACCGGACCTGCGGTGCCGAAACCGGGCGATCACGACATCGTCTACGCCAACTGCAAGGGGCGCTTTGGTGTCTACAACCATCGCACCGGCCAAGAGCAGCACTACTACGTCGGTGCCGAGAGCCTCTACGGCCACAACCCGCGCGACCTGCAATATCGCTTCCAACGCGTCGCGCCGATTTCGCTGTCGCCGCATGACCCCGAAGCGGTCTACCACGGCTCCCAATTCCTGCACCGTTCGCGCGATGGCGGCAAGACCTGGCAGACGATCTCGCCAGACCTGACCGCCTTTGAGGCCGACAAGCAAGTCGACTCGGGCTACCCGATCACGCGCGACATCACCGGCGAAGAGTACTACTCAACGCTCTACGAGATCGCCGAGTCCCCCGTGCAGAAGGGAGTGATCTGGACCGGTGCCAACGACGGCCCGATCCATGTGACGCGCGACGATGGCAAGAACTGGCTCGACGTCACGCCCAACATGCCGAAGGGTGGCCGGGTGCAAACCATCGAACCGTCGCAGTTCGACGCCGGCACGGCGTATGCGTGTGTGCTGCGGTATCTCCTCGGCGACCAGACGCCGCACCTCTACAAGACCGACAACTTCGGTGCCACCTGGCAACGCATCGCCAACGGCCTGCCGGCCAACTGTCCGGTCCGGGTCCTGCGCGAAGACCCGGTCGACAAGAACGTGCTGTTCCTTGGCACCGAATGGGGCATGTATCTGTCGCTCGATGCCGGCAAGTCATGGCGCAGCTTCCAACAGAACCTGCCAGTGACCCCGATCACCGACATGGTCATCCACCACGATGATCTGGTCGTGTCGACGATGGGACGTTCGTTCTGGATCCTCGACGACATCTCCGCAGTGCGCGGCCTGAAGGGCACTGACATCAGCGCCGCCACGCTGCTGAAGCCACGAGTAGCCGTTCGCACCCGACTGCGCGGCGCCGGCGCCAACCTGCACTACGTGCTGCCCGAGAACGCCAAGGGCTTGCAGATCGAGATCCGCGACCTGTCGAAGGCAAAGCCCGAACTGATTCGCACGATCAAGGCCAGCACGCGCCAGACCGGTGGCCGCCAAGGCCAACGCGACCAAGGCATGCGCGCACCGTTCCGTCGTGGTGGTGGTGGCCGCGGGCTCAGCGCCGAAGCCGGCCTGCACCGCTACACGTGGGACATGCGCCGCGATGGCGTCAGTGGCCGGGGCCCCTTGGTCGCTGCCGGCACCTACGAGATCTGCCTGGTGCATGCCGATGGCGTCAGCACGCAGCGACTGACGCTGACGATGGATCCGAGGCTCGCGGCTGAAGGCATCACGAAGGAAGACCTGCAAGCGCAGTCGGACCTGATCCTCGAAGTGCAAGCACTGTCGGCACGGACCAGCAAGCTGGTTGCCGACATTCGCCGCTTGTCCCGCGCCCAAATGATGAAGGAACGCGGCGACAAGCTCGACGCGCTGCGCGCCCGACTGGTCAACGCCAGCGGTGCCTACCCGCGGCAGATGCTGCAATCGCAGGTTCGCTACCTGAGCGGCATGATCGATCGCGCCGACCAACGACCGGGCAAGGATGCCTACGTTCGCTTGCAGCAACTGCAGAAGGCCATCGCTGCCTGCGAAGCGGACCTCAAGGCGCTCAACTGAGTGCTTGAGGCCGAACGCCCTTGTTGCCGACTCATTGAGACAGGACCGCGGCGCTACTGACCGATCGTCAATAGCGCCGGGTTGCTCAGTCGCAGCGTCGACAAGTTGACGTCGACGCTCTGCAGGATCAGCTCGAGGCCAGCCAATGCAGCAACGGCTGGCACCTGCACCGGCGTGCTGCCGAGCCCAGTTGCATCCAGAGTTGTCAACGCAACCAACGCCGCGCTAGCCGGCAGAATGTGCAACGACTGCACGTTCGGCAACATGACTGGATCGATGCCAGCGAACGCCACAAACACCGCGTGGGTTGCCGAGGCGTTGCCGGCGCTGCTGATGCCCAGCAACTGGCCCGGAGTCGCCGCCGACGGATACAGCGCGAGCGTCGTGCGAATCGCCGCCTCCGCGACTTCCGTGGCACCCGGTGCCACCGCCAAGACTGCCGGCATCGTCGTCAAGCCCGTGCCGTCGAGACCTGGCACCAAGACCACATCCGCGGCGTAGCGCACCGTGCCATTGTCGCGCACGCGCACAGCTGCACCACCTGCGGTCCAATCGATGGCTGACAACAAGACGCCTTCGCCACCCTCGACCAAGTTGTCGGGCCCACCGGCGATGACGGCCTCGGAGTTATCCAAGTCGATTCCCTCCTCGCCTGGGTAGCCGTAGATATCCCACCACACGAAACCGAAGTGCGCGCCGCCGCGACCGCCGATCGCCGCCGTTCGCGACAAGTGCACCGTCGAGCTAGCGAGCGCGACGATCGCATCACCGCCATAGCCTTCCCAACCGTGGCCACCGCGGATCGAACACGCATTGCACCAAACCCGACTGTTGTGGATCTCGAGACCAGACGACGCGCGCTGCCACTGCGCCTGTTGCGGTGGCCACGAACCGTGCAAGACGCACGACTGCAACAGCACCGCACTGCAGTTCTCCACAAGCAAGACGGCTTCGTCAACGTTCGAGGCCGACACACTCTGTGGCAACGAGACGACGCCAAGCAACTCGACACGGCCCGCACATTGGTGCAGGTGAATCCTCGGTGCGGATGAGTTGCTCACCGGGTCCAACGACAAGCCCGACAGGCGAACCGTCTGGCCGATAGGCAACTGCGTGACTTCGATGGCAGCCGCCGTCGAGCCTGGCGGCCACGAAATCACACACGGCGCCGGACCGACCCGGACGATCGAGATGGACTGGCTGACAACGAACGGTTCGTAGGTGCCGCCTTGCACGAAGATCTTTGCGCCGAGTGGCGCTGCGGCAACCGCTGCAGAGATCTGCTGGTAGCTCGCGCCAGATCCCGGCGGGCCAACCGTGATCTGCGCCAACGCCAGCGAGGCAACGCCTAGCACGGAGGCCGCGAGCAACGCGCTGCGACGAACAAGTAAGGACTGCATGGCTTCTCCTGAAGTTTCCCAGTCAACCGCGAGACGGACCGCAATCGACAGACAAGACGTGGGGACGAGACGTGCATTCTAACCACAGACACAACCGGGCATTGCCAAAGCGGCTGCATCAAGGCCAAGATCCCACCATGGATGAACGTCGCGTGCCGTGCAGCAAGCAGCAGTTAGATCGCTACCTGCAGCGAGTTGCGGTAACAGCTCCGGTCGCAGCAAACGAATCCACCTTGCTCGCCTTGCACGCAGCACACCTCAGTGCCATCCCGTTCGAGAACCTCGAGATCCATCTCGGCCGTGCGATGCGGATCGAGCCCGACGCGCTGTTCGAAGATCTGGTCGATCGTCGCCGCGGTGGCTACTGCTTCCAGATGAACGAGCTGTTGGCGCGCGTCTTGCTCGCCATCGGCTTTGAAGTCGAACGCTTCGCCGCGCGCGTTTGGCTGCGCAATTCGAGCCGGATGCCACCTCGCTCGCACCAAGTGCTGCGTGTGCGCACGGTGGACGGTCGCCACTGGCTGTGCGACGTTGGCTTCGGCGGCGGCAGCCCGCTGAGACCCTTGCCCTTCGAGATGCAACGAATCGATGAGCAACCGCTCGAGAGCTATCGCATGCACACCCACGAGGACTACGGCATCGTGCTGCAGCGGCGCAGTGTGGAACCCGACACCCGAGAATGGAGCGACATGATCTCGTTCGGCACCGAAGATCAGTGGCCGACCGATTTCCGCTACAGCAACCACTCGATTTCGACGATGCCGGACTCGCGCTTCGTGATGCATCGCGTCGTGTCCCGCGCGCAACCCGGCTTGCGCCAGTCGTTGTTCGACGGCACGTTTCGCCAAACTCGCGCAACCGGCGTCACCGAACGCGTGCTCGATGCAGCAGAGGAAGAACGCGTCTTGCGCGAGACGTTTGCGCTCGATCTACCGACCCCGCTGGTCTGGCAGCCGCGCGACGCTCACCTCAAGTAGTGGACCAGCACGCGCTCGTTGCGGCCCGCAATCGGCCCCAGCGGCGGCTGTTCGAGCAGCATCTTTGGCGATTCTCCCATGAAGCAGCGCACGCCTTCGAGCACGACAATGATCGTGACGGTGCTCCACATCAGCCGCTTGATCCAAATGGCCGATAACCGCGCGAGCAACAAACGCTCGACCGCGATCGCCCACAACAACGCCAACGACGGGATGCACAACGCGCCCATCCGTGCGTAGCCAAAGAACAGCACGATCGCGAGCAGCTTGCTCAGCGTGAACAGCACGAACGGCACCACCCCCGAGAGACTGCGCGCCGACCACAATCCAAACAGCGCCAACGCCAACAGCAAGCCGCGCCAAACCGCAGCGATGCCGGTCATCGCCACCGTCATGTCCACCGGTTCCCGCACGCCCGACATGCCGAGCGGCATCGAGTAGCTGCCAACGCCAGTCGCCATGCCACGCCACGAGTGCAGCAGCTTCTGTTCCATCAACCACAGCGCCCAGCCGGGGCGAGCAAGCCACCGGTCGAGGCCGATGCGGTAGCCGTGGTTGATGATCTCCAGGTGCGGCGGGTAGTCGAAGCGCAACGGCCCGTTCGGCTGCAAACAGACTTGGATGTCCGGCGAATAGCGCTCGACGCCACCCTTGAGCGGCGGTCGATGATCGAGTGCCGTGCGAGAGAACGTTCCGGTACTCGTCTCGTAGTTGGCGAGGCAGAAGTTCATCGGCCCATACATCACCAGCAACGGCGTCGACAACGGTTCTGGCCGATAGCCGTACGCTTCATCGAGCACCGCGAGATCACTGACGCGAACGCGCGTGCCGCCGCGCATCTTGACGGTGTCGTTGACGAACCCGAACGTCGAGTAGCGAATGAACGCTGGCGTTCTGCTGAGGATATCGAGCGCGTCAAGATCCCATGGAAGAGCCAGTGGCGGCCCGGGGAATGGCTTTGGTGGCCGACCGGGAAAGCCCTGTTTGTTCACCCGGGAAACCATGTCGGACGCCTGCACCTGCCACGGCACGAACGTCGCAAACATCGCGATCGCAGCCACCCCGGCAACCATGCGACCGTGCGGACGCGCGCGCACAAACAACCACAGCAACGCCATGCCAGCGAACGCCAGGTGTTCGGCGCGGAAGTAACACGCGATCGCCTGCAACACGCCAAACAGGATCGCCGCAGAGATGCTCACTTTGTGGCGAAGGGTCTGCAACGGAAACAGGCCGAGCACAAACAGCAACAAGTATGGAATGCCGGAGTGCAGGCCACTGCCGATGACCACGAGCGCGGAACTGACGGCGCAGATGCCACCAGTTAGCAGAGCGACGCGCTCGGAAAAGCTGCGCCGCAACAGCAGGTACAACAGCGGTGCCAGCAGCGCGCCCAGCACCACCATGACGGCGCGTGCAAAGCCGAACGAGCTGCCATCGGTCAGCCATGGCATCAGCCAGGACATGCCGGGTGGATGCAGCGGCAACGCGTTCTGCATGTCGCCGTCGCCGCGCAGCAACATCTGCAACCATTTCGGGGTGTCGCCTTCGTAGGCAATCGAGTTGGGCAACTCGCGATCGGGCGTCGCCAACCAAAAGCACGTTCGGACGAACGCGCCGAGGACAAACAGACTCAGCGCTCGGTAACGGCTTGATGCAACACTCATGGATGCTTGCTACTGCAGCGTCACGACCGGCGCATTGCCACCAAATGCGATCGAACCGTTCGCAACAACGACAGTTTGGAAGGCCAAATCGATTCCGATCAACCCGGCCTGAACAGGCAGCGGTAGCTCGAACGACGCGTAGCCGCTACTTGTCACGGTCTGCAACGGGAACAGCGCGACCGTCGTCGGATCCAGCAGCAACGTGCCCGCAACTCCAGGAGCGGTCAGCCCCGGGCCGAGTCCCAACGCACCAACTGGCAACAGTAAGCCGCCGTCGGGGCCGTTCATGCCAATGCGAAGGTCGGTGCCGAGCACGCCCGAACCAAGCAACGTGACCGCACCGTCCGGAGCGGCGCCCAGGATCTCAAACCCGTCGACCGACGCCTCGACCAACGAAGCATTCAGGTCTTGCGCACGCACCCTGACGATCATCTCACTGGTCAACGGACCAGCCAACGGCAACTCCAGCCGCTGCCAGGATCCCGTCGAAGTCGTTCGCGAATACAGCGAGCTCCAGTTGACGCCGTTGTCGCCGCTCACTTCGACCAGCAACGCGTCGTTGCTCTGACTCTCTCCATAGAACAGATCGAACGCCACCGAGGCCGCACCCAGGTGCGACAAGTCCATCACCGGGGACCACAGGTCGGTGTAGCCCGTGTCGACGTCATAGGTGCCAGCAGACGCGCCGGGCCGGCCATCGGTCACCCAGCACATCGAGCCTCCCGGTGTCGTCTGGGTGCCCGGCTGCAACACGACCCCACCCGAACTGGTCTGCGTCGGCGCGGCACGCTCCCACAACCCGGTCGTCGCCGTGCCACCCGGGGCGCGCGCAAAGCCGTGGTCTTGCTCGAAGTCCTCGTCGACACAGGTGCGCAACGGCACCAACACGACGTCGAGCGGCAGATCTTGCGTCCGCCCATCGCCGGTCACCCGCACAAGCAGTTGCGCGACGCTCGCCGGGTAATTGCTCGGGATGGAGAACGTCAACGGCATGAGAACATTGTCGCCGCTGCCAAAGGCCGCCACCGACCCCAACGACACGACGTTGGTGCCCAAGACCAGCGACGGACTGACGGCGAGCAACTCCAGCGTCAACGGTGCCGCAGCCATGCCGACGTTGTCGAGCGTCACCACGACTTCGCCGGTTTCGCCAGGTTCGACGACCAGGTTGCCATTGCCACCCGGCGCTTCCGTAACAACCGTCGTATTGACTACGAACGCCGCGCCCGCCGTCAGCGCTGCCTTGCGGAACATGCGTTGATGGCGCCGCGCAATCACTTCGATGGTCGGGCCCACCGGCCAGAACCCACCTTCGTTGGCCCGCCCCAGCTCCGCCGTCCAAGAGAATGAGCCGCGCGCCACGTGGTGGTGGTCGACGGACGTTCCAGACGAGATGTAGAGCAGCGTGCCCCAACGCCCATGATTGATACCGCTCTCCGCGACCATGAAGGCCCCGAGCACATTGTAGGCAGCGACGTTTGCTGGATCCGCAGCCTGGTAGGCCCAGGGCCGCAACAACACATCCGTGTAGCTATGCGTACTGAACACTTGCACGAATTGACGCGACGCGGCGAACGCCTCGACCGCGGCAACTTCCGGCTCCGAGAACGGCCCCGTGCCGCGATACGTTTCACTGCTCGTGCTCGTCGAACTGCCACCATTCGGCGCGTTCCAGAACGTCGCGTAGTTGCGGTTGAGGTCGACGCCGAACGTTCCATTGCCGTTGTTGCGGCGATTCTTCCGCCACATGCCGCCCCCATTCGGGTTGGTCGTAGCGTTGTATTCATAGCCATCCGGATTGACGCATGGCACGAAGTACAGTTCGCGTTCATTGATCAAGAACGTCGCTTCCGGATCGTTGCCATAGCCATCGAGCAACTCGTCCATGAACAACAACGTTGCCGACATCGACAGCGGCTCCCGCGCGTGATGTAGCGCGTCGTAGTAGACCTCAGGCTCGCCTTCGTCGACCGCGACGTTGTCACTGATCTTGACCATCCACAAGTCGCGCCCCTCGATCGATTGCCCGATGCTGATTCGCTGCGAACACAGGTTGGGATAGTTGGCCGCGAAGTCGTCGAGGATGGAGAGCATCTCGGCAAGGGTGTAGTGCCCGCCCATCGCTCCCTGTCCGATCGGTGGCGTCAACGTATCGACACTACTCAATGGGAACTGCGCGACTGCGGCGGCGTGAGCAGCCGCCATGTCGGCGATCCTGACGATGTGCTTCAAGTTCGCTTGCCGCAACAGCTGCACGTCGCCGGGTCGCGCGATGATCTCGATGCGTCGCTGCCCCAACAACGGTTGCCGGCAACCAGCCAGGTCGAGATCGAGCGCCAACAATTGCTGCAGTTGCGCTGGCCCCGTGACGCGCACTTCCACCAACGAACGCGTGGCCGCTGCGCCGGTCGATTGAGCAGACAGCCCAACGCCACTAGCCATGGCGCAAGCGAGAAGAACGACACGAATCGAGAGATACATCGCGGACGCAATCTAACGCCAAATCAACCTTGGTGGCCCACTAGAGTCACGTTCATGAAGCGCCTTGCCCCGGTGTTACTCCTGGCCGCTTGCCAAGTCGGCCCTGTGATGGTTACTCCGGAACCAACGCAGCCCCCTCGCATCGCTCGAGATCGAGTTGGTATCGTATTGATCGACGCACAGCCGGCGTTTTGGCGCAGCATGCATGGTCCGTCCGAACCGGTCATGGAGCGAATCGAACAACTGCTGATCCATGCCAGCATCACCGACACGCCCATCGTCGCAACCTTCGAGGTGCCGACCAAGCGCAACGGCGAGCTGCCCGAACGACTAGAGCAGGTTTGGCCCGCCCATGGTCATCGCCATGAAAAGCGTACGTTCGATTGCTGTCGCGAACCAGCGATCGCCGCGACCTTGCGAGCGCTCGGCGTCGAGCAAGTCGTCGTCGCCGGTGCCGAAACCGACGTCTGTGTGATGCAGTCGTGCCTCGGTTTGCTCGGGCTCGGCTTCGAAGTCTTCCTGCTCGAGGACTGCGTCTTTTCGAATGAAGCGAACATCGGCCCGGCCTTGCGCCGCATGCAGCTGGCCGGAGTCGTACCGACAACGTACAAGTCCTACTTCTACGCCATGGAGCAAACGGTCGACTTCGATGCAATCCCCAGGGAATGGCAAGAACGCCTGAAGCAGCACGAAAAGCGCTATCGTTCTCCCTACGGACTTAGCCCGTTCTCGTCCGGTGCTCGAGGACTATGACACAGTCCCCCGCAACGATCCTCGCCCCCGCAACAAGCTTTACTCAACGGCAACATGAGCCTCTCCAAGCCGGATCATGATCACGTTGCAACGAATGGCCAAGCGTGCATGCTGGACAGTGCCGGCAAGATCGTGTGGACCAACGATGCTTGGCGGCACAACGGATCGCCACTGCCGATCCCGCTGGACGTTGGCGACAACTACCACACTGCGTGCCAGGGCGTGCGCACGGCGATTGCAGATGCGAGCAAGCTCGTCGCGGCGCTTGAGAACCTACTGAGCTCCAACGCGGAGCACTTCAGCCTTGAGGTCTGCTGGCACCCAAAGGATGCGTCGGCACCGACTCGGGACAACACTCCCGGTCACTGCTTGATCCGGGCACATGCGATCACGATCGACGGCAGTCGCCGCTTCATGATCTGCCACGAAGATGTCAGCGAAGCGCGGACCGCAACGGCAGCCCTGTATGCCAGTGAAGAGCGCTATCGACAGTTCTTCGAGGCTTCACCCGACGCTGTGTTCTTGCTATCCAGCTCGCCTGAGGACACCGGGCGCATCCTGGACGCCAACACCAACGCAGCGGTAATCCACGGCTACACGCGCGACGAACTGCTGACCATGTCCATTGCCGACCTCGATGTCGGTGAGGACGCAGAGCTTGTCAAGCAGCGCATCGCTTCGTTGTTCGCGAAGGGCAGCATCGCGTTCACCGCGACCCACCGACGCCGCGACGGCAGCCAGTTCCCGGTGGAAGTCACCGCGCGCACGGTGACCGTCGGCGGCCAACCATGCATCATTTCATTCCATCGCGACACCAGCGAACGACGCGAGTTCGAACACGCCATGCGCGAGAACAAGATGCGCATCGACCTGGCCGCACGCGCCAGTCGGGTCGGATTCTGGCACTGGGACCTGCACGACAACACCGTCATCTTCAGCCCAGAGTGGAAGGCGCAGATCGGCTACGCGCCTGATGAGATCGAAGACGACTTCGAGGAATGGCGGAATCGCGTGCACCCAGACGACCTTGAGCGCGCAATGCTCGCCGTCAACAACCACATTTCCGGGAAGGCGGACGACTACGTCACGGAGTTCCGCTTCCGACACCGGGATGGCTCCTACCGATGGATCTACGTGCGTGGCGAAGTGGCCCGCGACGCAACCGGCCAGCCGTTGCGATTCGTTGGCTGCCACGTTGACATCACGGCGACCAAGCAAGCCGAAGAAGAACGAGAACTGATGACGCAACGGTTGAACCAACTGCAGCGTATCGAAGCCATGGGCACGCTCGCGGGCGGCATTGCCCACGACTTCAACAACATCCTTGGCATCATCTCCGGCAACGTCGAGCTCGCACTGGCAACGACCGAAGATCCATCGTTGACCGAGTCGTTGACGGAGATTCACAAAGCAGGTCTACGAGCCAGCTCGCTGGTTCGCCAGATCTTGTCCTTCAGCCGCGAAGAGGCTCCCGAACGCAAGACGGTCAAACTCAGCGCCATCGTCGAAGAGGCAGCTCGGCTGCTTCGATCTTCGACACCGCAGCACATCAAGATCGACAGCACGATCGAGACCAAGGGCGCCATTGCATTCGCCGATCCCGAGCAGCTTCATCAAGCGTTGGTCAACCTTGGCACCAACGCTTGCCACGCGATCGGGGATGGCTCAGGCCACGTCAACCTACGCCTGACCAGCGGTCCGATACCGGAGCATCTGACCACAGCGCCAATCGTCCCCACCGACGCAGACTGTGCGATTCTCGAGATCTCAGATGATGGCGAAGGCATGAGCGAGGAGTTGCAGAGCCGCATCTTCGAGCCATTCTTCACCACCAAGACCACCGGCCAGGGCACGGGTCTGGGACTGTCCGTCGTGCACGGCATCGTCGCAGCCCACGGCGGCGCCATCGACCTGGAAAGCAAACTCGGCACCGGCACGACCTTCCGCATCTTCCTACCGCCCAGCACGGTCTGCGACCAAGCACCGCCGCCCAGTCGTGCGAAGCCATCGGGAGCAGGCGTGCATGTGCTGCTGGTCGACGACGAGCCCAACCTGCTGCGTGTGCTGACGAGAGGGCTGCAACGCTATGACTTCGAGACAACCAGCCTTACGGACCCGAAGGCGGCGGTCGCCGCGATCAAGGAAGCACCAGATCGCTTCGCCGTGTTCATCACCGACTTCGACATGCCCGGCCTCAACGGCATCGAGTCGACGCGCATCATCCGTGAGATTTGCCCAGATCTGCCGATCCTGCTGTGCTCAGGGTTCATGGACAACAAGACGTCGACGGAAGCCAGCGAGGCCGGCGTCACACGCCTGATGACCAAGCCGATCTCGGTGAGGCACCTCGCGCAGACGATCTGCGAGTTGCATGGCGCCTCGAGCGATCGTCACGCTTAGCAGCCCGTTGCAGAACTTGCCCAGCTCCCAGCCGTTGTTCAACGGGCTGTTCGCACGCGGCCTGCCGTGCGCCACCAATTCGTGCGGTCGCTCTCACTGCCGGCCGCCTGTGCGTATCATGCGATGACTTGACATGACCCGCCCCATCGCTTGGCTTGCGATCATCACCTTGCTGCTGGCGACTGGTTGGTAGCGACACCACGAACGGGAATTCTTGCCCTCTGCGTGAGCATCCAAAAACACCACGCCCAGAAGCGCGTCAGGTGCTAGCGCAGTCGCACGCAACCATGGATGATGAGGACTCGCACGCGGCAGCCGGAGACTTCATGAGCATCAAGCGATCGGCATTTCATCTCGCCTGGATTGGCATCGCAATCGCGCCCATCGCAGCGCAAGAGGCCTCTACAGGCCGAGACGAACACCTGCTCCACGGCGCCGTCACGGTAGTGCACGACCAGAAGGGCGCCGCCAACGCACGATTCACGCTGTGGGTCAGCTACCCCAACCGTCACACGGACTTCCTCGATCACGCCCAGTATCTGGCCGACTTGCAGTCGCGCTTTGGCGACAAGGGAATCGCGATCGGCGTTGTGCTTCCGGAAGCAGACGCTGTTCACATCGCCGGCACCAAACCCCGCATGGTCGTCGCGAGAGCCGACGACAAAGATCAGCTCGCCGACATCGTGACCATGACCTGCGTCGTCACGGAAGCTACCAGCGGTGCCGCGCTCGTATCGCTGAACTCGCTCGACCTCGCCGTCGATACCATCAAGGGTTTGCTTACGGACACGTATGACCACGAGGCCCAGGTTCAGGCCAACAACGTGCTCGAATCGACGTGGGCGAACATCTGCGACGGAGGCGAGTTCGACGCGATGGTCAAACAGTGCCTGACGACCTATCCGCATTCGGGGCGTGCGCATGCCTGCGCCGTCCTCAATCAGTGGTGGTGCAAAGGCGACCTCATTGCCGCTCGCAAGGCAATCGATACCGGCCTGCAAGCGCTGAGCAACGACGCGGTGCCGATGTCGATCTTCGTCGACTTGGTGCTGCGCGGCGATCGCTTTGATCCGCAACTCGCACGCAAGCTTGCGATGGCGATGGCGCCGGTTGCCGCCGGCGCATCCGGCGGGCCATTCACGCAACTCGTCTATCTGCGGGCCCTGCTACGCGATGGCCAAGAACGCATGGCTGGCCGCATCTGTGCAACCCTGCCGAAGCGCATCAGCGGCCGGGCCGACCTTCAGCTGCACTTCGCCGAAACCCTGATGGAGAGCAGCAACCCGATGGCGCACCGCGACGCAGCAGAACGTGCGATCCAGAATGCGGAAGCCAACAGCGGCCTCCGCAAGTTGGTCTACGCGGCGCGGCACAAGCTGTTGAAGCGCTGCCAGGAAGACGAGGCTGCCGAGAAGCTGATGAAAGAATACCGCGCCAGAAACCTAGGCAGCGGACTCAACAACGACGCGTGGTATCTGATCGTGCAGCCGCAAACGATGGGCCGCTTCGACACGATGGCACTCGCGCAATGCGAAGAGATGCTGCGGGTCGACAAGAACATCGACTATGGCAGCATGGACACCGTGGCGCTCGCGCACTTCGTCAACGGCTTGGTGCAGAAGGCCGTCGAAATGCAGACCACTGCATCGAAGCAGAGCGGTAACGACCCGGTCTACGTCGCGCGCCTGAAGCGCTACCAGGCAACCTTGGCCGAGATCGACGCGCGCCAAAGCGAACAAAAGTTGAAGGAACAGGGCAAGCTGAAGAAGTAGCGGGCGCTACCCAATCGGCCCAGCCCCCAATCGGCCCAGCCCCTCGCCCGCGCTACTCCGCCGCCGGCACCAGGCGGTAGATCTTGCCCTGCTTTCCGATGTAGACCGTCATCAGCAGTTCGCCATCCGGCTCTTCGGCATAGCTCGACGGCGGGAACTTGGCGTTCTTCAACTTGACCACTTCGGCCACGCCATCCTTGCCTTCGCGGCAAGCCCACGCGCGCTTGGTGATGAAGTCGGCGTAGACGAAGAAGCCCTGCAAGCCAGGGATCTTCTTGCCGCGGTAGACGTGGCCGCCGGTGATCGACACGCCTTGCTGATGGGTGTAGCTCGCAACCGGCAGGATGTGCCCCTTGGGCGTCGGCAACTTGCTGCGGCGCTTGCCGAACTCCTCGTGCGCTTCAAAGCTGTTCCAGCCGTAGAAGCCGCCCTTGACCAAGATATCGACCTCTTCGATGCGGCCTTGGCCGACGTCGGCGGCCCACAGCTTGTTGGTCTCACGATCGAACGACATGCGCCAGATGTTGCGCAAGCCATAGCACCAGATCTCGCCGCGCGCGCCCTCGGTGCCAACGAACGGATTGTCCTTCGGAATCGCGTAGGGGTGCTCTGGCGACGCCTTGCTGACATCGATGCGCAGCACCTTGCCAAGCAGCATCGCCAGGCTCTCGGCGTTGCCGTATGGGTCGTTGGCCGCGCCGCCATCACCAAACGTGATGTAGAGCATACCGTCCGGGCCGAACAGGATCGTGCCACCGTTGTGGTTGCCAAACGGCTGGAAGACTTCCATCACCCGCAACTCCGTCGACAGATCGACGGACTTCTTGCCGGCAACGTCTTGGACCGTGTACCGGGCGATGATCGACTGGCGATCGCTCTTGCGCTTGCCGCGCGCCATCGGCTCGCTGCGCGGCTCGATCTTCTCGGACCAATAGGTCCACACGAAGTGGTTGTTGGCGTAGTCCGGGTCGAACTGAAACCCGAGCAGCCCCTCTTCCCAGTTCTCGGTGAGCACCTTGTCACTCAAATCGAGAAACACCTCGCGCTCCGACTTCTGCCCATCCCGCGGTATCCGGTAGATGAAGCCACGCTGAGACACGACGTAGGCCGAAGCTGGGTCCGTATCATGGAAAGCGACGAACAATGGCTGCACGAACGGCTCCTGACCCGGGAACGCATCCTCGTAGTCAATGGCGGGACCTCGGCTGGGACTGACCGTCTCCTGTTGGGCGTGGCACGGAAGCGCCAGGGCAGTGGCGAGAGGCAGCAACGAGACGTAACGGAGAAACGCGGGCATATTCAGTTGGATGGATGCGGACGATCTGGCGAACCCTGCAGGGTTTGCCATGCGGCACGCTGCAGATACGAAGCGACGGTTTCGGACAAACCGGCCGTGTAGGCAAGGCCTATGGGTGACTGACCATGCAGTGCGCCGAACATGGTGCAAGCGGCAAGATAAGTACCGGCGAGAGTCGGGTGGCGATCGTCCCGCATGCGCAGCAGGAGATCTGGACGTTCGGTGGTGACGAGCGCAAACGCGGACCCGACCGGAACGACCAGCGCATCGAGCTGCTCGCCGAGATCCGAATACGCCTTCTGCAAGGGCTCGGTCATCTCGGGCCGCGACGAGTACGCCCACGTCATCAGCAACACTGGCTGCGCCCCGTTGTCGCGAATCCAATCGGCGTATTCTGTCGCTGCGGCGCGAAACCTGGCCGCGTCGTTGAGCGGTTCCAAACTATGCCCCTGCAGCACCACAGCATCGAACGTCTGCTCGGCCAATCGCTGGCGCAAGCCTTCGCGATGCTCGCCGAGACGACCACCGGACAGGGTCATGCTGCGGGCCACGCCGCGCCAACTGGGCCCACGCGCCGCGCGCACAAGCTTGCGATAGTGATTGTGCAGGCTGTTGTTGTAGTAGGTGAAGCTATTGCCAACGAACAACACGCGGCGCGGCTGCAACGGGTCGGGCGTCGTACGCACGACCGGCGCCGAGTGGCACGCAGTAGCGACCAAAACGAGCAGGAGACCAGCAATCGTCGATCGCATCCGCGCCGATCCACTCATCGGCCACTGCCAATCGGAGAACCCGGTGGCGATTCGAGCGCCGGCGCACGCTTCGGTTCGCGGTCTTGACGCTCCAGGAACGACTTGATGCGCCGACTCATCGCCATGTTGTGCGATCGCGCCGCGGTGTCGTTCGCATCGGCCGCCCCCATAACCGCGGCCTTGGTCGCAATATGGGCCAAATACTCTTCCGCCAATGCACGCACGTTGGCCGACGCACCCGGGTTGTTCGCGAGGTCGATCAGCCGATCCACGGCCACCGCCTGCACCGTGCGCTGCAATCCCCGCAGCAGGCTGTTCTCCGCAGGAACCTCCGGAAAGACCGTGACCGTCAATTCGTAGAGCACGTTCACGAAGGTGACCCCCTGACCATCGCCGCGATTCTGTAGCCGCGCCGCCCGCTGTGGGTTGAGCAACCCGCGGATCGTCATGTCGGCCGCCACCGCCGCCATCGCCATCGGGTCGAGCAACTGCCCGGTACTGCGCGGGAATCGCTCGGCCGTGCTGGGATGTCCCGGAGGTGCCGGCGGAATGCGCGCCAAGACACGCGGGTTCAATTGTAGGAACTCGGGCTTGAGCGTGCCGAGAACGGCCGTCAAAGCCCGCCGCTGCTGATCTTCTGGAATCGGCGCGGTCGCCAGCTGCCCGTCTCCCTTGACCGCGTGCCGGAAGTCGACACCGCCCACCATCTTGGTCGCGGCTTCTAGTTGAAAGCGGTGATGCAGGTACAACGGCACCAACGTGTCCTCGAGCGTCGCCAAGGTGGCACCGGGTCGCAACGCGTCGATCCCGAACTTGCGCAGCCCGATCGCCCGCACGCGGATTTCGGACTCCAACTGTAGCACCGGATCATCCCCGTTGTCCCACAAACTCGCACGCGGATGGCCAGTCGCCGCCGAACGCGCATCTTGATCCGTCAAGAACACGAAGCCCTTGCGCAAGCCAACCCGCACGATGCGGTCCAGTTCGGCGGCCTCATCGGCGCCTTCATGGAACTGCGCATAGCCGTAGACGATCGCCCACGTGTCGTATTGACCAATGCCGACGTCATAGGCGGCGGAGAAGTCCAATTCGCCGTTGTTGACCGACACCAGTGGTGCCGGGTAGTCCATCACCGACTCGCGGCCGTAGGTGCTCGCCGCAAAGTTGTGCGACAAGCCAAGCGTGTGCCCCACTTCATGCGCGGCCAGTTGCCGGATGCGCATCAGCGCGACCTTCTGGGCGAGATCATCATCATCGACGATCAAGTGGCCCGCGCCGGGCGATGCCGCGGCCGCACACGCACCTTGCTCGGAGTATGGCGACTGCAAACCAATGAACTTCATATGGTCCTGCCGCACGCGCAGCGAGCCGAGCAAGACGTTGCCCTTGATGATCTCGCCGGTCCGCGGGTCGCTGATGCTCGCGCCATACGACCAACCGCGCGTGCGCCGATGCACCCAGTGAATCATGTTGTAGCGAACATCCATCGGGTCGGCGTCGGCCGGCAAGATCTCAACTTGGAACGCGTTCTTGAAGCCAGCGGCGGCAAACGCGTCGGCCCACCACATCGCACCTTCCTTGAGGGCCGAACGCACCGGCTCCGGAGTGCCCGGATCGATGTAGTAGACGATTGGCTCGACTGGTTCGCTGACGGGCTCTTTGGGGTTCTTCTTCGCCAAGCGATGGCGCGCGATGTAGTGCCGATGCATCGACTCGCCAATTGGCGCCGCGTAGTCCTGGAACTGCGGACCGAAGAAGCCGATGCGCGGATCAAACTGGCGCGGTTGGTATTGCTCATCCGGCAAGCGGATGAAGCTATGGTGCTGACGCAGCGACACTGCGTTGCCGTTCGCAGCGCGCGAAACCTCTCGATTGGGCTTGCTGCTAGTGAACGTCAACAGCACTTCCACTTCGCTGTTGTCCGGAAACGCTTTGGTGCGCTCGAGCCACAAGGCACTGCGCGCCTTGTCGACTTTGTAGCTGGCCTTGGCACCCCCCAAACGACCAGCGGCATCGGTCGCGTCGCGCACGACGAACTCGGTCGCGTCGACCACCACGGCATCGCCAGTCCACGCCTTGACCGGCAACGAGGCGATCACCGACGGCGCGAACGACTCCGCCACCGCTAATCGCTCGCGCGGGTTCTCGGACATCGCGCGGAAGCGCAGGTTCTTGGCCATGACCAACACCTTCTTGCCGGCGCGACGGAACTCGATGACGTGCTGCGGGCCAAGCGAACCGCGATCGAGGCCGATCGGGTTGGAGCCAAGGCCTGATGCTTGCGCGGTGGCATAGAGCAACTCTTCCCCGAACGCGGACAGCTCGAAGTAGATGCGATCCTCCTTGCGATCGACGTGCATGGCGACGAAGCCAGGCAGGTGCTGCATGTCCTTGGTGAAGGCCTGGATCGACTTGTCGGCCTCGGCCTTCTGGAGATCGGGCTTCTGCTGATCTGGCTTCGGAACGTCCGCTTGCGACGGGACTGCCTGGGCAAGCAACGCGAGAGCAGAGAAACACGCGGGAACTAGGCGACGCATGCATAGACGCATATCCGCACGAACCTCGATGCGAATACGGAATCACGCCTACATCCAAAACGTGACGCTCAGGGCACAATCGAGTGATGCCCAGCCCACCTCTTCCTACCTCGCTGCTGCATGCCACCCTGGCGATTCTGCTCACGGTAGCAACTGGCAACGCGCAAGCCCCCGAGTCGCGGTTGCCCAGCGACCACAAGGACTTTGGCTTGCCGCACCCGGACGCGACCTGGGCGCCCTACGCCGAGGCAGAAGACCATGTGTGCAACCGGATCTTCCGGCTGCTGTATCTGAGCGAGTGCATTCCCACAGTCGTCGCCGCGGCACTGCCGCGCGAACATGCGAACGCAGAAGCGTTCTACGTCGCGGGCTGGTACTTCAAGAAGCGCAAGGGCGAGACACGCGACCGACGCTTGTTCGGCGGCGACGGCCGGCAACTACCTGCCGAAGGTTTGCCGCAAGCAGACGCGACCCGCTTGCAAGGCTGGTTGCAGGCAGTGGACGGCGACGTGTTGCGCGAGTTGCGCAGTCGCCCGCGCGCAGCGGTGTGGTTTCAGCATGACTTGTTGCGTTACGCGCGCCGGTTGCTCGACGTGAAGCAGCACCCGGAGCTGCTGCAACCGCTGCTCGCGTGCGCCCAACGCGTCGCCTTGCCACGCGCAATGCTGCAAAGCGATGCGGTGCGCACCACGACCTACGAGCAAGTTGCCAGCCAGCTACCTGGCTTCGATCCAAAACGGTCGATCGAGGTCGCGCGCGAGTCGAGTCGCCTGTTTGACGCGGAATACCAGCAGGTGTGGTCGACGGTGCACTTGGTGATTCCGGACCTGCAAGCAGAAGCGGTCGCCGCGTGGTTGACGGCCGGCAAGCAACGCACCCGATTGCCAACGCAGTCGACGGCACTGCTGTTGCAAGGCATCGTCGCGATCGATGACCAAGGAAACCCGTGCGCAACCGATCTGGTGATCGAGGTCCGCACGCAACGCTTGCGCAATCGCAACCCGTTGGCGTTCGACAACCCAACCACCACTCGCGACGGCGTCGACTTCGCCGTGTGGTCGCTGGCACGGCGCGCCATCCGCGACGCGGATGCCTCGGTCCATCAGGTGCCCTTCGCCGCGTTCCGCAGCATCGACATGGAGAGCCAGGCGCTGTTCCGCGACTACGGCTCGCGCAAGCACACGACGTATGCGGCGCAGTGCACGCTGTGTCATCGCCGCAGCAATACGCCGGACGAGGCGATCGCGGGCTTCAGCGCGCTGCGGACCTCCAGCAAGCCCGCGCCGGCCCAGCCGGGCGCCCGGAAACGGCTAGCCGAAGGCGAGATGTTGCGCTTCCTGGACAAGCTGTCCGGCAAGTGACCTTGGGTCTGGGCGGAAATGGCGGCACAATGTCATCATGACGCGCCATGCATCCGCGATCTTGCTCGCCTCGATGATTGCTGCCGGCCTGCAGGCCTCCCTGCCGGCGCAGGCAATCACGTGGTGGGACAAGGATTTTGACCAAGCTCTCACCGCTGCCAACGACAAGCCGGCCAAGATGGTGCTGCTCTATTGTTGGCAAGACAAGCACGACACGTGCGCCGCGATGTTCGACGGCACCATGGGCGACAAGAAAGTCAGCGCGAAGCTTGCTGACTTCCTGTGCATGGGCGTGCAGAACAACGAAGCCGGGCGGGCCGTTTGGCAGCGCTACAAGATCGCTTCGGTTCCGACGGTGTACTTCATTGCTCCGGATGGCGCAGTCGTCGACGTGCTGCCTGGCTACGTGCCGATCGAGCAGTTCCTCGCCGACATCGATCGCATTCGAGCTGGCACGGACACGATCCAAGCGCTGCGCGAACACCAGAAGCAGAAGCCTGAAGACATCAAGCAGGCGCTGAAGCTGGTGCAGAAGCTGCGACTGGCGAGCGACATCAAGGGTTCGCACGCGGTCATCGACGCGATGATCAAGGTCGACCCGAAGGGCAAGTCGGAGGAAGTCGCCGAAGCAATGCTGTGGAAGATCAGCGATGAGACGTTCCGCGACGATGTGCCCCCGGCGGAATACGACCTCAAGGAGCTGCGCCTGTTCTTGAAGTCGCAACGCAACAAGCGCGTGCTGTTCCTCGGCTATGACCAGATGGCATCGGCGCACTACCGGCGCGAGGAGCTGAAGGATGCGGCGGCGGCGGCGATGAAGGCATGGAAGAACATCCCCGAGGATCAAGTCATCGACTGGGGCCAGCGCATGTGTGGCATCGCCTACCGGCGCTGGAAGGATCTCGACAAAGCCAACAAGCGCACGTTGAAGGACGCTCTATCGGTCAGCAAAAAGACGTTGGCCGCAGTCGAAGCGCGCCACAAGAAGCAGCCAGACGCGACGTTCCTGGGCAATGCGATGTATCTGCACGCCGCCGTGCTGATCGTAAACAAACAACGCAAGAAGGCGCTAACGCTCATGGACGAAGCGATCAAGATCGACCCAAACAACAAGAACCTGGAGCCCGCCAAACAGAACTGGCTCAAAGGCAACAAGTAGTCTTGTTAGTACTGTGCCAGGCACAGTACTAACAAGTTCGTCGCGCGCTGAAGGTGTTACTTCTGTGCCTGGCACCGTACCGTTTGGGGGGAGGTGGTGCCGATGGTGACTTGGATTTTGGGGGCGGGGGTGTTGTTGCGGATTGGGGTTAGTTCGAGAACGGTTCCGGGGATGAAGTCTTGTTGCACGGTGCCGTCGGTCCAGATGTCGAACTCGAACTCTTCGTCGTGGATGGTCTGCTCGGCGTAGGCGCGTAAGACGGGGTCGCGTAGACCGTCTTCGATGATGCGGACGCGGAACAGGTCGTAGGGGGTTGCTGGTTGCTGGAGCTTGAGCGTGGTCAACGGCTGTAGCTGCAAGGAGAGGTTTTTGGTTGGGGACGGGACGCGGACTGGGGTGTAGCCCCAGGCTCGGACGAGCAGGTCTGGGCGGGTGTCGCGCAACGGGAACCACGTTTCGACGTCTTCGCCATCGTCCGGAAGTTCGGTGCAGGCGCGGGGCACCAACAGGCACTCGACTTCGACATGCTGTTGGGTCGCAGCAGAACGCGCGAACACGTAGATGCCGTGGACCCGTCCAGCCAAGTCGAAGCGCTCGTGCTTGCTCGGCCAGAAGTTTTGACCATCGTGCACGACGACCGGTTCTTCGTGAAGCAGCGTGCCATGCACGTCAACTCGGAGCATGTAGCTACCCGACAGCTGACCAGACCACTCGCAGACCTGCTGCTCGGGATGCACATCTTGTCGACGCAGGCCCTTGCCGCCGTCGAGCGAACGCAACTCCACCCCCACCCCGTCCATCGGCAGGTCTGCGCAGGCCAGGCGAACGCGCAGAGACTCGGCTCGCTGCAAGTCGACCGAAACTCGAGCCCCCGGCAGCAACTCGACCTCTTTGGTCAGGTAGCCAGCGCATGAGCACACTGCTGACAATCGGGACTGGTGCGCCAGGCGGCCGCGCAATTCGACGACGTCGCCGCGAACCTGCGGCGTTGCCTTGACGGCATGGCGACCGAACTCGCTTTCCTGCGTCAACGTCACCGAAGCGCCCGAGAGCGGCGCACCGCCGCTCGTAAAGGTCACCGCTGCGAGCAGCTGCTCGGGACCGACCTGCGAGGCGACCAAGTCACCCAGATCCGAGTCTTGGTAGGACAACACCCGATCGATGCGGCAGACGCCCTTGAAGCTACCGTCGACGTGCATCTTGAGGGACAACCCGGGCAACGTATCCATGGCCTCTGGCACCCAAGCGTGGAAGGCGAAGCGCCCTTCGGCATCCGTGTCCATGACGTAGCGCGAGCCCTTGCTCCAATCGAGAAACGGGTGTGGTTCGACTGGTGCAAACAACAGGGGCTGTCTCGCGAGAACCTGCCCGTCAGCGTTCACCATGCGGGCAGTGAATCGCCAATACCTTGCTGGAACTCGGACATCCAACGAGACACGCTCTCCGGCAGCAACCGGTCCGCGAACATCGCCAACATAGTCGTCGCCTGCAAAACTTGCGATCGCACGCCAACTGCGACCAAGCGGCACACCAGCGAAGATGCACTTGCCATCGTAAGCAGTCGGATCCAACTGATAGAGCGATCCATCGGCGCGCTCGAGGCGCACGGCCTCCTCGACAGCCTTGCCAGCGGCATCTACGACTCGAACTTCGATGGCACCACCAACCGGCTCGACGAGCCGCACCTTGACGACGCCATGCAAGTCATCATGCGCGACGCGCTGACTGGCAATCCGGATCGATGGCGTGTCCCAGCCCCGCCCTTCTTGGCGCCGACCATAGACCTCCAACCCGCCATCGAAGACTTTGCCCATGATGTCTAGCCGCCAGAGCAGATGAGACACAACGACTTTGCCATCGACATCGGACGGGCCGTAGCTCTCTGAGACCTCATTGACGCCCGATAGCTGCGACAAGAACGTGCCGGCGACGGTGATCATGCGATCGGGCACGGCACGGCCGTCACGATCAACAATCTCCACCTCCAGCCTCACGTCCCCCATCAACTGGATACGCAGCGAGCCACCTAGCAGCTCGTTGTGATCCCACAAGTCGATCTGGCCGTAGTCCTCCGCGAGACGAGCACAAACGTCGGAGCCTGGTGCCGGTAGGATTTCGACAACTCCCGCTCGATCGGCAATCGCAACTTGGCCGTGCGCTAGCAACGCCGCCTCGGCATCGTTTCCATGCAAAGCAATGAGGCGCGCGTGTTCCCAGTGGTCCGCCATCGCGGGTGGCCAATAGCGGACAGTGGCGCCAACCGCGGGTTGACCCGACGAAGTCACCACCTCGACGCGAACGGACGCCGCCGCCTTGACCGCAGCTGGAGTCTCGGTGACCTCGGTGCGCTCGGCGCCGCCAACCAAGTCGCCGCTAGCAACCGTCGGTGACGGACGCGTTTCCGTCTTCGGCGTAGCTGGCGAAACTGCGGGCGTGCCGCCCTGCCACCAGAAAGCGAGCACTGCTACACAAGCAAGCAGGACCACCACCGATAGCACGCGTGCATTCACGCCTGCATACTAACCGCCGAATCGCCCCGCGGTGGCCTCTAGTCAAGCAGCACGCAGCGCTCGCCAGCTGCGGCGCAATGCGCCCGCAGTACCTGAAGTACCACGCGGTCCTTTGCAGACCACTGCAACAGCACTTCGCCCGGTTGCACCTGACTGAGCAAATGGCGCAAATCCTGTCGAGCGCGATGCGTGCCCGTCATCGCCGCAGTGAAGGCTCCCAAGAACGCACCCAGCACGAACCCCAACGGGATGGCGACCGAACTCAAGCCACTGAACATACCAAAGCCAAGCGACAGCACCGCGTTGATCGCGGCACCGAGCACTGCGCCACCGGCCATCGCCAGCATCACACCCCGGATCCAGCGAGTTGCGTGGGCGTCGCGGCCGTCGCGCACCAAGCTAAGGGCGTGCTTCGGGTCGGACGCTTGCGGGTAGCGACGCAGGGTTGCCTCGCTCGCGGCGGCGAACACCGCGGGGTCTTCGCCTAGCAAGTCCCGGACTTCCAAGCCTGCAGGCAACAGCGCGAACAACACGCTCATGGCGTATCGCTCACGCCTGCGATTTCGGCCGAACCATCGACAGCAGGCGCACGGTCGCGAGGACCAGGCCAACCCCAAGCAGCGAACCGACGACCGGCAGAAGCCAACGGCTGCCACTGACCCAGTGCGGGGTCGCCTCGCCTTCGAAGCGACTTGTGCCGTGCACATAGCCAGCCACGCTCAGCCAAACCACCATGACAAACAACGAGCCGCTGATCAGCCAGATGCTCTTCTTGGTGATCGGGGCGTCCATGCGCGGCAACACGGCGCTGCCGCGCAGTTCGATCACCAGCCAGGATGCCGTGCCGAGCAACACCAACGTGTCAATGCCGACCGTCGCGCCCATCGCGTGGCCCATGACCAGCTGCGTGCCGTGGATCAGCGTGTTGAAGGGCGGCCACGAAATGATCAGCGACGTGAACAACATGAAGATCGTCCACCACTTGGCCATGCCCAGCCAGCTGCCGCGGCCGCAGAACGCCTGCGCACCTTTGCGGTTCTTCAGCATCTTGCCCATGTCGAGCATCAGCTTGACCAGGATGATGACTTCGGCCATCGACACCAAGAACGCCACCCACTTGACCGTCTCGGTCTGCGGCAGGTGATAGGTGTGGTGCACGTAGTTGGTGAAGCTGTTGAGACAGCCAACGCCGAACAGCCAGAACGCGACTGGCGACTGGCCATACTTCTTGTCACCGGACAAGCGTTCGCCGACGTAGGTCAGCGAGCCATACATCATGAAGTTGTATGACCCGACCAGCGTGCCACACGACTTCCACTGCACCTGAAGGTCCTTGATCGGACGGTTGAAGATGTCGTCGAGCAGGTAGGCGTGGCCTTCGACGAACGTGTAGATGAAGAACAGCGAGCCACACGTCCAGAACCAGATATAGATCGGCTGGTTCCAGAAGCCGTGACGCAGTCGTCGCAGCAGATTCCACGCGAAGGCCATCCAGCCGACCAGCAAGAACGCGCTGAACACTCGGTGGAAACCCAGGTATTCGCGGCCGCTGCTGATGCCCATGAACAGCGAGACAAAGATGCCCGCGCCCGCGATCAACCAGCAAACCGTATGCACGCGGAAGCGCATCAAGTCGGCACGCGTCAGGCCACCGTGACTGCTGCACAGGAAGTGGTAGACGATCGCAACGCTGCCGCCAACGATCCACAGCGACGCGAACGCGGTGTGGATCGGGCGCAACTTCAGGAACGTCAAGCCCCAATCATTGAGCGTCGACGAGAGGCCCGGAATGACCTCGACCGGCACGTAGTGCAAAGCACCGAGTGCGCCACCTGCGACGGCGACGAGAATGCAAACCAATGCCATTCGGACCTGCACGTAGCAGGTCTTTTCAAGCATCTCTGCCGGCGGTCGTGGCAATTGCGTGTCGCTCATTTGTACTCCCACCAAGGCAACGATTGTTCGGCACCGACGCCGCCGACTTGCTTGGCAAGTTCGGCGCGGTCCTCATTGAGCCACTTCAAGAACGCGACCAGGTCGTCGATCGTCTCCGACGGCAAGTCCTTCCATGACTGCATGCCGCGCTCCGGTCGACCTTCGACGATCGTCGTGCGTACCGCAGCCTCATCGATGCGCCCAAACACCGTCGTCAAGTCCGGCGCCGTCTGCAAACCGAGCGGCGTCGACTGCAACGGCAAGTGGCACGACGTGCAACTCTGCTTGAAGGCAGCCAAGCCGCGCATCACCGCGTCACCGGGCGTAGCGGCCTGTGCACGTGCGTTGACCGCAGCCATCACGGCCGACGGGTCGAGCGGCTTGTGACGGCGTGGCACGCCAATCCCCATGTAGCTCAGCTCATCCAGGAAGAAGGCCACATCATTGCGCTGCTTCTCCGAAAAGTGGAACGCCGGCATTTGCTTCACGCCGACTGTCAGGACCTCCTCAAGGCGCTTGTCCAGATTGTCGCCGAGGCGCGCTGCAGCGTTGGTCAGGTCCGGACCGAGGAAGCCCCCGAAGCCATGGATCTGGTGGCAGCTCTGGCAATTGTATTCATGCCAAAGACGACGACCACGCACCGCTTCCTCGCTCAGTGTTTCGAACGTGGAGGCGGTGTCATCGAGATAGACGAGGGCTGTCTGCACCGCAAAGGCGGCGACCAGGCCACTCATCAACAGCTTGCGCTGGACGAGGTTCACGGGCGAAGAGGCTAGCGTGCGCCCCCGGAGTTTGACCCTCAAGCTTGACGAAATGTTCGCAGCTCTGGTTTCGCCCTACCGGGCAGCCGCGCCGTGCATCGCTGCCAGCAAGGCCCGAACCCCGATGCGAATGGCCGGCTGGTAGTCGGGGTAGTATTTACCACTGTGCAGAACCGCCAGGTTGCCGGCCTCCTGCATCTTGCGCAGCCGCTCCGGCGCGACGGTGCCGAGCCGGAACATGCACAGTGGCACGCCTTGCTCCCGCAACCGCCCAAAGTCCTCGGCCACCATCGCCGGCTGGATTTCGACAACGTTCTCGAGCTTGAGCACGGCCCCGATGCCGCGGCGCACCGCCGCCGTCAGCTCCTTGTCGTTTTGCAGCGCCGGCGTGCCCTCGCTGAACTCGACCTTGGGCTGCCTGGCCCCGACCGAGTCGGCCGCTGCCTTCGCCTTGCGAAGGATCGCCGCCAGCATCTGCTTGCGCACCTTCTCGGTGTAGCTGCGAATCGTCAGCTGCAGGTGGCACGACGACGAAATGATGTTGTGCTTCTGGCCGCCGTGGATCGAACCGACGGTGATCACGCAGGCGTCGATCGGGTTGATCTCGCGCGACACGATCGTCTGCAAGTCGAGCACGAGTTTGGCCGCCTCCACGATCGGATCGATCGTCATGTGCGGCGAGGCCCCGTGGCCGGCCTTGCCAAAGAGCGTGATGTCACACGAGTCGACGTTCGCCATCGCCGGGCCCGCCCGCATGCCGACCTGGCCGATCGGCAAGTCCGCAGCCGTATGCAGCGCGATCGCGTGCGCCGGCCGCGGGAAGCGCGTCAACAAGCCATCGGCGATCATGCGATCCATGCCACCCGAACGTTCTTCCGCCGGCTGCAGCTGGAACACGACCGTGCCCTGGTAGGCATGCTTGTTCGCGGCAAGAAACCGCGCGACCCCGATCAGGCACGTCATATGAATATCGTGACCGCACGCGTGCATGATGCCGATCTTGCGGCCATCGGCGCTCTCCGCCTGGATCTTCGACGCATAGGACAAGCCCGTTTCTTCGGCGACGGGCAACGCATCCATGTCAGCGCGCAACAACACCACCGGCCCCTCACCACAACGCAACACGCCAACCACGCCGTTGCCGCCAACCCGCTCGGTGACTTCGATGCCGACCGCGCGCAGCTCCTTGGCCATGCGCGCCGCGGTCTTCAGTTCCCGGAACGACAGCTCCGGGTTCTGGTGCAGGTGAACGTAGAGTTCGTCGAGCGACGCACCGTTTTGCTCCAACCACTCGGCAGCTGGATCCTGTGCGTGAACGACAGCGAACGGCAGCGCGAGAGCGAAGACGAGGCGGAAAGCGTGCATACGGCCAGTGTGCCGCCCAACGCACGCCGCGTCACGCTAGCGGTACAGTTCCTTCGGCGGTGCCAGCACACCCTGCAACTCCGCCCACGACAGCTTGACGAAGAACGACCCTTCGACGTAGCCGCCAACTGCATACGGCGCGAACCCGAACACGACGCCCGCCGGCGACAACACGAAGTTGGCGAGATCCTTTTCATACGACGGTTCGCGCGGCGGCACCTGGGCGCCTGACGCACCCTGACGCTGCAATTCGCTCCAGACCAATCTGTATAGTTCGGCACCCGCAGCCGGAGTCAGCACGAGATCTGGCAAGTGCAACGGCACAACCTTGCCGCCGCGCTGCACCAGATTGAGGCAACTGAAGTACGTGTTGGGATGAGCTCCGCCACCATCCACACGACTCGTCGACCCGATAGAGACCAGCTTCTCGCCAACATGGAACGCCGCAAACTTCTGCGACCCCGTCGTCGTGCCCACGGCTGTAGGTGCACGCAGATCCTTGCTGGCGCTGACACGGCCTTCGGCCCAGGAAGCTTCCGGTTCGACTTCGCAGTCGACGTCCAATTGCGCATGCACGGCATCCCGCAGCGCTCGCGTCGTCGCGTTGGCAAGCTCGCTGCCACCAAAGAACACCAAGCTCTGTTGTTCCCAATGCACACCTAGCGGCGTGCTTATCGAGATTTCCTGCGTGACCGCCACCAACTTGACCTCGAACGGCCACCGGACCTTGTTGTCGGCACGAATCCAGACACCTCGAAACTGCCGCGCCCCGGCGTCCAGCGTGCCATCGAAGCGACCCGTGCAGACGTCTTCCGCTTCGCTATTCCGGTTCTTCGGCTTGGTGTATTCGCGCACGACCAGGTTGCCCTGCTTGTCGATGCCATCGCCCGACAGGCCGAACGCCATGCCTTGGCGTTCGAGACGGTATTCGCCGGAAACCGCCTGCACCTCCGTGCCAAGTTCGCCGCGCTGCTTCGGCAACGTCAGCGTCATCTGGATTCGCAGCGGCCCCGCGCTGGCCTTGATCTCGCCAACATAGGTATGCGTGCCAGGCGTTGGCCACGTCGGCCGCTGAGCGACGGCAACCGTCCCCATGGCGACCAGCAGAACGACAACGAGTGTCTCTTGTATCAGGGTCTTGGCATGCATGACGAACTCAGCGCGGCGTGACCTTCTCAACATGAACGACCTCACTGCGGCCATTGCTGGCCACGGCAAACGGGAAGCGCTGGTTCGATGCGGCGGCGCCATATCGCCCCATCTTGTCGAGGGCGACAAAGCAGATATCAAGCTTGTAGCCACGCGGGTCAAGCCGCGCGATGCGATGCACGGTCTCTTCGCAGGCCGTTTGCGGGTGCATGCCTTGGCGCATGAACTCCACCACCAAGAACGAACCACAGTAGCGCATGACATTCTCGCCGATACCCGTGGCACCCGCGGCGCCAACCTGTTCGTCGACGTAGAGCCCCGAACCAAGAATCGGCGAATCGCCAACGCGGCCGGGCAGTTTGCCGCCGGCGCCACTCGTCGAGCAACCACCAGCAATGTGGCCATCCTTGTCGCGGATCAGCAGGGCAATCGTGTCGTGGCCGTCGCGGTCGACATCCTTCGGGCGATGGCCATCGACCCACGCGTCCTTCATCCCGGCGTAGTCTTCGATCGGAATCGACTCGACCCCGTGCTCCAGCGCAAACCAACGCGCGCCTTCGCCAACCAACATCACGTGCTTGGACTTCTCCATCACGTGGCGCGCGGCCGAAATCGGGTGCACGATGCCCTCAACGCCAGCGACGGAGCCCGCGTCGCGACTCGGACCGTCCATGATGCACGCGTCGAGTTGTGGATAGCCTGCCGCATTCGGTCGACCACCAAGCCCAACCGAACCGTCCGAACTACGGCGCTCGGTTTCGCGAATGCCAAGCTCGACGGCATCGATCAGCGATTTGCCGGCAGCTAGCGCTGCCATCGATTGATCGTTCGCAAAGCGACCGAACGGCCACGTCGACACGACCAACGGGCCATCCAACCCCGACGCCGGGGCACTGGCGCACGCACTGAGCAACAAAACTGAAACGAACAGCACCACGCGCGGAAGATTGAGCGACATCATCAGGATCGTGATCCTACGGTTCGCGCCGCGCAATCGTATGCTCGCGTTCATGCTGCGACTGCGCTTCACGAACTTTGCCCGCTGGGGAACCGTGGTCACGGCCACGGTTTTCGCCGGCTGTTCGCAACCCACGATCGAACGACCCAATGTGGCGCCGATCATCCCAGGCCTGCACGGCACCGACCTGCCGTCCGAACTCCGCGGGCGCGTGCTACTTGGAGAACTAGGCTGCACGGGGTGCCACGATGCGGGCGAAGCGCCGGTCGAGCGCCGCTTGGGCCCCGACCTCAGCAACGTTGGCGAACGGGTACAAGCCAACTACCTGAAGTCTTTCCTGGTTTCGCCGCAGGCAATGGAACCGACGACGGCGATGCCGGATGTGCTCCGGCACCTCGACGGCCAAGAACTCGACCAGACTGCGGATGCGCTGGCGCACTACCTGCGTTCGCACGCGAACGGCGCCCCAAGCCAGACCTCGATCGATGCGGACGCCGCAGCACGCGGCGCCAAACTCTACGAGACCATCGGCTGCAAGAGTTGCCACTTCGCAACCAGCGACTCACGTCATCGCATCGCCGAGAAGTACACGATCAGCTCCCTGCAGTCGTTCTTGCTCGACCCGCACGAAGCGCGTCCTGCGGCACGCATGCCGGCAATGGCGCTGTCGCCCGCCGAAGCCTTTGAGCTCGCCAACCACTTGCTGCAGCATGGGGACGGCAAGTCCGTGGCGGCTGCCACAATTGACGAACAGCCAACTGACCAACAACCAATCGACGAACAAAAAGTCGCAGCGGGCCGCAGCCACTTCGCGACTCTCGGCTGCGCCAACTGTCACAATTTGCCGGACAGTTCGCGACCTGAAAGCGGTGCAAGCAAACCACTGAATGGCCTCGATTCCGCCAAGGGATGCCTGTCCGGAAAGATTGGCACGTGGCCGCACTACTCCCTGAACCAGCGACAGACCGACGACCTGCGCGCGGCACTTTCGTCGCTCGAGACACCGCTGGCACCGGAAGCGCGCGTGCAACAACTGATGGTTTCGCGCAATTGCTTCGCGTGCCACGTTCGTGGCGAGATCGACTTGGTGGCGACGCGGCAGGACGACTTCACGACGCATGACGCCAGCCTCGGACAAGATGGACGTTTGCCACCGACACTGACCGGCATCGGCGGCAAGCTACAAGACGAGTGGTTGCAGCAGAGCATCGCGCACGGCCAACACGAACGGCCCTACCTGGTCACGCGCATGCCGGGATTCGGCGACCCGTTCGCAACCCGCATGCACGCGGCGTTCACCACCGCCGACCCAGTGCCAGATTTCTCGGTCGAGCCACTACCAGAACCACGCAAGCAGGCCGAGGTCATCACCAAGCTCGGCAGTGAGTTGGTCGGCGACAAGGGCATGAACTGCATCACGTGCCACCTGTTTGCTGGCGAACAAGCAGGTGCCATGGGCGCCATCGACCTCGTGCACTCAACCGGCAAGCGTCTGCGGCCGGAGTGGTTTGCCGGCTTCCTGCGCCACCCGTTCCGCTTCAAATCCGCGACGCTAATGCCGCAGTTCTATCCCGACGGCAAGTCGACGCGCCCGGAGATCGCCGACGGGGATCCACAGAAGCAAATCGACGCGATGTGGCACTACCTCGCCAAGGGGCGCAACGTCCGCAAACCGCGTGGCATGAACCATCCGCCGATCGAACTGGCCGTGAACGACGAAGCCGTGATGCTGCGCCGCAGCGTGCAGAACACCGGCAAGCGTGGTATCAGCGTCGGCTATCCGGGCGGCGTCAGCATCACCTTCGATGCCGAAACCCTTGCGATGAACCAGATCTGGTGGGGTCGCTTCGTCGATGCCCGCCCGGTGTGGACAGGACAAGGCAGTGGCCAAGCGCATGTCTTGAGTCGCGATCGCGAGCTGCTTGGCTTGGGCCCTGCATTCGCACAGATCGACGAGCGGCAACCCTGGCCGACGACCACCCGCATCGAACGTGGCGATCGCTTCCTTGGCTACGACCTCGACGCGCAACAGCGCCCAACGTTCCGCTACACAGCAGGAGAGCTCACTATCGAGGACACCCCGCGCGAACTCATGACGGCAGGCCAGACCCGACTGCAACGATCGCTCGTCATTCGTGGCGATGCGCAACGGGTCTACTTGTTGGCGGCGCGTCATCAGACCATCGAGCAACTCGACGAGCGCACGGCCCGGGTTGGCAAGTTCCTGCAAATCGCAATCGCCAATCACGCCTTCGAGATCGTTCCCGACATTCCTCCCCCGGATGGAACGGCTACCGACAAGGAAGCGAAAGGGAAGCAGCTTCGCGTCATGATCAACATGCCAGACAACACCGCCGAGGTGGACTTGACCTATACGTGGACCAAGGAGGGCAAGTGATGCACCCGATTCCATTGACACTCACCGGCCTGTGCCTGGCACTACCCATCGCCGCGCAAGAGCTCGGCAACATGTGGGGCACCGCCAACGAGGAAGCCAAGCACTACCGTATCATCGACCTGCCACTGCCCGTCGATCCACAGTTGGAAGTTGGCAGCATGTGCGCCCTGCCCGATGGCAAGCTCGCCGTCGGCACGCGGCGCGGGGACATCCTGATCATCAGCGGCGCCTTCGAACCACTGCCAGAACCGACGATCCAACGCTTTGCAAGCGGTTTGGACGAAGTGCTCGGGCTGGGCTACAAGGACGGCGTCTTCTACGCAACGCAACAAACCGAAGTCACTGCGATCGCCGACAAGGACGACGACGGCCGCGCCGATTCGTTTACGTGCCTGAGCGACGCGTGGGGCTTTGGCCACTACCACGAGTTCGCCTGGGGTTCGCCGGTGCAACCCGATGGCAGCGTCTACGTCGCACTCGGGTTGTCGGCGTCGTACCACTACAAGGCCCCCTACCGCGGCTTTGCGTTTCAGATCACCGCCGATGGCAAGACGATCCCGATCGCCAGCGGTGTGCGTTCGGCAGGCGGAGTTGCCGCCAACGAACACGGCGCCATGTTCTACGTCGAAAGCCAAGGTCCGTGGAACGGTTCGTGCTCGCTCAAGCACCTGAAGCCCGGCGGCTTCATGGGCCATCCGATCTGCTTCGACGGCTATGACCTGCCACTCGGCAAACTGCTCGGCCCAAAACCCCTCGAACCGAAGAACCAGTCCAGGCTCTACGACGAGGCCAAGCGCATTGAGCAACTCGTGCCGTACGCGGTTGTGTTCCCGTACCGCCGCATGGGCCAATCGATCACCGCCTTCCGACCGGACCGATCGAACGGTCGCTTCGGCCCGTTTGCCGACCAGCTGTTCGTCGGCGACTACAGCCTCAGCATCGTGATGCGGGCGACGACCGAACTGGTCGACGGTGTCTGGCAAGGCGCGTGCTACCCGTTCCGTGAAGGCCTGGCAACCGGCATCCTCGCGGTCGAGTTTAGCGACAAGGGCTACCTCGTCACCGGCGGCACCAACCGCGGCTGGCCGGTGCGTGGCAACCGCAAGTATCTACTGCAAAGGATCGAATGGACCGGTTCCACGCCATTTGACGTGCACACGATCTCGGCGCGCAAGACCGGCTTTGCGGTATCGTTCACGAAGCCCGTCGACGCCAAGACGGCGAGCGACCCTAACAACTACAAGCTGCGCAGCTTCACGCACATCTTCCAGAAGTTCTACGGCAGCCCCGAGGTCGACGAGACCTTCCCGACGGTCACGCAGGCGACGCCTTCGGCGGATGGCCGTTCGGTCACGCTCACCGTTTCCGGCCTCGTCGAAGGCCACGTGCACGACTTCGACTTCACGGGCGTACGCTCGGCAGATGACGAGCCGCTAGTCCACACCACCGCCCACTACACGTTGAACAGGATCCCGAAGTGAACCTCCGAACCGCCATCTGTCTCGCTGCCGTCACGATTGCCTCTGCGGGTGTTGCCCAAGAACACGCGGCACCTCAACGCGCGGCATCCCCACACGCGGCTCCCAAGCACCCGATGCCGGAAAGCCCCAAGTGGCTGACGTACTCGGGCAGCAAGGATCTACCGGGCACCGGTAAGCATGTCGTGATGGTCGCTGCAGAACAGGAGTACCGATCCGAACAAGCGATGCCGATGATGGCGCGCATGCTGGCCAAGCATCACGGTTTTGACTGCACGGTGTTGTTCGCCCAAAAGGACGGCAAGGTCGACCCGACCCAGAAGACGCGACCAGATGACCCGGAGATGTTTCACGACATCCCGGGACTTGAGCATCTCGCGAAGGCCGACCTGCTGATCTTGTTCCACCGCTTCATCACGCTGCCCGACGAGCAAGCTGCGCACGTCATCAAGTACCTCGACTCCGGCAAGCCGATCTACGGCATCCGGACCGCCAACCACGGCTTCCGCGGAGACTTCCACTACGAGCGCAACGGCAAGCGCGTGCGCTTCGGCGACGACGTGCTCGGCGGCGCCTTCCGAGGCCACCACGGTGGCTGGCATCGCGAAGCCACCCGCGGCGTGATCGTACCAGCAAACCAAGACCACGCGATCCTGCGCGGCGTCACGGATGTGTTCGGCCCATCCGACGTCTACCGCACCTACGGCAAAGGCAAGTCGCTGCCGAAGAACTGCACCGCATTGTTGCTCGGCCAACCACTTGTTGGACTCAATCCAACGGATGCACCGAACAGCAAAAAGGAAGCGCTACCGATCGCCTGGACCACCTCGTGGACCGGCAACGAAGGCAAGACCGCGCGCGTGTTCCATGTGACCATGGGAAGCGCCAGAGACCACCAGAGCGCCGGATACCGCCGTTTGAGCACCAATGCGATCTACTGGTGCCTCGGACTCGAAGACCGGATCGACGCGGACAGCTGTGTCGACATCGTCGGGGACTACGCGCCACTGAAGAGCGGCTTCAACTATGCCAAGCTCGGCGTCAAGCCGCAGCCGCCGCACTACTACAAGTAGTATCGAGCACGCCTACCGGTGTTTGCCGGTGTTCTCTAGAGTCACTCATTCCCCAGACAAACCGGGGTTTCCTGACATCCATGCGCGAACATGGTTTGGCAAGAACGAACAAGACAACAGGTGACGCAAGCGGTGCTGACGCTTCTTACGTCTTTGGTCGCTGAGCTGTGGCGCGAAGCGCCGCAGATCCTGAGACTAGTTAGCCGGAGCCCGACGCAGGTCGTACTCTACCGGTGATCTCACCGAGGACGTCAAGCGCCAGCCGTCATCCAGCATCTGGCGAGCCTGCTCTCCAACCCAGTAGGAGCCGATGAACTCGAAGCCCTTGAGCACGAACCGCGTCAGGCACTTGAACATGGCTCGAGAGGCATCACTGGTTCCGAGACTGCTAATCTCGCCTGAGATCAAGACGCCGTCAGCCTGCACGCCACCAAAGCAGAAGACAACCGAGTCCGGATTCAGAAGCTGATCGATCGCGAACTTCACGCCGCCGGATCGCTGAGGGACCGGCCGGACTTTCGGCTCGACCCCTGCCCCGAGAAGGAGGTAACAGCTCTCAGTCACCATGTCGCCGGTCGACGCGCACCCGAGGCCAAGCTTAATCGCACTCGATGTGCGACGCGGCTCCGCGGAATCGAATAGCCCCGCTTGCACGTAGAGCACCGAAGTCTCCGCCTCGAACGCCCGCACGCCTTGCTCAAGATCGACATGCGTTGCAAAGAAGTGTCTCTGAAGAGCCATGCTGCTTCTGGCTTCGTCTTGGGTCGCTCAGCTGCGATGCGAAGCATCGTCTGCTGCAGCGACTGGTTAGCCAGCAATCATACCTCTGCCCGCCAAATCCGCACGGCGGCACTTCTGCGCTCCAGCTGACTAGCGGCCGTACTTACGATGCTCGTCCAGCGCGATCGGATCCCAAAACGGGTAGCCGTGCCAAGCGTCGAGGACGCCACCAACCGGCCCAACTATCGGAAAACCCAGCCACATGATCGGCCAGAGGTTACCTGGCTCATCGACGCTCCAAATCCACAATGGCATCGACACGCAGACGACAGTGTTCCCGACGATGTCAGGAATCACGTTGACTGGAAACAAGGCGACTTCCGCAACACGCCCCCAACCATCTGGCTGAGCATCGCTAGCTCCAGTGGCACTGCAAGACGCTAGTGAGGTCACAACCAACAAGCTTGAGAAACTGCGACAACACATGTCTGGCTCGAACGTCTTTGGTCACTCAGCTGCGACGCGAAGCGTCGTCAGTGTGGATCGTGTAGTTAGACGGGCCGCCGACACTATCGCCAACCGGGCGCGACCGTTGAAATCGCTCAGTGCACCACTGATGGATGGCCACCCCTAGGAGAAGGAAGGAGGCCAACACGAAAGCCATCAACATCTCAAGTGCCAGCCTCGCCCACCAGACAACTGGGTGACAACCAGGCAAATCACTTGGCGCGGGTGGTGCACCCCAGATCCAACCGTGTCCGGCCATCATCCCACGGCTCCCCATGAATCGACCGTCTTCGTTAGCCCAGTACCACGGAGGGCAGACCAGCAACCCAACAACGATCGCTGTGAAGGTGACTATCACAATGGCAATTTTCAGAGACACGCTCACCGACTTGATGCTCCTCCCAACGTCTGTGGCGTTCAGCTGCTGCACGAAGCGCGGTCAGCTGCTGCGCCTAGTTGGGACGCATCTTAACAGCGACGCCCGCCCGCGACGAGTGCGCCTGCCGCCCCGGCCCGCCATGGTGTTGCCGACGCATCTTGCCCCGTTGTAGCATCCCATCGTCAACGAGGACGAGAACGCGAGCTAGTGCTACGACTACACACGATTGCAGGAGTGATGCCCAGGGAACCGCTTGACGCGGAGGCGCTAGCCCTACGCCCGAAGCGATTCGGGGGCCAGTGGATCCCAGAAGATGACGTGCTCGAAGTGGTCGCTTGCAGCGCACCGAACCTGCGCTACCTCGAACTGCCTGCTGATCACTGCAAGGGAATCGAACAATTCTCCAACCTTGAGCACATCATTCTCACCGGAACAAAGGGACCAGCCGAATGCGACCTGTCGCTGCTTCCGAAACTCCGAGCGCTCTCGACAACATGGTCGCGCGGGCTCACTGGACTGTCGTCACTCCGCAAGCTCGAGCACCTTGCACTGCACTACTGGAAGGCTACAGACCTCAGTGAGTTGAGCGCAGCGCTCCCGACCCTGAGAAGCCTGACGCTGAAGGCCTGCTCCGTGGCCGACCTCAGCAACCTGGCTACGGGCCAGCAACTCGAGTTTCTGTGGATCACGAGCACGCGGCGAAACATGCTCGTCGACTGCTTGCTCGGCATGAGGAATCTGAGGTCGCTGATTCTAGACGGCGTGCTATTGCGGGGCCCGGAAACCTCAATCGGCACGGTCGCTAATTCCCTGGAGTGGGTGATACTCGGGGGCGCGGGGCAAATGCCATCACTCAGTTGGTTACAAGGTGCTCGGCCACGGGCAGTTGTCCTGCGTGGCAGCTCTCGTGTTGCAGATGGCAAGCTGCGGTGGCTGCTCGACGCGGGAACGGGGTGGATCAGCATCGACCAGGGTATCTCGGCCTACGACGTGACTCGCAACGAGTTGCCCTCGGGCGATGGGATCAGCGCGCCACAGAACCCACATAAGAATCCGCTCCGAATCGTAGGCGTAAATTAGTAGCCGAGCCAATCGGCTTGGGCACCTCGATGCGCAGGCAACATCACGGACCGGCAGATCACGGCCATGTCGGCCCAACGTCTGTCACGATCAGCTGCGGGCCGCGCGCGGTGTTGTTTAATCTCGCGGTTGCGTGATCGCGCGGTCCATCGGCTGCTGCGTGGAGTTGGGCAGAGCCTACACGAAGTCAGATTCCGAAGGTCACCATCTGCCAGTAGAGAGTGAAGCCCGCTCCGACCAGCCACGAGGAGATCCCCGACAGGATGGGCAGCAGCCAGCTTGGCTCGCCTGCGAGCTGAAGCCTGTAGTGCACAAGCGGCAAGCCGACCCACATCAGTAGCCACACGGCCAAGGCCCATGCGAAGGCAAGCCACCTGAGCGCCTTGAACTCGGAGCCAAGCCAGAACGTCACGATCGTCACGAGTATCGTCGCCGTGGTTGTGGCGGCGAAGAGGACTAGTGCTCTATCGATCTGGCGAGTGTTGGCCATCGTTGCCGGGACGCTCCTGTCCAACGAATAGGATTCTATCCTGATGAAGCCGTCAGAGGTGCTCGTCATCCTTCGAGGGGATCACCCGGCTTCGTCTGGATAGAATCAGTTGGACGATGCCGCGTTGCAAGGCCCTATGGGCAACCGATCGCGGTTACCGCCGCCGCCAACTCGAACGTCTTTGGTCGCTCAGCTGTGGCGCGAAGCGCCGTCTGCTGCTGCGACTTGATGCTGATAAGGCCCCCAGAGTACCCACCTACAATGGCGAG
>TARA_R110002072_G_scaffold150953_6_pt1 | contig 56057 bp, 47 predicted proteins | sample TARA_R110002072 | Tara Oceans TARA_R110002072 (sample SAMEA4397118) | marine metagenome | biome: Polar Biome; feature: [SRF] surface water layer (ENVO:00010504); material: water (ENVO:00002006), including particulate matter (ENVO:01000060) such as... | depth 5 m | reverse complement strand
GGCGGCGGCGGCGAGCCGGCCCACTCGGTCATCACCAATGGCGAGCTGGCAGGAAAAACCATCGCCGATGCGATGAGCCTGTGGGGAAATCAACTGCTCGGCGACGCACAGCCCAGTGCTCAGGGCGGCTTCCCGCTGCTCGTCAAGTATCTTGACGCCAGCGAGCACCTGAGCGTGCAGGTGCATCCGTCGCCGGAATATGCAAAGGCCAACGACGGGGCGCACCTCAAGACCGAGAGCTGGTTTGTGCTCGATGCCCAGCCCGATGCGGATGGGAACCCGCCGATGATCTATAAAGGGTTCCTCGATGGCGTGACCAAGGAGGACCTGGGCAGGGCGATTATTGATGGCACGGTGCCCTCGATCATGCGCAAGGAGTTGGCCGTGCCCGGGCAGTGCCACACGCTGCCCAGCGGGACGGTGCACGCGCTGGGCGCGGGGGTGCTGGTCGCGGAGATCCAGACGCCCAGCGATACGACCTTCCGAGTGTACGACTGGGCCAAGGAGTACGGACGCGAGGGTCGCGAGCTGCATGTTGAGCAGGCCGTGGAATGCGCGAGCTTCGAGCATCCGCCGGTCGCCGAGCAGGCCCATGCGTACATGGCCGACGATATGGGGAGCCTGTCGACGATGCCGCCCAAGGTGGGCTCGACGCGTGACCGGGTCTCAACGACCGAGTTTTATACGATTGATATCGTGAGCGCGAGCTGTGCTTCGGTGCCCGTGGTTGATGCCGGTGATGCGGCTGGCGCGGGCGACTCGCCGGTGATCGTGATGATCCCCAAGACCATGGGCGCGTCGATCGCCAGCGAGTCCGATGCGTTTGGTGAGGTGAACATCGAGCCCGGACAGACGGTGCTGATCCCGTCGGCGTGCGCCGCCGATGCGATTTTACGAGCTGGCCCGGGGACCGAAGCGGTCGTTGCACGGCTGGTGTGAGTTGAAGACTCTGTTTAGGATTCGGGTTGTTCGGGGTGGCCGAAGAACTCGATGGCGCGGGGGATGATGTGGCGTTCGGCGCTCTGGAAGTACACCCGGTCGTAGGTGTTGAGCGCGTCGATCAGGTACGCTTGGTCGGCGGTGCCGATGTGGACGAAGCGGACATCTTCGAAGAACTGCGTGAGCGTGGGGTGCAGGTAGTGCCCGATGAACGAGTCGAAGAGGATCAGCGTCTTGCCGGGGATCAACGGCGATGATTCCGAGCGCATGATCGCGTGGCGTGGGTGGTAGTACGAGATCTCGTTGCTCGATAAGAACTCGGGGTTTTCGATCGCGCGGTGATTATCTGGTTCTTGCTCGTCCCAGAGCTCGACGAACTCGACGCCCGGGCGACGGATCTGGATGCGGGTGTGGGTCTCGATGTGCTCGTAGTCGCCGATCATTTTGGCGATGTCAGGCACGACGGGCTCTTGCCACTCGATCATGCGATCGTCGTCATCCCACAGCGTCGGATCCGCGGCGTCGATCATGGCTTGGGCCATCACCATCGCGCCAAGGGAGTTGAAGTGCGAGCCGCCCGGTTCGTAGATCAGTTCGTCGGTGGAGGCTTTGAGCGCGAGCATCGGCGTCCAGACATCGAGCAGGTAGGGCTTGTTGTTGGTCGCGAAGTAGCCGGCGAGCAGCTCGCGCTGGGGGAGGCTGGTGGCGAACTTGGCTTGGGAGGGTTCGGAGAGTTTCTCGGGGTAGATCGTGACCTTGTTGGGCGCGACGACGATGAAGAGATCCGCCTTGAACTCGTTGTTGGCGACGAAGCCCTCGATGGCTTCGATGGCCAGTTGGGTTTCTTCGAGCGTGCCCAGGTCCTTATCGAGCGACTTGCGGAAGAAGAGCCAGTTGTCCACGCCCAGCTCGACCTTGCGGTTGAACCCGATGCCGGACATCGGGGGGTTGATGGTGCGTTCGAGGGTGACGATCTGCTTGCGGAACGGTGCGCGGTCCTCGAAGGATTTAGAGACCTGCGTCCACCAGTCGTTGTCCATCAGATCCGAGGCGTGCTCGAGCGATGGGAACTCGTTGGGCGTGCGGTTCTCGAACTCGGTGACGAAGCCGAGCGAGTTGTCAAGCCGGAAGGGGGCGATGAGCAGGGGCAGGCAGATGGCCGAGAGGCAGATCACGCCGGTGATGGTGCGGGTGCGTGGATTGGGAGTGGTGGTGGGTATGGGGTTGGTCGTGCTCATTGTTGATGACCCCCTTCAAAGTACTCGATCGCTCGCTCGGGGAAATAATGCTCGGCGCTCTCGAAGTACACCCGATCATATGTGTCCAAAGCGGCGCGGAACTCGGCGGGCGTGAGATAGCCCACATGGATGAACTCGATGTCCTCGAAATACTGCGTGAGCGTGGGCAGCAGGTACACGGCGATGAACGAATCGTGGATGACCAGCGTTCTGCCAGCGACCATCGGGCGCGATTGCGATCGGCTGATGGCTCGTTTGTTGTTGTGGTAGGTCAGCTCGGTGATGCTCAGAAAACCGGGTTCTTTGACAGGTTCGCCGGCGTCCAAGAGTTCGATCAGTTCGACGCCTTGGCGTTGGACCTGCGAGCGGGTGGTGGTCTCGGTGCGATCCCAGAGGCCGCCACGCAGGGCGAGTTCGGGGGGTTCGGTGCGGGTCCAGAGATCGATAAACTCGTTCTGGTTCCAGTCGCTCTCCCAGAGCCCCGGGCTGGCGGCGTCGACCATCGCTTTGGCGAGCACCATCGCGCCGATGGAGTTGTAGTGCGTGCCGGCGGGCTCGTAGATCAAGCCGTCGTGGTCGGCTTTGAGCTCGCCGAGCTTGGTCCACAGGTCGAGGGCGACCGATGGGTTGGCGGCGAACCAGTCGTGCAGGCGGGTGCGTTGGGGGATGCTGGGTTCATAGAGGGCGAAAGATTCCTCGTTGAGTTGCTCGGGATAAATCGTCGCCTTGTCCGGGGCGGCCATGATGAACAGGTCACCCGAATACCGCTCGTTGGCGATGAACATGTCCATCGCGGCGATCGCCTGCTCGGTGTGGTTCATCGACCCAAAGTCCTCGGCCAGCGCCATGTACCAGAACAACCAGCCGTCCTTGCCCAACGCGACAACCTTGGATGACATGCCGTCGGAAGCGCCGAGCCCGATGGTGGTGCTCAGGCTCATGAGCTCTTTGCGGTAAGGGACGCGGTCTTGGAAGGCGTCCGATACCAGCTTGTACCAGTTGTGGTCGAGCAGGTCGGTGGGGTTGGCGAGTTTGGGGAAGTCATGGGGGGCGCGGTTTTCCATCTTGGTGACGAACTCGATCGATGGTTCGAGTCGCCACGGAGCGAGGACGATCGGCACGCAGATCAGCGTGAGACAAATCAGCCCAGAGATAGTGCGCGAGGTGTTCATGCGTGCTTTGGGTGGCGGATCAGAACTGGAAGTACAAGAACGGCGAGTAGGTGCCGTTGATGATCAGGATCAGGGTCAAGGGCAGCGCGACGCACACCAGAATCAAACGCAAGCCCGCGGCCACCTTCGTGTCGGCGTGCTCGATCACCGGGCCGATCGCCCAGTGGCGGGGGACAAAGAAGATCAGCGAGCCAGCGGCCAGAGCCACTTGTGTCTGCGTCGAGAGCAGGCGGAGCATCGAGACCGAGAACGAGCCCGTGTTGCCCCCAAAGAGGGCGTAGTAATACTCGTGGGCCTGCGAGAGCGACTCGGCGCGGAACACGACCCACCCGATCATCACCAAGAACACGACAATGAAGCGGTTGAGCCCGAGCTTGAAGCCAGTCGGGCGAGCGGGCTTGTCGAGCAGGCGGTCGACGATCAGCCAGAAGCCGTGGAACATGCCCCAGACGATGAAGGTCCAGTTGGCCCCGTGCCAGAAGCCGGTGAGCAGGAAGACGATGACGAGGTTGCGGTAGGTGAGCAACTTGGAGCCGTAGGAGCCGCCGAGCGGGAAGTAGACATAGTCGCGGAACCACTCGGAGAGCGTCACATGCCAGCGCCGCCAGAACTCGGTCATCGAAGCCGAGGAGTAGGGGTGCTTGAAGTTCTCGGGGAAGCGGAACCCGAAGATGCGACCGAGCCCGATCGCCATGTCGGAGTAACCCGAGAAATCGAAGTAGATCTGCAGCGTGTAGGCGAGGATGCCCAGCCAGGCGTCGTTGGTGGTGATGCTGTCACTATTGCTAAACGCCATGTCGGCTAATGGGCTGATCGAGTCGGCGATGAGCACCTTCTTGCACAGCCCGAGCATGAAGCGGTTCATGCCGGCGGTGACATTTTCCAGCGAGAACACACGCGACACAAGCTGCTCGGCGACCTGGTGGTAGCGGACGATCGGCCCGGCGATCAGTTGGGGGAACAGGGCGACATAGAGCGCAAAGTCCAGCGGGTTCTTGAGGGCCTTGCCGTCGCCCTTGGCGATGTCGAAGACATAGCTGTTGGCCTGGAAGGTGAAGAACGAGATCCCGATCGGGAGCACGATCGCCCACCAGCCCTCGGCTTCGGGCGAATCGGCCATCGTGATGCCTGCGTAGCCCAGCTTGGTCGCAGCCCCATTGATCTGATCGACAAAGAAGTTGGCGTATTTGAACCAGCCCAGGATTCCGATGTTGAAGACTACCGAAAGCCCGACGATGCGTCGGAGGAGCTTGGTCTTGTCGGCGGCTCTGGCCTTGCTGGCAAAGTGCCCGAAGATCCAGTTGCCCGCGATCGACATCAGCAGCCAGCCGATGAACCAGCCCCCGCCCCAGAGGTAAAACAGCAGGCTCGCGAGCAGCAGCACGGTGTTTTTCGCGCGGGTCGGCGAGAGCGCATAGAGCAGCAGCACGATCGGGAAGAACACAAAGAGGAATGTCTGGGATGAGAAGACCATGCGAGCCCGGAGTATATCCCAATGCGGCCTTGGGCGTGCTTTGGAAGCAGGGGAAACAGGGCGGCGAACGCGCAAGAAAAAACCGCCCGGAGTATGGGCGGCTCTGGATAAGATGGGTCAGCTTCTGGTTTTACTTCGTAAACGCCGCGGCCACCTTGGCGAGGGCGTCGCAGACGCCGTGGGCTTGCTCGTCGCTCAGGTTCTGGTGGATGGGGATGCAGAAGACGCACGACGCGAGCTTCACCGACACGGGCAGGGTGGACTGCTGGTCGGCCAGATCCTTGAAGGCGGGCTGCTCGGTCAGCGGCTTGGGATAGTGCACCGCGGTCGGCACGCCTTCTTTATTGAGGGCGGCGCAGAACTCGTCGCGGGTGCAGGTCAGGGCGTCCAAATCAACCCGGCAGGTGTAGAGGTGCCAGGCAGGGTTCGAGCCCTTGGTGGGCACGGGGCGGTGGACGCCGGCGATGCTGTCGATGCGTGTGGCGTAGAGCTCGGCGACTTCGCGTCGGCGGTCGGTCTCGGGCTTGAGGGTCTCGAGCTTGCTGAGCCCGATCGCGCCGGTGATGTCGTTCATGCGGTAGTTGAACCCGATGGATTCGTGGAGGTACTTGTCGGTCTCGCCGTGGGAGCGGAGGAAACCGATCTGCTTGGCGAGGTTTTCGTCATTGACGGTAACCATGCCGCCTTCGCCGGTGCCCAGGTTCTTGGTGGCGTAGAAGGAGTAGGTGCAGGCGTCGCCGAAGGCACCAATGCCTTGGCGGTTGTATTCCGCCATGTGCGCCTGGGCGCTGTCGTAGATGACCTTGAGGTCGTGCTTCTTGGCGATGGCTTCGATCGCGTCGATGTCCACGGGGATGCCGTAGAGATGGGTGACGGCGATGGCCTTGGTGTTGGGGGTGATCTTGCGTTCGATGTCGGCGGGGTCCGCCTGGTAGGAGTCCTCGATCGCATCACAGAAGACGACCTTGGCGCCCGCGGCGACCAGCATCGAGACGGTGGCGATGTAGGTCCACGCGGGGGTGATGACCTCGTCGCCGCGTTCGAGCAGGACGCCGTAGGCGAGCTGGAGGGCGCAGGTGCCGTTGGCACAGGTGAGCCCGAACTTAGCGTCCGATTGCTCGGCGAATGCTTCTTCGAGGGCGGCGCACTTGCTTGCGGCTCGGAGCATGCCCGATTCGAGGACCTCGTTGGCCGCGGCGATGTCCTTTTTGGTCAGCCCGACGGACATGAACGGCACATTAGATTCGAAGACCGGGGAGCCCCCGTTGATGGCGAGGTCGGATGCGGTGGCGGTGCTCATGGTGGTGGTTCCTTCAGGCGGTCCGGCCAGGTGGTCCGGTGAGTACGCTGTTGATTGGATTCGCGGCTTGAATGATACGCGTGCGCTCGAAAAAAGAAACAATTATCACTCCTCAAAAACCGCGTTCTATGGGCAAATAACAGGGCATCTCGCTCAAGGGCCGAAAAAAACAAGCCGAAAGACTGGCACACGGGCAGTCCTGATGTACTTTCGAGGCATCAGCGAAGCCGCTGCTCAAATCACGAATCCACACCGAACAGATCGGTGTTCACAAACTCTCTTTCTCTCTCTCTGCCAATAGGCAAACCCCAGCCCGGATGACCCTCCGGGCTGTTGTTTTTTTGGATTTTTCGATGTCATTGCGGGCGCATGGCCGTTGCTCGCGGGCGGCATTGTCTTTGCTTGGTATTGGGGAGTTGGCCAGGTTCTATGGAAAGGCGAGAAAATTATATCATTTTTTTATAGGAACCCAAGTTTGCTCTGGATCAACTCATGTGTTTTGTGTTAAACTCGCTGTTCAGGAGAGAACTGGCGATGTGTCAGTTCGGGAATAAATGAGGGGTGATTCTTCCAGCAATGGGACATTTCGGGCTGTCAGGCGGAAGCCGGCGGTTTGATGTGTACAACGCTCGGAACATCAGCTCATTTACAGTTTTTCTAGAAGAGAAAAGAGAACACACCAATGAACAAGATCACCACTATCGCAACCCTTGTCGCTGCAGCAACCGCAATGACCGCTTCGGCTGAGCAGCTCGTCTCGGTCGACCTCTCGGTCGCCAACCAGATCACCATCACCTCCACCGGTGGTGCTGCATCAACTGACGCAACATTCAGTAACTTCACCGGCTTCATGCTCGCTGACTTCTACAACACCGCAGGCTCCGGCGGCGGCACCGGCGGCGTTGGCGATCTGACCACAATCGGCAACCCATCAGATGGTTCGCCATCATTGTTCAACGGCTCAACCAGCTTTGGCATCGATGTCTGGTCATTCTCCACCGATACAAACGTCTCGGTCACCGGTGGCCAGCAGGCATTCTCCGGTTCGGCTACCTGGGATGTCACAGCTGTCGTATACGCGGCCATGCTCGCTGGCAACTCCAGCGGCGACATCTGGGCAGGCGCTGACACCGATGATGACATCGGTGGTCCCGACGCCGTCAATGTCGGTACCTGGGCACTCGTCCCAGCACCAAGCTCACTGGCCATGCTCGGCCTCGGCGGCATCGTCGCTGGTCGTCGTCGTCGCTAATCCATAGCGTCTTCGATTGATACGATTTAAAAACGGCCGGGATCACTCCCGGCCGTTTTTCTGTTGATGGCCAACCGGTTCTCGGACGCTCGAAAAGGAGCGGGATGGGCTGTCCAGCGAGCAATGGTGATTTGTGTTGATCCCTATAGATATCACTCAAATTTGATGCTGTTCCGGACGATCTCTCGGCGTACGCACACCCTTCGCCGGAGATTCAGATGTCAGACACCACCACAGCCGCCCATCTCTACGACGACTCATCACGCTACTGGAAGATGTGCACGATCGTGCTCGGGATCGGGTTTGTGATCGCCGTGGCATCGCATGGCGGGCCATCCACGGCCAGTGCTGACACCGCGAATCAGCTCACCAAACACCAATCGCAGGCCGCGTTGATGGCTCAGCAGTCGCTGGCCGTGGGTGGTTTCGACACTGTCGAAGGTGAGCCGGCCTTTGTGATTGTCAACGATCAGGGTCAGCGTATAGGAACGCTGCCGATGGTTGCGGTGTCGGGGCAAGATGACTGAGAAGTAAGAAAACAGGGGAAACCCAAGCAGTGAAGATATGCTGGAACCGCTCCTAATCCCCTCGCGAATAGGCACGGGACGCTCTGTTCTCGCTTGTTGTGTCCAGGGCATGAGCCCCTTTTGAGCAAGCTGTTTCGTGGCCATGTTCTGTGGTCATATGTTCATTTGGAGAGGATATTATGAAAAATGAGTACGCGATCGTTGCGCTTTCACTGTCTGCCTTGTGCGGGCAGAGCCTTGCGGATATGTTTGATGATGAGTCGCTCTTTTTCGAGCAGGTGAATGTGGAGTACACCAACACATTCAACGGGCTCGATACCGGAGCCGTCAGCAGCCTGGATTTTTCCAGCGGCGACTACAGCTACACGGTCTCGGCTGCGGGGCCCGGCGGGGGGATGCTCAGTGTCCGTGATGGCGAGATCAGCACCACGCACGGCATGGACGGGATCTTGATCACCTTTACCGGCGCGGATGTGTATGCCGTCGGGGGGCACCTCTGGTCCACGCTGGAAGATGGCGAAACTGTTGGCGGGTACATCTCGCTGGTGCTCGATGACGGCACCTTCGAGATATTCTCCGCGACCTCACGCGAGAACTTCAGGGGGCTCTCCTCGGAGTCTGCGATCGAGTCGATCTTCATCGATCTCCCGGATGGCGACGAGTTGTTCTGGGCATCGATGGACAGCCTTTCGATCGGTACGCTGGTCCCGGCTCCGAGCGCACTTGGCCTGCTGGGTGTAGCGGGCATTGGTGCTGCAAGACGCCGGCGGTAAGCTCAAGTTTTGTTTTTCAATGATGAACACCGACGGCTTGCCGTCGGTGTTTTATTCTGCTTTGGTATTGAACTGATCGATGGCGTGTTGGATACGCTGCCCGGTTTCGATCTCGGCACGGTCAGCTGCTTCTTGGCTAACGCTTGAATCATGGCAGATAAGCTCGAGCCGATTACCTTCGGGGTCCTGGAAGAAGATCGCCTTGGCCCGGACATGCCCGAACTGGGCAAGGGTCGTCTCGAGCCCGAGCGATTCAAGCCGATTGATCTCGGATTGGTAATCCGCCTCGTCGATCTCGAATGCCAGGTGATTCAATGAGAACGGGCGGTTGGCTGGCTGATCAAACTTGCCGCGAGCCGCGGGGTGGCGATCGGGATCGATGAGCGCGAGTGTCTGCGGATGGGCCTTGCCCAGCGGCGAATCAAGCTCCGCGATGCGCAAGAAAACAATCGTTGGGTTCGTCTTCGGGTACTGGCTATGGAATGTGAATCCCATCACTTCTCGATAAAAACGCGAGAGCACATCAAGATCCCGAGCATTAAGCACAATCTCTGCCACACCTCTGATTGCGCCCATCGGCAGCCTCCAGCTTGAGGATTATACGTTAGCCTTTGAGCAGTCGCTCAAGGTAGTGGATGTCCACGCCGCCCTTTTTGAAATCGGAGTTCTGCATCAGCTCGGCGTGCAGCGGGATGGTCGTGTTGATCGGGCCGACCTCGAACTCGTGGAGGGCGCGTGAGGCGCGGGTGATGGCCGCCTCGCGGTTCTCACCCCAGACGATGAGCTTGCCGATCATCGAGTCGTAGTTGGGCGGGACGCGGTAGCCGGCGCAGACATGCGAATCGATCCGCACGCCCAAGCCCCCCGGGGCGCGGTAGGTCTCGATGAGCCCGGCCGATGGTCGGAAGTCCTTGGTGTGGTCCTCGGCGTTGATGCGGCACTCGATCGCGTGCCCGTGGACCTTGATGTCCTTCTGCTTGTATTCGAGCTTCTCGCCGGCGGCGACCTTGATCGATGCCTTGACGATGTCCACCCCGGTGATCATCTCGGTGATCGGATGCTCGACCTGCACGCGGGTGTTGACCTCGAGCATGTAGAAGTTCTGGTCGTCGTCCATCAAGAACTCGACGGTGGCTGCTCCGCTGTACTCGGCGGATTTGACGAGCTTGGCGGCGGCTTCGCAGACCTTTTCTATTTTTTTACGCTCGATACCGGGCCCAGGGGCTTCTTCGATGATCTTCTGATGGCGACGCTGCATCGAGCAATCGCGTTCCCAGAGGTGGATGGCGTTGCCGTGCTTGTCGCCGATGACCTGGACCTCGACATGGCGTGCGTGCTCGAGGAACTTCTCGACGAATACGCCGCCGTTGCCGAACGCGGCCAGTGCTTCTTGCTGGGCCTTGGCGACATTGGTCCGCAGCGATGCTTCGTTTCGGCAGATGCGCATCCCGCGCCCGCCGCCACCGGCCGAGGCCTTGATGATTACGGGGTAGCCGATCTCGGCGGCCACCTCGACGGCTTCGTCGAGCTCTTCGATCTCGCCCTCGGTGCCTGGGAACACGGGGACCTTGGCGGCCCGGGCGTAGCGCTTGGCTTCAACCTTGTCGCCCAGCTTGCTCATGGCTTCGGGCGATGGCCCGATGAACTCGATCTTGCAGTCGCGGCAGATCTCGGAGAAATCGGCCCGCTCGGAGAGGAAGCCGTAGCCCGGGTGGATCGCGTCCACATCGGTGACCTCGGCGGCCGAGATGATCCGGGAGATGTTGAGGTAGGAATCTTTGGACGGGCCCGGTCCGATGCAGATCGCCTCGTCGGCGTCACGCAGGTACGGGGCGTCCTTGTCGGCGGTGGAGTACACGCACACGGTCTCGATATCGAGCTCGCGGCAGGCCCGCATGATCCGTTGGGCGATCTCTCCGCGATTGGCGATCAGCACGCGTTTAAACATGGTGGTGGCTTTCGTCTCTGGCCCGCGCGTTGCGCAGGAGCGAGTTCAAGTGCATTGAGTGGGCAGTGGGCGCTCGATTGAGCGTTTATTTGAGCAAGAAGAGCTTCTGTCCGAACTCGACGGCTTCGCCGTCCTTGACGAGGATCTTCTCGATCACGCCGCTCTGCTCTGCTTTGATCTCGTTGAACACCTTCATGGCTTCGACGATACAAACGACGGTATCGGGGCCGACGGAATCGCCGACGCTGACAAAGTTCTTGGCGTCCGGGTTGGGCTTGTTGTAATAGGTACCGACCATGGGCGATTCGATCGCGGCCAGGTTGTCGTCGCTCGATGCTGCCGGTGCAGGGGCGGCAGCCGGTGCGCTCGCTGCGGGAGCTGCCGGTGCAGGAGCCGCGGCTGGTGCCGGTGCGCCGCCACCGCCGTAGAGGACGGGCTGGTGCTGGATGACGGTGCCTTTGTCTTCGCCGCGTTTGATGGTGACGGTTTCTTGCTGATCGTGCAGATCGATCTCGGTGAGTTCGTTCTCGACCATCAGCTTGACGAGTTCTTTGAGTTTGCGGATATCAATCATGTGTGTGTATCTGTCTGAGAGTGGATGTCGTGATGGCCCACGAGCGGGACCATGGCCGATGCTTGGTCAAAGAGCGCACATCATCAGACATGCGGGCCGGGCCATCATAATCATACCCCCAAACCCGATCAAACGCGAACTTCGGCGATCTTGATTGATCTTGCGGCGATCTCCGCCAAAGTCCGCCCCCGGATCGGCGTACACTGGGGGCATGCCCAAACAGGCTCCGCGCAAAGCGCCCATCTCGCAGCGTCAGAGGATCCAACCATCGGCCACGATGGTTTGGTTGCTCGTGGCGATCGTTCTGGTGCTGAGTTTGCCCGTGCTTGTTGAGTTGGCCCGATCGCTCTCGGCGGTGTTTGATGCCCAAGATCGGGCGGTGATCGTTGATATGTACGGCTCGCTTTCGGGCGTGATGCTCTTGGTCCGATCGGTGCTCATCGCCGGCGGGATCGCGCTGGTGGGCACGGCTCTGGGGATCCCGCTGGGGCGGGTGCTCAATGCGTGTTTCAGCTCCGGGCAGGGCGGGAAAAATCGGTTCTGGGCGGGGATGCTGTTGATCCCGATCTGGCTGCCGGCCATGTTGGTGTACGCCGCGGGGAACCTGCTGCGGGCGCCCGATACGGTGATCGGGCACGCGTTGGTGTCGTTTTCGACCAGCGAGTCGGGGCTGCGATGGGTGACGATCTGGGCTGGGTATGCGATCGCGACGCTCGGGCTGGCGCTGTGGAGCGCACCGATCGCGGGCGTGCTGATCGCGGCCGGGCTCGGGGTGCGGACGAGCTTGTATGACGAGATGATCGCCCTCGAGCCCGTGGGCATCTTCAGGCGAGGCTACCTATGGATCCGCTTGCACAGTCGGGCGCTGTTGCGCGCCTGGGTGCTGATCACGACGCTGATGCTCGGCTCCGCGGTGCCCATGCACTTGGCGCAGCTCGATACCTGGTCGATCGTGCTGTGGCGCGAGCTCGCCCAGAGCCCGATCGACAAGTGGGGGCGTGTGTGGCTGGGCGCCTGGCCCAGCGTGCTCTTCGGGGTGCTCGGGGCGTGGGTGCTCACACGGACGCTTGTCCGCCCGCACACATCGGAGAGTTTCGCCGATCGTGGGCATGCGCTCGCGAAGATCAGCAAGCCGATTTTGGGTGGCTCGGTGCTCGTCTGGGCACTTGGCGCGCTGGGCCCGCTGATCGCGATGCTTGTCACGCTCGATGATCTGGATTCGGTCCGTCACTTCTGGACGCTCGAAGGCTCGGCGGTGATTGATTCCGGGCTGCTCGCCCTGGCGTGTGGCGGGATGACGATGCTGATCGCCCTGCTGGTGGCGTTTGCGCTCGGGAGCCCATCGGGGATGCATCGGAGGCTAGGCATGTGGTCGGTCATGGGGCTGTGCGTGCTGGGATTGATTCCCGGCGTGCTCGTAGGCTCGGCGATCGCTCGGTCTTCAATCCCTGTATTAACAACGGGTTGGGGCGGTGCGATGCTTGCTTCGTGTGTCCGGGCGGGGTTCCTGGGCGCGATTATTGGAGCGTTGTGTGCTTCTGCGGAGTCAGCCGAGCGCCGATCGGTGCGATGGCAACTCGCGGGCGGGTCGCTGAGCGGATGGGCCCGGGCGGTGCTGCCTTCGATTGTCGGCTCGATCTTCGCGGCTGGGCTCGTCGGGGGGCTCTATTCGATGTACGAGATCGAGGCATCGGTGATGGTCCGCCCGCCGGGGATGGACAATCTGCCTCAGCAGTTGCTCTCGGATCTGCACTATGCACGCATCGAGCAGCTCAGCGGCGCGGGGGTGAATCTGCTGGGCATCGGGCTGCTGTTCGGGGCGATCGCGTCGTGGGCGTTGATCCGAGTGCACGGACGCGATCGGGGTTGATCGAATTTTTCTAAGTTTGGGATGTATAGATCTCTCACAAATTCATCATTCAACATTGCTCAGTGTGCACCCTTGATGGCGTTTGTTCGTATCATCCTTTATATGCACATGGGTTTTCGATGCTCGGGACAGCTCGGTTGGACAAGGACGGTGGGGGTGGCGTTGACGCTTGCCGGGCCCTTGTTGGTTCCCCTGCTGATGCTCACCGGCTGCAGAGAAGATGCAAACGCCCACCTGCCCGTGGGCACGCTCAACACCAAACTGATCTACGGCGAATCCGGCACCCAGCTCGGCCAGTTTGTCTATCCGCGTGGGATGGATGTCTTCGAGGTCGACGGGCATCCAAGAGCCGCGATCGTCGACAAGACCGCCCGCGTCCAGATCATGGACCTCGAGACCGGCGATATTCTGGGCGCGGTCCACACCCCGCGCTGGGATCGCGGCAAGCCCACCGGCATTACCGTCGCGCCCTCGGCGATCGACGCGAACAACCGGGCCGTGTATGTGGCCGATACCCACGAGCACCGCGTGCTGATGTACGAGCTGCCGCTGCCCGATGTCCAGGTGCCTGTGCCGACCCAGCCTGATCTGGTGTTCGGATCGTTCGGCGAAGCACCCGGGCAGTTCATCTATCCCACCGATGTCGAGGTGCAGACGGACGAATCGGGCGTGGTCAGCCATCTCTATGTTTCCGAGTACGGCGGCAACGATCGGATCAACCGTTTCCGCGTCGATCGCACGGGGGACAGCATCGCTGTACTCCATGAGTACCAGATCGGCACCGTCAGCGAAGAGATCGACGGCTCGGATGGGCCCCTCGCGCTGAGCCGACCCCAATCCATCGCCCTGTGGACGAATCCCGGAGGCACGAAGGAGCTGATCGTCACCGATGCCAGCCATCATCGCATCGGGCGGGTGAGCCTGGAGGGTGAGCTGATCGCGTGGATCGGTGAGCCGATGGATATTTCGGATGATGCGTTTCGCTTCCCGTACGGCATCACCCTACTCGATGACGGCTCGATGCTGATCGCGGAGTTTGGGGGAAATCGGATCCGATGCGTGGATATTGAATCCGGCGAGACCCTTTGGCGGTATGGTGTAGCGGGCCGAAGCATCGGGCAGGTGGCCCAGCCTTGGGATTGCGGCGTGATCGGGGACCAGCTCGTGGTATTGGATTCAGGTAACAGCCGAGTGCAGATCTGTGAGCTGCCCAAAGGTGTCTCGAAGATCGGGCACGAACTCAATCCACTCGTGCACACGGGGGCGACCCCTTGATCGATGAAGGAACACAACTCGTTACGCCGACGCTCGCGAGCCTGGTGGTTGGTCCGATCCAGTTCGGGATCGAGACCTACCTGCTCCTGATCCCGATTCTTGGATTGCTGACGATCTTTATTGCACGCAAGAGCATCTCGGGCCTGGGCAAGGGCTCGCGTGTTGCGGCTTTGGTTATTCGCCTTTTGGCGATCACGCTGATTGTCGGGGCGCTCGCCGAGCCCTCGCTCCGCAAGACCTCGGACAATGTGGGCGTCACCGTCATCATCGACGCCTCGCGTTCGATCCCCGCGGGCTCGCAAGACCAGATCGACCAGTACATCGCGCGGGCCCAAGAAGGCTCGCGCCAGCCCGACGATTATCTGGGGATTATTACGACGGCCGAGAACGCGTTTGCACAATCTACGCTCGCTCGCGCGACGCGCATCGTCGATCGACAGTTCATCGGCGAGACCGACGGCACCAACCTGAGCGCGGGCGTCACCCTCGCCACCGCGTCGGCGTCCAAGCAGGTCGCCAACAGGATCGTGCTCATCACCGACGGCAACGAGACCGACGGCTCGCTGATCCGGGCCGCCCAAGCCGCCAAGGCCCAGGGCTATCCGATCGATGTGCTGCCTGTCGAGTTCGCCTACGCCGAGGAGGTCATGGTCGAATCGGTCCAGACCCCGTCGAATGTGCGCGTCGGCGAGACCATCACCATCAAGGTCGTGCTGACCTCGTCGGTGCCCACCGCGGGGCGTTTGCTGCTCTCGCAGGACGGGACGATTATTGATATCAACTCATCGGCTGATGAGCTGGGCAAGATCGTCGAGCTCGATGCCGGGCGCAATGTGCTCTCGGTGTCGGTCGGGGTGACGCGCCCGGGAGCATTGACCTATCAAGCGGTGTTCGAGCCGATCACGGCCCTCAATGCCGACGGCGGCTCGACGGGCACGATCGGCGATTCGATCCCCGAGAACAACACGGGCAGCGCGATTACCTTCGTGGGCTCAGAGGGCAGCATCCTGATCGTGGCAGACGATCAGAACGAGGCGATCAAGTTCGAGGATGTGCTCGCCAAAGCCGAGGTGAATTCCGTACTGATCGAGGCGTCGCAGTTCCCGACCAACCTGCCCGAGCTCGCCAGCTACGAAGCGATTGTCCTGCTCAATCAGTCGTCGTACTCCTACTCTGAAGCCCAGCAAGAGCTCATGCGACAGTATGTGTACGACTCAGGCGGCGGCTTGGTGATGATCGGCGGGCCCGAGGCCTTTGGTGCGGGCGGATGGATCGGCTCACCCTTGGCCGACGCGTTGCCGATCAAGCTCGACCCGCCTCAGAAGCGACAGATGCCCCGGGGTGCGCTCGCGCTGGTCGTCCACTCGGTCGAGATCCCCCGCGGCGTGTACTACGGCAAGGAGATCAGCAACTCGGCGGTCGATGCGCTTTCGCGGTTGGACCTGATCGGGATCATCGAATACCAGGGCATGGGCGGCACCGACTGGGTGCACCCGCTCTCGCCGGTCGGCGATCGCAGCGCGGTGAAGCGTTCGATCCAGAACCTGACCTTCGGCGATATGCCCAGCTTTGATCCTTCGTTGCAGCTCGCGCTCTCCGGGCTGGCGAATGCGGCGGCCGGGCAGAAGCACTGTATTGTGATCTCTGATGGCGATCCGTCGATGTCGCGTTCATTGCTGACCAAATTCAAGAACGCGGGGATCACGATCTCGGCGGTAGGGGTGAATCCGCATTCGCCTGCGGACACCAGCACGCTGCGGACGATGGCCCGGGTCACCGGCGGGAACTATTACGCGGTGAGTAATAACGCGCTGGCGACGCTGCCTCAGATTTTTATCAAGGAAGCCCAGACCATTCGCAGGGCGCTGATCTGGGAAGGCGAGCCCTTCTCGCCGGCGCGCACAGGCGTGCCCACCGAGACCATGCGCGGGATCACCGGCGTGCCCCCGATCAGCGGCTACATCGTGGCCGCCGAACGCGAGGGGCTGAGCTTGGTGACGCTGCGTGGCAAGGAAGAAGACCCGGTCGCGGCCCAGTGGCAATACGGGCTGGGCAAGGTCGTCACCTTTACCTCCGATGTCTCCTCACGCTGGGCATCGGCGTGGGTTGGATGGGACGGGTTCGATCAGTTCTGGGAGCAGCACATCCGCTGGACGATGCGTCCATCGGGGAGCGCCAACCTGCGGGTGAGCACCGAGAACATCGGCGAAAAAACCCGCGTCATCGTCGAGGCCTTCGATCAGGGCGGCGAACGGCTCAACTTCGCGGACTTCCAGGCCCGCGCTTCGACGCCGGATGGCTCGGGCGTGCTTGTCGAGGTCAAGCAGATCGGGCCGGGGCGATATGAGGGCGAGTTCAGCACGAAGGACCCGGGCGCGTATGTCGTCAACCTGCAGTACAAGGCCCCCGATAGCGAGGGCCAGGTGCTCGAGGGCTCGGCCCAGGCCGCGGTGACTCGGCCGTTCGCCGATGAGTTCAAAGCGCTCGAGACCAACCTGCCGATCCTGCGTCAGGTCGCCGCCATTACGGGCGGTCGCGTGCTGCCCAACGATCCGACCGCGGCCGACCTCTGGACGCGCGAGGGTGTGACAATGCCCGTCGGGCTCACGCCCGTGTGGCTGATGTTCGCGATTATCGGGATCGGCGTATTCCTGATGGATGTCGCCGTTCGGCGCGTGCGGATCGACCCAACCATGATCGCGGCCTTCTTGCGCCGCGGGGCGAGCAAGGAAGCAGCCGCGACGACGGGATCCATGCAAGCGATGTCCGCCGCACGCTCGCGGGCGTCATCGCGGACGGGTGACGACGCGCGTGAACAGCAGCGGGCCGCCAAGCAAGCACGCGAGCAGGCGGCATCACGCAAGTTCGAAGCACCCATCGACGCGCCAAAGAGCAGCGAACCCGTCGCCCTCACCGGCGAAGAAGAACAAGACAAACCATCCATCGGCAAGCCCGCCCGTAAGGTCGAGCAAGAGAAGACCGAGCCCATCGACGCGCTGAGCGCGCTGCGGGCCGCGAAAAAACGAGCACGAGACGACATCGAAGAATCATAGATTCATCAAATTTCTAACGGCCCTCGGGCGCGATTCAGGAGTGAACCATGGCAGCGAAAGAAAACTTTGAGACCCCTCAAGAAGTCAAGGCCGAGTGCGAGGCGTTCCGCCAGACATTCTCCGAGCTCAAAGACGAGATCGGCAAGGTCATGGTCGGGCAGCAGCCCGTGATCGAAGCCGTACTCATGAGCCTCTTCTGCGGCGGCAATGTCCTGCTCGAAGGTGTGCCCGGACTCGGCAAGACGCTGCTTGTGCGCACGCTCGCCCAGACACTCTCGCTCCCGTTCAACCGCATCCAGTTCACACCCGATCTGATGCCCGCCGATGTCATCGGGACGAACATCGTTTCCGAGGATGTCGAGACCGGACGGAGATCGTTCGAGTTCCAACGCGGCCCGATCTTCGCACAGATTCTGCTCGCCGACGAAATCAACCGCGCGACGCCCAAGACCCAATCCGCATTGCTCGAAGCGATGCAGGAGCACTCGGTGACCGTCGCAGGAACCACTTATAAACTCGACGAACCATTCTTGGTGCTCGCCACGCAGAACCCCATCGAGCAAGAAGGCACTTATCCGTTGCCCGAGGCCCAGCTCGATCGCTTCCTGCTCAAGATCGATGTCGGCTACGCCCAGCTCGAAGATTTGATGGAGATCATCGACCGCACCACCGGATCGGCCAGCCCCGTCGCCAACGCGATCGTCGATGGGCAGCGCATCCTTGATATGCAAGACCTCGTCAAGTCGGTCGTCGTCGCGCCGCATGTCAAGCAGTACGCCGCCCGCTTGGTCCTCGCGACGCATCCCGAGACTGACACGGCCGCGGGCGGGCCCAACGGCCCGACCAACCGCTATGTCCGCTGCGGCGTCTCCCCGCGTGGTGCCCAGGCGTTGATCCTCACCGGCAAGGTCCGTGCCCTCATCGACGGGCGGTTCCATGTGTCGTACCAAGACATCCAGGATGTCGCGATGCACTGCCTGCGTCACCGCATCTTGCTCAACTTCGAAGCCGAGGCCGATCGCGTGGATACCGATGCACTTGTCCAAGAAATCCTCAAGCTCACCCCAACCCAGCCCACGGCCATGGCCGGGATTCAGTCATGAAACAATCACGGCTCGTCTTCTTGTTCATCACGATCTTCGCATTTCTCCCGATGGTAGGATGCGTTTGTAATCATTCTCGCCTTCACTCCGCGTTATCTGATGAGGTCATCGAGCGTCGATTGGCTACAAAATTTAAAGGAGTCGAGACGCAGGAGCAAAGAAATCAAAAAGCTCTTGAACTGGTAGATCAAACTTGGGGATCGGGTGTCTTTGCTGAAACCGATGGTACATCGGTTCACTTTATTGTTCCTTACAGAGCAGGTTGTCAGTTTTTCTGGCCATCCGTGCCTGAGGAGAACATTCTTGTCCGTTTTGACAGTGAGAACCAGTTTGCAGAGTTTGATCGATGGAGTTTGCGTGACCATCCGAATACTGACTTCAGATGGAATAGTGACTCGCTTGAGTACCGCTACAGAGGGAGAGAGATGCGTTTCGAGAGAGTTGAAAAATTACCCAACGCAAACTCGGAAAGCGAAGACTAATGCTCAGATCAGAAAACCCAACCCGCCCGACCACCATCGAAGAACTGCTCTCGTCGCAGCTGATCGCCAAGATCTCGCAGCTCGATGTCTCGTCGCGCAAGATCTTTGCCGGCAAGCTCAAGGGCGAACGCCGGAGCAAGAAGCGGGGCGAATCGGTCGAGTTCGCGGATCACCGCCCGTACACCGCCGGCGATGACCTCCGCCATATCGACTGGAACATCTACGCCCGGCTCGATCGCTTCTTCATGAAGCTGTTCATGGAAGAAGAGGACCTCTCGCTGCACATCGTGATCGACGCGAGCGCCTCGGCCGACTGCGGCGAGCCCAACAAGTTCTACTACATGCAGCAGGTCGCGATGGCGATGGGGTACATCGGGCTGATCAATCTCAACCGTGTTGAAGTGACGGCCGTGGGCTTGCGCGATGAACTGGTCATCCCCGGGGGCGAGAAATCCATCGCCGGCAATATCCGCGATCTGCGCGGACGCAGAAGAACGCACGACCTCGCACGCTTCTTGTGCACCATCGAGCCCGAGAGCGGGTCGGACTTCTCGCAGGCGTGCAAGCGCATCGCGATGACCCGGCGCGGCAAGGGCGTGATGATCGTCCTGTCCGATTTCCTGATGAAGGAGGGCTACGAGACCGGGCTGCGGATGCTCGTCGGGCGTGGGTACGATGTGTTCGCGATCCAGACCTTGTCGCCCCAGGAGGTGAACCCGGATATCGCCGGCGATTTACAGCTGCGCGATGTCGAGGACGGCGACATGGCCGAGGTGACGATCTCGGCGCCGCTGCTCAAGAAATACAAAGAAAACTTGTCGGCCTATTGCCAAGGGCTGCGAGATTTTTGCGCCCGCCGAGAGATCACCGCCCTGACCATCCAGACGGACACCCCGATCGATACGCTCCTGCTCGATTACCTGAGAAAGCGGGGCGTGCTGCGATGAAACGGTGGCTGCTTGCAATCTGTATTATGCTGTTTTCGCTGTTGTTTCTTCTATGCGCTGCAGTGATGCATATGTCAGCAATAGGTAGCCTGCAAGACGATTTCGCACTTGGAGTGGCTTTGTCGATCTTTGTCTACGGCCCACTCTCGATTCTCTTGCTCGCAGCATGCGCGGCCATGGTTCGCTCGGCGTATGCGATCGAAGATTACAAACGATCAAGAATATTTTTCATCGGCCTTGCATCGATGCAGCTTATCTCAATGGTCGTGTACTTTACGCTCATCTGGAGAGCAGAATGACCTGGGCCACTCCATCCCTCGCCGCACTCGTCGCCGCGATCGCGATCCCGGCGTTGGTGATCCTCTACTTCCTCAAGCTCCGGCGGATCCCGCGCGAGGTCTCCTCGACGCTGCTGTGGAAGAAGGCGATCCAAGACCTGCAGGCCAACGCGCCCTTCCAGCGCCTGCGCAAGAACCTGTTGCTGTTCTTGCAGCTGATTGTGCTGTGTCTGATTATCCTCGCGCTGGCGCAGCCGCGATCGGCGACGACGAGCATGATGGGGCGCAAGTTCGTGATCATGATCGATCGCTCCGCGTCGATGGCGGCCGTGGATGGTGACGAGTCCCTTGGGGCTCAATCCAGATTACAGTCGGCCAAGGAGCAAGCCATCGAGCTCGTCGAAACCATGCGCGAGCCGGGGCTCTTCGCCGAGGAAGCCAAGGCCGACGAGGCGATGGTGATCGTCTTCGATGCCAACGCCGAGATCATCGTGTCGTTCACTTCCGATCAGTCGGCCCTGACCAACGCGATCAACGCCATTGAGCAGAGCGACGCCCCGTCGTCGATCGCCCAGGCCTATCGGCTCGCCCAGGCCCAGCGACCCAACCGGATCGTCAACGCGATCAACGACGCGGGGGAGGTGACGGAATCGCACGAGCTCGACGAGCTCAAGGGCGGGGAGCCGTACTATTTCCATCTGTATTCAGACGGTCGTGTTTCGGATATTGACTCGGTGCGGGCCGAGGAGATCGATACGCAGACGACCTTCGAGTACCACGCGATCGGGTCGCAGACCTCCAACAACATCGGGCTCGTCGCGCTGCGGTCTGAGCGTGATTACGACACGCCGTCGAAACTCTCGATCTTCGTGGGGGTGCAATCGACCGACACCATCGCGCGGACGATCGATGCGGAGCTGATCGTCGCGGGCGTGACGCGCTCGGTGCGGGCGATCGACCTGCCGCCCGCGAGCGTGGACGCGACGACCGGATTCAAGACCCCCGCCAGCGGCGGCGTGGTCTTCGAGCTCACCGAGCCCGACGGCGTGATCATCGAGGTCAAGCTCGACACCAACGGCGACGAAAATCCAGAAGCCGATGTGCTGCTCACCGATAACAAGGGCACGCTGGTGGTCCCGCCGGCCAAGCAGGCGTCGGTCGCGCTGGTGACCTCGGGCAACCTGTTTGTGGGCTCGGCGATCGAGGGGCTCCCGCTCTCGCGCTTCGACACGATCTCCCCGAGCACCTACGAAGCCAACCGGGCCACGGGCGACAATGATGTCTACGACCTCGTCATCTTCGACGGCTACCTCCCCAAGCCCAACGCCGACGGCAAAGTGCTCGATCCGGGGCGATACCTGATTGTCGGGCGTGTGCTCACGGGCGAACTCGGTGTGATCGATAATGGTTCTGGCCCGGGCGGCCCGATCATCAACTGGCGACGCACGCACCCGGTGCTGCGCGATCTCACGCTCGATGCGCTGCTGATGTCCGAGACGCCCAAGGTCGAGATCCCCAAGGGCTCGGGCGTGGTGTCGCTGGCCGAGACGGCCGCCGGCCCAGCGATCCTCGAAACCAGTGACGGAGATGTTCGCGCGATCATGGTCCCCTTCGCGATCACCAAAACGAATTGGCCCTTCGATGTCAGCTTCGTCGTGTTCCTGGCGAGCACGGTGGACTACCTGGCCACCGGCTCAGTGGTCGCGATCGACGAGGACGCACGCCAGCTTACGCCCGGCAGTGTCTTGAGCGATCGCATCCCGCCCGATGCCACCGGCGTGCGGGTGATGCTGCCCGATGGTTCTCGATCCGACGAGATCATTCCTTCGGCCGACGGGCGGGTGGTCTACGGGCCCGTCCAGACCGGCGGCGTGTACCGCCTGCGTTGGCGCGGCACCGCGGGTGCGACCGACATCGTCGACGACGGCATCAACTACCGGACATTCGCGGCCAACCTGCTCAACCCGGCCGAGTCCAATGTCAGCACCCAGCAGACGCTGAGCCTGGCGAACCAGATCGTCACCGCGGAGTCCAACTCGCAGCGCAAGCGCATCAAAGACTGGTGGCCTTGGTTCCTCGGCGGGGCGTTGGCACTGCTCATGTTCGAGTGGTGGGTGTACAACAAGAAGATGTACATCTGACGCGGAGCGGACGAGCCGAGTTTAATCTTCTTCGATAAACACCGCGATCTCGTCGAGCGGCTTTCGTTCGATATCGGGCACCGTGCACCCGTCGGCCGGGTACCCGACCGGGATGACCATGTACGGGCGCTCGTTCTCCGGGCGACCCAAGAGCTCACGCAAGAAGCCCATCGGGCTCGGCGTCTGGGTGACGGTGCACAGCCCGGCGTGGTTGGCCGCGGTGAGCAAGAGCCCGGTGGCGAGTCCGACGGATTCGTTGAGGTAGTACACCTGCTCGCCGGCGTCCGTGGTCCGCAGGGCCATCACGATGATGATCCAGGGCACGGTGTCGAGGTACGATTTGTCCTCGGAGGTCTCGAACTCTTCGAGATCGTTGAGCCAGCGTTCCGATGCCCGCTTGGTATAGAACTCGTGCTCGACCTTCTCGATCTCGACGCGGACCTTGTGCTTGGTGGCCGGGTCCGAGATCGCGATGAATCGCCAGGGCTGCTTGTGGGCCCCGGAGGGCGCAGTGCCGCCGGCTCGGATGATGGTCTCGATGAGGGCTCTGGGCACGGGTCGATCGGAGAACTCCCGCACCGTCCGGCGCTGATCCGCGATCTCCAAGAAGCTCTCGGCGGCCTGCTGGGCACCCTCCTGTGGGACATAGGGCTTCAAGGGGATCTGCGGGCGGTTGTGATGCATTGGGGGTCTCTTGGTGGTTGGATTCGCAGATTCTAGGGGGGAGAACCGGTGGCGGGCATGGGGCCGATTTTGCACGGGATCGCGGGCAAAGGCCGATGGATTCAGTGATGTCTCTGCGCGATCGTTTTATTCAGCCCGATTCCAAAGCCGGTCCTTTCGCTGGCACTATTACTGGTGCGCTTATCGCGTGCGCGATCGCCGGGGGCTCGGTGTACGCCCAGCCAGATCAAAGCACCGCTGAGAGTGAGCCTGCTGATGAATCGCCGGTCGTGCTCCAGCAGATCCCCGATGCCCAAACTCCGGATGCCCAGTACCCAGACGATCCCGATTCGGGCGATCGCCCCGCCTCAGCCGGGCGCGTTGTCCGGGCCTTCGACTTCGAAGAACGGGAGTACAACCCGCTGCCCATCCCGCTGGGCTGGCTGCGTGCGCAGGAAGACCCCGATGTCCCCCGGATCCGCCCCGGGTTCCCCATCTGGAACGGCGCGACGATCGAGTACAACGCCCCAGCGTTCTCGGGCATCGGCACCGCCCGCCTGCCCACCGCCGGCGGCTCGACGAGCCTAACGCTCCGTCATGGGGAGATCAACATCTTCCCGAACGCCGACTATCTGGTCAGCGCCCGTGTACGCACCGATGGGCTCGAGCACGCCAAAGCCCGTGTACTCGCCCGCCTGCTCAATGAGCACGGCGTCGCGATCGAGGGCGCGGTCTCGACCACCCCCCTGGTCAACACCAAGGGCGATTGGCAGCAGGTCGCCCTCGAGGTCGAAGGGGTCTACCCGGACGCCGCGTTTATCCAGATCGAGCTCGAACTCCTCCAGCCCGAGCAGCAAGGGCTCGCCCACGGGATGAACAAGTTCGCCGTGTGGGAACAGGATTATTCGGGCGATGCCTACTTCGATAACCTGATCATCGCCCAGCTCCCGCGATTGGACATCACGACCGGCCTGCCTGGCAACATCGCCGAATCCAACGAGCCCCCGCCCCTGCAAGTGCTCGTCCGCGACCTGACGGGCGACGCAATCGTGGCCCGTGTGCGGATTTTCGATGTGTTCGGGCGCGAGGTCGCCAGATCAGTGCTCCCGAATCACGATCGCCGACTCCGCACCGACTGGACACCCGATCTCCCAGGCTTTGGCTGGTACCGCGCGGTGCTCGATATCTCGGTCGATCAGCAGCTGGTCGGCATCCGGACACTCGATTTCATCTGGTCGTCGCCGGGCGAAGCCAACATCAACTCGGGCATGTTCAGCATCTTTGCCGAACTCACGAATCCGATCATCGCCGAGTCCGCACCCGCGCTGATCAAGGGCTCGGGCGTCACCCGCGCCTCGATCGAGACCTGGGACATCAACACCCAGAGCGAATCGCTCGTGGACGGCTCGGCGCTCATGAACACCATCGATGATCTGGTCAACGCGCAGATTGATCTGAGCATGGTCTTCTCCCAACTCCCCCGAGAGCTGGCGACCACGCTGGCCGTGGACCCCGATGAGGTGATGCCTGTTTTCGCCGGCCCATCGCCAGCCTGGGTGCCCTGGGCGGGCAGCATGCTCGACGAATATGGACAAGCGGTTGCTCACTGGCGTTTCGGCGATCAGCCAACGCTCGAAAGCGCCGCGACGCTCAACGCCGAGCTCGACCGCATCAACTCCGCACTGCGTGGCTATGTCCCCGGCCCCATGATCGTCACACCTTGGGCGATCGATCGCCCGATCGAGCCAACGCTCACCCGCCCCAATCGTCAGCTGCTACTGATGGATCATGGGGATACGAGCGAGGCCGTGATGCCGCTGGTGGTCGAAGAATGGTTCGCCAGCGCCCGCTCACAGACGCAAGGCAAGCCCGATCAGCTCCCGTCGCTGGGGATGGTGCTCTCGCCGAGCCACGAGATCCGGACCTGGTCGAGCGTGGAGATCTGGTCGTCGGTGGGGGGGCTGGCCCGCAAGGCGATCTCGTTCTGGTGGGCGGCGAGCTTGACGGGGCTCGACAACGACCGGTTCGATCTCGAACTCCGCGACGCGTGGTGGGTCTCCAAGGGCAAGCGCGGGCAGGTCATGCCCGCCCCCGAGGTCGTGGTCTGGAAAACGCTGGCGACGCATCTGGGCGGGCGATCGGCCATCGAACAGATTGATCTCGTGCCCGGTGTGCACATGCTCGTCGCCGGCCCCCAGCAGATCCGGGCGAACGCACAGACCAGCCAGGATGGTCGTTTCTTTGCACCCGGATCTGACGAGGCACAAGCGGGCGAAGACGAGTCCGGGATCATGATCCTCTGGCTCGACGAGCCGAGCCTCGATCCGGTGGTGCTCAACCTGCCCGTATCGATGGGGGCCGTCTCGAGTTTCGATGTCTTCAACAACGAGACCGTCATCGACCTCGAACGCGTCGGCGGGCTGAGCCTGCCCGTCCACCGCATCGAGATCGGACGCTCGCCCATCATCATCAAGGGTGTCAACACCCAGCTCGTGCGTTTCCTCAGCTCGATCAAGCTCACCCCAGACCGCCTGCAGGCCAAATCGGGCATCCATCACCACAGCGTCACGCTCTCCAACCCGTGGCCGATCACCATCCGCGGGCAGCTCTACATCGTCGAGCCGGGCGGCTACACCGATCCTGATGGCAACATCGACCGCTCGTGGGAGATCAAGCCCCGTGTGCTGCCCTTCGTGCTCGATCCCAATGAGCAGAGCGAGCTGCCCATTGAGCTGGCGTACTCGCTGGGCGAGCTCGCCGGCGAGAAGAAGCTTTCTTTCGATGTCGAGCTCCAGGCCGACCAGGACTACCCGCTGATGCGCCTCGAACGCACGATCGAGCTGGGCTATGACGGGATCGAGATGTTCGCCACCGCCCGCAAGGCTCAAGACGGGATCGTGATCGTGTCGGTGCATGTGACCAACTTGCTCGATGTTGTTCAAGATTTCGAGCTCATCGCGATCCCTCCCAACGAGTCACGGCTCCGCCGATCGATCAACGGCATCGCCCCGGGCGAGCAGGCCATCCGCGAGTTCGCATTCACCAAAGCCGATTCGGGCGATCAGATCATCGTCGCCCTGCTCCTCCGCGATTCGTCGATCCGTCTGAACCAATCGGTCACGGTGCCCTAGGGTATATACCCTGTTTGCCCTATGAAAATAGGTATTTTTTAGGGGTGCGAGGGTGGAAGTCCGGGCATTATCTTTGAGAATGCGAATAAAAACTTTTCCATCTGCGTGTACCATGGGGACGAGACCACCATGCCACGACCAAAGTCCTTCGATCCCGATACCGTCCTGACCAAGGCCATGGGTGTGTTCTGGGAGAAGGGATTCGATGCCGCGAGCATCTCGGATCTGACCGAGGCCATGGGCATAAACCGGTTCTCGCTCTACGACACCTTCGGCGACAAGCACGAGCTGTACCTCAAATCGCTCGATGCCTACGACCGCAGCGTGACGATCCCCTTCGTCGCCACCATCGAATCCATCAGCTCGATGGATGAGCTCGAATCGTACTTTATGTCGATGATCGAGCATCAGCACTCGGGCAAGGGCGGGCTGTGCTGCATGATGCAGAAGGCCGCCATGACGAAGACGACCTGCGATCAGGGCACGCTCGATCGCGTCGAATGCGCGCGCAAGCGGATCCACGGGGCGTACCGCACCGCGCTCGAAAATATTCAGCAGCGTGGAGAACTCAGGGCGGGGATCGAGATCGAGGACGCCGCATGGCTGCTCAAGATCGCCTTCGCGGGGCTCGCATCGCAGAGCACCTGCCCGGTGCCCAAAGCCAGCACGGTCTCTGCATTCAAGCTGCTGATCGATTCGCTCCGCGCTTGAGTTTCGGCAAAAAGCCCCGTAAGAGCTCTTCAACACTGAAAACACAAAATAACCAACCGAACAGTCAGATATTTTGTCTAATTTCGGAACAATCGGTTGGTTATTGGTGTACTCTTTGTGTCGCCCAGCAGATGGGCACTGGAAATGAAACACACAAGCAGACAGGGACACCCACATGACACAGATTCTCCAAGACAAAGTCGCACTGATTACCGGTGCCACCTCGGGCATCGGCGAGGCGGGCGCACTCGCACTGGCCAAGGCAGGGGCGGCTGTCGTCCTTGGGGCCCGCCGAGAGGAACTCGGCGAAGCCCTCGCCCAGCGCATCGTCGACGAAGGCGGGCGGGCCATCTTCTTCAAGACCGATGTCATCGATCCCGCGCAGGTTCAGGCACTCGTCGATCTCGCCGAGTCCGAGTTCGGCGGGCTTGACATCGCGTTCAACAACGCCGGCGTCGATGGCCCGGGCGGGCCGATCACCGACATCGAGGACTCGGCGTATAACTTCATCTTCGATGTCAATGTCAAGGGCGTCTGGAACGCGCTCCGTGCCCAGATCCCCGCACTCCGTAAACGCGGGGGCGGCTCGATCATTAACACCTCGTCCATCGTCGGCACCCACGGCGTCGCCGGGCTGAGCACCTACGCCGCGTCCAAGCACGCGGTCGAAGGGCTGACCAAATCCGTCGCTCTGGAAGTCGCCAAAGAGCACATCCGCATCAACGCCATCTCTCCCGGGCCGATCCTGACGCCGTTGCTCGACAACGCAACCGGCGGCAACCCCGATGCCTTCAACGGCATCGTCGCCATGGGACGCACCGGCACCACCGATGAGATCACCCCCGCCCTGCTCTACCTCGCGTCGGATCAGTCGAGCTTCGTCACCGGCCAGTCCATCGTCATCGACGGCGGCGCAACCGCCGGGATTATTACTGGGTAAATGGGTTCACCAAGCAGGTGCGTAGCCGCACCATACAGAACATCCGTTCCTCTCGAATCGCCCGGGCGCGTTGCCCGGGCGGTTCTTTTTGATAGGTATAGATCACAGCCGCTTAATCGGCGGTCATCGAGCGCTGCATCAGGTCGTGGAACGCGTACACATCTTCGATATCAATCTCGCCATCGCCATTCACATCTGAGCTCGGGTCTCGCTGTCCATAGTCATTGAGGAACTGGTTGTAATCGTCCGTTTCCATGCGCCGGTCGCCGTTGGTATCGTAGCGGGTAATAAAATCATCGACGATCTGGTACTCAACCCACGCGTCCCAGGCATCGCGAGATTCTTCGATGTTCAGCTCGCCATCCTCGTCATAGTCAAAGTTGGTCTCCGCGGCGTTCATCTGATTCTGCCAGAACGCCTGCTCCTGCTGCTGCGCCGCTCGGCGTTCTTCTCGTGACACATCGCCGTCGCCATCGGTGTCCATCCGTGCCCGTTCCTTGGCCCGCCGGTCTTGCTCGCGCTGATCGAGGTGCGCATCGAGGGCGGCTTGTTCGTCCTCGTCGAGCACGCCGTCGCCGTCGGCATCGAACTGCTTCATCAGCTGCTGCCCCTCCGGGGTCTGCTCGAACATCGAACGCTGGAACGCGCGCCATTCCTCGCCGGACATCTCGCCGTCGCCATCAAGATCATGATCGGCGAGGAACTCCTTGCGGAGCTTGAAGCCCATCGCGATCTTCTCAAGATCAGAGAGCAGCCCGTCGCCGTTGGCGTCGAACTCTTCCATCCGCCCGATGAGCGAAGCCATCATGCCCATCATCCCCTGCATCATGCTCCGCGACTGCGCCGGCATGGGCTGGCCCCCGGCGCTCTTGAGAAACACACTCGCCGGCCCCGGGGTAAACGAGACGGTCGAGAGTTCGGGCAATGGCGTAGGCGCAACCGGCGGGGGGGCAACAACCACCGGGGTTTGGTTGTCTTCGTCGCGGGTCATGGACCACACAGCCGCCACCACACCCGTTCCGGCGACAAGCACAACAAGAGCAGCGATCGATTTGGTATTCATAGGTAGAGACCTCCACAAGAGATGTAGCGTATCTGAGTGTACCAGATGCGGCGTCTCGGGTTGCGGGAGGGTCGCTGCGGCTCATCGGGCCGGGTATTGGGCTTAACGGTACTTCGCGAACGGGTCCGGGTCGTCCGTATTCGGGTTCTCGGTATCCGGGTGAACATCAAAGAAATCAGATTCTTCGAGCCCCTCGATCGAGTCGATCGGCACATTGGTCAGCATCGCGTTGAGCACCCGCTCGATGATCTCGATATGGCGCTCCGGGCAGCGGAACCCGGTCTCCAGCGGCGTCGTGTGCTTGGCGTGCTTATCGGCGCACACAACCTTGAGCACCGACCAGGTCGGGCTGATCCGCCGGATAAAAGCGCCGCGCTGATCGCCCGTCCACGGCGTGTAGGTGCGGAACGACGCATCCACGCCCGATGGCCAGCGGGCAATCCCGAGCGATGAGCACACAAACTGCGACGATCCACCCTGCTCCTTCTTCCCGGTCATCAGCGTCGCCAGCTCCGTGGCCCAGATCACAATATGGATCAGATCAAACGATCATCGGGCGAGGTCTCGTGGGATGGGTTGGCACCCAGTAAGAAACGGTGAGACTATTTTGGCTTTGGGAACTTCACCTTTGATGCGTACCAAAGCACATCTCGCCAATCCTGTTCAGCCATCACAATTGACTCATCCAAACGCTCCATATCCCCAAGAGAGAGCTTGATGACCGCAACGAGAATCCGGCTTTGATCTCTTGCCTTCAGATAACTAAGCGAGGAGGATTTCGCAAGCAAATCGAGTTTCCGTCGAACTTCAGCTTGATCGGCCTACGAGAAGTAGCGTTGAATATGGCTATCGACATCATGGCTCGATGAAGTTGGCATGATTGCTCCTCGTAAGGCTCTGAAAGCAATGAGTTCTCTCCCGCAACCTCAAGAAAGCAAGAGGAGTATTCGTTTCACTCTGGAGCGACTTGGTGTTTCTGGTGAAGTTGAATGAAGGGCGTGTGGTTACCTTGGTCTGCCGCTTGGAGGGCCGCGATGTACTCCGATCGGATGGTGCTGGTCGTGCCGATGGTTTGCTCTGGCCAGTGTATGAGATCCTGGTCATGGAGTTTGAGCCAGATATTGGCCAGCAGGCGTGACCATCGGCCGTTGCCATTAGGGAATGGGTGAACGCTCACCGCCCCGTGATGCAAACGGGCGGCCTGTTCGATCATGGGCATCTCAAAGGATGACCAGTGGTGGAGGTCATCGAGCAGGGCGTGCATGTGCGTTTCGATTTCGTACGGCTGAGAGCCGATGTTGAGTTCGGCGGTGCGGTAGGTGCCCGCCCACGCCCAGACATCGCCGAGCATTTCCTTGTGGAGTTTCTTCGTCCAGGCGACATCAAACCTGGCCGAGCGTTTGGTTGGCTTGGAGGCCAAGTACTTGAAAACCGCCACGCGGATGTTCTCCGCTTCGGCGGCGTTGAGCTGGGATGTATTCTTGATGGACCGATCGCGCAATCCCGAGATGTCATCGAGCGGGGTTTGCCCCGTGATCAGCGGATCGAATGGCATTACGGTGACCAGAGTTTCCGGTTTGGTCCTGCCAAGAGCTCATGCATTGTCCGCTCGATCATGCTCTTGATCTGCTCCTCGTCCAAGCCCTGAGATTCGAGGGCGCTGGTGCCTTGCACCATGCCCACAATACGACGAGCTTTCTTTAGAGCTTGGTTCTTGCGCACATTGGTCGTTTCGTTGAGGTCCAACGAAAAACCAAGCGCATCAGCAATCGCCAGCACATGAACAAGAGACGCCCTGGTCGAGTTGTTTGCGAAGATTCGCTTGAGCGTCGCGATGGGCACGCCGCTGCGATCCGCCAACACCGGATAGGTCATACCCGACGCCTTAAACTGACGGTGAAGCCGATCAACAGGTTTGAGACGCGATGTAGCCATGTCTATATCGTATCAAATATGTGACAAAATACAAGTAGTATCGTCTCAATTTTGATACGAATTGATGAATTTGGCAGAAGCTCTGTACAATTGTACCGAACTTATCCCAAATGATTTGGCCTAAATCAACCGATCGTCACTCGCAATCCCATGAGCAGGGGCCGTATTGAGCTGCACCAGCACCTCGCCCTGCGTCTTCTTCGCGTCGTCGGCATCCACATAATCCGAATGGCACGAGGCTTTCGCCTCCTCCGCGCCCACGGCGGCCTTGGTCTTGCTGGCGAGCTTGTGGATCTCTTCGGGGCTCAGGTAGCCTCGGGTTTCGAGGATCTGGCGTTGCTCCTCGGTGAGGGCCGCGGACTTGATCGGGGCTCCGCGCTCGAAGCCCTCGGCGTTGCCCGACTGGAACTCTTTGATCTCCTTGGAGATCCGCACCGAGCACCAATCGTGCCCGCACATCGCGCAGAAGTCGGTATCGACATCGAGGTCCTCGTCGTGGTACGCGCGGGCCGTGTCCTCGTCGAAGCTGAGCTCAAAGTGCTTGTTCCAGTTGAGCGCGGCCCGTGCCTTGGTCAGCTCGTCGTCCCAGTCACGGGTGCCCGGAATCCCGAGCGCGACATCCGCCGCGTGGGCCGCGATCTTGTACGCAATACACCCTTCCTTCACATCGCCCTTCTTGGGCAGGCCCAGGTGCTCCTTGGGCGTCACATAGCAGAGCATCGACGCGCCGTGGTACGCGATCGAGGTCGCGCCGATACAGCTGGTGATGTGGTCATAGCCCGGGAAGACATCCGTCACCAGAGGCCCGAGCACATAGAACGGCGCGCCGTGGCACAAGGTGCGCTGGAGCTTGGCGTTGTATTCGATCTGATCGAACGGCACATGCCCGGGGCCCTCGACCATGACCTGCAGGCCGTGGGTCCAGGCGCGCTCGGTGAGCTCGGCGATCACCTGCAGCTCGGCGAGCTGGGCGAAGTCCGTCGCGTCGGCCAAGCCGCCGGGGCGGAGCCCGTCGCCGATCGAGAACGCGACATCGTGCTCGCGCATCAGCTCGCAGATCTCGTCCCACATCGTGTACATGATGTTCTCTTGGTTGTGCACCAGCATCCACTTGGCCAGCAGCGACCCGCCGCGAGAAACAATCCCGATAACACGGTTCTTGACAAACTTGAGATGCGACCGCTGGATGCCCGCATGGATCGTGAAGTAGTCCACGCCCTGCTGTGCTTGCTTGTGCAGTGTCTCGAGGATCAGCTCGCGATCGAGGTCCTCGATCTTCTTGCCGATGATCATCGAGTAGATCGGCACGGTGCCGATGGGCACGGTGGAGTGTTCGATGATCGCTTGCCTGCACGCGTCGAGATCGCCGCCGGTGGACAGGTCCATCACGGTGTCCGCGCCCCATTGCTCGGCCCACTGGAGTTTCTCGACTTCCTGATCCGTCCCCGAAGAAATCGGGCTCGCGCCCATATTTGCATTCACCTTGGTCTTCGACGCCCGCCCAATCGCCATCGGGTCGAGGTTCTTGGCCAGGTGATGGATATTCGCCGGGATGATCAACCGACCAGCCGCGATCTCGTCGCGGACCTGCATCGCTGATAGATGAGGCTCGCGCTCCGCAACCCGCTGCATCTCGGCGGTGATGATCCCCAGCCGCGCCGACTCAAGCTGCGTGATCGGTGTGAACCCCGGAGGCGTGGTGACGCGGCGCGACTGCCCGAGGGCATCGGTAAACACATGCGCTTCATACGCGCACGGCGATGATGAAACAGGTGCTACCGGCGACTCGGTCGAGTCCGCATCGTCGATCAGCTCACAGGTCCAATCCGCGGGCAAGAAATCCCACGCGGTCTTGGTCGATGGCTTGGGCATCCCCGGCGTGTCGGGCGACGAGAACGAGTACGCCCCGCCGATGTCCGGCTTGTGCGCAAACGAGCCCGGCGTCGGGGCCGTCGTGTCGGACCCGGGGTTGTACGCCCCGTGCACCGGCAGCGGATAGTCCGACCCCTCAATCGCCGGCCCGGCCTGCACCGCGCGGAACGCGCCCTTCATGTCATCAGCGGTCTTAAACCGCGAAGTCAAAGCCGCGGCTTTGCCCGCCGGCGAAGTGACGGACAGGTGGTCAGGGGTGGACTTGGGGTAGGTGGTCTGGTTGGCGGTCTGTTCAGTCATGGTGCAGTTCTCCCATATATGCATGTGCACCGGGAGTCTGCGCGTCAGTCAGCAACGGATCGACTGGCTGCATTCCCTCCGCCGGTGCGAGCCGGATCAGGTTCAACGGGTTCTTCTCAGCAGCCAATAGCCGCGCCCCGAGCAGTGGGGGTATTGTAGCAGGATTCAGCCGGGCCGCCGGAGTCCATTGGGGGTCATATAGCCAAGGATGTGAATATCGCCTGCATCGTGACCAGAGGCTATTGGATACTCGTCTACTGATCCAAAGCCGATTGTCTCAGTAATCATGCTCGCATGATCCATCGCGAGTGCTGCCGCAAATGACGAAGACAATGTGAATCCTGCTTGATTCTCTTTGTACGGACAGAGTTTACCGATCAGTTTCATCAATCGAATCCGAGGGTATCGATACTTCGGCATCCAAAGTGGATCGCATGCCCACTCCCCCTCGTCGTCAGGATCGAACTGGTCAGCCCCAGAGATGTAAAGTTGCTGCCATTCGTTTTTGTGATCAAACCTTCCGCGAGTATCAAAGAGCCCGAAGTAGAACGCGCAAAGAGATTGTGGCGGCGGATCACTTCGCAACACAAGCTGCATCCATTTTCTGGAACGATCGAGTACCGCACTGTAGTTAGTCGCGGAGATGGCTTTGTATGCTCGCTCAGATATGCCAGGCTTGACGGCTTGGAGCGCATTATTCATCGCTTGATCGAGTGTTGGCTGTTCATCGATCAGCCTTTGCATGAGATCACATTGAATATCAAAATCGTCTCTTTCGCCGATCATTGTCACCCCTCCGCCGGTGCGAGCCGGATCAGGTTCAACGGGTTCTTCTCAGCAGCCAATAGCCGCGCCCCGAGCAGTGGGGGTATTGTAGCGGATCTATTTGCGATAGAAGAAGCTGTAAGGGATTTGGGGTTTATCAAGCCCATCTGGGGTGAGATAGCCAAGCAGATACAAATCGCCACTATCGTGTCCAAGCGTGATCGGGTAGCGAGCGTGCCTTTGGAAATCGAGCGTGCGAACGATTGTTGGGACAAGCTCAATGATTAAGCACGCTGCAAATGCTTGTGAAAAACTGAAGTTGCAAGCATTGGAAATGCTGCTGCAGAGCTTCCCAATCTCTTGCATAGCCGGAACATTTGGGTATCGATAATCCGATTCTTCTGTCCATGAGCAGTATCCGGCCCATTCACCCTCATCATTCTCGCTGTATTTTGATGAGCCGTCAAGATAGAGCTGGGTGTACTCATACGGAATGTCATCATCCGGCGCGGCGTCGTACATGCCAAAGTACAACGCAATGGTGTCCGGTTCGTAAGGGCAGCTTTCTATCAATGCATCGAACCAGAGTTTTACGTGGTCGAATGTGGCTTGGAAATCAATTCCGCGCAGTGCTTTCGAAACTTCAGGGGTGATCTGTTTGTCGTAAGACTTGATCAAGCTCGCCATCACGTGCTCAATAGTTGGATGGTCAGCAATGATTTTATTTAAGATGTCTGTTTGAACTTGATAATTATCCACTTAGCATTCCCTCTTGTACTGTATCAATCACGATAACATTCAAGTCTCGATTATACTATTGGCGCCAAAAAATACTGTGGGCGTAATCGAATTTTTGTGGCATATCCGCACCACCACACTCCCCGCCTTACGCCCAGTATCCACACGGGCATGGGCGGCCTGAATTTCATCGAACCCATACACCCGATCAACCACCGCCGCCATGGCGCCCGACTCGGTCAACCCCTTGAGCACCCGCAGATACTCGGGCTTGTCCATCGCGACGCCGCCGAAGACGCGCTTCTTGCCCAAGAACCAGCCAAAGGTTCGCGTTGTAAGCAGCTGGCAGATGATCGCCGTGCTCATCTCCGTGGCCAGGTACTTCCCGCCGTCGTTGAGCACGCCCTTACACGCGCCGAATGACACGCCGCCCACTGTGTCAAAGATCACATCGTACCGCTGGGCTTGCTTCGTGAAATCTGCGTTCGTGTAGTCGATCACCTCGTCGGCCCCCAGCGAGCGCACCAACTCCGCGTTCTTGCCCGAGCACACGCCGGTCACATGGGCGCCCACGCTCTTGGCGTACTGCACGCCGCTGATCCCCACGCAGCCCGACGCCCCGACAACCAGCACGCGTTGCCCGGGCTCGATTTGTGTCAGATCGCGCAGGAAGTACAGGGCCGTGAACCCGCCGAAGGGGATGGCCGAGGCGTGCTCGTCGTTGAGTTGTTCGGGGGTGGCGATCACCGTCGCGTCTTGTTTGAGCGCGATGTACTCGCTGTGCGCCCCCATGCCCATGCCCGCGGATCCAAAGACCCGATCGCCGACCTTGAACCGGTCCACCTCGTCCCCGATCGACTCAACAACGCCGGCGAAGGCCGTGCCGAGCACTCGCGTGCGCGGGCGGAAGATCCCGAGAAACAACCGACCAAAGATCGTCAGTATCGGCGACCCAAAGTCAGCCCGGCGCATCCGCGCATCGCCCGAGTTCACCGTCGTCGCGCTCACCCGGATCAGCAGCTCGTTTGGCTTGGGGACAGGGCGAGGCACATCGACAAGCCTCACCACGGCGGGCGCACCATACCGTTCATAGCTCGCGGCTTTCATCGTGGTCATCGCTCGGTTGCCTCAATGACGGAAGTGGCGCACGCCGGTGGTCATGCAGGTGACGCCGTGCTTTTCGCAGAGTTCGAAGGTATCGCCATCGCGCTTCGAGCCCCCCGGATGCACGATCATCGAGACCCCCGCATCGATCAGCACCTGCGGCCCATCGCTAAACGGGAAGAACGCATCCGAGAGCGCGATCGAACCCTTGGCCAGCTCGCCCGCCTTGCGCACCGCGCCAAGGCACGAAGCCACGCGGTCCATCTGCCCCGCGCCCGCGCCATAGAGCCGGGCCGCCGGGGTTTCGCCGCTCTGGTCGATCCCGCCGATGAGCACTGCGTTGGACGACAACGCCCGGCAAACCGTTTCGAGCATCGCTGCCCCATGAAGCTGCTCATCGCTCGCCTTCGGGCCTGAGGCATGCACCCACGCCGACGGATCAGGCACGATCAAATCGCGGTCCTGCACCAGCAGCCCGCCCGGGATGAACTTGGTCTCGGTGCTGATCGCCGGGATCGAATCGCCCACGGCCAGAATCCGCAGGTTCTTCCAACGCTCCCTCAACAGCACCAGCGCATCATCATCGTACGACGGCGCGATCAGCACTTCAAAGAAGGTCCCCTCGGCCGTGATCCGTTGAGCACCGGCCAGGTCGATCCGCGTCGAAGCGGCCAAAATTCCGCCGAACGCGGCCATCGGGTCGCCCTCGATCGCACGATCAATCGCGTGGGCAACAGTGCCCGCGCTCGCGGCCCCGCAGGGGTTGGTGTGCTTGAGAACGATCGCCGCGTGCTCGGTGCCCTCGAGGCGCGACATCGCGCGGACGAGCTCGAGCGCGGCCGACGCATCATTGAGATTATTAAAACTCAACGGCTTCCCGTGCAACTGCTCAGCATCAACCAGCGTGCCCTTGGGCGATCCGATCGCACGATACGAAGCCGCCCCTTGATGCGGGTTCTCGCCGTAGCGCAGGTCATCGGCCTTGCGATAGGTCATGGTCAGGGTATTAGGGGTCGCCGAGTCGTTGCGGGTCAGCCACTGGGCGATCATCGCGTCGTAGCTCGCGGTTTGGACAAATGCCTGTGCCGAGAGCTGCTTGCGGAGCGTGATGGTCGTCTGCCCGTTGTTGGCCTTGAGTTCTTCGCTCAGCGCGGCGTACTGCGATGGATCGGTGACGATCGCGACGGACGCGAAGTTCTTTGCGGCTGATCGCACCATCGAAGGCCCGCCGATATCGATCTGCTCGATCGCCTCGGGCTCGGTCACGCCTTCTTTGGCGATGGTGGCCTCGAACGGATACAGATTCACGATCACCAGATCAATCGGCTTGATCCCATGGTCGTTCATCGACTCGACATGCTCGGGCAGATCGCGCCGGGCGAGGAGCCCGCCGTGGATCTTGGGATGGAGTGTTTTCACCCGCCCGTCCATCATCTCGGGGAACCCGGTGACCTCATCAATCGCGAGCACGGGCACGCCCGCGTCGCTGATGGCCTTTGCGGTGCCGCCGGTGGAGATGATCTCAACGCCCATAGCGTGAAGGCTCTTGGCCAGCTCGGTGATGCCTGCTTTGTCAGAAACAGAGACGAGCGCCCGCGTGACCTTGACCAGCTGTGGGTCGTGGTCGTCCGCGTGATGAGCGATCGCCTCAGCGTGCGCTGTGGAGGTCATGGGTTGGCCCTTCGTTGGCTCTTGGGTTGACCCCGAGGCCGCTTTGACCCGAGGCCGCATTGAAATGTGGTGAAAAATCAGCCGACGCCATTCCGCCGACCGGGTGTATTGGTCTGGTTTACTTCAGGCTCATCTTGGCGACGGTGCCCTCGAGCGTGACGACATACAGGTCGCCGTTGTCGATCGAGCTGGTCCGGATGCCCGCGATGTCTTGATTGCTCAGCGGCATCCGCTCAACGATATCGCCGCGATCCTTATCAATCAGGAAGAGCTCCTTGCCCGACCACACCACGAGTTCCGATGCATCGAGCACCGTGATCGCCCAGCCGTGGACTTCCTCGTTGGCCCAGAGCACCTCGCCCGTCACGGCGTCCATCGCGGAGAGCCCGGTGTCGAGCGTGGTTGCGAAAACGACATTGTCGTAGAGCGTGTGCTGGATGGTCACCGGGGCGCTCGAACGCTTGCGCCAGTAGCGGAAGCCGTCCTCGACATCAAACGCGTAGATCGATTGGTCATCGGAGACCACATAGAGCCCGATCTGATCGGTGAGCATCTCGGCCCCGGTGCCCCCGGCGATCTGGACGCTCATCTTGGACTTGGCGGTTTCCGCATTGAGCACACGGATCTCGCCGTTGCTGGAGATGGCCGCGAAGTACTCTTCGTCGATCGCTACAGGAGCCACATCGAACAGCCCACCAAACTGGTACGACCAGAGCTTGAAATCGTTCCGCCGTTCCCAGCCGAAGAGCTCGCCCGTCGCGGTCCCCATGATCGCGATGTTGCCCATGATCAACGGCGAGGTGTTCGCCAAGGTGCCCAGAGTCGCCCGATCGAGCGTGTTCCCGTTCTTGATGTCGATCTCCCACAGATCGGTGTCCGACGATGCGAACAGCGTGCCGCCCTCGCGGACGGCTTCGAAGAACCGGGTCGAAGGGCGATCGATCTGACGCGACCAGCGGACCTTGCCCGTTTTGGTCTCGAGCACCGAGAGTGTGTTGGCGTTGCCCTGGAAGACCAGCACATCGTCGTGGACGCGTGCGTGCTTGATCATGGCTCCGGGCTGGAGCGGGGGGAACCCGGTCCATTTCCAGTCGTAGCCCATCCGACCCCAGTCGTCGTGGTTGATCGCCCATTCTTTCTTCTCGACGACGATCTGAGCGCCGTTGTTGCCGCCCGTCGAGGCTTCGCTTGTGCTCGAACTCGTGCTCGAACTGGTGCTGGTGCACCCGCCGAGCGCGAAGGCCGAGCCAACAGCGAGGAGTGCGAACAAAGAACAGCGATTGATGGATTGCTCGAGCATCGAGGCCTCTCCGATGGGGTGCAAATGGACGGATGCCCGAGAAACTGGGGATCCGATTCTGTGGATTCGCAAGACCCGATCAGGATCTTATTCAGATCAGGATCAGCCTCAAACGAAACAGGGAGATGCATGATATCCGCCCGAGCCCCGATCTACACCGATCAGGGCCCATTTCTCGCCACCAATTATGAGCCCGCTGACGGGCCGGTTGATGAGCAGAAAATGAGCCCAGCGACACCATGCACGCGACTGTTCGCACCCGATCGCATACGGTTCGGGGATGTATACAGGGATTATCCAGCAAGTCGGCGTCGTCGAATCCGTCACCAAGACCGAATCGGGTCTACGCCTCGTCATCGACCCGGGTGAGTGGGAGTACCAGCCCAAGCCTGGCGATTCCGTCGCCAACAACGGCTGCTGCCTCACCCTCGTGACCGATCTGAGCGAAACCAACGGGCTCATGACCTTCGACGCCATCCCCGAAACCCTCGCCAAAACCACGCTGGGGAGCTGGAAACCCGGACAACGCATCAATCTCGAACGCCCCCTCCGCATGGGCGACGGGCTCGACGGGCACCAGGTCCAGGGCCATGTCGATGGGACGGCCAAGATCGCGCTCGTAAATGATCAGAAAGGCTACCGTGTCCGCCTCACGCTCGACGCCGATCTGATGCGGTTCATGATCCCCAAAGGCTCGATCTGCATCGATGGCATCTCCCTGACCATCGCCGATCTGGATACAACCGATCACTGGGTCGAAGTCGCCCTGATCCCCGAGACCCTCCAGCGGACGAATCTAGGCGATCGAGCAGCGGGGGAGTGGGTGAACATCGAAGCCGATGTCATGGTCAAGACCATCGTCCACACCATGGCCCACTACCAGCAGGCGATGGGATCGTCGATTGAAGGCTGAGTACCGAGATCAGGACGGGAACCTCAAAGAGATCAACAAGACGGAAGTCGGCTTGATGGCGGCCGCGATGCTCTGCCTCCATCTGGTGCTCTGTGTCGTCGTCAAAGTCCTCGATGTGTGCTCATTGGTGCTCGTTGCACTCGCGTGCTTTGGCGTACTCAGTGCCGCGTATTTGTTCAGCGTTGGAAACTTCGGGGTGCGTGTCTGGGCCATCGGGCTGATATCCATCGTTGTTCTTTGGCTGTACTACTTCGTCCGCCCAAAGTACAAGAAATCTTGGCGTTACAAGCGTTTTGAAAGGCGCTGGCTCTGATATACTCTGTTCATGCGTGTCCTCGGCATCGATCCCGGCTTACGAATCACCGGCTATGGGTGCATCGAGGGAGATGCCATCCGTCCGCAAATCGTCGAAGCCGGCATCTTTCGGCTCGCGTCGAAATCGCCCGTCCCTCCGGTCGCGGATCGGCTCGTCGAGCTCGATCGTGATCTGCGCGAGCTGATCGAACGCGTCGAGCCCCAGATCATCGCCGTCGAAGGCTTGTTTGCGCATTACGCCCACCCGGAGACAGCCGTCAAAATGGCCCATGGGCGCGGCGTGATCCTGCTGGCTGCCAAGCACATGGGGCTTGAGATCATGGAGTTCAAGCCCGCCGAGATCAAGAAAGCCGCCACGGGCTCGGGGCGGGCGACCAAGGTGCAGATGCAAGAATCCATCCAGTCCCTCTTCGGGCTCCCCGAGCTGCCCACCCCGGCCGATGTCGCCGACGCATTGGCCATCGGCGTCTGCGGCTTGCGCCGCCACGATGCCCAATCCGGGCTGGTTGTCTAAGCCGAGGCCCGAGAGCGCGCTAAACTCACCTATATGAGCGCCGAACCCGAAAAAAGCCCGCCTGAAAAAATAGTCGCCCAGGTCCTGATCGTTGAGGACGAGCCCGAGCACGCCGATGTCATGGCCGAAGCCCTCCGCCGCCCAGGGCACATCTGCACGATTGTCCACCGGATCGAAGCGGCCGCCGAGGAACTCCGCCATGGGTCCTTCGATGTCATCGTCACCGATCTCCGCATGCCCGAGAGCGCCGGCAAAGAAGGCACCAACCACGACGGCGGCGACGCCGGGATGCGCGTGCTCGATCTGGCTGGCCAGCTCCAGCCCGACGCAGAGACCATCATGGTGACTGCCCATGGCGATGTGCCCACCGCCCGCGACGCCTTCAAGCACGGCGCGTTCGACTTTGTTGAGAAACCACTCGATCTCGTCGTCTTCCGCTCGGTTGTGAACCGCGCTGCTGAGCAGGCCGTGCTGCGGGGAGAGTCGAGCGAGCTGCGCGAGCTGATCCAGCACGACGGGTTCGAGGGGATCGTCGCCGGCTCCGAGGCTATGCGCAAAATCCTCAAAACGGTCAAGACCGTCGCCGCCTCGCGTCTGCCCGTGTTGATCACCGGCGAGAGCGGGACAGGCAAAGAGCTCATCGCCCAAGCGGTGCACAACAACTCGCCAAGAGCCGGCAAGCGGTTCGTCACCATGAACTGCGCCGGGCAGGCCGAGAGCCTGCTCGAAGATCAGCTCTTCGGGCACATGCGCGGCGCGTATACCGGCGCAGAGAAAGAACGCGAAGGGCTCTTCGAGTTCGCCGACGGCGGCACCATCTTCCTCGACGAGATCGGGGATATGCCTCTCGCTATGCAGGCCAAACTCCTGCGCGTGCTCGAGAGCGGCGAGGTCGTCCGCCTGGGGGCCAACGAGTCCAAGCATGTCGATGTCCGGATCGTCAGCGCGACCAACCAAGACTTCGCCAAACGCACCGCCGACGGCTCCTTCCGCCAGGACCTGTACTTCCGGATCAACGGCGCCCATGTGCACCTGCCGCCGCTGCGTGATCGCAGGGAAGATATCCCCCGGATCGTGCGACACGCGATCGCCAAGTTCGGCGCCGAGCTGCTCGCGGGCCAACCGATCCCCGAGATCAGCGACGCCGCGATGCTCCGCCTGACGGCCTACCGCTGGCCCGGCAATGTCCGTCAGCTGATCAATGTCGTCGAGAACATGGTCGTGATGGCCATCGGCGACGCTGAGCCCGGGCAAATCGTTCGCATCGAGGTCACCCACATCCCCGACGAGATCCAAGAAGGCGATCAGGAGCACGGGATCGATGAATCAGCAGCCGGCTCGACCGGCGGCTCACTGGCGGGCACGAGCCTCGAACAGCTCGAAAAACGCGCCATCCGCGAGACCCTCAAGCTCACGGCCGGTAACCGAGAACAGACCGCCAAGCTCCTGGGCATCGGCGAACGGACCCTGTATCGGAAACTCAAAGAGTACGGGCTGCGATAACGCCCACTCACTGGGTACAAACAGCGATACCAAAGAACTCTGCGATCGCGGAGAGGGCTTATATTTCGGACACGCAAGGGTTTAGGTCAACATCACCCGTGAGATGGGGCTGAAAGACACCGGAATTCCAGACTCTGAGTGGTTTTCCCCACCCATGATACCGATCTTCTGGGTATCTCCATGGTGAGTGGGGACAACTGCCTGAGGGGGCCAATGGGTGAAAGCCCGGAGCACGACTACAAATGTCTGACGATCTACTACACGACGTACTTTCTTGCACAAAGCTACCTTCTCTTCCCGCCGTGGCCATCCAATTGCTGGAACTGACCAGCGATCCGGATGTCGCGATGGGCGACATCGCCCGGCTGGTTCAGCAGGATCAAGCACTCGCAGGCAAGGTGCTCAAGACCGTCAACTCGAGTTTCTACGGCTTGTCCTCGCCGTGCGCCTCGATCGATCGTGCGATGGGCTATCTTGGGCTCAACACGGTCAAGTCGCTTGTGCTCGGGTTCAGCCTGGTCGAGACCACCAAGTCTGTGAGCGAGGGCTTCGATCTCGAAGCGCACTGGCGAAGGGCGATCATCGGCGCGACCGGCGCCCGCACCATCGCCCGCAATGTGGGCGGGGTGGATCCAGAAGAAGCATTCACCGCGGCCCTCTTCCAGGACATGGGGATGCTCGCCGCGTTCGCCGCGATGCAAGGGCGGTATGCCGCGGTGATCGACGGGGTCCCGCACCGGGGACTCTGCGCCACCGAATCACAAGAGTTCGGCTTTGATCACGCCATCGTCGGGGCGGGGCTCGCCGAGAAATGGAAGCTCCCCAGTGATATCTGCGAGGCCATCCGCTGCCACCATAATCTCGACAGCGTGAGCGAACAGAACAAGGCACTTGCGCGGGCCGTCTCGATGGGCGCGATGCTCTGCGACGCGATGGACCCCGCCGCCGCCAAATCCGCAATCAGAAAGATCGAACGACTCTCGGGTGACTGGTACGCCAAGCGTGCCCCGGATGTCGAGCAACTCATCGGAGAAGTCGCCGAGACATCCAAGACCCTTGCCAAAATGTTCAATCAGGAGATCGGAAGCTTCCCATCGCCGGACGAGCTCATGGCCCAGGCGCAGGACAAGACCATCGAGCACCAGGTCGCGATCCAACGCGAAGCCGAAGAGCTCGCGATCGAAGCCCTGACCGATGGCCTGACCCGTGTGCCTAACCGCAAACGATTCGACGGCGTGCTCGAGCTCGCCTACAACGAGTTCACGGCCACCGGCACCGGCTTTGGTGTGCTCTTCTTCGACGCCGACAAGTTCAAAGATGTCAACGATACCTACGGGCACGCCGCGGGCGATGCGGTGCTTGTCGAGCTCGCACGCCGAACAGCAGATACCGTCGGCGACAAGGGCACCGTCTGCCGCTACGGCGGCGAAGAGTTTGCGATCATCGTCCCTAACGCGACACTCGATGAATGCGCGGCCCTCGGCGAGCAGGTCTGCTCGATCATCGCCGCGACCCCGTTCGATCTCTCGATGCTCGATGGTGTCCCCGATACCCTCCCGGTCACCGTGAGTGTGGGTGTATCGTCCGTTGATGCGGGAAAGCCCGAACGTTTATCGAGCGGCGATCAGATCGTGCAAGAAGCCGACGAATGCGTCTACGCCGCCAAAGAAGCCGGGCGGAACAATGTCAAGGTCTTCGGGCGATATGAAACCACTCAGAATGTAGCAGAGCAGGATCAAACGCTTCCAGAGCCCATGACTCAGCGTGCTTCAAGCGAACTGCCGAGCCCGCAGATCCCAACCAAGTCAACCAACGCGAGCCGGCGGATTCTGCTCGTCGAAGATGACGCCCTCGCGGCCACCCTCGTCATCTCGCTGATCAAACGCCGGGACAAAGCCGTCGATATCCAGTGGGTCAAATCCGGCACCAAAGCCTGCGTCATGCTCGAATCCGGCAAGTTCGATCAGTCCAACGGGCTGGATCTGATTATCTGCGACTTCATGCTCCCGGGCTGCAACGGGCACGAGGTGCTCCGCGTCGCCCAAGGCACTCCAGGATTGGGAGATGTCCCATTCTTTATGCTCACCGGAAGCTCGGACCACGCGATGAAGGACGAGACGCTCCGACTCGGGGCCGCTAAGTTCATCCACAAGGACGAGTTCTGCGCCGATGTGAACGGCTGCCTCAACGAGGTCTTCAGCCCGAGCAGCAAAGCCGCCTGATCACAAGCCCATCTTTACCAATCCAGCTACCAATCCAAAGTCGATCGCCACGCCGTGGTGAGCTCTTCGACCGAGGCGCTCAGCCCGTCCCAGCTCAGCGTGCCTGAGTCATCGAGCGTGCCCAGCTTCCGCATCGGGATCTCGCCGAGGATCGCGCCCAGCTTGCCGATGTCGTCTTCGCGTACTTCGAGCACATAGCACGAGGGCGATTCGTCGTACGCGAACTCGGCGTTCATCTGCCCATCGCCAACAAAGCCGATCGGTCGCTCGCTGGAGTTCCCAGCGATCAACATTTCCGCCACGCTCACCAGCACCCCGCCATCGGAGACATCGTGGGCACTCAATACGAGCCCGCGCTTGATCAGCTGGTGCACGGCGTGTGCAGTCTTGGGGCCGATCTCCAGATCGAGCTTGGGCAGCTCGCCGGTGCCAACAATCCCGAGCAACTCGGCGTGCGAGCCTCCGAGTTTGCCCTGTAGCTGCCCAACCAAGACCAACGCGTTGCCCGCTGTCTTGGCATCGGAGGTGACGCACTGGTCGAGCTCATTGACGATGCCCATGCCGGTGATCAGCAGCGTCGCCGGGATCTCGATGGTCTCGCCGCCCTCGGTGGTGAACTGGTTGTTGAGCGAGTCCTTGCCCGAAACGAACGGCGTCTTGTACGCCTTGGCCCCGTCATAACACGCCTGGGCCGCGCGAACGAGCGAGCCCATGTTCTCCGCCTTCTTGCACGATGGCCAGCAGAAGTTGTCGAGGATCGCCACGCGCGATGGATCGGTGCCCACGCACACGAGGTTCCGCATGCATTCGTCGATGGCGGTCAGTGTCATCAGGTACGGATCGTCGGCCAGCCCCGTCGCCAAGCCGCAACCGACGCTCAAGCCTTGCCCCGAGCCCGGCACGGGCTCGACCACCGAGGCATCGCCCGGCCCGATCCCACGCGGCCCAACCAGTGGCTTGATGACCGTATTGCCTTGCACCTCGTGGTCGTACTGACGCACGATCCAGTGCTTGCTGGCAATATTGGGATGCGCGAGCAGTTCGAGCAGCGAATCCTTCATTGTGGTGTTCTTTGGTGTCGCCGTCGATCGTTCCGGTGTAGTCCACACCGCCTTGCGTGTCGGCGTCGGGATGCCGTCGTGCATAAACGCCATCGGCAGCTGCCCGACGACCGTGCCGTTGTAGTTGAGCACCAGCTGGGCCTGTCCGGAGTCCGGATCGCTGACCCCGAAATGACCAAGGTCGGCCAGCTCGACATGCTCTTCGTCGCAGATCTGCTGCAGAGCCGCGATGTTCTCCTGAGGCACCGCCAGCACCATGCGTTCTTGAGCTTCCGAGATCCAGATCTCTGTGTATGACAGCCCGGCGTACTTGAGCGGGGCCTGCTCAAGATTCACGCTCGCGCCTACCTGCTCGCCCATCTCGCCGACCGCGCTTGAGAACCCGCCCGCCCCGCAGTCGGTGATCGAGCGATACAAGGGCCCGCCGTCATAATCACGCGCCCGGAGGATCGCATCGAGCGTGCGTTTTTCTTCGATCGCATTGCCGATCTGCACCGCGTGCGAGAACTCGTCGGCGTGTGTATCCGTCAGCTCCGCGGAGCTAAAGGTCGCCCCGTGGATGCCGTCGCGTCCGGTCTTGCCACCCAGCGCGATGATGCGATCGCCCGGGGCCGCGTCGCCGCTGATCAGATCGATCGGCATGATCCCGATGCACCCGCAGTACACCAGCGGGTTGCCGACATACCGGTTATCAAACGAGACCGCGCCGTTGATCGTCGGGATCCCCATCCGGTTGCCATAGTCCCGCACGCCGCCGACGACCTCGGTCAAGATCTGTCGTGGTTCCAAGCACCCCGCGGGCACCCCGTCCATTTCCGGGTGCGCCACGCAGAAGACATCCGTCGACGCGATCGGCTTGGCGGCCAGCCCGGTGCCGATGATATCCCGGATGCACCCGCCGATTCCCGTCGCGGCGCCGCCGTAGGGGGCGAGGGCCGAAGGATGGTTATGCGTCTCGACTTTGATACACACCGCGTGCTCGTCATCGAACCGAATAATCCCCGCGTTGTCCACAAAGACGGAGAGCGTCCAATCGAGCCCCTCATCGATGAGCTCGAAGGTCGCCGCGGCTACCGTGGACTTGAGCAGGTTATCGATCGTGTACGACCCGTCATCGTGGAGCGTGTGCCCCGGGCGGGTTGTCGGCAGGACATCCGCGGTGGGATCGCCGGTGTAGTGGACCGTGGACTTGAGCGTCTTGTGTACGCAGTGTTCGGACCAGGTCTGGGCGAGCGTCTCAAGCTCGATATCCGTCGGCTCCCGATCCAGTGCGATGTAGTGATCCTTGATCGCCCGCATCTCTTCGAGCGAGAGGAACAAATGACCCTCGCGTGAGAGTATTTCAAGGGCCGCGTCGTCGAGCGAGCGGATGTTGACATGGGCGAGCTTGAAGTCGTGCGCATGCCCGTGGGGGAGCTGGGCCGGGTGAAACGGCACCGCGTGCACACCCGCGACGACCGGATTGGCGAGCAGCTGCGTGGCCAGGTTCTGGGCCTTGGCTTCGGAGAGGCCGATCAGGTCGTAGCGATCGCCGGTGGAGACCGTCGCGCGAACGCCGGTGAGGGCGAAGATCGCGTCGGACACCGATTGCGCCGGCGGGTCCATCACCCCGGGCAGCGGATGGATCTCGACGAGCGAGCCGCGAGGCCCGGAGGCTCCGAGCACGGCTCGTTCGACGACGGGGTTGGCGAGCAACCCGTTGACGATCTGATCGAGCTGGGCGTCGGTGAGCTTGGCTTCGATCAAATACACCCGGCACCAGTGCGCCCCTTCGAGCGTGATGCCGACCCCGTCAGCCTGCTTAATTAGCGAATGGGCACGCGGATCGCCGGCATGGGCGAGGGGGTGGATCTCGATGCGATGAACCGTGTGTTCATGGGCGAGATCGGGCGATGAAACAGATGATGAAACAGACAATACGACGGGCAATTGATCGGCGGTGGTCGTGCTCATCACCGATGCTAGACCCGCTGGGCGCAGGTGTCGCTGGCCCGATCAGTTCAGCACGACATACAGAGCGTGGAGCAGCCCTGGAAGATAGAAAATAATGGTCAGGATAATGTTGAGGATCAGCGATCCGCCAACGCCGTCCTTGAGCCCAACCGCCAACGGCGGAAGCAAGATGGCGATGATGACGAGCAAGAGCGTGTTGGTTTGTAAATCGGACATTTGAACTGCTTTCTAAGTTGATCGAAGGGTGAGCATTCATACTACCAGACCGATGGTTCTCACGGGCAGGCGCGAGCCAAGAATATACCGGGTATGATGGGGCGTGCAAGACCAAACCACCAATCGTCCGACCGTCGAGCTCTACACCGATGGGGCCTGCTCTGGCAATCCCGGCCCCGGGGGATGGGCTTTCCTGCTGCGTCACCCAAAGACCGGCAAGGCCATCGAACGCAACGGCGGCGAGAAAGACACCACCAACAACCGCATGGAGCTCTCGGCCGTCATCGAAGGGCTCAAAGTCCTCACCCGCCCGAGCACCGTCGAGCTCTACTCCGACTCCCAGTATGTGCTCAAGGGGCTCAAAGAATGGATGGCTGGCTGGAAGCGCAAGGGGTGGAAGACCGCGTCCAAGCAGCCCGTCAAGAATGTCGATCTCTGGAAGCAGCTCGACGAGCTGCAAAAAGAGCACCAGATCAACTTCCACTGGGTCAAGGGGCACGCCGGGCACGCGGAGAACGAACGCGTCGATGACCTCGCCGTCGAGGCGAGGGATCACTACGCCGGGCGTTCATAATCGCTCAGAAAGCTGAGCGAAGAGCCGATCGCTGAGCTCGCTCATCGTCGGCAGCTGATCGGGGGGCAAAATCTGAGCCATCGAGACCACCGGGCGACCGGCGAGCCCGCAGGGCACCAAGAGCTTGAAGTGTTCCATGTTCGGGTTCAGGTTGAGCGCCAACCCGTGCAGGGTGATCCATTTGCGCACCCGCACCCCGATCGCGCAGATTTTGGCCGGTTGATCAGTGGCAAATGTATACTGGGGATTTGATGCAGGATTGACCCACACGCCCGTGGCGCAGTGGTCGGTCTGAGCGATGATGTTGTACTCGCCCAGCGTCGCGATCACGGCTTGCTCAAGCGTGCGGATGTAGTCATGGATCCGCAGCTTGGCCGCGTTGAGATCCACGATCGGATAGCACACCAGCTGCCCGGGCCCGTGATAGGTCACATCCCCGCCCCGATCGGTTTCATGGAGGGTCACGCCCAGTGCTTTGAGCTCATCGCCGCTGGCGAGCACATGCCCCGGAGCGTCCGGGCGACGCGTGACGGTGATGATCGGGGGATGCTCGACCATCAGCACCCGCCCGGACTCAGCGGCCGCGGTCTTGCGTGCATCGAGGATCTGGGCGTGGTGGTGCTGCTGGCGCTCGTAGGCGGGGTCATAATCGAGCGATTCGAGCGGTATTTTGGCCAATGGTTTCACAGGTGACTATATCCGGCCCGAGAGATGATGGACCTATAGTTCTCGCATGACAGACAGTACAGACACGACACAAGTACACGCATCCGCGATCGTCGGCGACGAGGTCGAGCTCGGCCAAGGCGTCGAGATCGGACCGTTCTGCATCGTCCAAGGGCGGGTCAAGCTCAGCGACGGCGTCCGCCTGCTCTCGAGCGTCTCGATCCAAGGGCCCGTCGAGATCGGGGCCAACACGATCGTGTATCCAAACGCCACGATCGGGTACGAGCCTCAGGATTATAAGTTCGCCCCCGGTTCGCCCACCGCCGGCGTGATCATCGGCGAGAACACGATCCTCCGCGAGGGCGCGACCGTGCACGCCGCGAGCAACAACGACACCCCGACCCAGATCGGCGATCGGGTGATGATGATGGTCGCCAGCCACGCCGGGCACGACACCGTCGTCGGCAACGATGTGATCCTGGTCAACTCGACCCACCTGGGCGGGTTCGCCAAGGTCGAGGACCGCGTGATCCTGGCCGGCGGCTCATTGGTCCACCAGTTCTGCCGCGTCGGTCGCCAGGCGATGTCCAGCGGGGCCGCGGTGCTGACCGGGGATCTCCCCCCGTTCTGCATGGCCGCCGGGCGTAACAAAATTGTCGGGCTCAACTTGGTTGGTATGCGCCGCTCCGGGATGAGCGCCGACGAGATCAACGCCGTCCGCCACGCGTATAAAACCGTTCTCCGCAAGAACCCCCCGATGCCGATCATGAAGCAGATGCTCGCTGAGCTCGGGCAGCAGTCCCCGGCCGTCAAGCTGATCTCGGACTTCATCAACGATGCCCAGCGCCCGATCATCCCCGTCGGCGGGCGGAGGGTCTCGTGAGCCGATCGATGCAGTCAATAAGCCGACCAACCCCAGCCCAGCAACTCGACCACGCCACCAACAACGGCGACGGCTGCGGCGCTTTGTGCGTCCTCGCCTCAGGCTCCAAGGGAAACTGCGCCGTCTTGGTCGTCTCCAAAACCGAGACCACCGCCCGTAGAGTGATCCTCTTCGACGCCGGGCTGAGCCCGAGCCGAACCAACAGCCTGCTCCACGCCCGGGGGATTCGGGCCGACGAGGTCGATGAGATCGTGTTCACGCATCTCGATTCGGACCATTGCCACAGCGGGTGGGTCCAGGCGATCCGCCCCGGATCCGTCACCGGCGCGTGGCGGGCGACCCTGCGGATCCACCGGATGCACATGGGACGGGCCGAGCGGATGGGCCTGTTGTACTCCAAGGCCCAGCCATTCGAGGAGGTCTTTGAGCCCGCGCCCGGCGTCAAGATCGAATCCGTCATGCTCGCCCACGATGACTTGGGCGTGGCTGTATTTCGAGGCGAGATCGACCTCCCCGATCGCCACACCGCATCGTTCGGGTACGCGACCGATCTGGGGCATGTCACCAACGAGATGATCGACCACCTCCGCGGCGTGGACACCTTGGCGATCGAATCAAACTATTGTCCGGTCATGCAAGAAGCCTCGGGCCGACCCGCGTTCCTCAAGCGACGCATCATGGGCGGGGCCGGGCACCTGAGCAACGAAGAATCCGCCGTCGCCGTGGGGCGGATTGCGCCGCGTGAACAGCTTGTGCTCCTGCACCTCTCCCAAGAGTGCAACGAGCCGGCCATCGCCATGGGCAACCACAAACGCTTCATCGACGAGCAGCCCGAGCGATCCTGTGTGATCTCGCTGCAGAGCGAGCCCACGCCGTGGATTCCTATTCGAGGCTGCGGGCAACGCCGCGCCCCCAAGGTGCACACCAAGCAGGTCCAGCCCAGGCTCTTCGGGTCGTCCCAAACGATCAATCATCCAAGCAATCATCCAAGCAGCCACTGATGGATGATCAACGCCCACCAAGCCAAGAAATCGAACCCAAGTCCGACGGGTCGCGTCCGCTATCGTGGGGCGATCGCGTCGAGCAGCGCAAGAGCCGCGAGCGGGCGGGCAAGTCGGCGAAGGTGCCATCACTGATCGCTCGGTTCTTTGCTTGGTTCATCTCATCGCTGGCCCGGCTCGCCCGATCCGCCGGCATGTCCCGTCGGCGGGTGGTCGTCGATGGCGTCGTCTATCGCGAGAAGAACAACACCAGCCTGCGCCGATCCCTGAGCCCGACCGGCATCGGGTACAAGGAATACCAGGTCCGCTTCCCGGTGCTTGGTGGGTCGATGCCCAGCGCTCAGTATCCACTCCGCGAGTCGATGGAGATCCGCTACACCCCGGCGCGGCTCTTCGCTGATCTCGGGCACGACCCCCGGCTTGGGTTCCTCGATCAGATCCGATCGCACATCAAGCCCGGCGATCGCATCCTCGAACTCGGCTGCGGCACAGGGCCAGCCAGCGCGCAGCTCGCCGAGCTCGTCGGCCCCTCGGGCGGGGTCGTCGCGATGACCCGCGACGGGCCCTCGATCCGCTTCGCCCGCCAACGCTATCGCCAGGATCACCTCGCGTTTGAACTCGGCTGGCTCGAGACCCTCGCCGGCGAGCTCGATGACGGATTCGACGCGATCGTCGCGGTGGACCTGTTCCGCGATGCGCCCGATGACCCGAGCAAGAGCCGGGCGATCGCTGAGCTCTGGCGGCTTGTCTCCGAGGGCGGCCCGATCGTGCTCATCAGCACACAGATCGCTCGCCCAGGCAAGAGCCCCGAAGAGCACCTCGATCCGCTCCGAGATCGGCTCGAATCCGTCGGGGCTGAGTCCGTCAAAGCCCTCAACCCGGACGAAATAATCGGCTGGCGCGGGATCATCGGATTTCGCCCAGAATCAAAGCCCACATGAGCCTGTTCGGGCGTGAATCGTCGGGCGAGCGTGCTACGATTCAACAATGAACAACCACGATGAAACCAACGAGCCCGACCAACAGCAAGATCAGAGCAACCAGCCCATGGCTGGGGCGACTATGTCCGAAGGCTCCAAGCTTCTCAATGTCGAAGACGGCCGCAAGTTTGCGATCCTCGCGGCTCAGTCGCTCAAAGAAGACAAGTGCACCGATGTCGTCGTCATCGATGTCGGCGGGCGCTCACCGGTCACCGGCTTCCTCGTGATCGGCTCGGGCACCTCGGCCCGCCAGATGCGCGGTGCCCTCGCGGCGATCGAGAAGGTTGCCGAGGAGTTCGGCACCAGCGCCTTCCACATCACCGAGGACGGCGATGCGATCTGGCTGCTCGCCGACTTTGTCGATGTCGTCGTGCACCTCTTCGAGCCCAACGCCCGCGCTCATTATGACCTCGAAGGTTTGTGGTTCGCCGGCGAACGCCTCGACATCCCCGAGCCAGACCAATCACTCAAACGCTCGGCCATGCCCGGACGAACCGTCATCCGCAAAGAGGGCGATGAGTGAGCACGCGCACGGTTGAGGTCAAGCTCCCGAGCCGGGCCTACGAGGTCCGCGTAGGGGCGGGCGCACTCAATACGCTCGCAGAATCAACCCGCTCGATCGTGGGCCCGTCGGCTTCGCGTGCATTCTTGGTCGTCGATACCGGGGTGCCGGGTTCGTTTATTGACCGAGCCACGAGCGATCTCGAATCGCAGGGCTTCGTCGTCAACACGAGCGCCATCACACCGAGCGAGCATATCAAGTCCATCGCCACCTACGCGGAAATACTCGTGCAGATCGCCGCGACCGGGCACACCCGCGTCGATCCCGTCATCGCCATCGGCGGCGGTGTAATGGGGGACCTCGCCGGGTTCGCGGCCGCGAGCTATCAGCGCGGCGTGCCGGTGATTCAATGCCCGACGACGCTGCTCTCGATGGTCGATGCATCTGTGGGCGGCAAGACCGGCTTCAACCTCACTTCGACGGACCGAGCCGGGAACCCGACGCTGTACAAGAATCTCGTCGGCGCGTTCCATCAGCCCAGCCTGGTCATCGCGGATATGGCCGTGCTCGATTCGCTCGACGCACGCTACCGCCGGGCGGGGCTGGCCGAGTGTGTCAAGCACGCGATGATCTGCGCCACGATCGGCGACGGGCACCAAGATCTCATGGATTGGATGAACGCCCAGCTCGATGGCATCTGCGCCTTCGACCCGTCAACCATCGAAGAGTTTGTCGCCCGCAACACCGCGCTCAAGGCGACGGTCGTGGTCCGCGACGAGCACGAATCGACCCAGGCCAAGGCCGGCGGGCGGATGCTGCTCAACTTCGGGCACACCTTCGGGCACGCGATCGAGACCATCGGAGGTCTGAGCCCCGATCCGACGCAACCGAGCTTGGCCCCGCTTCATCACGGCGAGGCCATCGCCCTGGGCATGGTGGCCGCGGCTCATACCGCCCACGCGATGGGGCACTGCGAAGAATCTGTGATCAGCGAACTTGAATCCACGCTCGGATCGATCGGATTGCCGACCCGCGTCGCCGGCCTGCCCGCGACGAGTGAAGTCATTGAGCGGATGACGCATGACAAGAAAGCCGCGGGCGGCTCGCTCCGCGTGATTTTGCCCATCGGACGGGGAGAATGCGCGATTGTCAGCGACCCGGACCCGAGCAAGCTCGCCATCGGGATCGACGCGATCCGTGCCGACGAAGCCTAAGGGCGTTCGGCCAAACCACCCATTTTCGTGTACTTCGCTCACCACCCTTCTGGGTGGAAGACCCTGATTCGATCGGGCCCGGCTCCGTTCATCGCCCCAACATTGGAGAGAATCAGAGCGTGGCTCCGATAAAAGCCGCAGTGATTTGTCCTGTGTGCTGTTCGGACAGGGCCACCGGAGCAACGAATCTGTGCGAACATTTACCGTCATCAATCAGAAGGGCGGATGCGGCAAGACCACATCCGCGATCAACCTCGCCGCGGCGTTCGCGCGATCGGGCTGCCGAACCCTCCTGGTCGATCTCGACCCCCAGTCGCACTGCGCCGCCGGGCTCGGGATCCCCGAGGAACGCCTGGACCTGGATGTCTCCGACGCGCTCCGCGCTCCGATCGACCAGAAGCTCAACCGCGATCGCCTGATCTGGCATGTCTCGCGCAACCTCGATCTGCTGCCCTCGAAGATGAAGCTCGCCGGGATTGAAGCCGCCAACGGCGGGCTCGCCGACCAAGAAAACAAAGCCGTCCGTCTCCGCTCAGTGCTCGCACGCCTCTCACGCCCAGACGACGCCCAGATCGCGCCCACTCCCCAGCCCATGGCCGACGATCAAGAGCCCGAACAGTTCGAGCCGGGCACCGAGCCCAAGCTCTATGATGTGTGCGTCATCGATTGCCCGCCCTCGATCGGTTTGCTCTCGTACAACGCGATCGCTGCTGGGCGCGAGGTGATTATTCCCGTCGAGACGAGCTTCTTCTCATTGCGTGGAGCCGCCAAGCAGGTGCAGACCGCCCGCTCGATCGCCCGGCGCATCGGCATGCGGATACACCCGAGGCTTTTGGCGACAATGCACGATCCGAACCAGCCCCTCGCCCGCGATCTGCTCGATGATCTCCGCGATCGATTCGGCGCGGGGATGATCCCCGTGGTCGTGCGCTATGACCATGCGCTCAAGGAAGCCGCGTCGTTCGGGCAGCCGATCGACGAGTACGCGCCCGAGTCGATGGGGGCCGAGGACTATCGCTCATTGTGTGAATGGCTCGTCGAGCACGCCCACATCCATCGCCCAGAGCCCGAAGATCTCGCGACGAACAGCGCGCCGCTGCCCCCGCCGGCACCCACGCTCGCGTCGGCGACGATCGAGGTGGTCAGCAGCAACCAGGGCGCGCCGTTGTCGCGGGCCCAAGAGCTGGCCGTGCGTGCGCGGACGATGCAACAGAGCCAGCAGTCTCAACAACATACTTCCGCGCCGGCCGCCAGCACCAGCGTGTTGGATACGGATACGAAGTCGACCGAATCCAAGCCCGTGCCCCTCCGGCGATCGATGATGCCCCATCGCCCGGTGGCCGTCGAGCTGGTGGACGATCGTGTGGCCAAGCCGGGCGTCGATGTGACCAAAGTAAAACACCTCTTCGGCATCCGTAAAAGCTCGCAGGGTGTGTTGTTTGTGCAACCCAAGTCCATCGGCAAACGAATAGAAATAGCCGGGGATTTCAATAACTGGAAGCCCGAACAGACCCAGATGACCTGCAACGAGGCGCTCGGGGTGTACGAGAAGCATGTCAAGCTCCCCAAGGGCAACTACGCCTACAAGCTTGTTATCGACGGCCAGTGGTGCAACGACCCCTACAACCCCGATTCCAAGAGCAACGGGCTCGGTGGTCACAATAACATGATTCGGATCGATTAGTGCTCTTCGCGTCGGCTCAATTAGACGCACCGGCGGGCTGGCACTAGAATAGTTTGATGAAGATTGTGTGATCGCGCGGGGGTACGAGCGATCGAGAGGGAACGGTTTCAGAGAACTCAAACCGGGGATGGATCCCTACTCGTGGTGAGCGGAGCTCGAAATGGACAAAGACACAACCAAGAGTGCTGATTCCAGCCCCGCCCACGCCACGCTTGATGGGACCGATTCGGGAACTGATTCGGGGACTGACTCTGGATCCAAGCTGGTGCTCGCGCAGATCGATCACGAAGAGTACGACGCGCTCGCCGATCTCTTCCTCGGCGACGGCGCGATGGGCCCGGCAACCGCCGAGCCCGAATCAAAGAGCAGCCATCAAGCATCAGAAGAATCTTTCGAAGCTGAGTCGGTATCTGATGCGATCGAAGATGAGCCCATCAGCGAGCCACCGGCCCACGACACGCATACTCCGGTATTGCAGCTCACCCGCCACGAGGACGACGCCGAGCTGGGCTCGATGGATCAAAGCTACCATGAGCAGTTCGAGATGCAGACCCCGAGCCTGCATGTGCTCGATTCGCTCGATGCCACCGACAGCCACGCTTCGGTGCTCCTCGAGGAACTGATGCGTCATGCTGCGATAGATGGCGGTACGGACGAAGAAGCATTCGAGAGCCTCGCAGAAATCGCCAGCCAGTTCGAAGATGACGCCTCGGCCGCCATCGACTACATTGCGATGCCCAACCCGACGATCGAGATCGTCGTGCTCGGGCACCTGCCTGTGCGGGCGACGCTGTGGGCACGCCAGTACGCGTGCAACCAGTCCAAGGCCCTCGATCAGACCGTCGCGCTCATCCGGGCCGCGTCGGGCTCGACCTCGGTCGATCTGATCGGCGACGGACGCACCCACCGGGCCGGCTCGTACAACAGCATCGAAGAAGCATTGGCGGTGGTCAACGACCTGGCCGACCGCGTGATCCTCCGTGTTGACGAAGCCTGCGAACCCGATCTGATCGATCGCCCGCAGGTCGAAGAGATCACCATCCTCAGCGGCGCCGACGAGGCGGCCGTGGTCGCGTCGTATCGTTTGGTCAAGACGCTTGATGCCACGCTCAACGAACAATACATGCAGTACATGGAAGGCGAAGGCCCGACACTGCGCTTAGCGGTCATGGGCGCCGGACGCGAAGTGGCGATGGACGCGTGCACCAAGCTCGAGAACGCGGTCGAAACCTTTATCCAGCGACCGATCGAGATCGTGATCGGGGCCGGGCAGATCGACGCGACCGGCACGACGAGCCTATACCGAGATTCGACGAC
>TARA_R110002072_G_scaffold64203_8_pt1 | contig 56076 bp, 47 predicted proteins | sample TARA_R110002072 | Tara Oceans TARA_R110002072 (sample SAMEA4397118) | marine metagenome | biome: Polar Biome; feature: [SRF] surface water layer (ENVO:00010504); material: water (ENVO:00002006), including particulate matter (ENVO:01000060) such as... | depth 5 m | reverse complement strand
CGTAAAAGCAAAGCTTGATTCAGGTAAATAAGGAAATAAAGGAAATTAGAGATGAGATTCATAAATATTTTAATAATTGGATTATTTTTAACTGTAAGCTGTAGTTCGACTAAGAATAGAGCGATTGCTTCCGGTGACCAGAAATTAGATACTACGATACTTGGTATAGCTAAGCATAAGAAGCTTGTTACCTATCGCACCCCAAAACCGGGTCCTCGTCGTAGTGGTAATCGAGGTTTTACTAAAAAAGAAGTGTTAAAAGATCGTAATAAAGCTGTAAGGATCTACTTAAGTGAAATTGAAGATGAGCCTGGTAGCTACCATGTTATTCTTTTAGAATATGTTAATCTTTTGAAGATGGCCCCTAAGTATATTGCCTCAAATAAACTTCCTCGTACTAGCCGAATTATTGGTTTTCTAAACCAAATTACTAAAAAAATTAGTATCTATAAAGCTGTACCTACAGGTAAAGAGAATACTTTAGAGTTACAAAAAATGAGAGCTCAGGGTGATCGGATTGTTGCTGTTCAAGCAAATGAGCCAAGCCACCTTATTCTTTCCAATGAAAAACACCCAAACCCACTTGAAGGTGCAACAATTACAAGTGCTAAAGATGGTGAGCCTGTTGAGATCTACTTTCCTGTAAAAGACACTAAAGAGTCATATGGTATGCAGTATGCGATTGCAAATTTTACTTATGAAAAGGTAAAGTTAGATTCTACATGGAGAAAGAATTTTCTAAAAGGACCTTATCTTGGCGCCTATGGAGATAAGAAAGATAAAATACTAGATCTAATGTCTGATTCAACTGGTGACTATGCTAACTTCATCATTAATGAAGAAAGATCTCATTTATCTTATAAGAAACGGGAAAAGCAATTAACGAATCCAAAATCTGCTTATATCTATGGACCATATGGAGTAAGCGAACCAGCTGATGGTATGTTTCTCTTTAATCCTTTAGAAGATGATTTGCCAGGTCAAAAGTATGTTGAAGGAAAGATTGGTCTTTTTATTGATATTTTTGATGCTACAGTCTCTTTGAATCAAGATGTTGTAGAGTTAGTTTTGGTAGATCCTGATGATCCTGAAGATTTTTTAATGTACTACGAGCATCCAGATAATGGGGATGGAGAACAAGATTAATTTTAAATGGCCACTTCGAAAGTGGCCTTTTTTTTAATCTACAACCTCATGCTTAAAAAATATTTTTGTATCACCAAACTCTGAAGCTACAAAGTTTGATGTTGTTATAATTCTTGCGATCTCTGTAGAGTCTTTTAGAAATTCTTTCATTTTTGTAGAATCATAATCATAATAATTAAATTTTTCGTGTTTTGGTAAAACAGAATATATTTTATAAAGTGTTGTTCCACTTTCTATACTTATGAAATCATCTCTAACTTCATGCTTGTCCTTAGAAAACTTATTTTTAATCGCTTGAGTTGGAATAAAGAATATTTGTCTTGGGGACCTTGGAGATACTTCATTAACTCCCTTAGAGTTGAATTTTGACATATCTTTTAATCCCAATTGTTCTGGGTAGTCTGTAACTCTAGCGAAGATAGAGTGAACAAGCCTAGGTCCTGCACCTGTACCTATGGGTACAATATTAGATAATGGGTGGGCAAAGAAATTGTAATTTTTTTTCTGACCTTCAAGTTGATAAAGTGCAGAGATATTAGCACTTGGTACTTTATCTCTTAGTATTTTGAGAGCTAGGCCAGGGGCCACATCTCTTTTCTTGGTTGGTTTAAATGTAAGAGAGAGTCTTAAAAGAGCACAATCAACGCCTTTGAATGCTCCAGTATAGATATTACCTTTAGTAGGCACGATCTTGACCTTTGCCACTGCTCCTCTTCTGTGTAAATACTTTTTCCATCCTTTCGGGGCCACGTCATGCTCATGTGTTATTTTTTGAGTCATACTTTGGAAGCCCATGGCAATAAGCTTAAAGGCATTCATTTTGTTGTAGTCAGGAAGACTGTCATGTCGACTACTTTCTATTTCTTTCCAAAGGAAGCTTTGCTTTTGGCATGAACTAAGTTCTTGATAATTACTTGGTACATCTATCATTAGTTTTTCACTGTCTTCTTTCGCTACAGCTGAAGATGTTGAAAATAGTGTTAACGCAAGAGAGCTTACTAGTGAATATTTATTATATGCTTTCATTTTCTTCCTTTTTAAATACCTGTCTTATTATAGCTCATTTATAAGTAGTTTTATGTATGGAAAATATTATCTGAGTGGAGTACTTTGGCCATATTTGAGCTTTAGGATTTTAGTATTCTTTTTAAAATCAAGAGCCTTAATTGTGAATTCTTTGGTATCTGAGAATTTACCTTCAGTATATCCTTGATCTAAAGGTTTAAAGAAATCATCGTGATGGACAGGTATTATGGTTTTAGGTGTAACTTTACTTATGATGCTATTGATCTGATCCTCTGTAGAGACTCTATTTGCTATCCCTAGTATGAGTGTATCAATGTTTTTGATATGCCCAAAATCTGCTTTAAGGGACTTCGTTGCACTAGGGTGAAAGAGAAGTTTTCCACTCGGATGTTCTATATAAAAACTAAACGATGTACCTTTCTTATACTGAAGAACATTTGAGCCTTTAGAGATTGGTTCTTCTATATTTCCGTCTAATAGAGTTACTCCTAATAAGTGAGGTGGATGAGAGGAAGGCATGATTGTTATTTTAAAATCTCCAATACTGATAATATCTCCAGCTTTGATTTGTTGAAACTTATCTCTCTTAAGGGATGAATTAAGAATGAACTTTGTGGAAGATGAACCAAAGACCTTTGCCTTTGTAAGCTGTTGTAGGGAATTTAAATCTAAGACATGATCGTAGTGAGTATGGCTTGTGAAGATCCCTTTTATTTTATTGAGCTTTTTCTTATGGACATATTTTTTAATTAGTTCAGGATCTGAGTTAAGACCTTTTAAGAAAACAATATCCCAGATTGAAGGTCTAGTAAAAAAAGGATCAAAAGCAATTGTTGTATCATTGTCTGAAATTAAAATATTTGTAGTTCCAAACCATAGCAGCTTTACTGTGCCTTTTGAGTAGCAATCCATGCTAAAAATAATCAAAAGAGTGGCAAAGACTTTTTTTATCTTTAACATATGATTCAGTGTTTTGTACTAAGATAGGTAATGATTTGATCTATGGCCTCGTCCGCAAGTCTTCTAAATGAGCCTGGTGACATACCTGGAGTGTCTGTTCTTTGGGAGAGTGGTTTCTCTATAAGTTGTCTAGAGGATTCATGAGTAAGCCCTATGAAGTAGACTATTGGCTTTTTTGATTGTGGGAAAAGGACACCTATAATATTATTAACATAATCTAGTGAGCCTGTTTTTGACCAAGATCTTAAATACATATCTTTATCAATCATTCTGTTGGCCATAAAACCATTGACACCGTTTCCACTAAGAAGCGAGAGAAGACCTCTTTTCCCATCGTATTGATGAAGAGCTCTTTGTTGAAGAAAATATGTCATATCATTTGCTTGTGCTTTATTAGTATAAGTGAGCCCTGAGCCACTATCTAATTGGAAATTTTTCCATTTATACATTTTCTTAAGATGAGCACTAAGTTTGTTAACGGCAGTTTTTATATTATATGAATTGGCAGCTTTCATCAGTATTGCTTCAGTAAATAGATTATTTGAATATTCGAGTGCTTGAGAGCAAAGTTCCATTAATGGGAGAGATTTATGTTGAAAGATTTCACTAGACCAAAGCGGTAACTCGTCAAAAGACTTCATCTCTTTGACTTTCTTACTTTCGATACCCCAAAGATTTAGAATATATTGAAAGGCTTTAGTGGTATAAAGATGAGGTTTTCTAATGGCCGCATCTGTTTGCCCTCGATAGTGAATTTTTGCACTATAGAGCCATTTTTCTACACCTTGAGCTTCTTCGAATCTAAATCTTTGATCATAGTAAAATCCTTCATTAGATTCTTGCATCTGGATGTGATCAAATGGTGGTATCACTTCTTCTTGATAGAATGTCCATCTATTAAAGTTTGTATTTAAAAGTCCAACGCTTGGATTATAAGGCTCATCAAGGGTTCCTTGCTTCGAAATAATCTGTTTCAGCTCTTTAGGGAAAAATATTGTGCCATCAACTTTTTCAATTTTTAATTTTCTAAGCGCCACGCTCATATCCATAAGGTTATTTGTGAGAAAGCTTGGGTCACCGTTTCCTGTAAAATAGAGATCACCTTTTAGAACTCCGTTATTTATAGTACCTTTGTAAGAAAGATTAGTTTCAAATTGAAATGTTGGTCCTAATTTTTCAAGGGCATAATCACAACTAAGGACCTTCGTTGTTGAGGCCAATCTCCAATCTAGGTTTGCCTGATGTTGTTCTAATATATTACTTGTGTCTAATTCTCTTACTGAAAGTGTAAAACTAGTACCGGTTGGTAGAGTTGAAATAATAGATTCTAGTTTTTCATTTAATTCTTCGGCGATTACAGCATCGCTTGCATGGATATTAAAAGATAAGAGAATGATTTTTATAAAAAGTAACAGCTTATTTTCCTTATTTTCTTAAATAATCTCTATTAATAGTATATCACTTTATATGGTAAATAAAATACCTGACGAATCTTGTTCGCTTGGTCTAAGTGTATTTTAACTTCTTATAAATATTATAAGAAAGGATTAATGACTTGTCTCGTAAAAGAGTTTAAAATTTCAGTATGATTTTTAAATTTATACTTACTTTTGTCTTATTTATTTCAGTAAATACTCTTATGGCCTCTGAGACCCTTAGTTGTGAGCTAAACTCGGCACCAAAAGGTATGAAATTTACAAAAGAAAATACAAAAGATTATTATAAGAAGTTTGAATACCTTCCTGTATTGGGAAAGGGAAAGATTGTAGAGTTAAAAGATGTTACAGCTAAGGTTTGGCTTAAAAATGATGTCATTCATTTAGAGCTAATAAAAAAACAAAGTAGTCCCTATCAAAAAGCACTTTCTTATTATCCTAAAAATAGTGTTAATTTATATCTAAGAATGAATGATCATATTGATTTTCATTGTACTAGTTTATCGAAAGCTCAAAAAGCAAAAGAAAAGGTTGAGTCTCAGAAGTTCGAATATCGAAGAGCAAAAGTGACCATTGTTTTTAGTGGTGATGGTGTGGTTTTTCCACTTGATCAGCCTACTGAGCAAGAAGGAATGAGGGTTGTCTATTATCAAAAAGGACAACAATACTTTAATTATAATCAGCTTAATAAGAAAATTCCTTGGTGTGCCTTTCGAATAAAGACACTTGTGAGAAAGACTGTGGTTTTCTATCCAAAAGATAAATTCAAACCAACCACTTTCATGATTGAAAAGAATGACAAATTCTTTGATAACTATCACTATGGGTTTGTAAATAAAAATGGAGAGCTAACTGGTGGTTCTCAGTCTTATTATCCTTTCAGTTTTAATTGTCAGTATTTCTCAGGTCTTGAAATGACACCTGCAAAATTTAGTGAAATCGTTGGAACTCAAATAAGAATCAAGTAACTCTCTTTTTTATTAATTCCATTGCTTTCATGATGATGACTATCAAAACTCCGGCAACAAAGCCCAGTATAAGATTTTGTATATGAGCATTCAGGTATTGTTCTAAGTGAAAAGTATGGGAGATAATTCCACCACCAACAAGAAGCATTGCCAAGGTTCCAATGATCCCGAGTCCTTTCATGGCATATGGCATGGATTGAATAATAGCATTACCAATTTTTATCATACCATTTTTAAGTAAATAGAGTCCCAGATCATCAACTTTTACAAGAATGGCCACGAGACCATAGATTAATATACTCGCAAGTAGACCAACGGTAACTAAGGTCAAGGTCTTTTCTAATAGGTCCCCATGAATACTGTTATTAGCGATGACAATAATCTCAATTGAAAGAATGAAATCAGTTTTTATGGCCCCTTTTATTTTTTGAGCTTCAGTAGCAATTACTTTATTTGTTAGTTTTGATTTTTGTACCTTTTCAAAAATTTTATGGGCACCTTCATAACTAAGATAAAGCCCCCCAACAAAGAGAATAATTGTTAAAAGAGGTGGGTAGGTGGCCAAAATAGCAAGAACACCTAAGATACTTATGACTTTGTTTAAAAGGGAGCCAACAAAAATCTTCCATACAATAGGAAGTTCTCGATTAGGCTTTACTCCATCTATTGCATTTGCATTAACCGCTAAGTCGTCACTCATGAGAGCACTTGTTTTTTTAATGGCAATCTTCGTCATCACGGCCACATCATCTAATGTGGTAGCAATATCATCTAATAAGGTTAAGAGACTTATCAAGGTATATCCTATTGAGTTTGCTGATATCTACGTTTTAGTTGCTTCATGAGCTTACGTCTCTGTTTTCTACGTTGATCTTTCGGAAGTTTCTTTATTGCTCTAAACTCTTGCTTAAGGCGGGCCCTTTCTTTTTCAGGAAGGGATTGGAACCACTTATGTTTACGTTTTATTCTAGCTCGTCTTTGTGGTGACATTTTTTTGAATTTTTCATAACGTCTCTTTATTTTGAGTTTCTCACCTTTTGTCATAGTGGATAGAGCATTTTTAATCTGATCTCGATTATCTGCATAAACCATAGGGGAGAGTAAGTGATAAAGAAAAGCTAGAATTGCTATAACCTTAATGGTGAATTTCATTGTTCCTCCATTGCAGAATAGATTTCTAAATTTTCAAGTAAGAGGACTTCTTTTTGCCAAGCTTCAAGTTGAGACTCTTCTTTAGTCATATTAGAGATTGAGAAAGTTACTATCAAAAAAAGAGAGATTGGAATAAGAGTTTGCCCTAAATATTTAAGATGACCCTTCTTTGAATCTCTATAATTCTCTTTAATGGCGTTAACTATTGCCATATCAGTTTTAGACGGAATATTTTCTTTTAAGTGGCTTCGTAATTTTTTATCAAAATTTTCATTCATTGCTAGCTCCAATCTCTTTATGTTCAAGACAGGTGGCCATTGCTTTTTTTGCTCTTAGTAAGTTTGATTTAAGAGTATTTTCATTTATGGCCAAGGCGAGAGTCATTTCGTGGTAACTCATTTGAGCAAATAGCTGCATGATAAGGCTTTCTTTGAATTGTTGAGGTAATTTATTTAAGCATTCTTCAATATACATTTTAATCTCTTTCAAATGAAATTGTTTCTCTAGTGAAGTGAGGGAGCAAACCGAAGTGTTTTCAAATGCTGTTTTAAGCTTTTCATCATCTACATAATTATCACTTAAGCCAACTTTTCTCATATGGTCAAAAGCAGTGTTTCTGGCAATGGTCCAAATCCAAGTGCTGAACTTAAAGTCTTTCTTGTATTGTTCAATATTCTTGAGTGCCTTAAGAAATGTTTCTTGAGTAATATCTTGAGCAATTTCTTTATCTTGGGAGACTAGGTTGTAAGTATAGTTGTAAATAGGATTCTTTAGCCTCTCATAGATAGTTAAAAAAGCATTTTCATCACCTTTTTGAGTAAGTATGGCTAACTCTTCAAAAGATTTATGTAAGTACAGGCTTGGGAAGGCCCAAGAGCGAATTTCAAACCATAAGCTCATTTATAGATTGTCTTGTTTCATTTGCTTTTTTTCTTTGCCGTTTTTTTAGGGGCCGCCTTCTTTTTAGCAGTAGCTTTCTTTGTTACTTTTTTGGCAGTCTTTTTAGGAGTAGCTTTCTTCGTTACTTTTTTAGCTGTCTTTTTAGGGGCCGCTTTCTTTGTAACTTTTTTAGCAGTCTTTTTAGCTGTCTTCTTAGAGGCAGCCTTCTTCGTAACTTTTTTAGCAGCTTTCTTTTTTAGGTCTGATGCTACTTTCTTTGTTGTCTTTTTTACGTTTTTAACGGTTTCTTTTACTTTCTTCTTTTCTTGTTCAATTTTATCTTCGATTTTTTCTCTGGCCTGCTGAATAACCCTCGTATGGTTTGCAACTTTTTGAGTGGTTTTCTTAATTTCGATGCCCGCTTGGTCTTTAAGTGAGCTTAGTTCATTCTTTAATTGACCATAAAAGCCAAGTAACTTCTTTTTTTGAACATTCATTTTGTCGTAGCGTGATCTAAAGGTATTAAGAAGCTCGTTATATCGCTCTTCGTTAATTTCTTTAATCTGCTCTAAGAGTAGGAGGCACTTCTCTCTGAAGTCGGCCTTCTTGGCCTTTCCATCTTTGTTTTTCTTCTTGTCTTTGTTTAAAAAATTAGGCAATGCCATGTGATGCTCCTGTGGTTTTAATTATTATAACTCTAAATCCAAATTATTTCCTTAGTTTTTCTCTCTAAATGCTTCTTTTTTCAGGCATTTTCATGACTTTTTAGTAGGATTCGTTTATTGTTTATCGGTCAATGTTCATAAGGAGTCTAAGTTGAAAAAATATAATGTATACGGAATTGGAAACGCCCTCGTTGATATAGAGTTTGAAGTATCACCTGAGTTTTTAAAGAAAAATGGTGTTGAAAAAGGTCTTATGACTTTAGTTGACGAAGATCGTCAAGAAGAGCTCTTGAAAATTTGTGACGGTAATCAACATAAACGAAGTTGTGGTGGTTCAGCTGCTAATACTGTTATCGCTGTTAGTCAGTTTGGTGGACGTTCATTCTATAGTTGTAAAGTTTCAAACGATGAAACTGGTGACTTCTATTTTACTGATTTAGTAGAGCAGGGTGTGCAAACTAATTTACACGGAGAAAGACAAGAAGGAACTACCGGTAAGTGCATGGTTTTTGTAACACCAGATGCAGATAGAACCATGAATACATACCTTGGTATAACTTCTACATTTAGTACTGAAGAATTACAACCAGACGACATTAAAGATTCAGAGTACCTTTATATTGAGGGCTATCTTGTTACTGGTGATAGTGGAAAGAAAGCAGCCATTGAAGCTAAGAAAATTGCTCAAAAAGCTGGCGTGAAGACAGCTTTAACTTTTAGTGATCCTGGAATTGTTGGATTTTTTAAAGAAGGCTTTAATGAAATCATTGGTGATGGAGTCGATCTTCTTTTTTGTAATGAAGAAGAGGCCATGAGTTACACAGATACAAAGTCTGTGGGCGAAGCTGCACAGGCACTTAAGAAAATAGCTAAAACTTTTGCGATTACTTTGGGCCCTAAAGGGGCTTTAGTCTTTGATGGTAATAAGGAAATTGAGGTCATCACTAGAAAAGTTGAGGCGCTTGATACAAATGGAGCAGGTGATTTATTTGCGGGTGCATTCCTTTACGCAATTACTCATGGGCATAGTTATTCTGAAGCAGCTAAACTTGCTTGTGAATCTTCATCAACATTAGTTACTCAGTTTGGTGCACGTCTTAAGAAAGATCACCCAAAAGAAATTTATAAATCTTTATTTGCTTAATATATTAAGAGGAAAGAATGGAATATTTAAAGGTATCACAAGTTTTAAAAGAAAAGCCTATTGGTAAAGAAGTTACTGTTAAAGGTTGGTTACGCTCTGTTAGAAAGAGTAAGGCCTTTTCTTTTTTAGTAATAAATGATGGAAGTTCACAAGGAACTCTTCAGATAATTGTTGATGCCAATAGTATTGATAACTATGAAAAAGTTAGTTCTCTTCTTAATGGTGCCTGTGTCAGAGTAGACGGTTTAATTGTTGAAAGTGGTGGTAAAGGTCAAGACGTTGAAATGCAAGGACGTATGGTTGAGATTTACGGTGAAACTGATGATTCATTTCCTCTGCAAAAGAAGGCCACAAGCTTAGAGTTCTTACGGGAGCAAGCTCACTTAAGACCAAGAACAAATCTCTTTGGTGCTGTGTTTAGAATTCGTCATCAAATGGCCATGGCAACTCATAACTTTTTCAATGATAGAGGATTTTACTACCTTAATAGTCCCATCTTGACTGCTGTAGATGCAGAAGGTGCGGGTGAAATGTTTCAAGTTACAAATCTTGATATGAACAACCTTCCAAAGAACGACAAGGGTCAGGTCGATTACACGACAGATTACTTCGGAAAAGAAACTAATCTTTGTGTTACAGGACAACTTGAAGGCGAATGCTTCGCTATGGGAATGGGGAGTGTTTATACTTTTGGTCCAACTTTTAGGGCCGAAAATAGTAATACTCCTAGGCACCTTAGTGAGTTTTGGATGATTGAGCCAGAGGTTGCTTTTATGGACCTTGATGGTAACGCTAAGTTGGCACAAGACTATATCCAGTATCTTATTCGCTATACTATGGAAAAAGCTCCTGCAGAGTTAGAGGCCATTGATAAGTACTTAGCTTTTAGTGCAAAATCAAATAAAGAAAAATTTGAATCTCATTTACCAATTCTTGAAAAAGTAAGAGATACAAAATTTGAACAAGTTACTTATACAGATGCTATCGATATCCTAAATAAGTCAGGACATAAATTTGAATTCAAACCTGAATGGGGAGTCGAACTTCAAACGGAACACGAAAGATTCTTAAGTGAAATTCACTTTAAAGGACCTGTTACTGTTACTGATTACCCACGTGACTGCAAAGCTTTTTACATGAAACAAAATGATGATGGTAAGACAGTTCGTGCTATGGATGTCCTTGTTCCAGGTGTTGGTGAAATTATTGGTGGTTCTCAAAGAGAAGAGGATCTAGGTAAACTACAAACACGAATAAAAGAAATGGGAATGAGTGAGGATCCTCTTTGGTGGTATATGGAACTTCGCAAGTTTGGAACCGCCCCTCATAGTGGCTTTGGTCTAGGCTTTGAACGTGCTATTCGATATGTAACAGGAATGAATAACATACGAGATGTTATCCCTTTCCCAAGAACTCCTAAAAGTTGTGACTTCTAGAAGTTCTGTCCTTTAACATAACCTCTGATAATGAGTTGGTCGCTTCCGGCCAGCTCCATAAGTGTGTGATGGAAGTAATCACCAGTTTTTCCATCACTTAATTTCTTAATCATATACTTTGCTTTTTCAGCTATATTATCCATTTTATCAATTTTCTTCATCCAACTAATAATTCTCTTAGCTCTTCTCATTTCCCATTCTTTCTTGTTATTTTCAGAATCTTCCCATTGTCTTCTTCTTATTCTCCAATCAAGCCATTTGTGAGGGTCAGAAAGTCCAAAAGCAGCACCTAAGGCCAACCATCTATCTCTTTCTGAACTGCTAAGAATTTTTCTAATTCCAGTAGCGCTAAATCTTACTTTAACAAGCAGTAGGAGAGTTCCGTAATCTTTATCATCATTGACTCTTATAGGAAGTCTTAAAAGAGATCCTTTTCTTAACATTAGATCTTGCAGATCTTCAATTTCTTCTCCATCGGCACCATTGTCTTGATAAAGAAATGATGAGTCCATGACAAAACTTCCAAGCATTTTTTCATCAAATGGTTGCATATTAGATTTGTCTTCAACATTATTTAGCTCAACTTTAAGAGGAACCAGTACTGAAAATCTTTGTTCTTGATCTTCAACACTTCCAAACCATTTACTGCTATCAAGAAGTTCTTGTGTTACTTCTTCATAATGAAATCTATTTCCATTTCTTACCGTTGTTGTATAAAGACCATCTGTAAAAATATTTCTATGTCCTGTTCTCCAGAAAATAAGATTGATGGCGAAGTTTGATTCTGTTGTATAGATTACACCTTCTCTTACCATTTCTCTTACGACTGTATCATTTTCATGATCAACAAGGTCTTCAAGTCCTGTTAGGTCTCTTTGTAAAAACTTTTCATAGGCCAATCTTCCTTCTTCTGTTTTAAGGTCAATTCTATAAACAACGGCCTTCATATCTGTTTTCTTTTCTTTATGATTAATAAGTAGAGGATAAAGCCCGCCTGGAGCATTAACTCCAATACTTACAGGAAGATCAATAATATCATCAAAGAAGACACCAAAACCAAGTCCAATACCCATTTCTCTTTCTTTAAGACCTTCTAGTGAAACGAGAACTTCGTCTTCTCCTGATTTGCTAATGGAAATCTTCATACTCTTTCTAATCGTAAGCTTTGATTTTGGTCCAATGTTTATGTGTGCAGGTAGTTCTAGTCCAATAAGGTTCGCAATTCCGCCACCAGCTCTAATATAAAATCCACCAGTAAGTATTGTATTAAAGATATCTCCGTCTTTCATCTTCTCAACACTTTGAGTACTAAGTGGTAGATCAGCTAAGTGAAATGGTTTAAGGGAAAGTGCATCCATATACTTATTAGTAGGTCTGATATTAACAATTTTTTTATCTTTGATAACGCCTGTTTGAATATAAGGAAAGTATTGTGAAAGTAGAATATTTCCGGCCAATACAGCACCTTTAAGGATAAGATCTTGGCCCATTGTAATAGTATCAATTGTTAGCCAACCACCTTCTCTGTCTGGAACAATTTGACGACTTACTTGTGTTCCTAACCAGCCTTTAGAAAATACAGGTCCAGCTAATTTCATGGAACCTTGTGTCTCCATCCATATGTCGTTATTTTGGTTACGAATGAGTCCACGCCACTTATTGGCCACTGATACATCAATCTTCTTAAGTTCTCTTTTTTGATCAGCAAGAGAAATGATGTCCATTTCAGGAAATGGATTTTCAGATTGTGCACTTACTTGAGTCACAGTAAGGAGCATAATTAAAATTGATAATAGTGTTGTCGTTTTTTTCATTATTTCTTCCTAATAGTTATTAAAGATCGTAAGCCGGGTCGTAGTCACCAAAAATAAAGTAGAATGGTTTTGTTTGGTCACCTTCTTGTTCATTAAGTGGAAGGGCCAATCCTGCTTCTAATGTATTTCCTAAGAATGTATTCTTTAAATTTGCTCTTAAGCCAAAACCACCTACTGCTCTAAAGTCTGATAGCTGGTTAAAGTTATTACCGACTGACGCCGCTTCAAGAAAAGTAACACCTTTTATCGTGTTCTTATAAATAGGGAAGGCATACTCAAGAGTCGTTGAGAGTAATACTTCACTTCCTAAATTATTTTCACCATCTAAACTTTTATTTCTATAACCTCTTAATGTACCAACTCCACCAGCATAATTTTTATCATAAAAAGGTGTGTTCTTAGAGGCGTAACCAATTCCAATTCTTGCTGATAGAATATGAGCAGCACCACTTTGATTTTCACCAAGTGAAACACTTGCTCTACCGTTCACCATCATTCTTGCAAAAACATCATCGTCTCTTACACCTGGTAGCAGGGCCATTGAGATGCTAATTCCTTCTTTCACATCTCCCGCAGTATCATATGTTTGTGCTTTATAAGAAAACTTAGAAATGAGAGTGACTACATGCTCTTTTCCATTTAGGTCTACATCTTCTTGAGCTAGCTCTTGAGCTAGGTTATCAATATCAACATATTCAAACCTTACGCCAAGACCCATTTTTAGATTTTTGTTGATGGCCCTTTCTAGTAGGATTTGTGCTCTGATTCTTTCGTCATCGTAATTATTTCTTTCTTCATCTTTATAAGATACTGTTGAAATAAATTCCCAATCAGAACCAAAGAGGTGAGGGTCAGCAAACATCATTCCTAGTTTTGTTAACTCAGAGTTTTTTGAACCTGAGATGCTAAATCGATTTCCTGAATGAAGGATATTAGAATTAGAGTATCCAATTTCTCCCATCATCCCACCATTTGCATTTCCACCAACGCCAAAGCTAATCACTTGCGATCTACCTTCAACGGCCGAAATAATGACTTCTGTGGTTTCTTCGCTATCTGGCTTAAAATCAATTCTTACAGTATCAAACCAACCTCTTGCCTGAAGCTTATTCATATCTTCTGAAAGGGTTTTTGTATTGATGATATCGCCTTCTTTAAAAGATATATCTTCTAGTACTGTTTCAGGCTTCATTTTATTAAGGCCCTCTACTGACACTTTGCTAATGGAAAGAAGTGGACCTTCATTGATAAAGAAAGTAACCACTGCGTCTGCTGGATTATAATCCATATAGACTTGTGCTAGAGGGTATCCTCTTTCTCCATAGAACTCTCTGATCTTTTGCATTGTGATTCTTAAGTTTTGCTCACTATAATGACCTGTGATCGTATTTAAAATTTCTGCAAGGTCATCCTTAGAATATACTGATAGTCCTTCTAATCTCACTTCTTTTAACTCATATCTTTTGTTCTCTTGGATACTGAAGTGAACTTTAACTAGATATTTATCAACAATTTCCCATGATCCTTTTACTTCAACTTCTAAGTATCCAGCATTTTCATATTTTGATTTAATTCTTTCGACATCGCCTTCAACATGGCCAACCTTGAATACAGGTCTTGAGGCCAAGAAAAATCCTCTAGTGTCATTCTTAAGACCTTCTCTTACTGTTGAATCATTAAGACCGCTATTTCCATGAATTTTTACATCATAAATTTTAAGCTGTTTTGTTTCGCTTGTTACATGTATTTCAATATGTGAAAGATAGTCATCATCAGGGTCTTCTCTTAGAACTGATTCTATTTTTACTTTTGCATAACCTTTTCTATGAAAGATATATTCTATCTTCTCAATATCCTTACTTAGGATAGAAGCTTCAAAAGCATCACCTCTATGAAGGGCAAGCTCATGTCTTAGCTTTTCCGGCTCTTTAATGTGTGATTCAATGATAATTCTTAATGAGGCCACCATTCTATGTCTTTGAAAACTGAAAACGAGGTTCACTTCATTACTTGATTCTATTGGATCTAAAGAAACAGTGACGTGAGAATACTGAGGCATCTCTTCTTTTAATAACTCTAAATCTGCGAGTAGATTTTCAGGATTAAGAGCTGAGCCAGTAATATGACTGATCGTTGGAAGACCTTCTGTTATGTGCTGGTTTTGATCATCCATAAAGACAACATTTCGAATTTCCATTTGAGCAAAGATATTGCTCATGAGAAGCATCATAAATAGTGCAGCTTTGAAGTGTCTTTTTACGCTTTTTAGGTGGTTCATCTCTTTCCTTTAAATATATATTTGTTTAGATATTAACTTTTAATGGGTTAGAAGTTAACGCACTGTGTAAAAAGGGAAGTGTGAGTAAAAATTAGACACTCTAAGTGGTTGATTTAACATTAATTTTACTGACAATACTGTATTTTTTTAGTCTAATAGCTGACCACACACAAAAATACAACAGGAGACACAATGGAATTACTATCAGTAAATGATATCAAAACGAATAATCCTTATCTTAGAATGGGGACGGACGTCTCGAGTTTAGAAGAGAGTATTAAGACTATTGGCCTAATTGCTCCTCTTATTGTTAATGAGAAAAATATCCTATTGGCCGGGGGAAGAAGATTTCAGGCCCTGATGAATATCGGTCAAACAGAAATTCCAGTTATTAGATATACAAAAGGTGAGCTAGAGCAAGAACTTCTTAGTATTGATGAAAATTTAGTACGTAAAGACCTTAACTCTATGGAAATGGAGGCTCATTTAAGAAGAGCAAAAGAATTATATGAAGGATTAAACCCTGACTTTCCAATTCTTGATGAAGAAGAAATGAAGGCCAGTATGAATGCAAATAAAGAATCTGATTCTACAACTGAAGAAGATCACAATGATGATGGAGAGTCTTCCCTTAGTGCAGACAAAACAGTCTATCCTGGAGAAAAGTTTCTTCAAGACTTAAGTGAAAGAACTGGCCTTAAGCCAAGACAAATTGTTCAGGCCATTAAAAGGGATGAGAAAGCCGGAAAAATTCTTAAGAACTTGCGTTCAAATGGTGAAATGAATGTCAGTCAAACAAATGAGCTCATTAAACTCTCTGAAGATGAGCAAGATGCCATTATTCCGTTGATACGAGATAAGACAGTTGCTGAAATAAGATCAGTTGTAAAAGAAGTTAAGAAGTCTGGTCTTGATCGTGGGATTGAGAAGTCTCGTGAGTTAACTCCAATGACTAAAGAAATTACTCAGCTAATTGGGTTTGTTAAAAAATCAAGAGTGTTGGCCGAGAGAGTTGGTCTTGAAAACCTTGAACTCAATGCTAAGTTAAAAACAAAACTAAATGATGAAATTCATGCCTTTAATAAAGTAATTGAAGAAGTTTTAGGAAAAGTTGCTACTGAAGAAAATGATGACTATGCTTCAGTAAGTATGGCCTCTCATATGAACGCAACTGACACTCTAGAGGAGTCTTCAGTACAATAATTCAAACTCATATCTAGTGATGAATTAAATTTATCTGACTATCCCCTGTACTTTGTTTTTCTAAATGAACGTTCAGGGGGATTCTGTCTGTTAGTTCTTTAACGTGACTAATGATTCCAATATATTTTCCACGGGCCTGAATATTATATAAGCACTCTAGAACTTCGTTAATTGACTCTGTATCAAGAGTCCCAAAGCCTTCATCAATAAAGAAACATTCTACTTGAGAGTGACCTCTATTCATTTCACTAAGGCCAAGTGCTAGGCCTAAACTAATCATAAATGTTTCACCACCACTAAGAGTACTTACTTTTCTCGATTCACCTTCGGCCCAGTTATCAATCACAAAAAACTCTCTTCTTGCGTTGGCATAGGGGCTGATTAATTCATATCTTCCATCACAAAGTTTTTTCAATTCGATATTGGTAAAACTTAAGAGCTGCTTTTCGATGAGCTTTAATGCGTACTCTCTAAATTTATCTTGACCGATAAGAGGAGTTAAATTTTCGTAATTAGATAATTCATACTTAAGAATATCGATCTCTTTTTGAGTATTGGCAATGATGACTTTTTGTTTTTCATAGAGGCTTAATTTTTCTTTGAGCTCAATGAGAGACTTCTTACTATCATTATACTCATTATCTTTTTTATATATTTGTTGAGATAGCTCATCATCTAGAAAATATTCTAATTTTTCACGATGTTCTTTAAGTTGTTCCAGATCGTTAAGGGAGATTACCTTCTGCAGAATCTTAACTTCGTCATTATCATTATTGATTTTTTTAAGTTCTGCCAGATAGAAGTGAAAGAGTTTCTCAAGGTCTGAGATCTGTTCTTTTATAGTTCTCTCTAGTGTCTGAAGTTTGGAGAGTTGGGATTGTCCTTCTCTTAACTCTAGCTGAAGGTTATCAATATCCTTAGTGAGTTTATATATAGCACCTTCTCTTTCATTTAAAATTCTGTCGGCATCTTTTGAGTCTTTTGGTTGTTCATCTAATTTTGAGCAAAGCTTGTTGATGATCTCTTTTGAACTGTCTATGTCTTTGAGTCCAACTTCCTGCAACTTAACGACTTCTTTTTCTTCAGAGAGAAGTTTTTTGAGGTATTCTTGATTAGATTTAAGGGTTTGACCTTTTTCAATGATTGAAGTGTTTATATTTCTAAAATCATTAAATTTAGAGATTGTTTTTTCAATATTATCCAGTTCTGCTTTACTGATCTTACTCGATTTTAAATTATTATTTTGAATCAAATTGTCTAAATCATTCTTTTTATCATTAAAATCTTTTTTAACTTCGTCTAATTGCTTTTTTATTTCTCTATACTTGATTCTAAGCTCATTCTTCTTTGTCTCAATGGATGCAAACTCTCGCTGTTTTTCAGATAGATACTTCGAATAATTCCCAAGTAACTCGCTATCTTTTTCCTCAATGGAAAACACATTGCTTAGAAAAGTAGATGAAGTAATATCTGTAGATAATTGTTCTTTTTGTTCATTCAATAATTGAATATTGGACTTGATAGATGACAAGAAGTTTGATGTGGATGTGATTAGCTCACTAAGTCCTTGGGAATCACTTTCTATTTTTTCAATATTTAATTTTATACTGTCTATTTGAATGCTACTTTCCAATTCTTCAATATAGCGTTGAAGCTTTTCAGTATTTACATGATCAATTGACTGTAGACATGTAGGGCATTCTTTGTCTTCTTGCTTGAGTACTTCGTTTGTAAGAAATATCTTAGAATGTAGGTGTTGTGATTCATCCTTTTGTGCCTTAAGGGCCTTAAGATCTTCTCCTTTCTCATTGTACTGTGCTTCAAGTAAATTGAGCTTCTCTGAAGTCTCTTTTTTATCAAGAGTAAGTTTATCTATCTTCTTTTTCAGATCATTATGCTTGATTATTTTTTTAGTTACATCATTGGTAAGAGAATTGATTTGTTCAACATACTTTTCTTGAAACTCCAAGAGTTCTAAGTTGATGAACGGAAATTTTTCTTTAATATATTGCTTGGCCTGGTCAATTTCAAGTTCAAGCTCTTTTGAGTACTTCTTGCCCTCATTTTCAACTTCCAAAAGTACTTTTTCTTTGCTTTTGAAACTATCTTCAAGTGCTTCGCTCTGTTCATTTATAAAGAAGACTTCTCTTTTAATTTTTAGCTCTTCTTTTACCTTTTCTATGTCCATCTCCGGAGCAATCTCTAGTGAAGCGATATCGTTTTTAAGAGATTTTAGTACTTTTTCAATTTCTTGATTTTCAATTTCTTTTTCTGACCTTCTCTTTTGAATATTCTTGATACTTTGTATGTTATTCTTTAGTTTAATATCTTCTTTTTCTATAAGAGAATAATTTTCTTTTATCTCAATTAATATTGGTTTTTGTTCTTCATAGGTCTTTCTAAGTTTCTCTTCTTTCTTTCTTATCTGTTTTACTTTTTCAAGTAAGGTATTATTATCATCTTGGCATGCAACAAGTTTTTTATTGTTCTTTGTTAGCCCCTCTTCACAATTTCCATACTTTTGAGAAGCTTGTATAATTTCAGATAAAACCTTTTTAATATTATGGAGTCTCTTTGATTCTTCTTCTATAGGAGCAATTGTTTTTTCAAGGGTAGAAACTGTCTTTTTAAACTCTTTAGCTTCATGATGAGGTATGATCTCAAACTTATCGAGTCCTTGTGACTTTTCTTTTATTTGTATTTCAAGAGTTGATATTTCTTTGTTGAGAGTTTTAGATAACCCTTTTAAGTCATCAATTCGAGCAATACGCTCCAAGATGTCTTTTCTTTCAGTGTAACTACAAGTTAAAAATTTTGAGAACTCGCCTTGATTTAAGATAACAACTTTACAGAATTGATCAAATGTTAAGCCTATAACGTCCTCTATTTTATCCTCGATGAGTTCACCATTTTTGAATATTGATCTACTAGGAGTAGGGTTTTTCTTTCTTGATAAATCTTTCTTTAAAACGCTGCAAACCCATGTGGCCTTATAATCATTTCCATTGTGATTAAAGTCTAGCTCGATACTTCCTTCTCTTTCGCCTTGAGAGACAAAGTCTGATGCTGCAAGTGAGCTTTTATAGTGTCTACCATAGAGAGAAAGCGAAATTGATGAAAGTAGAGAAGACTTACCACTTCCCGTTGCTCCTGTGATGGCGAAGAGATCGTAATCTTGGAAAATACTATCAAAGTGAATTGTGTGTGAACCCTTCAAAGATGTAATATTATTTATTTTTAAGCTTGTGAGTCTCATTCATTGTCCTCTTGTAGGAGGCCTTTATTAATAAGATGAACCTTATTGAAAGTTTGAACAATTTGCTCTGGTGGTTCTTGTTCTGGATATATCTCTTTGTAGTAGTGTATGAAAAGGTCGTCGATACCTTGATTTAAAACTTCTTCTTTCTTATGGTCGTCATCTAGATTTTGATTTTCTGGTAATGAAATTTTTAAAGTGATAATGGTGATTGGGTAAAGTGATAAAAAATCTAGAACTTCTCTTTTGATACCTAGTTTAGATTTTGAGAGTTTAATCTCTAATTCAAGTAGGATATCCAGTGCCCCTTCATTAATATTCTTTACGTCAATTTTATCTAAAATATCTTCTTTCCACTTTTCTTGATCTGTGGATATTCTTATCATTTGTCTAAAAATAGGAATCTCTATCCAGCTTTGAAGCATTTCATTATCTTGATTTATTTCTATAAGAGAATATTTCTTTTGGTGAATCTCAGAAAACCTAAAGGGAAGTGGTGATCCCGAGTATATCGCTAATGGGTTTTCTTTATGGACGATTTGAGGTTTATGTATATGTCCTAGTGCTAGATATTCGTAATGATCTTTAAATAATTCAAGGGGAATAGAGTTAACTCCTGATAGGTTTAAAGATTGTTCACTTTCTGAGCTAAAGAAGCTACCAAACAAATGGTGGGCCATGAGTATATTTTTCTTCTCTTTATTTGTGATTTTATCAATAAGTACTTTAAGAGCTTGCAGTAAGGATTGTTTTGACGACTCTGTGTCTATTTCTTCAGGTCTTTCGTACCAAGGAAGGTCTTGAATATCTTTTGTTCTAAAATATGGCAGAGCATTTAGTTGATAATTTTCATTTAATTGAAAGCTAAATTGATCAACAGTATTTTCAAAGTCTTTTGGAATTAGTTTTCCAATGATATAAATCTCGTTTTCTTTGAGAAATTCTTTTGGTGCATCTATAAAACGACCAGAATCATGATTACCAGCAATGATAAATGTTTTTATATTTTTAGGACCTAGATCTTTTAAGAAACGAAAATATAATGAAAGTGCTCGATCAGGCGGGTTAGGAGTGTCAAAAATATCTCCACTGATAATGAGGTGGGTTATTTTTTTATTTGAAATTTCTTCTAGTAGCCAGTTTAGAAACTTTTCTTGCTCTTCTAAACGATCAACTTGAAAAAGTTTCTTTCCCAAATGCCAATCAGAAGTATGAAGAATTTTAATACTCATCTAAGAATCTTTTTTTTGTGCCTGGTCGTTCTTATTATTCTGTCCTTTGGGACGATTTTTATTTCGGTTACGATTTCTGTTACGATTATTTTTTCGAGGTGGCTTCTTATTCTCTTCAGGACTTTTCGCTGTCGCCTCTTTTTTCTGTTCATTTTTTTTAGGTGCTGAAGCTTGGTCCTCATTGTTTTCTTCGTCTTCTTGATCAATTGAAGAGAAACTATCTTGGATCTTATCAAAAATCTTATTTTCACCTTTTAGTGCATCTAAGTTTGCTTGAGATCTTTCTTCCTCAGTCATGTTCTGAAGAAATGCCAGGGCCCTTTCGTCACTTTCTTGATCGGCACCAATGGTCGTGGATGTTTCATTTACTACATGCTTGAAGGTAGAAGGAAATTTCCATCCTTCTGGTAGCTTTGCTTTTGGGTCAAATTGATTTCGAGCGTATTTTCTAATCTGACCTTGGTCAGTGATCATTTCAAATCTTTCAAGAAGGATATGGAGACGGAGTACTTTTCCTTTATCTCCATTGGCAACTTTTATAAAATTTCCTTCTCTAGGTAGATTCTGTCTTTTGTTACTATAAACATCGTCTTCATAACGAATACAACATTTAAGCTGACCACAAACACCATTTATTTTTGAAGGTATGAGGGCAAGGTTTTGGTTCTTGGCCATTTTTATAGTCACGTTTCCATAATTTTTTAAAAAACTTGAGCAACAAGTTGCAAGTCCACAAGCACCAATGGAGCCAACTGCTGCGGCTCTATCTCTTACGCTAATCTGGCGTAGTTCAATTCTCATTTTTAATTCTGATACAAGGTTTTTTACAAGGTCACGAAAATCAACTCTAGATGGAGCATTAAAGTAAAAAACCATTTTCTTACCAAAACCTATGATTTCCACGTGAGTGATAGTCATATCCAACTTAAGGTCTCTTACCATTTTGTTACATAGAGATTCAGCTTCTTTTTGCTTATCGACGTTCTTTCTTTGTTCTGCAAGGTCTGACTCAGTGGCCTCTTTGGAAATGCTCTTTAGAGGCAGCATGTTCTTTTCAAACTTTACGGTATGAGGAAAGGAGTTAATGTAGCCAACGTCCATCCCTCTGTCGCTCATTGCTACGACTTTTTGACCGTAAGAAAATACTCTTGTTCCTGTCACAAAAGGAAAGGAGCGTGAGTTTCCTGGAAACCTTACTCTTACAAAAGTAATATCATCACCTGGATTATATCTCTGACTTTTGTCGCTATCGTTTTCACTGCTAGAATTGTCTTTTGCTTTTATCTCATTATTTGATTGAGATTCGCTTACATTTCCATCAGTTTCGTTATGTTGGATTTCTTCATTATTTTTATGCATTATATACGGCCATTTTTAATAGTTAATTTGACTCAGACTAAAAAGTCGAGTGACATTAAAATCTCTCTTAATATTAAGTAGTTGTAAAGGTTCAGTGCTATGAGAACATAGCGTTAAATAGTCGATAGAGCGATGCGTAAGAGTTAGAGTTATAGGTACTTACCCGTTGTATATTTAAAATATCTTCTTCTACTTGTTTTGCTTCTTTAAAGCTAAGGCTTGTTTCACTGGCCAAATCAAGCATGACAGTTACAACTTGCTGGAGCTCTTCTCTCTTTCTTTTCAGGGCAGTGACAAATTCTTGGATATGGATAGGATTTTCAATAAAGCGTTGAGCATCTTTATTTAAAAGTCCTCTTTGTTCTAGTAGATCAGCAAATCGCTCAAGTCTGGTGTCTTTAGAAATAAAGTTTTTTAATTGAGGAGCACTTTGCTCTACAGGAATTTGAATACTGATAGCACGAGAGTGAATAGTTTCTAAGGTTTTAAATCCACGAGGGAGATTAATCATGATGGTTGTATTCTTTGGTGGTTCTTCTAATACTTTTAAAAGCTTATTAAGAATTTGCTCGGTTAAGAGGTGACCTTGGTCAATGATAAAGAAGCGATGTTTTGCTTTCACACATCCGTATGGAAGAAGTCGCCTAAGTTCAAGGAGACCAGGGTCGTCTTTTAGGTAACTCTTAGATGTCTCCTTAGGATCTTTATTTATATATAATAAATCAGGATGTCCTATTTCATTTAATTCTTGTGGCCCTGAAAAATTATAGAAAGAGCTCATCAATTGCATTTGCCAATTTTTAAGTGCTTCTAAATCTTGGCATGTGAAGAGATAAAAAGGTGCAATTTGTCCTTTCTTAAAATTACTCAGTAGGGCTTGAATTAATTTTTCACTATGGGGATTGCTCATCATATCTATTTTCTAAAACTCTTTTTGTTCTTGAAATAGTAGTTGGTCGAGAATTTCTTTGATTTGATTGAAGACTTCTTTTTCACCTTGTGAGCCATCAATTGCACAAATTCTTTTTGGGAAGACACTTAATGCTTCTTCATATCCTTCAACAAGTTTTTGATAAAACTCTAAACCTTGTTTTTCAAAGTAGTCTTTAGGAGCATTTCTTACTTTTTGACGACGATATGATAACTCAGGATCTATCTTAAGATAGAAAGTCTTATGAGGCATTAAACTCAATGGAAAAGTTTGATGGGTTCTGAGAATAGTTTCTGTACCTAGTCCTCTACCTTTACCTTGGTAAGCGATAGAGCTATCGATATAACGATCATAGATAACGACAGTGCCTGGTACATTAAGTTCTTTCATGGTCACTTCAGTGAGCAGCTGTGCTCTGCTAGAAGCAAAGAGATGCATTTCAGAGACTGGATGAATAGGGTTTTTTGAACCAAGGATGGCCTGTCTTAGTTTTTCGCCAAACGAAGTACCGCCTGGCTCTCTAAGGACAATCACTCGAAAGTCACGGCTCTCGAGGTAGTTTTTTACACTAACTATTTGGGTGGACTTACCAGCACCTTCAATTCCTTCGAAGCTAAGAAATAAGCTTCCTGGGAAGGCTGGGGGTCTAAAGTTTTCAACGAGTTGGCCTAAGTCATTCATCCTTAAAATTTATCAAGGCTCAGACAATAAGTATAGAATTATGTGATTGGATTTAGTATTCTTGCTCTTCGTCAAACTCTGCAGGCTCAGCTACAGCTTCTTTTCCAGAAATGACTTCACCAAAAGGTACTTCCTCTTTCTGGTAATCGTCTTGATATTCTTTAGCATCATTAGGCTCTAACTCGTCTGCATCGTCATAGTAATTATCTTCCGGATACAGAGTTTCTTTAGAAACTTGGCTTCTTACCGGATCATTCTCCACCGGGTCAGTGTCGTTATCATATGGATACTCTTCTGTATCTTCATTGGCTATGTCACGAAAGGCGTTATCATCCATTTTTCTCTCATCAAATCTGTTTTTAAATGAATCAGAAGATCTGAATGATCTTGATTGTGGTTTACGACTTCTTGGTTTCTGGATAACTCTATTGTTAATCCTTTTTCTTGGAATTGGTGCTCCATGAATAACAGGGGCACTGGCCGGTTGTCTGTTGCTTTTAATATTATTGTTTATGGATGATTTTGTTACTTTCTCATTCTTGTTTATTTCTTCTTTTAGTTTGGCCAAGCCGCCATCACTTGGATCTGTTAATAGGTTGTAAGTTCCAAAGAGACTAAACACCAATAAGAATGCCCAAAATGAGTTTGCTATCATTTTACTTTTTTGAGGGATAATTTCACTGGTGTTAAAATTAAGATCACTTATTTGCTTATCTTGGTCTTGTTCAAGCTTTCCATTTTTAATTTTTTCAAAAAAGGCCAGGCCTGCGATAGCGTCACGCTCAACAGACTCTTCTGATTTATGAGTTAAGGATTCACCAACCTCGTTATAGCTTTCATTAAAAACATCCCATTCAGGAGAGTGAGGTAGTGGTTGTTGTTCTAAACTTCTTCTATCAAACTCGTCGACTTCATAGAGCTTTGACCAAGATTCTCCTCCATCAAAACTTACTTCATCTGTAAGTAATATCGCTTTTGTTTTAACATCACTCTTTAGATCTTCGATAGCATAAGGCCCAACTTTCTTTCCTTCTCTTAGGATGTATATTTCATTTTGCTTTTGAAAATTTACACTGCTTATGAGTTGAGGCTTTCTTCTTTGGAAAAAAGGGTGAGAGTATATTGGATTCCATGCTTCATCAATTCCGCACTTTACTTCATAATGTTCAGGTAGATCTGTCTCATCTAAAAACTTCTTTAGGCCATCTCTTGAGATAGGGCCTATAGTCGCACTATGATCATTCTCTCTTAAGAATACCGTCTTCATATCAGTAACTGATAGTTGAGTGTCTATGATCTTTTGAAGCATTTGATTAAAGTTAGCCATACCTTTTCCTTGGTTTAACACACTTTAATTATCGGAATATTGAGCTTTTAAATTAAGCCGAAGCTTGATCTGGAGGTTAATGGGCAAAAAATGACAAAAAAAAAGCCACCATAGGTGACTTTTTTACTATGTTAAAAAATGTTGTAACTAGAATAAACTCATGTAAGCGTTTAAAGCATAAGATAGACTGTCATGATCAACATTATTATAACCATCATTTCTGAAGTCGCTAGATAGCGTGTGAGCTACTGAACCACCAAACGATACTTTTTTAAATGCTTGGTAATAAGCACCAATTGTTAAGTAACCAGCAATATTGTTAGAAGCTCCGTTATTCTTATAATACTTGAGAACTTCTACTAAACTACTAACTGTAAGTTTGTCAGTTGCTCGGTATGCAACAGATAAGTATGGATAGATATATAGGTTAGAAGTCATTGTTCTACTGTTTAAGTCGCCCTTAGCTACTCTTGAGCCTCTGTTATATAAAGCAACTGCAGTAGTGAAACTAGCACTTAATGAATCTGTAATACTTCCTGAAAGTGTAAGACCTGGTCTTGTGTAACCATAGAATTCACGTGAACCAAGTGACGTATCAGGTGTATAGATTCTTTGTCTTAACTTGAAAGTCAGGTTTAGGCCTAGGTCATTTGCTGGCATTAAGCCTGAACGAGAATAGTTAAAGTTTGTGTATGACCATTCTGTACTGTCTTCTTTAGTAGAGTTGAATTGACTTGACCAAAGATTATCCATGTAGACTTTATTCTTGTCATTGATTTTATAACCAACAGTTATAAAGTTATCTAGCCCGGCACCTGAGAATTTTTCATTATTTTTAGAGTCTCTAATAGCCGAAGTCTCGATAAGGTAGTTGGCATAAGCTGGCGACTCTTCAAGTGTCTTATAAAGATCACCGATCGTTGTCGCTGCTTGGTTAACAGCTCCTGTTAGTGCTGTCTGTGCTGAAGCAGTAAATCCCATGGTTGTTGCTGCTACTAGTGCAAAAATTCTTAGTTTCATTAGAGTTCTCCTCAATTAATATATTTCTCTTTTGTATTGCTGCCTAAAAAGGTGTGTCATTTTTCCTAAATTTGAGACGCTATTACAAGTATAAAAATAAGTTAGACACGAAATATTTGCAGATGTAAGAAAATTTTAATTTCTTACTATGTTAAACATCAATAAAAGTTAGTTTTTCACAAAATTATAACAACTTGGAAAAATTAACTGGTCAATATGACCCCATTTGTTACTCTAATAATAATGAAATTAATACCTACATGGCGCATCATATCCGCTATTTTTTATATTCTTCATCTATTGATGGCCATTATTATCATGCCAATCGGGATTCTTATCCCTTTTTATCGCAGGCGATTCTTTGCTGAGTTCGATAACTTCTTTAAATTATCTAGAGATAACAAGTTAATTGCTCAATTTAGTAGCGAAGGTGAGTTTGAGCAAATCATAGTTCCTCTAAAGCACAGAATTCATGAGGCACAGAAGGTGCTTCTTGTTTATACCAGCCCAAGTGTGAAGAAGAAGGTGCACTTATTTGCAAGAAGCTACGATCATGTGGAGTTTTGCATGAATCCCATTTTGAATCCTTTTACTTTGTTATTATTCTATTTCTATTTTAGAAAAGTTAATGAAGTGTGGATGGTACGTTATGACTTTTGGCCAATGTTTATTGCCTTGGCCTCTAAGGGTTCTATTGAGTCTGTTTTATACGCTTTTACTTTTAAAAATCGTAAAAAAGTCAATGATATTCTTTTAAAGAATACTTTTGATTATATTTATACATCTACTAAGAAAGATTTAAATACCCTTGCTGATCTTGGTGTGAAAGGTTCTTACTCCTTTAAAGAATTTCGAGTGGATCAAATTTATCATAGGCTTAATCAGGCCGAAGGACATCCTTCCGAAGTGTTAAAGTTTCTGTCTGTTGAGTTTCAAGGACAACGTTGTGTTTGGGTGTGGGGACAGATTTGGCCAGAGGATTTTGCTCACTTTGGTAACAATATCTTTGCTCAGTTACTCAAAGATAACAATATTCTTTTGTACTTTGCCCCTCACGTATTTAAAGGGAATTCTTATGACAAACTTAAAGAGATGGTGGAGAAATTTTCAGTGATAAGTAAGATTCCCCTAATTGAAATAGATGAAGAGAATGTTCAGCAACTTGAATCGCTCAATAAGAAAGGGCCTGTGATTGTTTTCTCAAAGGCAAAAGGTATTCTCTGTGAAGCATATAAGTACGCTAATGTTTCATATGTTGGCGGTGGTTTTGGAAAAAGTATTCATAGTGTTTTAGAACCATTCATGTCATGTCCTTTTGTTTTTTGTGGTCCAAAAATTCATCGTAGTACTGAGTTTGATATATGTATTGAAACTTGTGATAAGCGAATAAAGGCCATTCATAAATTTGAAGATTTTATTGATACCTTTAATGAGCAAACAAAACTTGAAGATGGGTATAAATTGTTAGAAAATAGCATTGAAACCCTGTTAAATGAGAATTGAGTGTTAGAGCGTAATGTTGACTTTGTTTTAGTCGGTAAAAGTTATTTTTCGTTATTATTAGGTCTTGAATTACTAGATCAAGGACAGAAAGTACTCTTATTAGATGATGATCGCCTAAGTTATGGTGATTTATATTCACATGGCATAGGAGAGTTAGAGCTCTCTCTTTTAAAAGGCTGGGGTGAAGATCGAGCTATTTCGCCACTTGCAAAAATTGATGATTTCGTTAAAGGAAGCCCTTTAGTTTTTCATAGTAATTATAAAAGGCTCTGCTTAGGAAGTTCACCTAGTGAAAACTTAATAGAATTTACCAGAAAGTTTGCAGATTATTTTTCTGAACAAGAATATGAAGTCTTGATTGGATGTATTAATAGCGAAGAGAAGAGAGCTTCTTTTGATGAGCAAATCTTAGGAATGGCAAAACGATTAGGTCTTAATGGTTTTCGCTTTAGAGGTGTTCAGAATTTTGATACACAATTCTTTCAAGGTCAGGCAACTGAGGATGTTAAAGATCTCTACAATGTCTTTAAGTCAAAATGGACATTTGAAACAGTAGAGTCAGATAATGCTTTAAAAGTTTTTTTAAATAACTATTCACTCTTTCTTCATAAAACTTTTGGGGTGCGTTTTGGGGATTATCAAATCTTCCATGGGTTACTAAGTATTCTTACGCCAAGTTATGAACTAGATCAAAATTCTCTATGCCAATCATTACTTACTGTTTTTCAACGAAAGGGTGGGCAATTTAAGAAAACCCATGTTCGTGAATGGAAGTTCTATAAAGGTGCACCATGGTCACTTGAGCTTGCGAGCTTTGAAGGGATTATTCACCCTCGAAAAATTATCTTCTTAGGTGGTGACCCTGTTAATGTTCCTTTTAAATTAGGAAAAGATAGTCCTTTTTATAAAATGATGAATGTGGATATTGAATTTAACTTTTCTACTGAAGACTCTTCTTTAAAAGCTCTATCATCAAATTTGCAATTTCTTTCTAAATCTAAAATGTTAGGTACTGACCATTTTATTTTTAGTCTCCATAAGATTAGTGAAAATCAGGTCTCTTTAAAGATGCTCATTCGAAATAAGAAAGGCTTTAAAATAGACTTTATCAAAGATTCCCTTATTGAGTTTATAGTCGCTGAGCTTGATAAGTATTTTCCAATAGTGAAGTGGAGTTCTGCTGAATATGATTTTTCTTGGGGAAGGGAATTGTATGTAGATCGCTCGTTAAATTATAAGAATACGGGAGTTCCTTTGTTTCAAAAGGTTTCTATCTTTGAAAAGTCTGGGCCTCAAGCAGGACAATCTTTAAAGAATGTATACTATATTGGGCCTTTAAGAGAAGGCCCGCTTGGTGTGACCAGCTGCTTGTTGGAAATAAAAGACGGGCATCAATTTATTTAAATTTATGTTACCATCATTATATATGAAAAAAATGGTACAACATTTTAAGAAATCTGAAAGCGGGCAAGTTGCCGTTGAATACGTGCTTCTTATTGCAGTTATGTCTTCTTTAATCTTTGGCTTACTTGGTAAAGTTAAGGATAGTATGCTTCCAGATCCAGAAGCTTGTGAAAGTGGCGTTGCTGTAGGTGCCGGAAATGCTGGTAAACCCCTTGGTTGTGCTTTCATTAATGTCATGAATACTCTCGGAACTAGTGATGGTGGGTATCGCTATTTCACTCTTCGCAAGTAAAATTTTATTTCTTACTTCTTATTCCTCCTGTAAATTCAATTACTTAAGCACTCAATAGAGTAAAAAATACATGCATCTGTCTTTTGAGGTGAAGTTTTTTTTCATATTTGGTATAACAAATGTGAATTACAACATGCGTTATTGCTCGAGAAATTACTTCTTTGGCATTTAAGGAGAAACGAAATGAAAACTACAAGTAAGAAAACAATGGCCATAACTTTGGCGGCCCTGTTTGCCTTATCTCCGTCGGTTGTCATTGCTCAAGATGATCTTATCAATGATGCTCAGGGAGTATTCCAATCTGACCAAATTGATATTGATGGTCAGTTTAGAAAAGAAACAGCAGCTGATCGTGTTGCGAAAATGAGAAAGAAATTAGAAGAGCAAAACGAGCAGATGGTACAGAAGAAGATTGAAGATATCAGAGTTAAGAATGAAACGAAGCTCGCCAATCAACTTCAAGGTGCTTTTAATGGTCAGGCCATGGATTCTGTAAGTACTGGTCAAGCAGCAGTTGCAAAAACTGAAGCTCCGGCACCAGCTCCTGCTCCGGTTATAAAAGAAGCAAAAAGAAATAAGATCGCTCCATCTTTTGGTGTAGCGCAATTTAATGGTGAAAATATTGACGGATTTGAGTCAACGATTCATGCAGGACTTCAGTTTGAGAATATGGTTACAAAGAGAATTGCTGTTGGATTAGGGATTCAGTATACGACAATGGAGATCACTGACGCTAATACAATTAACAGTTTTGGTAATGGTAATAATTTTGGTTTTAATAACTTTAATGGTTTTAACAACTTCAATAATACTAATAACCAAGCTGAGATTGAGTATAAGAATTTAAATCTTAATGTTAATGGGAAGTTCTTTTTAACTGAAGATTCAAAAATCAATCCATTTGTTGGTGCAGGTCTTGGATATAACAGAACAACTGTAGAGTATTCGAAGAAGCCAACTAGTTTTAATAATGGCTTTGGTAATAACTTTAATAATACAACTGATATTCCATCAGTATCTGGATCAAATGTATCAGGAACTGGGATTATCGGTGCTGAGATTGATTTTACTGACACAGTTGGTATGTCTTTAGATGTTCGTTACACAAAAGGTCTAACTTCATCTCTTGATCCTCAAAATGAGACTAACTATGACGAAAAGGTTCTAAAGGCCATCGGTAAAGAGTTAGAAGACTCAGATCAAGCATCACTTAACTTAGGTTTTGTAATAAAGTTTTAATATAGAAAAATTGTTATTTTGTTGCTGTACGTAAAACTTCAGTAGCAAAATAATCGTTTTCTTCTCAAAATGGGTGGGTTAGTCGTTTTCCCCACCCATTTTTTTTGCTCCACAATCCCATCTTTTAAATAGTTCAGCTTTAATTATCCCACTGTTTCGTTTATTATTTCATTGGTTTAAATATTTATTATCATCCACTGGAAGGAGACCCTAATGGAACTGAAACCTGTTTATATTGTACAGGCCAAACGTACACCCCAAGCTAAAGCTGGTACCCAACTCAAAGATATTCCTGCCCCATTCCTTGGTTCATATTTACTTAGAAATATGTTGGATAAAACACTCATACCAAATGACTGTGTTGATGAAGTGATCATGGGAAATGTAGGTACTCCTGCAAAATATCCAAATATTGGGAGAGTGATTGCTCTTGAAGCGGGTTTACATAAGAAAACCAGTGGATACTCAGTTCATAGAAATTGTGCTTCAGGACTTGAAGCCGTTAGTCAGGCATATCTAAAAGTGGCCAGCGGAAGATCTGATGTGATCTTGGCCGGTGGAGTTGAGAATATGTCTCGTATGCCGTTGATCTATGGAAAAGAAATGACAGATCTCTTTGTTAACTTAATGAAGGCAAAGAGTGTTTCTGATAAATTAAAAGCTATCTCTGCTTTTCGACCTCCTTTCCTTTCTCCAATTATTGCAATCGAACAAGGTTTAACGGATCCGTTTTGTGGTCTAAATATGGGATTGACTGCAGAGCTCTTGGCCAGAGAGTTTGGCATAACACGAGAGCAACAAGATGAATTTGCAAACTCAAGTCATCATCGAGCACTTGCTGCAACTAAAGAAGGTAAGTTTGCTGATGAAATAGTTCCTATTATTTATGGTGAAAAACTCTCCCAACTTCTCTCTCAAGACAGCGGGCCAAGAGAAGGTAGTACTGTTGAAGGTTTAGCTAAGATGAGACCTTACTTTGATAGAAAAGCAGGAACTGTAACAGTAGGAAATGCTTGTCCTATTACTGATGGTGGTAGTGCTCTTCTTATCGTTAGTGAAGAAGCCCTTAAGAAATATGACCTTGAGCCAATGGCAAGGATTGTGGATTATCACTTTCATGGTCTAGAACCGGAAAGAATGGGGATGGGACCGCTTGTTGCGATGGATGGTCTATTCAAACGAACAAATATGAGTCTTGATCAAATGGACCTGGTGGAAATAAATGAGGCATTTGCGGCACAAATTATAGCTGTAAGAATGGCCTTAAAAGATAAGAAACTTGCTGAGCGCTTTAGCGTTGAAAAAGCTTGGGGAGAAATTCCTGATGAGAAATTCAATGTAAACGGTGGTGCCATTGCTTTAGGTCACCCAGTTGGTTCAACAGGAAGTCGTCTTATGGTTACTCTTGCTCATGAGCTAAAAAAGCGTAAGGCAAAGTACGGGATCGCGAGTTTATGTATTGGTGGCGGACAAGGTGGAGCCGTTATAATAGAAAATTTATCAAAGTAAGGAATATATAATGGATTATAAAAGAATAAGTTTCGAAACAAAAGAGGGCGTCGCTCATATTGGCTTTGGTTATAACTGTACGAAGTCGATGACAGTTCTTGATGAAGAAACATTAAAAGAATTAGACAGTATTATTGATGAGTTAACGGCCAGTCAGAAAAACTTAAAAGGCGCAATTTTCTTTACTCATAAAGACAGATGCTTCTTGGCCGGTGCTGATATTTCTTTGATTGCTAATCTTAATACAGAAAGTGAAGGCGCTCAGGGAGCTGAAGCTGGGCAATCGATTTATAACAAAATTGAAGATCTTAAAATCCCAACTGTTGCTTGTATTCACGGAGTTTGTCTTGGCGGCGGAACAGAGTTTGCCTTAAGCTGTAATACGATACTTGTTTCAAGTGACGACGCAACTATGATGGGCTTACCTGAAGTTAAGCTTGGAATCCTTCCAGGGTTTGGAGGCACATATAGAATGCCTAGAAAAGTAGGGCTTCCTACTGCTCTTGATCTTATTCTCTCTGGTAAAACGGTTAGAGCTTCTAAGTGTAAGCGTATTGGTTTAGCAAGAGAAGTTCTTGCCAAGGAAAGACTGGTTACTAAAGCTCCTGAATATTTTAATAACAAAGAAAAAAAAGCAGGACTCAAAGAAACTCTAGGAGATTTTGCGGCTGATAATTTTCTTTCACGTAAGGTTATTTTTCAAAAAGCTCGTGAAAGTGTTTTGAAGAAAACAAAAGGATTCTATCAGGCACCACTTAAAATTTTAGATACCATGGAAGCGGGCATGATGAAGGGGAGAACTAGTTATCTTGCCCTAGAAGCACAGGCCTTTGGAGAGTTGTGTACTGGAGAGCAGAGTAAGAATCTTCAGCATATTTATTTTATGACAGAAAGAGTGAAAAAATATCCGGGACCAAAAGGTGGAGACGCTAAAAAGCTTGAGCGTGGAGCTTGTCTTGGTGCTGGAACAATGGGTGGTGGTATCGCTTGGCTTATGGCCGCCAATGATATGGCACCTATCATGAAAGATTTAAATGTTGATGCTCTAGAACTTGGATTAAAGCAGGCGAGTTCTAATTTTCAAGGTGCTCTAAAGCGAAAGAGATTAAGTAAAGATGACTTTGAAAGAAAGATGAGATCTATTACAGCACAAACAAGTTATGATGGTTTCAAAAGAGTAGATCTTATTATCGAAGCGATTATCGAAGATATTAATATTAAGAAGTCAGTTTTTGCTGAAACTGAGAAATATGTTGATGATGCAACAGTCATCACTTCAAACACTTCTTCTTTAAGTGTTGAGGAAATGGCCACAGCACTTGAAAAACCAGAACGTTTTGCTGGGCTTCACTTTTTTAACCCAGTTCATATGATGCCATTAGTGGAAATTATTACTCACTCGAAAGTTGCTCCAGAAACACTTGAGTCACTTTATAATTGGGTATTAAAAACTAAGAAAACTCCAGTTATTGTTAAAGACGGTCCAGGCTTTTTAGTTAATAGAATCTTAATGCCATTTTTAAATGAAGCAGGATTCTTATTAGAAGAAGGCGTTAGTATAAAGGATTTGGATGAGGCCTGTCTCAACTTTGGAATGCCAATGGGACCATGTCGTCTGCTTGATGAAATTGGTATCGATGTGGGTGATAAGGTGGCCAAGATTATTCATGCAGGTCTTGGTGATCGTGCAAAAGCTTCGGCCTTTCCTAAACAAATGGTCGAGAAGAACTTTTTAGGAAAGAAAACTTCTAAAGGTTTTTATCTCTATGATGAAAAAGGTAAGCCAGATGGGGAAAATGAAGAACTTAAAAAGCTGCTCCCATCAAAAAATATTAAAATGAGTGAAACTGAAATTCAAAAAAGGGTTTTTCTTCCAATGATTAATGAAGCTTCAATTATTTTAGAAGAAAAAATTGTTGAAACTCCAAGTGATGTAGACTTAGGTCTTATTTTTGGGATTGGTTTTCCTCCATTTAGAGGGGGTCTACTTCGTTATGCTGACAGTGAAGGACTTGATAAGATTTTAGCCGCTATTGATCACTATAGTGAGACTGTTGATTTTGATAGGTATCAAGCTTCTAATTTCTTAAAAGACTTGGTTAAGAATAAGAAAAAATTCTATGATCTTTAAAATTTTAAAATTTTTTAAATTTTTAATTTTAGGATGAGATGAAATTATCTTTTTTCAGTTATCTTATTCAATTTTTATTTCGTGCCAAAACAAGACAGGGGTTGTTACTTTTATCAACCCTTGGGCTTGTTATAAGCAGCTTTGCCTTAATTGTTCTGCAATCAACAATGGGTGGTCTTCAGGGGAAACTACTAGATCGCTCCAAGTTAATTAAGGGAAATGGGCATTATAATATTCAGCAACTCTCTCATGATGAAAAAAATGCATTTGCTCAAGAACTAACCAGTAAAAATATTAAATTTATCAAAGAATATCAGCTGGAAGTTTTACTAAAGCAAGCCGAGTTTATGACTCCTGTAATTGTTCATGGAATTGATGCTGATGCAAAATTTCCAGAACAGATATCTAAGAATGGATTACAAGAACTTATTGTGGGTAGAGATTTGGCCAGAAAAATGGGGATCTCAAAAAGTGAAAAAGTAAGACTTATAAGTCCTGGGCATACCACTGGTTTTTTCTATGAAGTACCAAGATCAGTGAGCCTCTATATTGATACCCTTATTTCAACAGATGTGCCTGATGTGGATATTTTTCATGTTTGGTCTCCTCTATCAAAAGTTCGAAATTTAACCGGCAATATTAATGGTCTCAATATTTTTCGTATTTTTTCACCATTGAAGAATTTGGATCAAGTGAATGTTCCTCAAAAGGCAAGACTTGTAAGCTGGGAAAACGAACATAAAACACTCGTTAAGGCCCTTAGTCTTGAAAATACTGTGATGGTATTTCTTTTTAGTGCTACCACAATTCTAGTAGGACTTTGTATTACCACAGGTTTACTTATTTTATTTGATCAAACAAAGTTAGACCTTGCCACCTTTTGGATTTTGGGAAGTAGTGAGAAATCAATTTTTAAAAGCTTCAAGTCATTCTTGTATTTAATGAATTGTTTCAGTGTGATTTTAGGATTGTTGATAGGTGTGTCCTTTCTATATTTCTTAGATCATTATTCTCTAGAGTTGATGCCAGACGTTTTTGTTGATCAAAAAATACCTGTTAAGATCACACCTATTGGACTTTGTATTAGCTTCTTTGTTCCTATGTTAATAGGCATTATTTTTTCTTCACTCTCTCTTTCACAATTTTCTAACGAGGCCAGCTACACAAAGGCCCTTAGAGGACCTTCGCTTTAGCTTCTCATTTTTTAAAGTTTAAGATTTTTAAGGGCCGCAAAGGCATTATTTTTCAAAGGTGCCTCATTGGTTTTAGGAATCTTCGCTTGCTGCTGATTATTTCCTCTGCTTTTATTGCTATCTTTTGTATAGGTTCCAGTGACACCTTTTGATTCACCTGTTTTGAGAGAAAGAGCAATTCTCTTTCGATCAAGATCTACTTCTATCACTCTAGTCTTCACTTCTTGGCCTACTTTTAAAACTTCAAGTGCATCGCTCACAAAGTGATCGGCCATTTCAGAAACGTGAACTAGTCCATTTTCTTTTATACCAACATCTATGAAGGCACCAAATTTTGTAATATTTGTGACAATACCGGTATACCATTCTCCAGGAGTAAGATCTTTTATATCTCTGATGTCTTTTCTAAATTCGGTGGACTTGAACTCTGTTCTTGGATCTTGGGAAGGTGCTCTTAAGGATTTGATAATATCATCGTGAGTAAACTCGCCAACAATATCTTTGAAGCTTGTATCTTTTTCTAGATCTTGCACAAGTTTAGGATCTTCAACCAAGTCTTTCATGGCAAGATTCTTTTTCTTTGCCCAATCACTTAAGTGGTCATACTGCTCAGGATGAATAAAGGTTCCGTCCAGTGGATTTTCACCATTATAAATTCTAAGAAAGCCTGCTGATTGTTCAAATATTTTTGGAGTAAAGCGACTTACTTTTAAAAGCTCGTCTCTTTTTTTAAATCCCCCAAGTCCTTCTCTTTTTTTCACAATATTATTGGCAAGACTTGGTCCAATACCAGAAATAAAGCTTAGTAGAGGAGCACTTGCGGTATTGATATCAACACCAACAAAGTTCACGCAGCTTTCAACAACTCCATCAAGACTTTTCTTTAATTTTGCCTGATTAACATCATGTTGGTATTGACCAACACCAATACTTTTAGGATCAATTTTTACTAGTTCAGCAAGGGGATCTTGAAATCTTCTTGCAATGGAAATGGCCCCTCTGACGGTTGCGTCTTTATCTGGGAATTCCTTTTTTGCAATTGGACTGGCCGAATAAATGGAAGCACCAGCTTCATTAACAAGTACGGCCTTTGTTTTGCCGTCTTTAACCGCTTTAACATTATCTTCAATAATACTTAGAGTTTCTCTTCCAAAAGTTCCGTTACCAATAGCAATGTGCTCAACATTAAAGTGCTCGATAAGACGAGAAATAACTTCTGTTGTTCCTTTGATATCATTTTGAGGAACATGAGGATAGACAACTGTATCAAAACATAACTTACCAGTTGCATCTACGACAACAGTTTTACATCCGGTTCTTACTCCTGGGTCAAGAGCGATAACTGCTTTTGAACCAAGGTAGGGTTGAAGGAGAAGGTTTTTTAAGTTGATACCAAAAACGTCAATAGCTCCTTCATCACTCACTTTCTTAAGCTCTGATTTAATTTCTAAATCTAATGACGGATGAATACTATTTGTTAATGCTTTCTTGGCACAATTAAGCATGAAATCAAATGTTTCTATATTTTCGATAGGAATAAATTTTTTCTTAATAACACCAAGAGCACTTTCTTCTTCGTATGAGACTTCTACTTTTAAAACTTTTTGGGTCATTCCTCTTCTCATGGCCAAAAAGCGGTGCCCGTTCTTAGGGTCTTTTAAGGCCTTTACAGGTTGAGAAAATTCAAAATAGTCTTTATATTTCATATAGTCTTTTTCTTCTTCAGCTTTTTTGCGCTTAGAAGAAGCAAGAGTGGCACTGGCCCAGTAGTCTTTACGAAGAATATCTTTAATATCCACATCGTGAGACATTTCTTCTGTTATTATTGCTTGAGCACCGGCAAGGGCATCATCCCATGTTTTAATTTTCTTATCAGGGTTAAGGAATTCTTTTTCTTTTTGAGACTGAAGACTCTCTAAGTTGAGTTCACCTTTTTTAATAAGTTCGGCCAGGGGTTGAAGTCCAGCCTCAATGGCCATTTGACCTTTTGTTTTCTTCTTCGCTTTAAAAGGAGCGTAGATATCTTCAAGCTGATTAAGAGAAGTGGCGGCCATGATCTTCTTATTTAATTCAGGAGTCATTTTTTCCATTTTAGTAATGGTTTCTAAAATATAGGCCCGTCTTTTTTCTCTTTCATTATATTCATCATAGGCCTCGTGAATGGCCCTAATTTGTTCTTCATCAAGTCCGCCTGTTTTTTCCTTTCTGTATCGAGTGATAAAAGGAACAGTACATTCTTCAACAAGAATGAGTTCAAGTACGGCACTAACTTGAGGAATACTAATGTTAGTGGTGAGAGCAGCGTACTGACCCGCTTCTGGGACGATGGTGGCCTTTGCCATAGTAATATATCTCCTGTAATTTGTTGTGGGCAAATAGCTTAAAATATTGAGTTGCTACCGACAAGAATTTTGTTAATGTCGCATTGCTATGAGTTATGAATGATGAATAAATACAATATCTTAATTGTTGGTGGAGGGATTGGCGGGCTGGCCATGGCCCATGAAATATCATCAAATTTATTGGGCCACAAAGATCTCAAAATTGGGCTCATTGAATCTAAGCAATTGCAAAAATGCAGCACGCGTACCACCAGTGTTGTTAGCCTTCATGGCATTAAGTCAGGAATAAGTCCCCTTGGCGATGACCTGGTTAAAAGTTATGAGCTCTTTAAGTCATTTGTTAAAAAGACAAATTATAATTCCGTACAACACTGTATTCGCAGTCATATTGCTTTAAATGAAATGGAAGAAGAGAAATTAAAAAGTCGTTTTGATAGAGTTGATGATATTAAGTTTCAAAATCTATCTTATAAAGGAATTGAAGAAGAGGCCTTTGTGGTTGAGGCCAATTCGTTTTTAAAAGAGATGAGAGATCAAGCTCATAAAAATGGAGTTGAGTTTCTTGAAGATACAATTCTAGAAATAAAAGAGAAGGATAGAGTCGAGCTAGTCGGTCTTAAAGAGTCTTATCATACAAATATTTTAATACTGGCCACAGGTGCTTTTAGTAAGCTTATGCCCATTGTGGATTCAACAAAAGATTTCTACGGTTCAGTGGTTCCAGGACACTACTATGAATGGGATTATGATTTTGATCATTCCTTCGTTGTCTCCCTTGAGGGTCATAATCTTATTTATCGAAAGCAAGATGGAAAACTTATTCTAGGGGGATCCACACAAAAAGATGGTGTGGCCTATCCAGCTCATGATCAACTAAATAACCAGTATGAAAAATTTCAAGAAGTCTTTGAGATGCCTGATCTTTGTGATGCAAAACTTCTCACCGGTCTACGACAAAAAGGTGTTAAAAGGCGACCTTTTATAGGTGAGATTTCTTCACGAATTTTTGCCCTAACTTCTCTTTATAAGAATGGATTTACTCTTTCATTTCTAGGAGCAAAGAGGGTTAGGTCTTTTATAGACACTCACCTTGAGTCGTTCTAGTTTGGCCATCACATGCTGCTACACAGCTATTTGAATAAGTTTTCCCATTCTTCCCACAAACTGGAGCATAGATTTCTATGCAGACACATGGATGATCTTCTTTCGCTTTTAGTGATTTAGATTTTTTGCTGTTACCTTGCGGGTTATCAAAAACTGATGAGCAAGAGCTGAAAGTTAATAATGCAGTGGCTAAAATTAAATGAGTGATTGATTTCATGGGATTGCCTTTAGATTTCGATTATCTGTTGGTGGCCAGAGACAGAGTTGAACTGTCGACCTTCGGGTTATGAATCCGACGCTCTCACCAACTGAGCTACCTGGCCAAACCTACAAATAATGATGTTGCATATTAATAGGGACTTGTGTAACTGTCAATCTATATATGAAGAGATTAAGAAGCTCTGCGATTAAGCATTGCCATAGGTTTTTAAATAAGTTTGATGGGATACGCTCTGAACAGCGTGTGCTCGTTAGTGTTTCTGGTGGACGTGATTCTATGTTCTGCCTTTGGCTTTATCATCAATTTTTTAAAGAAGGATTGATTCATAATGCTCCAGTGGTTTTATACTTTGATCATAAATTAAGAAGTGAAAAAGACCATGAAAAAGATGAGAAATTAATTAAAGAGTATTGTCGCCTTCATCATTTAAAAATGTTGGTAAAGACTGCTGATGATTTTTCTTATGAAAACAAGAAAAAAAACGTTGAAAAACAAGCACGTCGTTGGCGCTACCTTGAATATGAAAAATTGAAAAAGAACTATGACGTAATTGTTTTAGGACACCATATCGATGATTCACTTGAATGGTCTCTCTTGTCACAATTAAGAGGTGGTGATTTTAAAAATAGTCTGGGAATTCCTGTTAAGAGAGATGTTTTTTTAAGGCCTCTTATGTGTTTTACTCGTGAGCAGATTTCGAATTTAGTAACTTCATTTAAAATCCCTTATCGAGATGACCATTCCAATAATGACGTGCAATTTGAAAGAAATTTTTTAAGACAATCTATTATACCAAAACTAAAAAAGCGTTATGGAAATATTCAAAGAAATTATGTTCATCAAAAGAATGCACTGGCCTTTGAATTAGGTCTTAGTATTTTTGGTCAGAAAGAAAATAAGATAAAAGATTTTATTTTCAAAGGAGAAGGGGAGTCTTTCTTTTTACATCCTGATATTTTAAAGAATAGTTCAATAGAGGAAATAAAGAATGCTGTCATTCAAGTTATGATTGAGCTTGATGATGAAGGTCGTTCAAAGTCTCGTAAAGAATTAGAAAAGCTTATTTGTGCCTGGAGAGCTGGCAAGCAAGGGCCGTGGCAATTATCAGCGAATGTTAGTGTCTATTCCATAAGAAGGCATTTATGGGTCATGACTAATCAAACTAAAAACAATATAACTTCGCAGATTCCTGAGTTGATTACTTCTCAAAAACAAAGAGCAAAAAAGTCAGTCATTGGAAGAACAATTACTGTGAAGTGGCTTAAAGCTGTTGGTGGTAAAAAGAATGCTCTTAAGCGTCATCCGCTATTTCAAGAATTAATCAATGAGTCATTAAAATCTAATATTTATATTGAGCCTATTTTTGTTTATGAATAATAAAAATGATGAACCAAGTTGTTGTTTCTTGATTAATGAACCTCAAGCGATTAAAATTTAGTGACTTTTCCCATCGGCTAATTGATGGCCATGCTAAAAGATTAAAAGGAATTTAAAGTATGAAATCACAGCAGAAAACATTAACTCTTTGGATTGTTATTATTTTACTCATGTTACTTATTGCAAGAGTGGCAACAGAAAATAATACAACCATGAAGAAAATCACATATCCTGACTTTATTAGGGCCGTTGAACAGTCTCGTGTTGAGGATGTAACGTTCAAAGGTGATAAGCAGATTATTGGAAAGTTTGTTCCTTCTTATGATGGTGGAGTACGTTTTACTCTCGTTGGTGATACAACAAATACAACATTTGATATTTTAAGAAAGAATGGAATTACTCCAAATTATGCAGAAGAAGAAAAAGGTTCTTTCTTTACCAATCTTCTTATTAATTGGGGACCGATGATCTTCTTGATTGTTATCTTCTATTTCTTTCTTCGCCAAATTCAAGCTGGTGGCGGTAAGGCCATGAGTTTTGGAAAAAGTAAGGCGAAGATGCTTAGTGCTCATGATAAGAAAGTTACTTTTTCAGATGTGTCCGGTGTTGAAGAAGCTAAAGAAGAATTAATGGAAGTTGTAGACTTTCTAAAAGATCCAAAAAAATATACAAAGCTTGGTGGAAAGATTCCTAAGGGTGTTATTCTTGTAGGTCCTCCAGGGACTGGTAAAACATTACTTGCTAGGGCCGTTGCTGGTGAAGCAGATGTTCCTTTCTTTAGTATCTCAGGTTCTGACTTTGTTGAAATGTTCGTAGGTGTTGGTGCTTCAAGAGTGAGAGATCTTTTTGACCAAGGGAAGAAGCACGCTCCTTGTATTATCTTTATTGATGAAATCGATGCGGTTGGTAGACATAGAGGCCACGGAATGGGTGGTGGTCACGATGAGCGAGAGCAAACTCTAAACCAATTACTTGTTGAGATGGATGGTTTTGAATCTAATGAAGGTGTTATTTTAATTGCGGCCACCAATAGAATTGATGTTTTAGACCCTGCTCTTTTAAGACCAGGTCGTTTTGATAGAAGAGTTACTGTTGGTACTCCAGATGTTAGGGGAAGAGTAGGGATTCTTACTGTTCATGCTAGCAAAACACCGCTCGAAGAAAGTGTCGATTTAGAAATTGTAGCTAAAGGGACTCCAGGTTTTACTGGTGCTGATCTTGCTAACCTCGTAAATGAAGCGGCATTAAATGCGGCAAGATTAAATAAGAAAAAACTTGATATGTCTGATTTTGAAATGGCGAAAGATAAAGTTCTTATGGGTCCAGAACGAAAATCTATGGTTATTTCTGATAAAGAAAAAAGAGTAACCGCTTATCATGAAGCTGGGCATACTCTTGTGGGGATGAATCTTCCTTACACAGATCCAATTCATAAGGTGAGTATCATGCCAAGAGGTGGAGCATTGGGTGTTACTCAAACTCTTCCAAATGAAGACATGCTCAATCTTACTAGCGAAAGAGCACAAAACTTTATTGCTTTTTTAATGGGTGGACGTTGTGCCGAAGAAATTGTCTTTGGTCAAATTACGAATGGTGCCTCTAATGATATTGAAAGGGCCACAAGCTTAGCTCGAAATATGGTTTGTAATTGGGGTATGTCTAAAAAATTAGGTCCTATTAATTATCACAAGGACTCGTCTGGACCTTGGGCAGCTCCTGCTCAGGCCTCTGGTTATAGTGATAAAACAAGTATGGAGATTGATGAAGAAGTTCATCGTCTGATCTCTAAGAACTATGAAATTGCTGTCTCGATTCTTAATGACAATAGAGAAGCTCTTAATCGAATCGCTGAAGGGCTTATTGTTTGGGAAACTCTAGATAGTAAGCAAGTTAAGGATCTTGTTGAAGGTGTTGATATTGGTGTTCCAATTATCGAAACAAAACCTAAGAACGATGACAATAAAGATGAGAAGAAAGATGTTTCTGGAGACGATCCAGTCTTGGCCTAATGAAAAATAAAAATTTAATTTCAATAATGGGGGTGGCTAATGTCACCCCTAATTCTTTTAGCGATGGTAGTCTTTATAATAATAAAGATTTATTAAAAAATCATATTCAATACCTACTACAAAAGGGTGCCACTATTATCGATATTGGGGCCGAGAGTACGGCTCCTTTTAATGAGGCCATTAGTGCTGAAGAAGAAATTGAGCGCTTGAAGTCTGTGGTTATCCCGGTAATTCTTGAATTAGAGGAAGAGCTCATTTCAAAATCAATTCGTCTGAGTATTGATACTTATCGTTATGAAACCATAGATTTTGTGATTAAAGAAATTTCAAAGGAACACACCATTATCTGGAATGATATCTCTGGTTGTTTTGATGAGGATGTTTTTAATTATTTAGATATTTATCCTCATTTTTACTATGTTTATGGACATAATTTAGTCACAAATCGTAAGGATTCAAATGATCATATGAACTATGTTTCTGAGCTGGATATCTTAGATCAAATCGAATATTGGGTGCAAGATTTTAACAAAATAAAAGGAATTGATTTTACGAAAATTTATCTTGATCCTTGTTTTGGTTTTAGTAAAAGTTATGAACAAAATATTCTTCTGCTTGAGAATATGAATAACTTTTTTAAGATGCACCCAAAGTGGATGATCGGTATTTCTAAGAAAAGTTTTTTAAGGAAAATGGTAGAAAAAGATCTTGATTCACAAAAGTCTTTTTCTAAAGAAAAATTACTTTTAGAGTCAGAAACAATTCATAAGAGCTATCTAAAAGAATGGTCGAAAGCCTTTGCAGGAGAGGAACTCATCTATCGTGTTCATCACCCTGAAATATTTTCATAGTTTTTAACCTTTTAAAAAAGAATATTGTTTATCTCTGTGTAATTATTGCACTAATTCATAAAAACCCTCGATATTGGCCTTTTTAGCAGGCATAAAGTTCTAAGGCAGTTGTGTTCAACAGGAGAGACCATGTCTAAGAAATCATTTGTAAAAGTCATTATACCTATCGCCCTTATTATCAATGTAAATGCTAAGGTTCGCCCTAAGGTCATTTATGGCAAGGACGACAGGGTTCCAACGGAACAAACGAATAATAATTTATATGCAACATTGGCGACTTCTACTGCTGCCATGGTGGCAAATAAACACTTTGTTAAAGATGACGCTGATAATGGTGAAAATCTCTTTGTGACGATTAAGGGAGAGACCCTTAGTGAGAGTATGAATGTTTGCGCTGATCAAAAGTATGCCAATATTATTAATGTGGGAAATTGTTCAGGCTTTCTAGTGGCCGCTAATAAATTAGTAACGGCCGGACACTGTATTCCAAGTCAATTTCAGTGTGATGGTTCTAAGTGGGTGTTTGATTATCGGATGGATAAAATTCAAGAAGATGGAACAGTAAAAATAAGTAAAGATAATGTTTATAAGTGTAAAAAAATAATTAATCAGAAATTAAGTCATATTTCAAAAAATGATTTTGCTTTGATCGAATTAGATCGTGATGTGGTTGATCGTGACGTTCTTGATTTTAGAACGACTGGAAAAATAGAAACTGGCCGGTCACTCGTTGTGATAGGTCATCCGTCTGGACTTCCTAGTATTATTGCAGATGGTGCTATTGTTAGAAGTAATGATAATGATTTTTATTTTCGTACCAATCTCGATACCTTTGGTGGAAATAGCGGAAGCGCTGTCTTTGATGCAACCACTGGAACTGTTGAAGGTATTTTAGTACGTGGTGAAAAAGATTATGAATTCAATAAAGAAAAGAAATGTTTCGAAGTAAAAGAATGTAAAACTGATCAGTGTCGTGGTGAAGATGTTACTCGTATTACAGTGATTCCTGAGCTTGCTCCAGGGATGACGCCAGTTGAGCCTGCTGCACCGGCATTCAATCCGTTTAAGCTTGATTATAATTTCGACTTTTCTCCTTATCCGTCAATCTTTGACGATTTGGATCCGTCAGTATTTTTAAAGAATTAAACTCTTACAAAAAGACAAAAATTTGGCATAATATTGTCATGAGCTTAAGACTTGGCAATATTGTTCTATTTAGTCGCAATCCTAAAATCTTAGGTTCATTTCTTTCTGACATATTTGACTCAGAGTGTCTGACACTAAAAGATCAAACTTATTATATTGATAATGAGATCGCCTCATTCAAAATTCTTCCCATTAAGGCCGACCAACTCTTTGCTCAAGGTGGTGAGAGAGATTTTCTATTAGAGATAGAAACCGGTAGTTTAGATGAGCTTGAGGACTTTTTGCACAAAATTCAATTCTTAAAATTTCGTCATGGAAATACTGAAGAACAAGGAAAAGTTGAACTCACTCGAGATCAAGATTGTTACTTCTTTATCGTTCGTGACCCGGACGGTCGTCGCTGGAAATTCTTCTGGCTTAATGCTTCGTAACATGTCTTTTACTGACTTTTATCAATGTTAGAAGTTGTAAGTTGGCATACTCACGTGAAAACCTTTTAATTGTACCAACAAATTAATACGGCAATACAAAACAAAAGGGCAAGGAAATGAAAAGGACTATTTTAATTGCAGTTACCCTAGTGGTCTCAATGATGAGTACATACGGGGCCCGAGACAAAGTAATCTATGGAGAGGATGACCGTCGAGATATTAAAGACGTAACAAACCTAAACTACCTAAATATGGCAAAGAGTACAGCTGCCATGATTAGCAATAATTCAATATCTTTTGATGGTGATGTAGCTACGATTTCTGGATCAACTCTTGGTTCAAGAAGAAATCTTTGTGCAAGCGAACCATTTAGAGATCAACTAGCTTCAGCTAACTGTTCAGGTTTCTTAGTTGCTCCTGACGTTCTTGTAACAGCAGGACACTGTATTCGTTCACAATTTTCTTGTGATAGTTATGCATGGGTTTTTGACTACGCTGTAACAGGTACAAAGACTGAGCATACAGTTGCTAAGAACTCTGTTTACAAATGTAAAAGCATTATCAAGCAAGTTCTTGATCGTGGAACAATGGATGACTTTGCAGTTATCAAGTTAGAGCGTGTTGTTAGCGATAGAGAGCCAGCTCAAGTAAGACTTGAAGGTAAGGTTGAAGACTTCGCACCACTAGTTGTGATTGGTCACCCATCAGGACTTCCAACTAAAGTTGCTGACGGAGCAAACGTTAGAAACAATAATAATGACTACTACTTTGTATCTAACCTAGATACTTACGGTGGAAACTCTGGTTCTGCAGTATTTAATGTAGATACTGGAATGGTTGAAGGTATTCTTGTTAGAGGTGAGACTGACTATGTTCGTAGAGGTGGTTGTACTGTAAGTAACACTTGTACAAACGAAGGTTGTCGTGGAGAAGATGTAACAAGAATTACAAATATCCCAGGATTAAAAGACATCATTTCTGCTCAGTAATATTTCAAAAAATTTTTTCAATATAGAAGAGGCTCCATTATGGGGCCTTTTTTTTTGGAGGCAGCATCTGAATGGATGAGAAGCGTGAGCTTCGAGCAGTCAATTTGCTCGTGTGTCCGCCCATGCCTTGCAGGTGCTACCGCTTCTGCAAGGCACAACGGTAAAGCGACCGTCAATTTGCTCTGCAAATTGTCCGCGTCGCATGTCAAATTGGGGTGGCAAAGTGTCTCTATCCCCAGTTTTCCACCACCTAGAGGGGCTCTAGATGGCCTATCTTTCCATATTTCTTGGCACACCTGTTGCAATTATAATAGGAGAAGGCTTGATCAAGGATGATTAAGTGAAATAGTCGGCTTTGTGGGGTCGATGTATCAAGGATGAGTTATGGGTGTGATGACAAGGATTGTCTCTGCATTTTTTATTATCTCTATATTTAGCGTTTCATTTGCTGGTCAAAGAAATATGGATGTTAAAAGAAAGCGCTATATCCCAAAAGTTAAGAAGTTTATCGTTCATAAAAAGAAAGCAAATTCTTTTTCAAGAGCTTCACATTCCTTAAATTCTAAAAAACAAAAATTTTCTGTAAAGAGCTCAGTTGTTTCAGACTTTAAAGCACAGATGAATAATGATCCTGAAGTTTTATTTGTTGAAGAAGATATTATCATGAACGCAGCTTTTGAACCTGGTGATGATGGAACAGATGAAGATCCTTACTACCAATATCAATGGCATTATAATGGTGTTAACGGAATTGACATGGCCGCAACATGGGATATCACTAAAGGTAAATCTAATGTTGTCATAGCTGTTTTAGATACAGGTGTTACTAATCATTCTGATTTTCAAGGAAGGTTCTTACCTGGTGCTGATTTAGTTTCTGATAATGATTTTAGTAATGACGGAGACGGAAGAGACAGTGATCCAAGTGATCCAGGTGACTGGATTGAAAGTGGAGATGTTTGCTATCAAGGAAACTTTAGCTCGTCTTCATGGCATGGAACACATGTGGCAGGAACAATTGCTGCCAATAGTGGAAATGGTGTTGGTGCTACTGGAATAAATTTTAATTCAAAAATATTACCTGTAAGAGTTTTAGGAAAGTGTGGTGGATACCTAAGTGATATTGCTGACGGTGTAAGATGGGCCGTTGGTGAATCAGTAAACGGATTACCAATAAATCAAAATCCAGCTCACGTTATTAATTTAAGTTTAGGTGGCTTTGGTTCTTGTGGGCCAACTATGCAAAGTGCAATTGACGTTGCCCGAGCAAAGGGTGCAGTTGTTGTAGTTGCTGCCGGAAATGATGGGAATAATTTAGATATTAATTCTTATACCCCTGCTAATTGCCAAGGTGTTATTACAGTTGGTGCAGGAACAAAGTCTGGCTCCATGGCCTATTATTCAAATTACGGTGAAGCAGTTGACGTAACTGCTCCCGGTGGAGACTCATGGGGAAAGGTTGTTAGCTTATCTAACTCTGGAACTACCACTCCTAATTCAGATGATGTGAAAGGAATGTCTGGTACTTCTATGGCCGCGCCCCATGTGGCAGGTGTCGCTTCCTTAATTTTTTCTGTAAATCCAGATTTATATCCAGCTCAAGTTGAGGCCATCATTAAAGAAAGCTCTAGGGCCTTTAGTTGTAGCGGTGGCTGTGGTGATGGTTGGTTAAATGCTTTAGAGGCTGTGATTTTGGCCCAAGATACGATACCTGATCCTGACTTTGTAGGAAATGAGCCAGTTAAAGCTCCAAGTGCTCCGGCTCCTGTTATCTTAGAGACTCAAGACTCAGGTGGTGGAATGTGTGGGAGTGTTGATATGAGTGGTGGAAATGGTGCAGGTGGTCCAGGCGGCGGTTTCCCAGCAAGTATTTTAATAGGCCTAGTTATGGGATTCCTATCACTTAGACCTTCAAAGAGTAGAAAAGCTTAAATTTCATTTCCAAAAGAATAGATAAGTCGTTATAAAAGTCTACCCACAAACAGGAGTAAACTTTGAAAACGACTTTATCATTTTTGTTTGCCGTTCTATGCCTAAATCTATCTGCTAACTGCCAAGTTAGTGTTAACGACTCATTTAATAATTATGAAAATGGTCAGCCTCAATTTGAAATTACTAAAATTGATGAAAAACTTTCTAACATCTCTTACCTCAACTCAAGTGATGGAACATGGACAGAGGAATTTTACTTCAATGCTGAAAATACTTTAGTAACAACTGCTCCTCTTGATAAAATTCAAAAATCAATTCTTATGGAAGAGTTTATTATGGTTGATGATGAGCAACTTACTTTTGAAACTCTCAATTGTTCTGTAGAAGAAAAATCTCTTATTTATTTCTTCATCATGGAATGGTTTTTATTCGGTTAAGCTAAAAAAAAGGGCATCTTAAAAAGATGCCCCAAGTATTTTCCAAAGTGTGGTAGCTTAAATTAAATAATACAACGTCCTTCAAATTCAATCACTTTTCTTGAGCTAACATCACGTCCATCAAACGTTGCTTTGATTTCTGCTGCATTTGGTTCTGATAATTCCATAACAAAACCAGTATATGTGTTCACGTAGTGGTACTGAACTCGACGATAACCTGAATAGGTAACAGTGTGATCACGACAAATTCTTTGCCCTTGATCGTCTGTATGACAACGAGTAACAGTTCTCGAAATATGACATCTTTCAGACTCATAGCGAGTGCTTGTTCTACTTCTCTTAGTATTGATCTGGGCTTTGATATCTACTGGCTGACCAGTCTGAGCAGCAGTTAAAGATACTTCGCCTCTGTGTTGCGGAAGTTTCATTCCATCAGGAACACTAAATTCAAATTTCTTATTTCTTCCCTCAGTAAGCTTAAGTCTAAATTCTTTTTCAGATTTCCACGAAAGTTTTGCTTCATGATTTCCAACGGGAATAGTTTTCATTCCTTTGGTGCTCTTAAGTCTTATGGCCTCATGAACTTCTAATGATCCGTCTAGTTTTACACAGCCAGTAAGACCTAGTATTGCTACACCTGTTAAAAGTATTAACTTTTTCATTTTCTCTCCCTATTAGATTAATAAAGTAAGGCTAATGAAAATCTTTTAGTTTTTAAAGATTTGTTTCAAAAAACTTGTGAATAAATAATGAATGTTAGAGAGTGTAAGTTTTCTGGTGTCTCATTGATACTAAAACAACTATGTAGTTTCCCATTAACTTAAGTTAAAGGCCTTTAATATATTTTCAGCACAGCACTTCGTCATAGCGGTTCTTGTTTCAATGGTTCCGCTTCCGATATGGGGCGTAACTAAAACGTCAGGATGATTAAAAAGTGGAGAATCCTTTGTCATTGGTTCAGGATTCGTAACATCAAGGCCTACCCCACCTAGAATTCCTTCATTGATGGCCCAAAGAATATCTTCTTCATGATGAACTTCGCCTCTTGCTATATTTATTAAAAAAGAACCTGCCTTCATCGTGGCCAGATTTGCTTTATTAATAACTCCTTTTGTTTTGTCAGTGAGAGGACAATGAAATGATAAGACATCGCTATTAGCAAAAACTTCCATTTCCGAAACGGCAGTGGCCTTAAGGTCAGAGCGAATTTCTTTTTCGCGATGGTTATAATAGATAACATCCATATTAAAAGCTTTTTGGCATTTGTAAGCGAAGGTTTGTCCTATTCTTCCCATGCCATAAATTCCTAACGTCTTTCCTGTTAAGTCATTACCAAGAATGCCAATGGGTTCCCACTTCTTCCAGCGGCCTTCGTTAACAATATTTGTGTTGTATTTAAGTCTTCTAGTACTTCCTAGGAGGAGAGTGAGAGCAAGATCAGCACTAGCGTTAGTAAGAACATCAGGAGTGTTGCCCACGATGATGCCAGCTTTTTCACAGGCCTCTTTGTCGATATTATTTGTTCCTACAGCATAATTGCTAATAATTTTCAGATGGGAGTTTCTTTCAATGAAATCCTTATCGATAACATCACACAGCATAGTAATAAGACCATCCGCGTCTTTAATTTTTTCCCCAGCCTCTTTTGAATTTATTGGATCAGATAATAAATCAAATTTTACATTATATTTTGAGAGTGCCTCGAGAGGCCCTGTAATGATTCTGTCAGTAATAAGGATAAGTTTTTCTGTCATAATGAAATACCTAATAATGTGAGAAGATGTCAGACTATTTTTTTGACTGACTGTTACTTATTTTAAATAATTATAACCTTATTTAGTTAATATTTTAAATGATTGAAATAGAAAAAAATCAAGGAGGAACCGTGCGTTCATTATTAGCACTAGTAGCTGCCACTCTTACTTTAGGAGCTAACGCTTCAAATGTGGCGATCATTGATTCTGGAACAGACATGCTCCATAAAGACATCGCTCCTCAAGCTTGGATTAATCCATTAGAGATTCCAAGAAACCAAAGAGACGAAGATGGAAATGGATATGAAGATGATGTAAATGGATGGAACTTTGCTGAGCAAAACCACCAAGTCATCGATTACAAGTATCTTGGTAGACTAACTTTTGATGTTAGAAGATTCTTTGATATTCAAACGGCAATGCTACAAGGTAGTGCCACTGACGAAGATATCAAATGGATGCGTGCCAAGCTTCAAGAACAAGAATTTGTTAAGCAATTACAAGTTTATGGTAACTTTATGCACGGAACTCACGTAGCGGGAATTAGTGCTCGTGCAAGTGATGATGCTAAGATCATGGCCGTAAAAATTATCCCTACAGAAGTAGCTCTTCCTTTTTCAGTTAAAGAGCAAGCTCTTAAGTCTGAAAAAAGTAATTTCAAAATGTTTCTTCTTAAGCAAGGACTTGCTTTCCTAGCGAAGCAACAAATGTCTATGCTAGCTGAAGTCGCAACTTATGTTAATGATCATAAGATTGATATTGCAAACGGTTCATTTGGAACAGGATATCCTCAAGCAAAAATGATTGTTGAAACTGTTGGTAGAACAATTATTAAGGATATTACTGAAGAACAAATTGAAGAAGCTACAATGCACTTTCTTAATACATTAATTAAGGAAGGGGATCATATGGTTCAAGCAGCTGAAGATACTCTCTTCGTATTTGCCGCTGGTAACGATGGTCTTAATAATGATAAGTACCCAACTTCACCTACTAATATTCAAGCAGACAATGTGATTTCAGTTTCTGCTACTTTAAGAAGAGGGAAGCTTGCTAACTTTTCTAACTACGGTAAGAAGATGGTTGACGTTGCTGCTCCAGGTGTAGGGATTTTAAGTGCTGTTCCTGGTAATCAGTACCTAAGAGTTTCTGGTACTTCACAAGCGGCTCCTTATGTAGCAAATATTGCTTCAAAAGTTCAAGACGCTAACCCAGCTCTTTCTCCTCGTCAGATCAAAGCGATCATCACAAAGACTGTTGATAAGAAAGATTGGTTAAAAGAAAAAGTAATCTCAGAAGGGATTGTTAATAAAGATAGAGCAACTCGTGCTGGTATTTTAAGCCGTACAATGGAAGTTGATAAAGCTATCGCAACTGCAAATGTAGAGATTGCAGACATTGAATCAGACGAAATTTTAGAGCTTAAGGCGAGACCCACAACCTTGGAAGGACTTGTATTGCCGCTGCCAGGTCAATTCGTAATCAAGAAGTGATTATGTGTTGATTTCTTTTAAGGAAATCTGTCTTTAAGCTTGAAAGGGCCTCATTCGTGGGGCCCTTTTTTTTTGGAGTATTTATTAATAAATATAAATTATTCTTTTTTATTTTTTTAGCGATTCTATTTTCTTATGTTGCTATCGGTGTTTATAGTGGATTCTCCCATGGTATCGATTTAGTTTTTGCGACTGAATCATTTGCCTCTCTATCAATGACAATTAATAATGTTATTTTGTTTCTATCTCTTTTTTTTATATTTAAAAGAAAATTATCTTATCTTTATGTGATTATTACTATTCCAATCTCAATACTTCTTGGAGAGTTGACCTTCTTTGAAACACACTTAGTAGATTATTTTTTAATTCCACTTAATATAATGAACTCAGGTAGTAACCCACAGGCTGCAAGACTCTATTTAACGCTTTTTGTTTTCTTAGTTCTATTTGGTAGAAATTTTGCAAAAGATAGATCACTTAGTCGGCTCTTCGTAACTCTGCTTTTGAGTGTTAATATTTTCACCTCTTTTATTTTTCATGTCATTCCGATCAAATCTTTGGAGACGGAGTATGAAAATATAAATAATCGTATGCAAAAGATCTTGAATTATTCAGTTGATGAATTTAAGTATGCTTGCAAAAAGCAAGAGCTATTATGCTATGTGATTCATAATGATCGTATTTGGACATTTAAAGAAAGCGAATATATCCATGACGTCATTAAGCAGCATCAATTAGCTGAAGGTCATATGTTAAGTAATCTCAAATTTTCTGGAATTAGTGCTATTTACTATCATGGAGTAAAGCAAGAAGGAGAGTATCGTAAAGGAGTTATTGAGACTGAAGGATTTACGAAAGTGAAGGCATATACTTTCTTTACTTATTATTTTCATTCAATAATGGCCCACTTCTTTTGGCTACTATTTACGCTCTTTCTCATTGTATTTCATGAATCTAGATCAGGATTAAATAAAGTAAAAAAAGTTTTTAATCGCTAAGGGAATTTGCAAGCTCATTAACCAGATCAACTGTATTATTTGAAGTTGTAAAACCTAATGTTCCATAGTGATTATAGGTATTGGAGGTATGGCTGAAGAGACTAATACATCTATCTTTTGGAGCTTTTAATTTGCCTTTATTTTCACCTTCGCTAATAACATTGTCTTTATGAGTTCTTCTTGCTTTTCCACTGTAGAGTTCATATTTATCAGTATTAACCTGAACACCAATAGATTGAACAATCTTATTTGTTCCGCAAAAAGAGTTAAAGACTTGATCTGATGCTGTTAAAATAAGAAACATATTCTTCTTTGAGGTGTCCGTAATTTTACATTTTGCTGAGTCACCAAGTTTATCATTCCACGCTTTGATACAAGAACTAATATTACCGCTCATTGGAAATTGATAGAGCCCCACATTACGTTTTGAATCTTCTTTTGATTGTGCATTGTCGTAATAAAACTTTACTCCAGGAGGCTTCTTGTAATCTTTTACTTTGTAATGTTTTGCAAATTGTTTTGCTCTTTTTATAGATGTTTTATTGTCGGCGGTTGTTAGTGATTCATGATTTGCCATGATGATCATAAGTTTCGAATAAAATCCTTCTACTTTTGATTTTTTACTAGAGATAGATTCTTTGCTTTCCTTATTTTTAATAGCATTTAGATAATCTTGACGAAGCTTATTATAGGCCTTTGCTATTTTATTCATATTCTTTTCAACTTTTCCTATTCTTGTATTCTTGGTGCTATTTCCTCTCGAGATGAGTTTCTTATCTACTGTTTCACACATTGGTTGTCCTATTAGGGAGACATCATGTTTCCAGTTTTTAATATTATATAAACCAGAGATATAGCTTGAGATTGGGTTCTTTGAGGGAGTTGAATTTAGCGTAATTGCCTGTGCAATTGATTCTTTGAAGTTATTGGGTAGTGTTATTTTTTTGTCTTCAAAACATGATTTTATAAAAGAGCTCACTGCTCTTGGTTTTGTTACTTCTGTTACGGGCTCATTTGATTTAGCGAGAGGAGTATCACATTTTGTGTCAGAAATAATTCCTGTCTCTTTTACAGAGTTCTCGACTTCTTCAAATAGCTCTACTGCTTCTTCATCTGAGTGAATCATTGGGGAGTGTAGGGTAAGGGCCAGCAAAAATAAGGGAATAAAGTTCTTTATATTTTTTGCTAAATTCATTTAAGTAACTCCTCTAATTCTTTTCTAAATCTTTCAGTAACAACTTTGTTATAGCCAATTTCACCGTGACCACTCATTCCTGTGTGGCGAACATGAATATTTTCATCTGCGCCAGAAATGGGGCTTCCTTGAATCGCAAAACGTCCAGCATCACCACCCATCTTGAGACCATTGCGATCATCGATTTGAAAGAAGTTAAGGTACTTTGTTACATTACCAGGATTATAAAGTTTACTTGGTTGACTTCTACTCCAAACTGCAGAGTAGGGATATTTTCCACCTTTGATTTTCCATGCAAGATATCTTGCAGGTTCAGTGGCCTTTTGAGGTAAAACTTCCTCGATGGCATGATGGGCTTCTTTTACAGGGTCGATACTGAAGGCCAGATCTACATCGACTCCAACATCTTTTTTCATAAACTCAGCAAACTTAACAAGAGATCTTCCACCAGAACTATGACTAGTAAGAGATATTTTAGGTTCTATTCCTAGTCTTTTAGCTTCATTCATATACTGTATGACACAGTCTCGAGCATTTTGAATTCCCTTTGGGTTTCCATTAACTGAATTTTTAATATCATTATAGATACTTCTTATGGAAGCATTCTCTAATTGCTCAAGACCAGCAAGTTGCTCTACTTCTTCTGAAGGAAAGCTGTACCAGTCTACTTGATGACTCTTTTTCATGGTTACTAGTTCACTCATGATGCCAGCTTGCAGAGAGGACCACTTTGAATCTCTACCTTTATCCTTTTTTAGAATTTCTTTTGAAATTGAATATACTTTACTTTGTATTTTTGAATCTATTTTTCCACCAAAGCATTTATTAAAATTTGAAATCATTGGAGGGATAAGTGGTTCATAGGCACCAGTTCCTTCAAAGGCAATGATAAGAACTTTTGAATTTTTGGTTGGTAGGCATTTGTTGGTATTCTTTGTTGTTTTATGACGGTCGCTTGGGTCTTCTAGCTTTTTAACTTGATCATAATAATGTTTTAGAATTTCTTCTAGTTCGGCCTTTGTTCTTATATTGGGAAGGGCCTGGCATAATTTTTCTTGATCGATAGGAAGTGCTTTTTCAATTTCTGCGAACGCCTCTTGCCAGTCACATTCTTCAGCATTTAATGAGAAACTGACAATGTTAATTGAATATAAACAAACTAAGAATATGTTTTTAACATAGCGATAAAACATAGTAATCTTATCGGTTAAATGGTCTCAGTTTATTAATAATAAATAAATTATATTCTTAAACAAAATCAAAGGGTTATATCTTTTTTCCTAAGTAGGCGCTTTGGGAGAAGATATCGAGGCCATTGGCCTGAAAGCGTTCACTGGGCTTGCGAGTCTGAGATTCTAGCTCTTTCCACTCTAGCTTTGTTGTATTTGATTTAATTTCATTAAAGGGAACACTAAATGGAGGTCCATCCATTTTTTCTTGTACATACTCAAAGCTAATAATAAACCATTGGCCAGCGTTCTTTATTTTATCTTGTAGAAAGCTTCTATATTCTATTCTTATTTCAGGAGGAAGGGCGACAATGGAAGCTCTATCGTAGATAAGATCAAAGTCAGCTTCTTCGAGGTTGAATAAATCATCACAGTAAATCTCAATATTTAATTTTGGATCTTTTGAGACGTATTTCTTAGCATGCTTATTTTGCTTAACTTCATAGGGGATATGGTTTTCTTCAAAGAATGATTGAACGGCCAGTTCACTTAGTTCCACTGCAACTACATTGTGTGCTCTTTTAGCAAAGAAGAGAATATCTAAGGTTTTACCAGATAGGGGAATTAAAATTTTTGAGTTCTCTTCTAGTTTTAAGCTTTCATAGTATTTTACTAAAAGCGGGTGATATTCAGAAATATGAAAGCCAATATTTCCATTTTCCCATGCTTCTAGCCATCTTGAGTGTTCCATATCTTCCTCTTTCTTTGTTCTTTGATTAAGAGATTCATAATTATCAGTTTATTTCATTATTGAAAATTCAAGATTTAGCGAAAATTAGCACTCTGATTTGTAGATATGGTAAAAGTTTGTCTCTATGTTTATTAATGTGGCAATTATTCCGATCATTTATTATGATTATTACACAAAAGGAGGCCTTATGTGTGGAATATTGGCAGTTATTGGAAGTACAAGTGAAAGTGAAGTTGAATTTATTAAAGCTCAGTCGAAAAAGCTCTCTCTAAGAGGCCCAGATGAGTCTGGAAGCTTTGTAAGTGACAAAGGTGTCTTATGTCACGAAAGACTTAGTATTATCGATCTCCACAGCGGAAAGCAGCCTATTATTTCTGATTCATATGCCCTGATCCACAATGGCGAAATATATAATCATATGAATTTAAGATCTGAAATTGGACATGAAAAATTCTCAACCAAAAGTGATAGTGAGTCCATTCTTTTTGGTTATGAAAAATGGGGAGAAGAAGTTGTTCATAAATTAGATGGTGTCTTTGCTTTTGTTATTTTACATGAAGACGGATTTATCGCAGGCCGTGATCCTATCGGAGTCAAACCTCTTTTCTATGGTCGAGATGACCAAGGTAGACTTTGGTTTGCTAGTGAATATAAGGCCCTCATTGAAAGTTGTATTGAGATTCATGAATTTCTT
>TARA_R110002072_G_scaffold303139_1_pt1 | contig 56494 bp, 52 predicted proteins | sample TARA_R110002072 | Tara Oceans TARA_R110002072 (sample SAMEA4397118) | marine metagenome | biome: Polar Biome; feature: [SRF] surface water layer (ENVO:00010504); material: water (ENVO:00002006), including particulate matter (ENVO:01000060) such as... | depth 5 m | reverse complement strand
TCATCGGAAACCTATTAGTTGACCGAATGTTAATGGATTTGACTACAAAAATGTGCCAGATAAGGAGGCTGTGCTTTAATAGGGAATATGAACTACCGGCAATAGTTGTCTCAGCTATGACGGCCACTTGCTAATTGGACCAGTTTGTATGGAAGCCAAATCCTACTGAGTCACCGCAATGATTTGACTAAATCGAGGGAGGATAGTTAACCTACAACCTGCAAAATGTGGTTTTTCTATATTCTGAACGGGTGATTTAGAATTCTTTTCAATGGTGTTTAGGGAAATTAGTTGAGAATTGTAATTTCGCTTTTCATAGTCTCAAGATCCTCTTCATAATAATTTGATTCGACCTTAATTACCACTGATGAAACAAAGCATCGTCCTAATCATTATCTCCTTATGCTTCAGCGGATATCCTTTATTTGCCCAAACACATTTTTTTTCCTTAAAGGATGAGCAGATTGACCTATCCAGTAAATCTTTCAATGTAACACAAGTGCTCGATAAAAGGAGCGATAAATCTAGTATTGGATGGACTCAAAAAGGATTGGGAAATATCAGGGTCGATGCCAATTTCTCCGACCCACTTGAACAGGAGCTTATTAGCTTTCTTAATTCTAATCTTAATTCAGATGGAATTGATATTCAGTTAATTATTAGGTCTTTATTTATCTCTGAAAAGACAGGGTTAGCTAAAGAAACAGGGTTTTGTGAATTGTCGATTGATTTTTTGATGGTTAAAGATTTTCAATTATATAGAATATTACAAACTGAATTGATATCAGAAATAACGGGGGCTGATATAACTAAGAAACACACTTCGAATATTGCTAACGCCTTTAAAATGAGTTTTGATAGGCTTGAAGCACTTGATTTATCAAAAACTGATAATTTCCTAGCTATAGCACCTGAGGCATTGGCAGGAAATATTCCTGATTCGTCCAGATATAACTTTCCGATTTTCACCGAAGAGATAAAAACAGGTATATATGATGATTATGATGCATTAAAGAACAATTCTCCTTCGAATATGGAAGATTTCTATTTCGAGCAGAAAGAAAGAAAAAATGATCCATGGAAAGGGACATTTGAAATAATTCCAAAATTTCATGGCTCACATAAAAAAGTTAAAAATGTGTGGGCGTTTGCGATAGGTGGTCAAATATATGTTTATCATCAAAGAGAATTTTTCCCGTTGACAATTGAAAATTACAAACTCTATTATTATGGATATGGGATACCCAGTGGTCATAGCGCATCTACGGGGGCAGTAATCGGTGGGCTGATAGGAACCGGAATTGCTGCCGGAATCGAAAGCACTAACTCTAAAAATCAGAAAGTCAAATACCATCTTGATCCGGATACAGGGGAAATCCGCCAAATTCATATTGGCCAATAAATTTTAATACTAAATGAGTGCCTTATATCATCAGGAGAGGACCGAACAAGGTAGGTAACCAATTACTTATTGGTATAGATACCAGGGTAGTACATAGCGTTAAGAAATGATTCACAAATCATTTTAGCCTTGGGCCAGATTGTAGGGCAGGCAAATCCCACCCAGTCACCCCTAGCATTTTGACTACACCTAGATGACCATTACAGCATCAATATGAAAAAGTATTTTATTCTATTCTTCTTTACCACTCTCTTAACTGGATGTGCCAACATAAGACTAACTCCTAGTGATCTGGTAACTGAATATTATCATGCGTTGAACGATTCTGACTTTAACCGAATAATCGCTGTAATAGCCGATAGTATTACCATTGTAGAAGGTGAATATGTAATGCCTTACTCGCAGAAAAGTTTTCATGAGCAATTCAAGTGGGATTCCATTTTCCAGCCAACTTATAGGATTGTCGAACTGGAAGATCAAAACAACCAGATAATTGCAACTGTAGCATCAAGTTCCAAACGTTACAAATTTCTAAAAAGCGATCCTTTAACTTGTAGATTTAAAATCTCCTTTAACTCGGACGGAATAACAAAACTGGAATCACTTGAGTGTTTAGATGCTGACTGGAACGTATGGCAAGCCGAAAGAGATTCACTGGTTAACTGGACGAAAAGGTACCATCCCGAACTTGATGGATTTATTCACGACTTAACAATGAATGGTGCTATAAATTACCTAAAAGCCATCGAACTGTATGAAAATAGAAAAGTTGCCCTGTAACATATGCTATGAATGAATGGGGTTTTATCGGTCAGGTAAGCTTGGTGGTACTTGGAAAGTCCGCCACAAGTAAAAAATTTGAACAAGACGTGGCTATGGGGGAACAGGATCATTTTACTCCCTTTCTATTTTTATCTGCAAAATGTCACGGAAGGATGCAGATGATTCTGCTGATCGACCAAAAAACATTGCAATTTGTTCACATTTCCTCCCGTTTTCATGAAAAATACCCTATACATGAGGGATGAGCGTTAAAAAATGATCCCTTTGGATCATTTTAGCGAAGTAGCCAGCCTGCGTAATGGGATGGTATTATTTTATTCCCTTTCTTGCACACAGCCTTTTAGTTTTTGAAAACAACCAACCTACTTCTTACTCTTTATTCCATCTGGAGCAGAGCCAAGCTCCTCCTCTTCAAGGAGGAGGATGGGAGGAGGTAGTAGAAAACCAATTGCAAATTGATAACAATATCTGGGTGGAATTACAAATCCCACCCAGTAGACATTAGCGATTTGACTACGTCAAGCGGGGGCCAGCTTGCAGGGCAGACAAACCCCACCCAGTCATCACAAACCATTTGACTACACTCAGAAGGGGTTACAAACTTCACCCTGTACCGACTGAAGATTTGACTACACCCAGAAGGGGAAATTGTTGGGATATTGGAAAAATAAACCTTGGGATTTTAAAAAGTGGATATATGGACTTATTTAATCAAGAGCAAAAACCTAGTATAAGAGAATTTAAAAAATTCGATCTAAAGGATGGAGAGGTTTGGTATATGGAGAATTTTATGCCAAATGAGAAGGCTATCTATTATTACAAAAGATTTATTGAAACGATAAACTGGAGACAGGAAGAGATAAAAATGTATGGAAAAGTTTTTCCGGTGCCGAGGAAAACTGCATGGTATGGATACGAAGGGTTTAATTATAAATATTCTGGAATTCTTTGTAATCCAGAGCCCTGGACTAAAGATCTTCTGGATGTGAAGCGTGTTATAGAGCACTTCTTGCCAAATGAAAATTTTAATAGCGTGCTACTTAATCTATACAGAGATGGGAATGATAAAGTGAGTTGGCATGCTGATGATGAGAGTGGTTTAGGAATCAATCCTACCATAGCATCTGTCAGTTTAGGTGCTAAGAGAAGGTTTGATTTGAAGCATAAAAACGATCCCGATCAAAAGCTTCAATTAGAATTGAATTCAGGTTCGCTAGTAATCATGTCAGGTGAATTGCAACATCATTGGCTTCATCAAATACCAATTCAAAAAAGAATTAATGAACCTAGGATAAATCTCACCTTCAGAACTATCAAGTGACAATGGATATTTATGACCAATTAGTTGCGGGAATAGGTAAAAAAATGCCAAGCAGTGAGACTGTTGAGGCGCACCTCCAAAGTTTAAAACCTTCAGTTACATGTTTGAGGAAAGCTTATTTTAATTACCCTGTATATGTTCCATATGAGAGACACAATATTCAGGAGGCATATCTTTTAGCATATTTTCCGCACTATTACCAACTGATGTATTCAATTTTGAATAATCAGATAGGAGACTTGTTTGTGGGAAAGGAAAAGGTGAATCTTGGTTTTGTGGGAGGAGGGCCAGGGTCGGAAGCATATGGTGCGATCAAGTATATTTTAAACAATTGCAATGATATAAGGGAGATAGGTATAACAATTTTTGACCTAAATTCCTCGACTTGGAAGTACAGCCATGAGGTGGTTTTGGGTAGCCTAATCGAACCTTTAAAAAAAAGCGAATTTCCAAAAATAAGCTGGGATACTGTCTCACTTGATCTAGCAAATCCAAGTGATATTGAAAAGATTCTGCCAAAAGTTAGCAGTTTGGATCTTTTGGTAATGCAAAATTGTATAAATGAAATCCCGTTAAATTCTATTTCAGATTTAAAAAGGAATATCGCTCGTCTTTTTAAAGGTTTACGGAGTAGCTCATGTTTGGTTATTTCGGATTTAACTAGGAGCGTTCGGCCTCTTCTTAAATCTATTGAGCAGGAGGTGGAAAAAAGTGGTGAAGTGAAATTTAAAATTTCTACTCTTGAAAATAACCATGCTTCTTTGCAAGTCTCAGTTCATGCTGTGCCTAATAGAGTAATAAAGGAGAATCTTCTTACCGGAGATAGTACGAAGTATCTTATTCCCAGAAAAAATTTACAATATGATTATTGCCTCTTTTCACGAATGGAAATAGAAGGTAAAGATGAAGAGGGAATAGGCAGTAAGGATTTTGGATTCATGAATCTTTATTCTCCATTGAAGCATTCTAGGGTAGATGCTAATAATTATGTGAATACCAAATCCTTTATTGGGATAGACTTTGGGACTTCTACTACTGTTGTCAGTGTAGCATTTTTAAATGAAGGGGAGCTGATTGTTAAATCAATACCAATTTCTCAAAAAGATTCTGAAGGCCGTCTCTCAAAAGACACCTTAGTCCCAACTGTAATGGCTCTTATTGGGAAAAGCACATTTATGGTAGGGAAACATGCTGCTGATAGAAAAGCTATTATGGCCTACGGAAAAAACATTTGGTATGGTTTTAAGGAGAATTTAGAGTTTCTGCATTCCGATAATTATCCGGATTCTTTATTGAAGGACAAACCTGATTTCAGAATTGCAAATGCTAAAGATGCTTTAATCCTGTTTTTCAAGTATTTGAAAAAGCAGGTAGATGAATTTTTAATTTTAGAAAATCTCCCTTTAGAAGCAGAGTACTCAGTAACTATACCTGCTTCATTTGAATATTCTAAAAAGTCAATGCTACGGGAATGCTTGAATTTTGCGGGTATTAATTATGAAGGAGATAAACCTTTTATCGAGGAGCCTACTGCAGCGTTGATTAACTATTTGTTTGAGTCAAAAGATCCAATTGAGCTGGAAAGTGAGTCTAAAACCTTTCTAATTTTAGATGTTGGTGCTGGAACAGTAGATGTTTCAATTATAAATTTGGAGAAAGAATTAGAAGGTGCTAGTTCTAAATTGCTTGCCGTATCAAGAAAGGGCTCAATTGGAGGGAATCTATTAGATGAGTATTTGGCTGTCTTTTTAGTAGGAGGGCAGCATAACTATAATGGGCTAAGTGAGAGTGAAAAGAAAGCGATATTGAAAAATTCAGAAAATCTTAAAATTAAGCTATGTAAGGAAATACACTTGGATTCGACAAATAATTTTGCTCTGCCAAGTATTTCTATCAGCAGCCAATCAGTATCAATTGGTGCTATTTCAATAACATTTTCTGAGTTTTCAATTGTATTTCGGAAATATTGGGAAGAGATAAAAGACACCATTTTGGATGCATTTACCAAAGCATCTTTAAGAGTTGAAGTTATTGATGGAGTTATCTTAAATGGTGGAGGAAGTAAAAACCCTTATCTGCAAGGGTTCGTTCGGGAATTTTTTATTGAGGCTCAAATCATAAGGCCAGACAATATTCAAGAGCATGTTTCTAAAGGAGCAGCTTTGAATTCATTTGTTTTAAATAGTTATGGAAAGCAGATTATATCAAATGTTTTAAGTTCTCCTGTATATGTTTTTGTGGAGGAGGAAGATAATTGGAAAGAAATTATATCTCCCGGGGAATTAATTCCAACTATCGAAGCAAGACTTGATCCTACTAAAGTGTTGTTGAAATTTAACAATATGATGCAAATTAAGCATAATGGACACAAATCATGTTTTCATGTCCCTTTAGATTTGAATCCGACTGAGTTAGTTGTTTATATTAATATTGACAATGATCCAGAATGTGAGGCGATTTTTGCGTCTGGAAGCCAAAAAATTGCACAATTGAATTTTTAAATATTTAAACAAAAGTCATATGAAATGGATGATTTCAGAGGATCGACTTGGTACTGATCAAAGAGAAGTAATAAATGAACTTTCCATGATTTCCGACAAACCAATTTGGATTCAAGGATACGCTGGTAGTGGAAAAAGTGTCCTTCTTTTACATTCCTTAAAAGATTATCTAGCAAGAAACCCAAAAGCAAATGTATGTGTAGTTGTTTTTACTAGAGCTTTAGTGGATCTTTTAAGTACCGGGCTGAAACAAATCCCATTTTTAGAAAAAAAGGAAGTCCCTGTCATAACTATCTATAGGCTTATGAAAGAGGTAGGTGGCAATACTGAATTTGATGCTATCTTTTGTGATGAAGTTCAAGATTTGCCTTCAGAAGTAATTGAAAAGATGAAAAAATCCTGCAAACATTTAATAATAGCAGGGGATGCAGCCCAGTCAATTTATACAAGAGTTCCAGGTTTTAATACTAGGCCAGCTTCATCAAAAGAGATTGTGTCCTTAATTAACCCGATTGAAAAGTCTCTGAAAGTAATATATCGACTAACTCAATCAGTCATCGCAATGTTGAAGAACGTATTCCCAGAAATGCTTGGAGAGAGACCTGTAATTGGAAAGGCGGATACGGAGATCAAGCTCTATAAAGCAGAATCATCCCGAGAAGAAGTAGAATATTGTTGGGATAATGCAAAAGAAACAAATAGCCTGAGACATGGGGAGATGGTAGTTGTCCTCTTGAACTCTCAAAAATCAATTATTGCTTTTGTTCAGGCTATACTAAAATATGAAGGTAAAGTTGAATGGGTAGAGGAATGGATTAGTGGAATTCCTAATTATAGAAAACTAAACTCTTATCTTAATATGAATGGAATTCCTTTAATGTATGTTGGAAATGGATATGGATCCTTAGTTGAAGCTGACAGACAAGAAAAAATTATAATAATGACCTATCATAGCTCCAAGGGACTGGATTTTGATTACGTATATTTGCCATGGGTTAGTGACCAAATGAAAATTCATTTCAACGTTCCGGTAAATGCACTGTTATTAGTGGCTTTGTCTAGGTCGAAAAGTGGGCTAACAATCACGTTTTCTGGAAACCTTCATCCAAACCTCAAGCCGTTTTTACAAAACATCGAAGTAAGACCTTTACCAAATGGTGATGAAGAAGAAGCTCCGTTATTTTAAAAGTAATTGAATATGATAGTAGCAATTGAGAGATCGAACTTTATAAACCTCTTTAAATTTGGAGTTCACATCATTGGATTTAACAACGTGTTTGATTTAGAGTTAGAAGAGCTAAGCAAATTGCTTTTAGAGAAAGATAGCTTAGATATTCTCTCTTTAAAATTTGATGAAATCTTGCCAATGTACGAGCAAGATCATGAGGTTCTGATTTTGGAAGTAGATAAATCTAAAATTGGGTTTAATAAAGGGATAGAAATTAGCTTTAATTCTATTAAAAAAATATTCCCTTTAACGAAAATGGGACAGAATCTATTGTTTGGTAAGTTAAACTCTAATATAAGGGTTGAAAATCCAATATTTGAGGAGGTTATTGGGAATGCCAAAATCCTAAGGGAAGTAAAAATCAGGGAATTTACTGTCGACAAGCTGTTTAAAATTTTTAAAGTACCTGTTCTAATAGCTGAAGAGTTTAGAAAAGAAGTTAAAGATGCTTTCATTACCTTTTCCAAACATGCTGGAGCTACAAACAGTAGTTTTATATACCATCTTTTGACTTTTAATAAGAATTTTGAATGGTTTGTAAAGGGGAATTCAGAATATCTTCAAAAAATTGCATGTATTACTGCCTTGTCAGCAGGGAAAACGGCGGATTCTATTAGGACAGGATTATTTGTTTCAAGTATTAAGAAAAATTCCATTAAAATTAATTACGGTAATTCTTTAAACGGTTATTTAAGCTTTATTGATTTTTTGAAAAAATCAGAAGAGTTTGATGCAGCCTACAAGGGATTGAACTCAAAGATTAATCCAACATTCAATCAAGTAGACCTTTTTAAGGTAAGCTATTTTTATTTTGCAATTAAAACTTATTTAGAATCTAATGATCAAAACCTCACTGCGATTTCTCAAATGATTTATGATCAATTGCAGATGGATGCTCAAACATTTTCACATGTAATTTATTTGATTGCATTTACATTTTCTCATGATCAATTATACAAGAGTCTATATGAATTAGAAAATACGCCTGTATTATTAAATACAGTTGTAATTCGTTTTTCATCCAACCAAAAGGAATCAAAACCCATATTACCAGATCTAGAAATAGACTTACCAGTCGGGGCGAATGTTAATTGGGAAAAGAGTTCATCTACAAATGAAAAAGTTACTGAAAGCCAAAAAGGATCACATATTCCAGATGGAAAAAATTCTTTTGAGACTGACAAAACATTAACACCTATAAAGGCAGATGAGAATTCTATGGCTGGGGAAGCAGAAGAAGCTGTTAATGAACCTAAGAATAAATATGATACAAAAGAGAATGTGAATTTGGGTCTTTCAGCTGACACGGATAAAGAGAGCAAAAGTACTGAAAGTGGCTACTTCTCAGTTCGTGATTTTAGGAAATGGTTGAAAGACTCTATCCCATCTTCCTCAAAAGTAAAAAATTGGGAATTGTTTGTTCAAAATTATTTTAGTGTTGATGATGAAAATATAACTGAAGAAAGATTGTTGGATGCGATTTCAAGACCAGACGTTAAAAAATCAGATCTGTTCATTACAAAAGGAAAAAACAAATTTGACTTTAATTTAATTAAATCAGGATTCTTCAAAAAAAAATAGTGTTTTAAAGAGACTTCTAAAACACATTACTAATATTTTAATTGATGTTTCTTGAGATTAAATCTGCATGGACTTGAATCAGCCTTCGGTCTAAATCAAAAAGTTTGTTGAATGCACCTCTGTGGCACTGCCTGAATTTATTACCACTGCCGCAAAAGCATTCATGAGTTCTTCCCGGTTTGATGTGGGTTGAGGCTATTTTTCTCATTAAATGGATTACCTCACTTACATTTCCACCTGTTTTGAAAGTTTCATCATAAAATTCGAAAATCCCCTGAATACCATGGGAATATTCCCCGTTTTTGTAGTATCCTTCAACCCGACGATAAGCTTGATTAAAAAAATATGGTAATACAAAGTCATCGATAAACTTAACCAAAGAAATACCTTGTTTACAGGCAATGCTTTCTTCTGGAGCAATTGCAACACAGCATGACTCCGTGTCTTCATAAATATGCCAATCAGCTATTCTCGGAATTTTTCCACCTACTTCAAAAACCTGTGGGAATTTAAGAGGATACTTATCATCAGGATGGATTTCCACCTCAAAGGTTTCCCAGAACTTGCCGCAATCATCAACTATTTCAAGTTCTCCTTTTAGGATTACTTTCCCCACTGAGGTTATTACCTTATGTAGTTTCGGGTATTTTTCAGTGACATGTCCAATTTGGCCTTCGAAAATCATTAAACTATTCATTTTAATAGCACCATGGTTTCCTTATTGAACCTCCAATTCCCAAGCTAACAGTAGCTGCATTTCCAATAATCTCATCTTTCGCTGAATTGCAAGGAAAACGGTCTCCCAGACTTGCTTGCCAATGTTTGCAGGCTAATTTTTGATTAGGTTCCTCGAGTGCTTTCTTGGCATTGTCAATAAAGTATCCAAGATATTTCATAAAGGCATCTTCATTTTTATAGCCTTCAAAAAGATTTTCTCCTTTAGGAGTAGTTGGACGCTCGCATCTGAAGTCATTGCGCAATGCAGCTTGGATATTGATTAAAGTTTCCTTTAAGGAAATATCATCTCGCTGGTGCGGATAATAATTGTTTGCCGCAAGGATGGTCATTATTAATCCGCAGGGCATTTCCTCTCTCCGCAGATCTCCCCAAGCCTTTAAATATCTTACAATCCGGCGAAGCTGATGATCATTTTTTCTAATATCTGAGGTCCACTGAATAAACTCATCAAATAGTCTTGACTCAGTAATAAAACCCTTTTTAAATCCTGATTGTATTTTCTGTTCAAACCACTCAATAAATTCGATTGGGTGACTCAAGATCCATCCCCGATTAACATCTGCCAAATCGGGACAATCAATATTGTCGGCATAGTAAATAGGAATATCGACATGGAACCCACTTTTGTATTGTACTCTGATGCAAGTCGATTTATCTATGATCTTTTCGATGTCATCATGACCCCGGTCTAGTGCAAATTTTACCCATTTATGGAATTCTGATGGAGTTGGCCTGCTTGACCTATCTAAATTGCCAATAAAATACAATCCATCATCTATGTCATAGTCATCTCTCAAAGGAGAAATAATGGTGTCCATGACAAATGATCCTTGGCTCTGATGTTGAATCTCATGTTGTATGCCTAATTCTCTCGACACAATCTGGTAGCCTTGTTTTAACCTAATTCGTAAATTGTTTCGAGCCTCTAATAGTTCTTTCCGTTTCTCATCGGAAAGCCTGATGATGCTATTATATTCAGTGAATAGTAAATTGCAGTTTGCCATAGTTTCAAATTTTATAGTTTTTTGTATTCAGGAAAAATGATCCTATTTCTGGATCTTTTTTAGCGATTTCACCTCTGTCATTTCCTTTTCCTTTGATGAAATGGATCGCATTTTCCGTTGCTATATCAAGTTGAACTAAGTGCTGTTGTTCTGCTGATATGCTTTCTGATGGGATCCTTACGTACCTCACTTTGATATGATTCATCTCGCAAAACTTTGACATCATGTAATTTGTAAACATGCTTTGCCCAATTAGAGATGTTTCAAATAGGTCATCCTTCCATTTAATAAAGGGACGATGTCTTTTCAGACCAATTGATTTTCCAGCAGTATTGTTAAGGCTGCTGACTGAAAGCACTTCAATAGAATCGAACTCTTTCCCGTCACCAACAAAGTATGTAAGAGCTTCAATAACCCCTACCATTGTTGGATTATTGGCCCACACACCGCCGTCGATAAATTGCTTTTTGTCATAATATTCAATCTCTGCTAAAGGGAAATATGTTGGAGCTGCAGAAGTAGCGAGTGCGACATCAACACAAAATGCCTTATTATCCCTATCTAGTGGAGCTTCTTTGTGATCATATTTGAAAACCCAGGGACGTGCATCTGTTAGTGAATAGCTGGGGATGCATAAAAGATTCTGACAATCACCAATTTTTTTGTCCGTAAAAATGGTTTTTAGTGCATTTCGGAGAGGCTTATCTGAGTATTTTCCTCGCCAGAATGTTTGTCTTATAAGTCCTCCTAATTTGGTGCGGTGAGGAAAGATTTGATTGCCGTATTTTTCGTAAAACTTACATACCTCTGAAGCAGGAATTTTCAAAGAAAGCGCAAGAGCTATCAGACCACCAGTAGATGTTCCGCAGATCATATCAAAATGATCTGATGTTGAGCAGGAATATCGCTGTTCTAAATGCTCAAGGATTTTTGCAGAGTAAAGGCCTTTAATACCTCCTCCGTCAATTGATAGTATTTTAAATGGTTTCGGCATAATAGTTTTTTTTTTCATCGGATCTTGGACCTTACTACTATATGTTACTCAGAACTTAATTTTTGCAGGTGGGTGAAAAAAAAACTACTTTCATAACATATATAGTTAATGTGCTAGCTTACTGCAGAAATGACAGAGTCTGAATTTGATGAGATCTATGATAAGCTTTTTGTTTATACGGATTTCTTAGTTAAAAACAAGAAATGGTTTAGAAAGGCTAAATCAGATTCTTTCTTGAAGGGTAAGGAAGTACATGACTACATAATGGATGCAGTTGAAAAACATCTTAGATTTCCTGAAAAATTTGACTTGACATCTGGACGATCACTTGTCAATTATTTAAAAATACATATTATCCAAACTTTGGTTGGAAATGACGCTAGGTCACCAGAGAATAAGACAACCTTAGATTTATTCGCGATTTATACTGATGAGGGCGTGGATGATTCATCTACATTTTTAGATGCTGTACTCCCTTTTTTGGAGGAACATTTAGCTGATGATCTTGATTATAATACAATAATGAAGCAAATCGAACAAGAAGTAGATGAGGACCCAAATGCTGAAAGCGTATTTCTAGGGCTTTCTGTTTTCGATATGAAAAGAAGAGAGATAATTGAAGAATTTAAAATGTCTGAGTCGGAATATAATAATGCAGTTAGAAGGTTAAATACAATAAAAGCAAGGGTGGCAAAGCAATACGACCTAAAATCTAAGCAGTCATGAGCAACAAGAATGCATATACTAAAATTGATTTTCTAAGGCTAATGCTTGCTGAGGGAGATGCTATAAGTGAAAATAATGAATCCATTAAAATCTATGCGCGAGAGGAGGAGATTGACTTAGAAAAAGTGAAATCTGAAGGGAAACAGAGATTTAAAAGAATAATGCTAAGGCTAAATGCTGAAAAAATGCAAACAGAAATGAAATCAAATCAATCTCTAAAGGAAATGGCTCTTGAAATTGTTGATAAGCTTATGGAGAAAGCAAATTTTTCATTCGAAAGCTATGTTATCCAAAAAAGCATTCCAATGCATAATAGAAATCTTGAAAAATTAAGTGATGCAGATATAAAGAACACATTAATCCAATACCATTATTTGAAACTTATAGAAAAAAGTAAGTTGGATAAAAAATGAACTTCAAATACACAAAAGCAGAATTTAAAGCCAAAACAGTATTAGAAGAATGTGGACTAGATGTGCCAACGCAGCTATTGCTTGAAGAAATTGTATTGGGTCGTGGGGCTTATTACGAAGAAAAATCATTGGAATTTAAAGAGGGAGAGATTGTTTCTTTTGGTGATAGATCAATTATTACAATTAATTCAAATATTCAGTATCAAACGAAAAAGAGATTTGCAATTGCCCATGAGTTGGGGCATTTTGAAATGCATAAAAATTTGTCACCAATAATTACTGACACTGAGTATGATCTAGTCAATTGGTATCAAGCGGGTCCGCAGGAGGCTGAGGCTAATGAATTTGCAGCTGAGTTTTTGATGCCTTCTAACCTTTTTTATTCAGAGTGTGAAGAATACTATTTTGATCCTTCACTAATCACGCATTTAGCAAATTTGTTTGATGTTAGTAAAACTGCGGCTCTTCTTCGTTTTGTTAAACGAGGAAATCATCCAGTTTGTGTAATTTATTGCAAAGACAACAAGATGAAATGGTTTAAAGCATCTTATGATTGGAAATATTTCATTGAATTCGAACGCGATAAACGCCCTCCTACAGACTCAGTTGCTTACGAATTGTTTACTTCAAAAAAAGTCTATGCTCAGAATGAACTTAAACAAGAAATATGGAAGTCAACTTGGCTTAGGCATAATCCAGAATATGGTGACCCAAAATTCTATGAATATTGCTTGTTTGTTCCAAAGTATAATTATTCATTGAGCATAATTTGGGAGGATTAAAAGGGTGCATTATTGTAGGGAGTGTTGAGAATCTATAATTCCTGACATTCAAACCACCCCCTTCTCCTCCTCACTAATCACATACCTCTGCTCCAGACTATTCCGTCTTTCAGTATTGTTCATGCGAGATTTTTATGACTCAATATAATGGTTTACGTGAAGTTTGCTTTCAGTACCATCCTTTTTAATAAATGGTTTTTTTTGGAAAGTTAAATATCCAGTATCAACAAGATAAAGAAGGCTTTTAGTCGCTTTTTCGCTATTCACTTTTATTTCATGCCTTGCCAATTCTGTTACCACTTGGTTTACTGGTTTTTCGCTGTCAAAGAAATCATTTTCAAGCAATTTCTCTTTAATATTCAATGTGAGGCTGTTTTCTTTCTTTTTGTCTATAAAAAAATTGGGGTTGTCTTTATTTTTCTTAGCGAATTCGCTTAATGACTTAATACTAATTTTGGTCTTTCTAAGGTTATAGTTTGAATTATAAACATTGGCTGTGGTTATGCCGAGTTTCTCAGAAAGGGACTCTGCTATAGAATCGCTGATTGATCTTCTGCCTTTTCTTAAGGAATAAATATGATCCGTGGATAAATCTAAAAAATCAGCCATTCCAATTGGAGTGATGCCTAGGAATTTTATAAATTCTTTAAATCTTTGGGCGGGAATGTGGTCAAGAACTTTATTATTATCATCATCCATGACCAAATGGAGCGTATAAATTAGTCTAAAAAGTGGTCAAAATATTTTTGTTCTTACATTCTTTACTTATATTTAGACACTTAAGAAAAAGTGAAGGAAATATCCTTCTACTTGGCATTAATCAAATGAGTCTCGACTGCAATTCCGACAATTTGTATTAGGACGAGACGGTAGGTTAATGCTCAAGGGATTATTATGCGTACTTTCGTATGCACTATAGCTCTTGGGCCCTATCGTAATTCCGTTCCTAAAGGTGTCGGAACCTGCAGTGCGGTAGATTGGCGCCCAGGCTATGGTGCTCCATTTTTATCGTCATAAAGACTCGTTTTACCTTTTTTCATTTCTAATGAAAACGAGCATGATTGATTTACTTCCTTTTCTGTTGCAGACAGTATCCTGTAGGATCCATAGGTTAGGAGTATATGCTCTGTCGGTAAGCGGGTCCTCTTGTTCTCTGCCTATTCCGATCCCTATCGGAACCTATTACATCCTACCAGAGGAACAAGGCATCGCCGCGGTAGATCGCTTGTATCCCCTGAAGCCCAAGAATCCTATTTAAGGATAAGGGCACTATTTCTCTCTGATTGCTCCTGTGTTTACGGGACTACTACTTATGATCAGGGAGTGACGTTACACGATGATGGAGATCATCTGCTGCAGCAGGTCAATAGCTCCGTTACCTCATTTATTTCTTATTCATTATTGCTGGTTCGACTGGCTCACCATCAGGGGTTGGTCAGTTTGGACAGGGTGGGAGACTTGCGTCTAGATAGTATTAAGTATCAGCTAGAAAGTATCAAGGGGGGAGCACTTCCTAGCTCGAGATTGCCGCGGCTCGTACCTCGCCTCCCACCAAGGCGGACAGGCGCAATGACGGTTAACTGCGACTGCCTACTGATCACTGCTTCCGTCTCCAGTCTCCCGTCTTTGGTCTCCACATGACATCGGTCATCGGTCACCCAGCAACAAACAAACTTAAAGCATGAAAAAAACACTACTCATCTGCTTAATGGGATTGCTATGTCTTGCCATAAGCACACTAAAAGCACAAAGTAAAGTTGCTGATTCACCCCCAGGCACAGATTTGGTTTATCAGCCTGGTTTCCCAGGGCAGGAGGGCGAAAGCTCTTCTGCCTCAGTTGGGCAAGGTCCGGTCTTGGGTAATTCCGCAGTAATATGGGGGCGCGTCTCTGAATATAGCGAGCGGTCTCAGATCCAGCTGATGGTTTATCCAGACTACTTCTTTACAGGAGGGAAAGCTCCCCGATCCAATCACCTTTATTTGCCGTTGCAGCCTGGAAACCTGATGGAGGGTGGCTACCCGAAGGATAAGAGCTTCCAATATAATTTAGCTGGGCAGCAGACACAGTGGTTTTCCCTGTCTCTGAATGAAGGGAACCCCTTTATGGAGCTGTATCGGATTGATCCGGAAGACAGCATTCAGTTGTTTCTGGATCTGGAAAGTTCCTATCTGGTCTTTGGTGGAAAAAGCAGGGAGCGGTTTAAACTACAGCAGGGGCTGTTTGAGCTGCGCAGGGAACAACTAGCTAATACTGTTCCCACTCTTTGGACCCCAAATCCCGGGATGGTATTGGAAAACCCGGACTTTGCCCAACAGCGGGAATCAGCATTATCCAATGCAGGGCCGGTACTGGAAATCCGCACCCGTGATCTGGAATTGTTGCAGGAGTTGCAGAAACTGGATCTGTATGCAGCTTCGGGTAGCCTGATGGCCTATTGGGATTTCATTGACTCCTACCAGGGAAAGGTTACTGATTCTTATATGGATTTCTTTAAAAAGGAGGTAGAGCTGCGGGAATGGAAAAACTACTTTAACCAGTTAAGCGGCCACCTGCGCTTTGCCAGACGATCTGGAGATCAGGGAGATTTTCTTGCTGGATTGCTTGTCCTGTCCATGGAAAAACTGGAGCAGGTAGAAGCTTCTTTGGAGCTTGACTTGGATACCAGATCCGCAGCTGCCATGGATTATTTCTCAGCCAAGATGAAGCTCTGGTCGGTAGTGTATAATGAGGAGCCATTGGAAGGACTTTCATCGATCAATTCGGCTTATTGGAGGGAGAAATTTCTGGTGCGGCATTTCTACGAATCCTATGAGAATATTCCCTTGGCAGAAGTTCGGTTGAAGGATTTTTTAGCTGACATGGAGCATCATGATTTTGCCCAGGAGCTTAGGATGCTGGAAAGTCTGAAAGGCAAAGGCAGCCTCATGGAAGGCTTTGAGTTTTTAGATGGATCGGGGAATACCCTGTCATGGAATGAAGTGGCAACCGGAGAGGTGATCCTGGTGGAATTCTGGATTTCTGGCTGCAAGGCCTGCTTGGCGTTCAATGAGCAAACTCTCTCTGTCCTGAAAGAGAAATATGAAGAGACTCCGCGTTTTCAGGTGATTACAGTGTCAGCTGATTTTGACGAGGAACTCTGGCAAAAAAGCCTGCAATCCGGCCGCTATACCCAATCCGAGTTTACCAATTTATATACCGGGAAGGAAAACAGAAACCATCCTTTTTTACTGCGCTATGGGATCAGCTCTTTTCCCAACCGCATTTTGATAGACCGTGAAGGTAGGTTTATTCAGACCTCCCAAGTGCCTTTTCTTGCTCCTGAACTTATAGACCTGATTGAAAGTGAACTGGATCCCAATTGATTAATTGATAAAAACTTAAAACCATGAAAAAAATACTACTAAGTCTTTCTATGTGGTGGATCTGTATGGTTCCGCTAGTGGCACAGGATGCAGAGATAATTAGGGGAAGGGTGAGTTCCTCAGAAGATAAACTGCCCTTACCTGGGGCAAGTATTCAGGTGAAAGACCATTCTATTCTGGTCATTGCCGATGAAAACGGGGAGTTTGAATTGGAATTGAATGAGGGGAGCTATGAGTTTTTGGTGAGTTTTATCGGGTTTGAAACCTGGAAATCGACTGTTGAGGTACCCTTGCAGGAGACACTGTCGATTCGGTTGATCCCTTCCGGACTGGAACTGGAAGGGGTGGAAGTACTGTCTACTGGATACCAGAAGCTTCCCAAGGAACGGATTACCGGTTCATTTGTGGGAGTGGGAAATGAATTGGTCAATAGAAGTACCAGCCCGGATATTGTTTCCCGACTGGCCAATGTTACTTCCGGGCTGATCGTCAATCCAATGGCAGGACCAGGGGAACAATTGTCTATCCGGGGTCGAGGTACTTTGTATGCAAGCACTCAACCGCTGATCGTAGTGGATAATTTTCCCTATGATGGGCCCATCGAAAACATCAACCCCAATGATGTGGAATCAGTGACTGTGTTGCGGGATGCAGCAGCAGCTTCGATCTGGGGAGCCAGAGCGGGAAATGGCGTGATCGTGATCACTACCAAGAACGGAGCCTACAATCAGCCCATAAAGGTGTCTTTCAATACCAATACAACCGTATTTGAAAGGCCAAATGCCTTTTATGCCCCGCAGATGGGTGCAGGGGACTTTCTGGAGGTAGAGGAACTGCTCTTTTCCAGAGGTTACTACAATTCTATCATCAATTCTTACAATCATCAGCCTATCACCCCGGGCGTGACCGTGATGGAAGCTTTGCGGAACGGGGAGCTTTCTGAATCGGAAGCAGACAGGCAGCTTTCGGTATTGCGCGGGCAGGATATCCGTAAGGATATCAACCGGTACATCTACCAGCCACAGATCGATCAGCAATATGCTGTGCAGGTGAACGGCGGAGGTGAACGGCAACGGTTTGGAATTTCTGTGGGCTATGATGCCAGCAGGGGTAACCTACAGGGGAACTCCAGTGAAAGGATCACCTTCAAAGGCAATCAGGAACTTAAATTCTGGGAGGATAGGATCACATTTTCCAATCAGCTGGCATGGATCCAGCAGGGGAGAAGCCAGTCCAATCAGGATGTCGGAAGTCTGGATTTTTCTCCGGGTACCCGGGTATATCCCTATGGGCAATTGGCAGATGAAGCAGGAAATCCTTTGCCCTTAATCAAGGATTATAGAAGAGCATTTGTGGTGGAAGCTGAACAACAGGGATTGTTGAATTGGGAATACGTTCCACTATTGGATAGGGGGCAGCGCAAGGAAGACTTCAGTTCCACAGAAATCCGCTGGACTACAGGCCTGACTTATCAAATCCTGGACGGGTTGCAGGCTGAACTGAGCTATCAGTATTGGAACAATCAGTCGGTTGCCCAAACCGAACATGGACTGGAGAGTTACTTTGCCCGGGATCTGATCAATACCTTTACGCAGGTGGATGATGATGGGGCACTGAGCTATCCTGTACCGAAAGGAGGAATTTTGGATAGGAACAATTCATCCGGCAGAAGCCATCAGTTCCGTTCCTTGTTGCGATATGGAATGACGAAGGGAAAACACCAGCTGAATGTGCTGGGTGGATTTGAGGCAAAGGACAATCAGTTCAATTCCTATGGAAACCGCTATTATGGCTATAACCCGACACTTGCTTCATCAATACCGGTAGATCTGGTGAACACCTATCCCTACTATAACAATCCATATCTGGCACGGCCTCTGCCCAATAGTGCCGGACTTAGTGACAGGTCAGACCGGTTTCTGTCCTATTATGGAAACTTAGGCTATACTTATGACCAAAAAGTAGACCTGACCCTTAGCACTAGAAAGGATCAATCGAACCTGTTTGGGGTGAGGAGCAACCAGCGGGGAGTTCCATTATATTCCTTGGGGCTTGGATGGACGCTCAGTGAAATGGGTTTTTACGGATGGGAAAAGCTTCCTTACCTAAAGCTTCGGGGGTCTTATGGGTACAATGGGAATATTGATAAGTCCCTGACCGGTGAGACAACCGCCCTGTTTTTGACTAGCTCGTTTTTTGGATACAATCCAGGGGTGCCCTATGCGAGAATCATGAATCCTCCCTATCCAGATTTACGCTGGGAAAGGATCGGAATTGTGAATCTCGGGCTTGATTTTGAATCCCGAAGTGGAAGAATTTCAGGAAGTGCTGAGTATTACTGGAAGAAAGGAATGGATCTGATTTCCAATACCCAGCTTCCACCTTCCAGTGGCTTGGGTTCCTTTAGGGGAAATGCTGCCAACAGTGCCGGTCAGGGGTTTGACCTTATTCTAAACACCCAGAATATTCAGGGAAAGTTCAATTGGAATACCCACTGGTTATTCAGTACCAACAGGGAAATTGTATCCAAGTATTTATTGGAGGAACCCATCAACAATGTCCTGATGGACGGAGCTACAGGGTTTGGGGTTATTTCCCCGGTAGAAGGCTATCCGCTCTATCCTGTCTTCAGCTATAGATGGGCAGGATTGGATCCTGATACGGGAGATCCACGTGGCTATCTGGACGGAAATCCATCCAGCAACTATCCAGGGATCATTCAGGCCTCCGACCTGGAAAGTCTGATATATCATGGCTCTGCCAGACCTACCGTATATGGATCTATCAGAAATACCCTGCAATGGAAGGGACTTGCCGTTTCTTTTAATATCACCTACAAGTTGGGGTATTATTACAGAAGGAATTCTGTGCTCTATGAAAACTTGTTAACAGGAGAGCCTGACCATTCGGACTATGCACTTCGCTGGCAAAACCCTGGGGATGAACTGAGAACTAATGTTCCTTCCATTCCTGAAGCCCGAAATTATAACAGGGATCAACTCTACCGCTATTCAGAAGCATTGGTGGAAAAGGGAGACCATATCCGTTTTCAGGACATCAATGTTAGTTACCGGTTTCCGGCTGTAGGTTCTTCCATCAGTTTCATTTCCGGCTTAGAAGTGTATTCATATCTGAATAATCTGGGGATGATCTGGAAAGCTTCTTCTGATCCTTTGGATCCTGAATACAGAAACCTCAACCCCATGAGATCCTACGCGGTAGGGCTGCGAGCCAGTTTTTAACCATTACTTAAAGAATATGACCATGAAAATTAACTATGTATATATGCTGACCCTTTTTCTTATTTGGGGTTGTGAGGGCTTTTTGGACGAACGGCCCAATAAATCCATTTTGATACCGACCACGGTAGCCGATATCAGGGCATTATTGGACAATGACAGCGACCTGAATGTCGTCCCGGGATTTGGTTTGCTGTCTTCGGATGATCTGTGGATCACAGATGATGGTTGGGCCTCATTATCCACACCGGCAGAGCAAAATGCCTATATCTGGGAAAAAGACATTTGGGCTGGGGCTGAATCGGCGGACTGGTCCAGAATGTATCATCAGATATTTATCGCCAATGTAGCGTTGGATCAATTGGACCGTTTATCACAATCACAGGAAGTAGAAAGTTTGAGAGGGGAAGCTCTTTTTCATAGAGCCCACGCCCATTTTATGTTGGCTCAGATATTTTCTCCTGTTTACCATCCAGAAAACGCCTCCAGTACGTTTGGGATTCCCCTTCGGATGAACAGTGAGATTCTGGAACGTTCGCCCCGGGCGGAATTGGACGCTTTTTATGAGGCAGTTTTGCAAGATCTGGAAGAAGCTTATTCGATATTACCGGAAACCCAGCAACTTAAAACTAGACCTTCCAAACTGTCAGCCAAAGCCTTGGAAGCAAGAGTTCATTTGGTGATGGGTAATTATGAATTGGCAGGTTCCGCTGCGGACTTGGTAATGGGAAATCCTACTTTGTCCTTGATGGACTACAGCAGTTTGGACAGTACCGCACGGTATCCTTTTGCCAAATACAATTCGGAAGTGGTGTTCCATTCGGTGATATTGTCTTATAGTTTTTCCGGTGTAGGGAATGTCAATGTCTGGATCAATCCTGATATTTATGGAAGTTATGAGGAGGGTGATCTAAGAAAGGTGCTGTATGGATTAAAAAGAGCCAATGGTGGATTTTCTTTTAAAGGTCAATATACCGGCAATTTTGGAAGGTTTGGAGGGATTGGCCTAGATGAGATTTATTTTATCAAAATGGAGTCCCTGACAAGAACTGGGCAAGCTACTGCGGCATTGGATCTACTGAATGAATTCTTGGAGACCCGATTTGATGAAGAGAAATTTACTCTTCTTGACGTAGATGTCACTCAAGGACTACTGGAAGTCATTTTGGAGGAGAAGCGAAAAAGTCTGGTGTATCGTGGGATCAATTGGATAGATCTCCGACGATTGAATCAGGACGAAGATTTAAAGAGGCTGATATCCAGAGAATGGATGGGGGAAAAGATTGAATTGAATTCCGGATCAAAAAAATATGTGTTACCTATTCCTCAAAACGAATTGAATTCAAACCCAATTACCCAAACTGATAGAGTGGATTAAAGATAGCGGGGAGTTTTCGCTCCCCGCACCTTTTTACAATTCTGTAAAGGTTCCAGATTGGATGACATTCCCATTGGGAGCATCATATAGGCAATCTCCGGAAGCATTACAGTTGTAATCTACCCCAGGTTCCCAATCTGTCACATCGATAAATTGTGAAGGGTTAGAGGGATCTCTTGCATACACTTGTTCAGGCATTGGCTCTACAAAATTCATTGCCATGGCCAGAGTTGCTCCGAACACTAATCCAAGTGCTGGGAGCATTTTAGTGATTGATTTCATAATCTTGTCGTTTAGGGGAGTTACCTCCCGTTTACCAATAGATTTTATTGTTCCCTTGCTCAGGAGTTCCTTCCTAGGATTTCTTCCTTCTTGAGGAATCCACCCAAGAACTCCTGTTCAGAGGTTGAACCGTCCGGGTTGCCCCGGTTGAGGAGTCGGTTCCGCTCCCTGCACCGCCGAGTGTTGGTTGGCCTTTCTACTCCCAACCCTTAGAAAGGAGCGGTGCTGTATTGTTGATTTGATATACTTTGATTCTGTATGAATGGCTCTTGCTATTTTTTGCAGCCCAGGCCTTTCCTTTGTGGGCTGTAGGGTGGCGGATTTACCTCCGTCACCTTTATTCCCTTCCCTTTATATTTTTAGTTTTATTTGTTCTAATTGGAATTACAGCTTAATTTTGGGTCCTGGGATTATTTAAATTCCGGACTAGTTAAAGCTTAACAACCTGTTAAAAGCCTGAGGCATCTGCCTCGGGTTTTTTGCTTTGGGACTGATTGAGCCCGAGTATTGCTAGTGCGATGAATAGCAGGTTTAATATGAAATGCTCTGCCCAGCCCAAACTGTTTAGAATTCCTGCACAGTTGCAGGGCACTCTCGGGAAAGCTCCCACCCAGATCAGCCCCACATACGTGGTAAAGATGGTGAGGAGGAGGATACTTGAGAGGTATCCCCACCAACGGCTGATTGAGAAGAGTAGGAGCAGAGCAATCAGCAATTCTGAAATAGGTACTGCATAGACCAGCAGCTCCGCCAATTCCGCAGGAAAGGTTTGGTTGTGAAAAGCTTTATTGCTTGCCTCCCAGCGGATCAATTTGTCCATTCCTGTGTAGATCCAAAGTAGGATCAGCAGGGATGCCGGTATTTTTGAAAGTTGCTTCATTTTCGTTGTTACATTTCATGGTTATAGTGATTAGATCTCTGTTCCAGTTTTGGTCGGACTAGTTTAAATTGTTCCAACTAACTGTATTTCATTTGATTGTGGTTTCGTTGCTGTGCTTGGATAAATGTCAGCAGAATTGGAGTTCAGAAGCAAGGAAATGGTGTAATTAGTAGGGATATCCGTGAAATTCGCCGCCCCAGTGGTGAAATCGGTAATTTTAGCTAGTGGGTTTTGGGGTTCCATTTTGGATTTATCCAGTATATTCAGCATTTACCAATGGCCATTTGCGTATTTATAACTGATAAAATTAAGTATGGCTCCCAAGTCACACAACGGGATGACTATAATGCATGCAGAACCATATGACCCTTAAAAATCATATTATAATCAAGTGCAATACAGGGTGGGGGCAAGAGAATTTAGTTAATCAGTATTGCAAATTCAGTTTGAATGGGTATCTTAGTTTAATATAATGTATTAATACTTTTTGGACGGGTCATTCAATGGGAAGGTGGTACTTCCATGCGGTGATCAGATGGTTCTATGTGGAGAATTTGGCTGAGTCTGTCGGAATCAAGCTGTATAGACAGATAAAGGCTGAAAAACGAAGATCTTCAATAAATTCATTCTCAGATTTTCCCATCAGGTTCCTTAAAAGTGGGGCGATTTTATCCGGACACAGATGCGGCTTTAAAATCATGGTGCAAAAAAGGACCTGCACGCAGGCAGGTCCTAAGAAACCGGAGAATTTTTAGTGCTTTACTTTTAAAATTCCCGGTAAAGTTGCCGGGCTTCAGCTGAGGCCCTAATCAGATCTATCGGGATCTCACTATTAGATCCGTGTAAACGTGGTGAGACACTCCCTGAAAAAGCTTCCGGTAATTCGACCGTTTTTGTAGTTGCTTTTTCCCTGATAGCTGATTTTTCTGATGGATCCGAGTGCCTTTTGACACTCTTCCAAAGTTTGTTTGTTTAGCATAATGTATAAATTGTAGTACCATGGAAACTAGTAATTCTATGAACCGGGTCGACAATTCAGGTGAAAACTATAGGGATTCCGGTGAAATTGACTCGCTCAGAAGACCAATGGAGTATCCGCTTTACTTTCTTTTCATTCTTTTTCTCTGCTATCTGCTCGTTGACCTGTTTGCCACTTACCTATTGATGGGAAAAATTGAAGACTGGTTTATTCCTATTTACCACTATGTGGCTGGGTTTGCTCTGATAGCCGTTTATTTTAAATGGTTGTTGCCGGTTTTTTTTGTTCACAAAAGGAGGCTGGTGGCTGTTTTTTTACTGATTGTTCTGCTGGCCACTTTGATTAGCGTCAAGCTACTCTTCTTTAAATTAGTGCAGTACGAGCTAATCCTGTCCAGGGTGTTTTTGGTGCATGAGTTTCTTCGGGTTTTTCACTTTCTGGGCTTTACCACAGCTTTTTATATCATGGATTGGAACCTGAAGTTAAAACAGGAAAATTTTCAAAAAGATATTGAGAATGTGCAGCTGAAGGTCATGCACCGCTCCCTGCAGCTGAGTTCCCATTTTGTACTGAATTCATTAAGTATCTATATGGCCAGGATTATCAAACTTTCTCCTGACCTGGCAACAGAATTTTCTTATCTGACCTCCCTTCTAAGGTATAGTTTCAAGGAATTTGAAGAGCCTAATTTCTTGATGGAGGAAGTGAAATCGGTAAAAAATTACCTTGAGATTCAAAAAATGCGGTTTTCACGTCTTACCGTAATTGCAGAAATAGATATTCCCTCCATAGCGGAAATGCTACCGATGCCCAAGTTATGCCTGCTTACCTTGGTTGAAAATGTGTTTTTCCACGGCGCATACACCGATGTAGATCATCCCTGTATAATTAAGTTTCTGCTTGTCCAGAATGAATCAACCGGGGATTGGGTATTCACGGTTAACATAGCCAACAAGGTCCAACGCTTGGGTGTAAAGCCCCGCTCAGGTTTTGGTGCCTCTTCCGTTTTCCGTGTGCTTGCCCATGAATTTGGTGAGGGTTTTCACTACAGCATTGAATCAGGTGAGTCTACTTATTCTTTACTACTAACTATACATTATGGAAAAGCGATACAAAATCGGTCTGATTGACGATGAGGTAAACTCCCTGGAAATATTGGCTCTGGAAATCTCCATGCTTCAAGGATTTGATGTGGGTTTTTCAACAGTTGATCCGGTCATGGGATTGGAGTACATACTGAATGGAAAGGCGGATATCCTGATTACAGACATTATGATGCCTGAACTGGGTGGACTGGAATTATCCAGACAACTGATAGATTCCGGTATTCCCGTGATTATCTGTACCGGACACTCCAAATATGCTACGCAGGGCTATAAGGTGGAAGCCCTTGGGTTTTTGCAAAAACCGCCTGATCCGATTGAACTGGCCGAGGCTCTGGATATAGCCAAAAAAAAACTGGATTCCCTTTACTGGCTCAGGAAGGAAGTAGAAGGCGGATTTGTGGTGGTTGGGGATGACCTTGGGCATTTGCGGCAGGTAGTCTGGCCTGCTGAAATATTGTATATGGAACAGCAAAACAAGAAATCCATTGTGAAAATGGAGGATGGGAGTGAGTTCATTCTGGTTTCATCATTTATGGAAAGCCTTAGGAAACTCAAGTCCAGACATATGGTGAGGGTGCACCAGTCTTATGCGGTAAATATCCTAAAGGTGAGAAAAGTTCAATCAGATGAATGCGAACTGGTATCCGGGGATAAGATATCCATGAGCAAAACGTATAGGGAGGAATTGAGACGGATTTTTGAGATCAAAAGAATCCAATGATGGGCCCAGTTATGCTCCTGAAATGAATTTAGGTTTTGGATAGGATTGGGTGGTTACCCGGGGGATACTATAAATCTGCTTGCCTAGTTCCCTGTAAAGCCTGTATCTGATCCTGCGCTCATGATGCTGTGTTTCCTGCGGAAAAAACCGGTTGACCATCATGTGTAGGTGGTTTAGCAGAAAAAGGATGCCGGAATTACCCAGCGTTTCAAAATAGCCATGGGAGCGAATGATATTGAGGTAAGTTGTTGTTGGGAATCTTTTGTTGTCATTATTAGAAACATAGGTGAAAACTGATTTAAACGCTGATACATGGTGGTATGGCATGCTTTTGACTTCACCTTTGATTTCCTCAAACAAATAGCGGTAGTTGGGAGACTGGGATAATATAAGTGTCCAGAGTCTGACTATAAGGTTTTCTTTATCATCTGGAGCACCATGCAGGTGAAGAATGCGAGGGGCTTTTGAGGCTAGAAATTTTGATTCCATATGGAACAGACGGTGTGAAATTTCCAGTCCTCTAATCCCGTATTTTGAGGTTTCGGGAAAATAGGAAGCTGTTTTCCAGTCCAGCCCTTCCTGATCGAGCAATTCTGAAAATGTGGTCAACAGTTCATTTTTTTGCTTTGGAGGTACCTCTAAAAGGCGTAGGCGGACTTGCGTTGCCCCGTTCTTTCCATAGATCAGAAAAAACCAGCACGGGACTATGGAGCTCACCTTCGGCTTTTTCAGGTGTTGGAACAGGCACTCCAATACTTCAGGGACATCAGAGTCATCAAGGGTAAGTATGAAGCAGAGGCAGTTGTCCTGTACTTTGGTTATCGGATTAAACTGCCAAGTGGAAGTGGCGGTAGGCAGAGGTCTGGAGTATTGGAATACAAACTGTGGGTAGGCTGCAGCACCTTTTGATGAACAGAATAATCCGGCAGGAAACCAAGACGGATCACTGATGGTCAGTTTGGAGCGTCTAAGTTCCTGCCAGAGTATCTGCAGGTCGTCCTTTTGGTACCGGTTGAGCAGTAACTCCCTGTCTGCATGTCCGGCTAGTATGTACTGGGGAATGCCCAAATCATCCAGTTTTTCAGGCAGTTTGTTTTTTGTAGAAACGCTCTCGGTAGCAAGTGTCCATTTTCGGCTCTGAAGGCAGATTTTTCCCCAATTGAGCTGGGGACAATAGGGAGCGTTGGTGAGGGTTTCACCTTGGTAAGGCCTAAATCTATACCTGTCCTGATGGGCAATTTCCCAGAGTAGTCGCAGGATGGGGTGCGTGATCTGCTCTCCGTTCAGCGGGTGCAAGACAACTGGTATTACCCTTTTTCCACTAGGTTTATGGATCAACAGGATCTGGTTGGTATTGATTCCCAGATACAGCTCATCGAATCCAAATTGGTTTTTTGCCTTAGGAGCGAAGGGAGTTATTTCATATTCAAAAATGTTGTTGACATTGCAGATGTGCTGCTTGGAAACGGATTCCATAAGCGCCAGATGCGCATAGATCACTTCATTATCCGTATAGATACGGTCTTTGATTTCTTGGCTGTGTGCTTCAATGGCAGGATTCCTGTTAAATCTTCCGGTATAAACAAAGGGTCGGTTACAGACCATGTTTTCTATGACAGGGTTACCCAAAGAATCTAGCCGAAAAAGGATCTGGATATCGTAAATTCCTTTATCCAGTTCTTTATCTGGGAAAATTGCCTGAAGGTCTGAGGAGTGTTGGCTTTGATGTCCAAGTAGGATAGGTGCAATGTCGTTTTCAGTGAAATGGTTAGGCTGTAGGAACTGTCCGGAAAGAAAATCACTGTGGGATAAGAATGTCTCTAGCTTGAGGTATCGGTCATCAAAATGGGTGCTGAACCAGTTTTTAAAGTTTCTAATGTAGTTACTTTCCTCCTTTGCAAACAATCCCCCTGCTGAATCTATGAACTGCTGTAATTGCTGTTTCGTATTTTTCGGGATTTCGAGGTGATTTTGCACCACCAGGTCGCTTCCGGTGTTTTGGGGTTCGATAGGATATTCAGGGATAAGGAACCCTGTTTCCAGAATCTGTTCCCATAGGTTCCTTGCCTGCTCTGAAGCTATATCCGAATCGTATGTATTAAGTAACTTATGGAATGCATGGAAGTCAATGGCTTGTTTGGATGCCTGGTGGATCAGGGTTGCAAAGAGGCAGTTTACAGGAAGTTTGCATCCCTTCCAGTGGTTGGTCTTCGTATCAAATATCAACGCATGGTAATATCCGAGTTTTTTATGCACTCCCGGAACCAGGCGGTAGTTGCTATTCAACGGGTTAAGACTTAATTCATTGTGCACTGGGGTTTTATAGCAGATTTACCTTCAACTTCTTTGGTTTGAAGGGGGAAGCCTAGGTTTATTTCCTTGCCCCATTTACCCAAACCGACTCCGGCAAACTTCCCGAACGGGGTAGGGCGGAAGCGGCCGCGGATCAGGTATTTCCTGAGTTTGATTCTAAGGTTTTTATCCAGATCGGCAAAAGCCTTTCCTTTTAGTTCCCTATAAAAAACAGTAGAAGAGAGTTTAATGGATTCAAGAATTGTCTCCCGGTTTTGCTCAAGTACTTCCGGGTCTTCTATGTTGAAATGGAACAGTGGAATGCGGTATAGGAAATTCATGTTGGACTGTTTTTTCTTCAATCCTAGGAGTAATTGTCATTGGGCTGGTGATTCTGGTGAAACTTTCTGGGATTCCGGTGAAATTGCCAGGAGGTAAGTTGCCGGTACTTGTCTTCAGACCCAAATCATCTAAAAAAATGGAAACTAAACTTTCCTGAAGGGTTTTAGGGTGATGCTTGTGGAGTTAAGTAATTAATTTCACTGTTTTTTCGATAAATATGAAGGAGTGAATCACTATATCGAGATCTTGACAAAAGGAAATTTTTGGTGAAGAATGCTAGATTTTGGCGAAACTTTCAAGTTAATAATCTATTAATCGGCTAATCGGTGGAAATAGAGGTATTACCTAGGTAAATACGGAAGGGGTAGCCAAGGATATTTACTAGAAGTCATTGATTTGTTTATAAAGGTTATTTCCTTGGCTCAAATTTCCATTCTTAGACTTTAAGAGTATTCCTAGAAATCTTTGTGGTGAGAAGTTTTATCCTAAAATGGCTAAACATGTGATTTCTTGTCCTCTGATATGATTTAAATAATTAAAGAAAGAAAAGGTGGATAGTATTGAATTTAAATGTCTTTAATTAATCGTCTTATTTATTCCTTTAATCTACTTGGTTTTACCTGAGTGACGCATACTTCATATGGGAAGAAGTTGCAGTAGTTTTCCATGACCATTTGGTTGAAAATTCAGACATGCTTTCGATTATCGTTCAGTATACTGGTTTTATTAATTTCGAAAACAATAAGTTTTAAATCATTCAGATTAAGGTTTTAGACCCTTCCTCTCTACATTTAAAAGCCCTAACTATCTTAAATATTGATGGTTAGGGTTTTTAATTTTAAATCAGTAGCGAAATCAGTGGCGATTTTGTGCAATAGCCTTGCATTACTTTATTTCATAGATTTGCAGAATATGAAACTGATACGAAACAGATCTTTTATTGCTTTGCTCCTTTTGGGGATGCTATCAATGAATTTCGATCTATGTTGTCAGATTCAAAAAATCCCGTTTTTACTTTCACATTTTGGGGAGCATAAAGTTTTGCATGACGATTCCGTATTTGAATTCGTAGTAGAAGATTATATTGATCATGGATCAAACAATACCAGCCATGATGAAGAAAGTCATGAAAATTTACCTTTTCATGGAAATCATACCTGTTCACACGCTCCCATCTATTTCTCTTCAATAAATGATTTTTCTGTAGTCCGGTCTTTTAATGAAAAAGTAGAGCCAGCGGCTTACTATACCTTTCTTTTTACTTCACCAGTTTTAGGTGAACTCTTTCAGCCTCCTCGGAGCTAAATTTCCCTCTTCACACCAGATTTACCCTTTTAGATCAGCTCTTTTCAATTGACTGATCAAGTCTGTTGTGTTCGGTTTTTTCTAAGGGCACCTGTGCCCATTTCCATTTTATTTCATAAAAATTAATTCCTTATGCTGGATAATATAATCCGGTTTTCAGTTAATAATAAACTGATTATCGGCCTACTTACCATAGGATTAGTCATTGTGGGAGGGTATTCACTTACTCAGCTTCCCATTGATGCTGTTCCTGATATTACCAATAATCAAGTTCAGGTAATCACTACCTCTCCCTCTCTGGCTGCTGAGGAAGTTGAGCGGCTTATTACATTCCCCATTGAAATCACAATGGCAACTATTCCTGACATAGAAGAAATCCGAAGCTTTTCCCGTTTCGGACTTTCGGTAGTTACTATTGTTTTTGAGGAAAATGTGGATGTCTATTGGGCTAGACAGCAAGTCAATGAGCGGATGGCTGAAGTCAAAGAACAGATTCCGCCAGGAATCGGAGCTCCAGGTATGGCTCCGATTACCACTGGTTTGGGAGAAATTTATCAATATGTAGTCGGCGTAGAGCCAGGCTTTGAGGATAAATACGATGCTCGCGAGCTTAGAAGTATTCAGGATTGGATAATAAAAAGACAATTGTTGGGCACTCCAGGTATTGCAGATGTTAGCAGTTTTGGAGGCTATCTCAAGCAATATGAAATAGCCATAGAACCTGATCGACTCAAATCTTTAAATGTATCAATAGCCGATATTTTCCAAGCGCTGGAAGACAACAACGAAAATACAGGCGGTGCATACATTGAGAAAAACCTTACCGCTCTTTTCATACGAAGTGAGGGTCTGGTAGGCTCCTTTGATGATATCAATAATATACCTGTTCGGGTCAATGAAAATGGGATTCCAGTTCTCATAAAAGATGTAGCTAAAGTCCAGCTGGGAAGTGCTGTACGCTATGGAGCTACCACAAGAAACGGAGAAGGTGAAGTAGTCAGTGCAATAGTGATGATGCTAAAGGGAGAGAATTCGGCAGAAGTCATAGATAATGTCAAAGCTAAAATCGAAGAGATCAAGAAAACCCTCCCAGAAGGAGTGACTTTGGAACCCTTTTTAGATCGGTCCAAATTAGTGGATAATGCCATTGGGACAGTTAGTAAGAATTTGATTGAGGGAGCTTTGATTGTGGTTTTTGTGCTCCTGCTTTTGTTGGGTAATATGCGCGCAGGCCTAATTGTGGCGTCTGTGATTCCATTGGCACTCCTCTTTGCTTTTACGCTTATGAATTTGTTTGGAGTGTCGGGCAACCTGATGAGCCTTGGAGCGATAGATTTTGGGTTGATTGTAGATGGGGCTGTAATCATTGTAGAAGCGACCCTGCATCATCTAGGCTTGGTAAAAATAGGTAGGAAGTTGACCCAAGATGAGATGGATGAAGAAGTGTTTCTTTCTGCCAGTAAAATCCGAAACTCCGCTGCATTTGGGGAAATTATCATTCTTATCGTATATCTACCGATTTTAGCCTTGGTCGGTACTGAAGGCAAGATGTTTAGACCTATGGCACAGACAGTTGCCTTTGCAATTCTTGGCGCATTTATTCTTTCTCTTACCTATGTGCCGATGATCTCAGCACTTTTTCTAAGCAAAAAGATCAGTGACAAGCCTAATATCTCTGACAAAATCATGAATTTTTTCCATGGTTTCTACGATCCTTCCATCCGCTGGGCTATGCATCATAGAGGTATAATAATGAGTATCGCCTTGTTATTATTACTAATTTCAGGATGGGTTTTTTCCAGAATGGGAGGAGAATTTATTCCAACACTGGAAGAGGGTGACTTTGCGGTGGAAACCCGTGTGGTCACAGGTTCTTCACTTCAAAATACCATAAAGGCCACAACCCAGGCAGAGAAGATTCTTTTGGATCAATTTCCAGAAGTTGTGGAAGTAGTATCCAAAATAGGAGCTGGTGAAATACCGACAGATCCCATGCCAGTGGAAGCCGCTGATATGATGATTGTCTTAAAGGATAAAAGCGAGTGGACTACAGCAACTAACAGGGAAGATTTAGCGAATAAAATGTCCGAAGCGTTGGCTGTCCTGCCAGGCGTCAACTTTGGTTTCCAGCAGCCCATTCAAATGCGTTTCAACGAATTGATGTCCGGCGTTCGCCAGGATGTGGCAATAAAAATATACGGAGAGGATTTAAACCAACTTTCTGAATATGCCAATCAGATAGGACAGATAGCACGAGGAGTAGATGGAGCGGAGGATATCTACATAGAAGAGGTAACGGGAGTTCCTCAAATTGTGATAGACTATAAGCGGGCACAATTGGCAAAATATGGCTTAAGCATCAAAGAAGTAAACCGTTCGATTCAGGCAGCTTTTGCCGGGGCTTCCGCTGGAAAAGTTTACGAAGGCGAAAAGCGATTTGATCTGGTAATCAGACTTGATCAGACCAAAAGGAATGAACTGGAAGATGTTCAAAACCTATTTATAGCACGGGCAAATGGAGATCAGATTCCGCTGTACCAAGTAGCAGAAGTCTCCGTGAAAGAAGGACCATATCAGATTCAGCGGGATGACACCCAACGGAGAATTGTGGTGGCTTTCAATGTGAGAAATAGGGATGTGGAAAGTATAGTCAATGAAATTGAAGCTAAAATTGACAAGGCTGTGAATTTCGACACGGGTTACTTTGTCACATTCGGTGGACAATTTGAGAATCTTATTGAGGCCAAAGCCAGACTGGGTATTGCCGTTCCTCTGGCGCTCTTACTCATCTTCGTTTTACTTTTCTTCACTTTCGGATCTATCAAACAAAGTGTATTGATATTTACTGCGATACCGCTTTCCGCCATTGGTGGGATCTTCGCTTTAACTATACGGGGAATGCCTTTTAGTATTTCTGCAGGGATAGGTTTTATCGCACTTTTCGGAGTAGCGGTGCTCAATGGAATTGTACTGATAGCTGAATTTAACCATCTGAAAAAAGAAGGGATCGCAGATATATTTGAGCGAATCTATTCAGGTACACGTACCAGACTAAGGCCTGTGATTATGACAGCTTCTGTAGCATCCTTGGGCTTTTTGCCTATGGCACTCTCTTCTTCAAGTGGAGCAGAGGTTCAAAAACCATTGGCCACCGTAGTCATCGGGGGGCTAATCACTGCCACGATTCTGACTTTGGTGGTTCTGCCTGTTTTGTATTACTATTTTGAAAAAGGATTCAGGAAATCCACAGGCAAAGTAGGATTGCTGGTCATTACATTTTTGACTGTTATAAATATATCAACTTTCGCTCAGGAACCTCAGCGAATTTCTTCAGTGGACCAGGCAATAGAACTGGCTCTGGAAAACAATCCCAATGTCAAAGCAGAAGCGCTGAGGCTGGAGCAGCAGCGAGCTTTAAAAGGGGCAAGCTGGAACATAGGCAAAACTGCTGTGGATATGGAGTACGGTCAGACCAACAGTTCATTTACCAATGATACCCGTTTTTCAGTTTCACAAACCTTTGAATTCCCGACTACTTATAGCAGACAAAATGGACTTGCTGAGTCCAAAGTAATTTCAGGTGAATTGGCCGTGGAAATGAGTAAAAATGAACTTACAAGAGCCGTAAAGTCAACTTGGTTTGCCTTATGGACGGCAAAGGAAAGGGGTAATCTACTAGTCAGACAGGATAGTATCTATTCCCGGTTTGCATCAGCTGCCACCCTCCGCTTTGAGGCAGGGGAAACCAACCTGCTTGAAAAGGCAACTGCCGAAGCAGAGGTAGCTGAAATCCAGGCACTACTGACTCAAAACATAGCCGATATTGAAATCTACTCTAAGAGGCTGAAAATGCTTTTAAACACTGAAGTAGAGATTGAATCTGAAATGGGAATACTGGAACAAAAGTCATCACCCCTCTCACTATCTTCTATAAGTGTGGATAGTAATCCAACGTTAGCCTGGGTTCAACAACAAATTGAAATAGCAGAAAAGGAAAAGTCAGTGGAGAAATCCAGGTTGATGCCTGACATTAAAGTTGGGTATTTTAATCAATCTCTAAATGGCCCAGGCGAAACCGTGGCAGGTGATCCCAAATTCTTCACCTCCAAAGATCGTTTCGATGGTTTTCAGGTAGGATTAGCTATTCCGGTTTTCAGCATAAAATCTCAGTCCGCAAATATAAAATCCAAAACCATTCGGATAGCCGAAGTGGAACAGGAAGAAGAGGCATTTACCAACGAGCTTGAAAATCAATTAACCACGTTACTTCTTGATTACGAAAAATTCCAGACCAGTTTGGATTTTTATGAAACCAATGCTTTACCTCAAGCTGAGCTGATTTTAAAACAGTCGCAGCGGGGCTTTCAAAGTGGTGAAATTGGGTATGTGGAATATATCCAAGGACTAAGCAGAAGCTTAACCGTGTCTTTTAATTACCTGGATCTACTTGATAAATCCAACCAGGCTCTTATTCAGATCGAATTCTTGTCGGGAATCAATTAACTCCAATTAAATAAATATGAAATCGAGCATGAGTGAAAAGTCATTTAGAAGAATGAGTCTAATCCCTTTGAGATTCCATAGTACCAATACTAAAAATCATTTAAAATGAAAAAATATATCATAAACAGCCTACTTGCCTTGACAATAACAGGCTTTATAGTTTCCTGTAATTCACAGGTTGAAAGTGTTGAAATTCAGGGAGAGCACGAAGAAAATGAAGCCAGGGTAGAACTGTCTCAAGCGCAATATGAAGTGACAGGGATTGAGCTAGGTAAATTGGAATTCAAGGAAATTGGAAGTGAACTTATGGTGAATGGGGTGATTGATGTCCCACCGCAAAATAACATTTCCATTACCATGCCTTATGGAGGTTTTGTGAAAAACACCACACTTCTTCCCGGCGATGCAGTCAAAAGAGGACAGCTGCTTGTAACGATAGAAAATCCTGATTTCATTCAATTTCAACAGGACTATTTAGAGAGTCTGGCTAACAGCTCCTATTTAAAATCTGAGTACGAGCGTCAGGAGAAATTGTATGGTGAACAAGTGGCTTCCGGAAAAACCTTTGAAGAATCAAAAAGTAATTTTCTGGCCAATGAGGCAAGAATAAAAACTTCCAAAGCACGGTTAACAATGATTGGTTTTGATCCTGGGAAAGTGGAAACAGGAGAAATTAAATCTGTAGTAAATATCTATTCCCCTGTTGCCGGTTCGGTGCTGGACGTTTATACCAATATTGGCAAATATGTCAGTCCGCAGGATGTGATCATGGATTTAACCAATTCGGATGATTTGCATGTGGAACTTTCTGTCTATGAAAATGACATTACTAAAATTAAAAAGGATCAACGCATCAAATTCAATATTGCCAATACGGATGAAGAATGGAGAGAGGCGCATGTGTTTTTGGTAGGTAAGGGAGTCCGAAAAGATAGGTCAGTAACCGTTCATGGTCATTTTGACAGCAAGAATACTGATTTGCTCCCAGGAATGTATGTGACTGCCAAAATAGAAACTGCAAGTGAAAAAGCGCTAGTAGCGCCAAATGATGCAGTTGTACGGTTTGGAGAGAAACATTTTATTTTTTCCTATTTGGGACAGCGGGATGAAAACGGGAAACCCGCCTACGATTATGAGATGATAGAAGTGATAATGGGGAATAATGAAGACGGGTTTACTGAGGTGACATTATTGGATTCCGCCCGTGCCTATGAGGAAATCAAACTGGTAACTAAGGGAGCTTTCACACTACTTTCAAAAGCTAAAAACAGCGAAGAAGAAGGTGGACATCATTGAAAAACAAAGGAAAAATACGCTAACTGATTTATGAAATCATGGAAAAGGAAAAAGTAGAACATTCAGGGATATTCGGAAAAAATAGTGAATTGATTTTCTCAATTTGTTGTGGTGCTCTTTTGGGGATCGGGTTTGGTCTCAGTTTTATAGAGTCCGTACCTCAATGGGTTAGTCTTGGAATGTATATAGGGGCCTATTTTTTTGGAGGGTTCTATACTGCCAAGGAAGCAATTGAGACCATTCTTAAAGGTGGGTTTGAAATAGATTTTCTCATGTTGGTCGCAGCCATTGGTGCTGCGATCCTTGGGGAATGGGCCGAGGGTGCTTTGCTGCTATTTTTGTTTAGTCTCGGGCATTCACTGGAGCACTACGCTATGGGAAAAGCACATAAATCTATTGAGTCTTTAGCAACTCTAGCTCCTAAAACTGCCTTGAAAAAGGATGAGAATACTACCAAAGAAATCGGTATTGAAGAATTGGAAATTGGGGATATTATTTTAGTCAAGCCCAACACTCGTATAGCTGCTGATGGAGTAGTAATCAAAGGTAGTAGCGCCGTTGATCAGGCCCCCATCACAGGTGAGAGTATTCCAGTGGACAAAGTTGCTATGCAAAATGCAGATTCAAATGAATTATCTCTTAAAGATGTTCCTGAAGAAAGCCGTGCATTTTCAGGGACTATAAATGGAAATGGAACCTTGGAAATAAAGGTGTTGAAATTAGCCACGGACTCCACCGTATCAAGATTGATCACCTTAGTCAACGAAGCAAAGGCACAAAAGTCTCCTACTCAGTTACTCACTGATAAATTTGAGAAGTATTTTGTCCCTTCGGTATTGGTTTTGGTGGTGATATTATGCTTTGCTTTTTTAGTCATTGATGAGTCTTTTAGCCAAAGCTTTTATAGAGCGATGGCCGTGTTGGTAGCTGCGAGTCCTTGTGCACTGGCAATTGCTACACCCAGTGCTGTATTAAGCGGTATAGCCCGTGCTGCCAAAAAAGGAGTGTTGATCAAAGGGGGGAGACCCTTGGAAGATTTAGGTGTTTTGACTGCAATTGCTTTTGATAAAACAGGAACACTCACTGAAGGAAAACCCAAAATCACAGAGGTGATTGCTCTGGAAGGAATTTCCAACGAAGAATTACTTGCAGATGCTATAGCAGTGGAAGAGCTGAGTGATCACCCACTTGCCAAAGCGGTAGTTAGAGACGGTAAAGAACGAATGGATGGCAAAGAAATTCCCAAAGCTGATTCATTGGAAGCAGTGTTGGGCAAAGGAATTAAGGCTAATGTGGGTTCGGATAAAATCTATATCGGAAACCTGGATTTATATGAAGCGCTGGATGATAAAAAACCTTCTGATGAGGTAGTCAAAAAAATTGAAGAATTGGAGTCCAATGGAAATACAACTATCCTCATCAGGAAAAATGACACCTATATGGGTATCATTGGACTGATGGACACTCCTAGGGAATCGGCCAAAGCTACCTTAAGGGAACTGAAGGAGATTGGGATTGAAAAGATGATCATGCTCAGTGGCGATAACCAGAAAGTCGCAGATGCAATTGCCAATGAGGTCGGACTGACTGGTGCAAGAGGAAGCCTACTGCCTGAAGAAAAAGTAGAAGCTATCAAGCAATTAAAGCAGTCAGAATCCAAAATCGCCATGGTCGGCGACGGGGTAAATGATGCTCCGGCTATGGCTGCAAGTACAGTAGGAATTGCCATGGGAGCAGCAGGTTCTGATGTCGCTTTGGAAACTGCAGATATTGCATTGATGGCTGATAAACTTGAAGTATTGCCTTTTGCAATTGGGCTAAGTAGAAAAGCCAAGGGGATTATTAAACAAAACCTGTGGATCAGTTTAGGTGTAGTAGGTGTATTGATTCCAGCTACGATCTTTGGATTTGCCTCAATAGGAATTGCTGTACTTATCCATGAAGGATCTACGATAGTCGTTGTAGTAAATGCATTAAGGTTGCTGGGATACCAGAGAAAATGAATTAACCACAGGGAAGTAGTGGAATCAATCCCCACGTAGGGTGGGGATATTTACTTAAAAACAATATTATGCTGCAGATACTAGAACAGACTGAAAACAATATCATAGCAACAAAAGCCTCAGGAAAATTAACTGAAGTTGATTACAAAAAGCTATTACCATTATTGAAGAACGCGCTCGACAAACATTCAAAGATTCGATGGTACTTTGAAATGGTTGATTTTGAAGGGTGGGAATTGAAAGCCTTTTGGGAAGATGTGAAGTTTGATGCAAAACATGCCAATGACTTTGATAAAGTGGCCATGGTAGGTGAAAAAATGTGGGAAGAAAAAATGTCTGACCTAATGGGTTTTTTCTCTTCTGCTAAAGTTAAATACTTTGATATTTCAGATAAAGAAGCTGCATTAAAGTGGATTAAAAAATAACAGCTAGTCAGTGGCAAAAAAAGATAACAATATCAGGACAGCCTTTTTCCTGAATCTAGCCTTTACCGTGTTAGAAGTCACAGGAGGTTTGATTTCAGGCAGTATCGCTATTTTAAGCGATATAGATACCAAACATACCAACATTGATCTGAAGAGTTCTGATTGATAATATATACTTAAATCTTAAAAATCTTTCATTCAAAAGATAAGCTATTCAACATGCAAAAAACAATTTTTGAGATAACCAAAATGGACTGCCCTTCGGAGGAGAATCTTATCAGGATGAATTTGGACGGTATTTCCAGTATTGAGAATTTGGAATTTGATATTCCTAACCGGAAACTGACAGTTTTTCATCAAGGGGAAATTGAAGCAATCGAAAAGTCTATTGTGGACTTAAATTTAGGAGGAAGGAAAATTTCCACCGAACAGACTGACCAAACGGTTTTTAAAGAACACACTCACCAAAAAAAGTTACTATGGTCTGTCCTTGCAATAAACTTTGCATTTTTTCTAATCGAAATGACCACGGGAATTATTTCCAAATCTATGGGGCTGGTTGCCGATAGCTTGGATATGCTTGCGGACAGCTTTGTGTATGGGATTAGTTTATTTGCAGTGGGGGGAACAATATATAGGAAAAAGCGGATTGCTAAATGGGCTGGATATTTTCAAATTATACTTGCGATCATAGGATTTGTAGAGGTATTAAGAAGGTTTTTTGGAGTCGAGAAGCTTCCGGATTTTTCAACAATGATTATTGTCTCAATTCTTGCTCTCATGGCGAATGGAATTTGCCTTTACCTGTTGCAAAAATCGAAAAGCAAAGAAGAGGCTCATATGAAAGCAAGCATGATTTTTACATCAAATGATGTAATTATTAATTCAGGTGTAATTGCTGCAGGACTACTAGTTCATTGGCTAGAATCGAGTATGCCTGATCTGGTTATAGGAGCAATTGTTTTTGTCCTGGTTGTTCAAGGGGCATTTAGAATTTTAAAAGTGAGCAAATAGAGGGATTTACTCGATAAAACTTCCCTAAATCATCATGTTACATAAAACAGGAAGTTCTTTTTTTAGGTTAAAGGCGGGGTTTTTAAAGGTTGCCTAAAAAAAATAGTAGTCAAATAGCTTTATCTGTATAATTGGGTAGTGAAAGCATCTATCCATCTATTGGGAGAATTTAGAGTCTCATAAAACGACCGTTTTATGATACAGTTTCTCGCTGGATAATATCTCTTTCTAAGGGCTTCCATTCTGTTCCAAAAACTCATCTTATAAATCAAAGTCTCATTAATTCAATACAATCCGATTTTTGAAACTTTTATTTGGGGTGGGGTTGGGCTATGGGTCGGTTTTTAGGACAAACTGGAGTCTTCTATTCATGATAGGTTTTTCGTCTCTCTTACCGTTTAATCCACTCTTTGAATTTTGGTGCCTTGGACTGACTAACAATGACTTCTTCTTGAAAGGCAGGAGATAGCCTGAGTAGCAGCTTTCCATGGCCATTTGACTGAAAGTGGATGCAAGCCCGGTAATGAATGATCATCTTTCTGTTTACTCTGAAAAAATCTCTGTGTGGTAGGTTACTCTCCAGCTCATCTAAGGTCTCATTAAGATAATGTTTTGATTCCTCAGATGTGACTAGGTAGTTCATACGATTCTGATGATAAATATACCTGATATCCGTGAGTAAGATGGGAATCGTTTTTGTACCCTGCTGGACCAAGTGTATTTCCTTGGTTGCTGGTATTTGTTCCTTTTCCTGCTTATTTCTTAAAATGTGGTAGTAAAAAAGATAATAAACATTGAATAAAAAAACGGGTAATGTCATTACAGAAAATGAGCTATAGGCACTGGGATCTTTATGCGCGGTGTTTATTTCAAAATACCACTGATAGATGTAAAGAAAGAATAAATCGAATATTCCGGGAAGCAGAACGCCCAGAGAAAACTGAAGTAGTAGTCTAAGCAGTGGTTTTTCCTTCCAATCATAGGCTTTGTCCAGTTGGACGGTAACGTGGTGAACAAATTGAATAAAGAAACCTGCTATTAAAAATGCCGCTATCAGCTTGATGTAAAAAGAGGCGTTGGAAAGTGAATCCAGGTAGCGGGCTCCAGAACCATACATCGCCACCAGAAAAGCTGCTATGGCGCATAAGAGAATGCGTAGCATATTGTCATTGTATCGAACAGGTAGCTTTTTTTTATCCAAAACTTAAACAGTTGCTGCCAGGTCCCCCATTAGTTAGACTGGATGGAAGGGTTACTTATTGACTTTCTAAAACGGATATTATAGGTAGATAAGTTAATAAACTCTTCTGAAATTCTGGTTTGAACCTATCTTTTAGTGAATATCAGCTATTGCCAAATCAGGCTTTCTGCTTAGCCAGTTTTATAATGAGAATTATTATTGGATAATATCACCAGTGATGCCAGTACTGCTTTAAACTTCCTATCTACCATTTTAACTCAATATTCACCCGTTTCATGTTCTTGGCGATGTAATTTTTTAGATTTATCGTTTTCAGAAAGTAGGTTTGTTCAGTACCTTTTTGGTACCAAGGCCTATTGAATTTTCAGCCCGCGGGCAGTTTTAACCGGGGAATTTTCCCTCTAAAATTGTCTAATCATGAAATCAAGAGAACATTTTAACCAGCTTTTTCTAAAGATGAAAGAGGAGGTTGCTGCCCTTGTAGGTGCATCCTCAAATCGCCTCCAGGCCTTCGATCAGTCTTATCAATTGGTCAGCCAGTATTGTGCGCAGATTATAGTCCCGGATTCATTTGATTTACCCGAGCAGGAAGTGGAATTCTTCAAGAAAATCAGACCAGGGTTTGAAGCGGAACTCCTATATGTTGGGGAAGTCTATTATATCCTTTCCACTCTTCCTGAAAGAAGAAGGGATGCCATTCGATACCTTGAAAAGCAGTATATGCCAATTCGGAACTATCAGCAGAGGTATCAGTTGCTCTATGACTATTGGCGTCTAGGAAAATCTGAATTTGACAAACAATTGTTTAGCCGCTCTGATAAAAACATTCCTATACTACTTAGCAACCCCTTACCTCTGGGAGATAGAAATGCCACTCCTGCGGGAAAGATAGTTGCAAAGTTTCGTGCCTATGATGAGCTGCATGGTTTTCTACAAAAGGAAATAAGTCGTTTGAAAAATAGGGGAGAAAAAGGTGCTCATTCTATGAAATGGACATCCACAAAAGCAGCTCTGGTAGAACTGGCGTATGCGCTGAAAGCTACCGGTGCCATCAATCATGGAAATGCATCCATCCGTGATATTGCCACACATCTAGAGCGGGTATTTGGTCAGGATCTTTCCCAGTTCTACCGCACGTTTCAGGAAATCCGAATCCGCAAAAATAGCCGTACTACTTTTTTGGATCGATTGAAGGAAAAACTGGAACGCTGGATGGATAATACGGACCTGAACAGCAGGGGGGAAGACTGAAGTTTTTTAATCCACCTTCTGATTTCAGTGTGTGATTTTTTTCGGATTCTATCTGAGGTTTGTAGCAACAAAATCATTCAAATATGCTTGATACGATCTCTTGGGGAGAATTTCTGAAAGGTTTAGGGACAGCTCTAATTCTCTATTATGGACTGGTGTTTATCCGATACTTCCGTTCCGATTTTTCAGGATTTCTGAAAAAGGAAAAAAAGAGTATGCTGTCAGGTAGACTCGGGAGAAGTGAATATGGACTAGAGGCTTCATTAATGCATCGGGTGGGTGACTTACTCTTAAAGATTGATCAAGAGGTTGTACCCAAAGCTCAGAATAAGCAGGAACTGATCGAACATCTTCGATCGATATTGCTCCGCTCTCAATTACCAGATAAGCCTGAGATACGCGGAATACTGCTCAGTCATATACTTCTGGCATCCAAAGTCAGAGACTTGGAAATTACCAAGGAGGAACTGTTGGGCATGCTTAACGAGGCTTAAAACTGACTATGCTAAACGATTTAATTACTACAAAATGAACAAAACAACCAAATGGATTATCGCGGCTCAACTCTTCCTTGTTGCGGGAATGGTCAATGCTCAGGATGGAAATGCAGGGATCAACGAAGCTACCCAGCAGGTACGGGGATACTTTCAGTCCGGTACCGGGTTGATGTATGCCATTGGTGCTATAGTCGGACTCATTGGGGCAGTGAAGGTGTTTAATAAATGGAATAACGGGGAGCCGGATACAGGAAAAGTTGCTGCAGCCTGGTTTGGCTCCTGTGTATTTCTCGTTGTGGTTGCCACCGTCCTTCAAAGTTTCTTTGGAATCTGAAAAGCCAGTTTATATGGAGCTTCTCGAACAGCGTAAAAAGGGGATACTTCCCCTAATCGACATCGCAGGGCATACCTATACCGTGGACATCCGACTCAATGAACTTAGAAACTCGGATAATCCCAACAAAAAGCTCGGGCTGGATGAAATGGTGACTTCTCCGGATGGACGCCACTACCTGTTTTTCTATAACCGGGAAAGCAAGTCCATACTCCATGCTTCTGTTGACATGGTTGAGGTGCCACAAAAAGCTGTGCTGGTTGAAATACCTGATGAATTGGGGCTTGATCCTGTAGGTATGGCCAGAAAGTATGGGTTGAGAGATGAGTATTTTCTCAAAATGCATCCTTATAAGGAAGGACTAATGGCCAGAATCACTTCCATTGAAAAATCAGGACTTCCTGAGTATGTGGCTGCCAATCAAAATCTGAAGGGACAACCCCAACAGGGCATGAAATCCAGAAAACTCTGAGAGGTTTTAAGGGATAGGTAGTATTGATTCTCCCGAGTTCCTTTTTCCGCTTCTTCCCATTAATAAAGACTGTTATGATCAAGTACACCATCAATAAAGGGATCAACAAACCCATAGAGTTCAAAGGACTGAAGGCGCAGTACATTGGGTATCTCGCTGCCGGACTGGGGTTTACCCTGTTGTGTTTCGCGGTAGCTTATGTCATGGGGATATCTATGTACCTGTGCCTGACAATAGCTGTGATACTGGCAACAGCCGATTTTGTGGTGGTGTTCCAGTTGAGTGCCACCTATGGCGAACATGGTTTGATGAAGAAAATAGCCCAAAACCAGGTGCCTGACTGTGTGGTAATGCGTAGCAGGAAAACCTTCTTAAAGCTCCTTAATTAAAAACCATGAAACTCGATCAATTATTCCCTATTTACAAAGTTGAGCATGATCTGATCCTTTCCAGACAGGGTGATATGACCATGGCTTTTGACGTAGACTTACCTGAGCTTTTCTCGCTAAGTGGAGTAGGATTCGAAGCCCTTCATGCAGCATGGAGTAAAGCGGTGGGGGTACTGGCAGGAAATACAGTACTCCATAAGCAGGATTGGTTTGTGGATCGTTCGTTTCGTGGTGAATTTGCAGATAAAAGCCATTCTTTCCACTCCATGGCCAGTGAGCGTTTCTTTACCGGGCGAGCTCACCTTGACCACCACTGCCGGTTGTTTATTACCAAGCGTCCCAAGGGAAGTAAACTAGGGAGTTCCGCCTTATCTAATCTGCTCAGAAAATCCCCTGTTCCGATAGAACTGTTGGAGAGTGAAACGCTGGAAGAGTTTCAGAATGTAACCGGACAGCTGGTTCAGATTTTAATTGATGCAGGGATCGGATTACGGCAATTATCCGGGAGCGAAATTACAGGTGGCGTTGACACAGTCGGAATAGTGGAGGAATACCTGAACTTGGGTACTGCCGGAGTGCTTCAGGATATACAATTTACCCCGGAATGGAAGATTGGGAGTAAGTATGTCCAACTATTCACCCTGGGAGATGTGGAGGAGCTGCCTTCCGCGGTAAGTCCTCATGCTACTTATGAACCCTATGGAACTGACCAAACGAATTTCCCTATCGGTTTTTCCACACCTGTCTGTGCCCTGCTTCCCTGTAATCATATCTATAACCAGTTCCTGTTTATTGAAGATTCCCAAAAAAAGTTGAAAGAGCTGGAATCCAAGAGGCAACGGTTGGAGTCTTTGGCTAACTATTCCAGAGAGAATGCCATCGCAAGAGATGCCACGGCAGAATTTTTAAACGAGGCAATTTCTATGGGAAGAAAGGCGGTAAAGGCGCATTTCAATGTAATGACCTGGACGGATCGCAGGAAGGATGTTGGCCAGTTGCGTAATCTTACGGCAGGTGCATTGGCGAAAATGAATGCGGTACCCAAGCAGGAAACGGTAGGGGCTCCTCAGATTTTCTGGGCTGGTCTCCCGGGTAATCAAGCGGCATTTCCTGTGAATGAAACCTTCGATACGTTTGTCGCTCAGGCTACCTGTTTTTTTAACGTGGAAACTCAGTACAGAACGTCGACCAGTCCCATTGGAATCCGCTTAGGCGACAGAATAACCGGATATCCTATCCATGTGGATATTTCAGATGAACCGATGAAGCAGGGCCTGATCACCAACAGAAACAAGTTTGTGTTGGGACCTTCCGGCTCCGGGAAATCTTTTCTGACCAATCACCTAATGCGATCCTATTATCAGCAGGGTACCCACGTGGTCTTGGTGGATGTGGGACATTCTTACCGGGGTCTCTGTGAATTGGTCCAGGGGTACTATTTCACTTATGAGGAAGATAATCCTATCCGGTTCAACCCTTTCTATTTGGAAGAAAGGAAACGACCGGATACCGAGAAAAAAGAGAGCCTGAAAACACTGCTTCATGCTTTATGGAAGAAGGAGGAGGAGACCTTTAAACGATCAGAATACGTGGCCTTGTCCAATGCCTTGTCAGAATACTTTGAGCGCTTGGAAGAGAATCCGCAAATCTTTCCCTGCTTCGATACCTTTTATGAATTTCTAAGAGATGAATTCCGGGATATACTAAAACGCGATGGGGTGAGAGAGCGGGATTTTGACGTGGATAATTTTATGTATGTGCTCCGTCCTTATTACCGTGGAGGAGAATTCGATTACCTGCTGAATGCCCGTGAAAATCTTGATTTACTTCACCAGCGGTTTATTGTCTTTGAACTGGATAATATCAAGGATCATCCCATACTCTTTCCGGTGGTGACCCTGATGATCATGGAGATATTCATTTCCAAAATGAGAAAGCTTCAGGGCATCAGGAAAATCATCCTCATTGAGGAGGCCTGGAAAGCTATTGCAAAGGAAGGGATGGCCGAGTACATCAAATACCTGTTCAAAACGGTCAGGAAGTTTTTTGGTGAGGCCATCGTAGTGACCCAGGAGGTAGAGGATATCATCTCCAGCCCGGTCGTTAAAAATGCCATCATCAACAATGCGGATGTAAAGATCCTGCTCGATCAGAGCAAGTACCAAAATAAGTTCAAAGACATACAGGAACTCCTTGGGCTGACCGATCAGGAAAAAGCCATTATTCTATCCATGAATAAGGCAAAGGAGATCGGCAGAAATTACAAAGAGGTATACATCAGCATCTACAAAAAGGTTTACCGGGTGGAGGTGAGTCTGGAAGAATACCTTACCTATACCACCGAGGAGCGCGAAAAAATGAAGGTAGAGGAATACACCAAGAAATTCGGCAACCGCAAAAAAGCCATTGAGGTACTGGCTGAAGAACTCAAAAACCAAAAAGTATGAAATTCAGAAGAAGAATCCTTACGCTCATTGTATCGCTGACTGTGGGACTGACTGCATTGCCCAGCCAACAGGCTTCTGCCATACCCATCAATGTGATAATTGAGGTCATTAAAGCAGCGGTGAAAAAAGTCATCCAGGCGATTGACTTAAAGATTCAACGTCTGCAAAACCAGACCATCTGGCTCCAGAATGCGCAGAAGGTGCTGGAAAACAAATTGAGCAAACTCAAACTTGAGGAGATTTCATCCTGGAGTGAAAATCAGCGCAAACAATACGATGCCCTCTTTGAGGAACTATGGGCTGTGAAAAGCATTGTTTCACAGTTTCAACGGGTGCGCGATATTGCCGAACTGCAAAAACAAATAGTCCTGGAGTATCAACAAGCTTGGGGCTTGGTATCTAACTCTTCGGTACTCGGACTTGAAGAAAAGCAGCTTATCAGTGGCGTTTATCAAGCCATACTGGAAGATTCTCTGGAAAACCTTTCTCATTTAATGGGAGTGATGACTTCGTTTACCACCCAGATGACTGATGCAGACAGATTGGCATCACTTCATTTAGCAGAGGCAAGAATCCGAAAGAATCTGAGTGACATTCGGCAATGGAATGTCCAAAACCTTAGCCTGATCAATTCCAGGGAATTACTGCCTCTCAATAACCTAAAGCAGAATTATCATGTGGATTAGTCAGGAGGGGGGTAGTTTTTGGAACAGTGTAAAATCCCTGATGGGGGTAGGGTTGTTTTGTCTGGTTGCAATTAGTGTAAAAGCCCAAACGGCGCAGGAATGGACGAACCAAAAACAACTGCAAACTGCCTATAAAATCAATCAGATTGTTGCGCTCAACGGGTACTTGGAGGTGGCCAAAAAGGGCTACCAGATAGCTAAGATTGGATGGAAGGTGGTTGGTGATATTCAGCAGGAAGAGCTTTTACTTCATTCGGATTACTTCGTTTCCCTGTCTGCTGTACCCCCGATTGTATCGGAATATCCCCAAGTACCCCGCATCCTTAAAATCCAAAGACAAATCAATAGGGAAATAGCTTGGATGGATGTTTTTCTAAGGAAGGAAAATGAGTTGGAGAGCTCTGAGAAATTGACTGCTTCTAGGCTAAATGAATCTACGCTTTACTCTTCAACACGAATCATCAGTCAACTCGAAGCGATTTTGAGCCCTCATTCCTATGAGATGAATGATGGGGAACGAGTAGCTGCACTGGATGAACTTCATAGGGAAATACTCAGCCTATACCATTCTTTTCAGGTTCACTCTAAAGGTATCCGCTTTTTGAATTGGAGTCGGAAAAGGAATGAACTAGCTAGCCGTCAATTTAATGTGCTCTATGATGTCAACTAGAATTAAACAAGTCATGTGGATAGGTTTGATGTTGATTGGGCTATTAAGGCCAAGTACCTCAAGAGCTCAGGCTCATGAAATCACTCAACTTATTCTCAATTATGAGAAGCTCATGCAACTGGAGAAAATTCTGGAAAACATGTATGAAGGCTACACCATCCTAAATAAGGGGTATAGTTCGGTGAAAAATATAGCAGAGGGTAATTATAAACTCCACGAGGCCTTTCTAAATGAATTGCTTCAGATAAGTCCTGAAGTCAGAAAATACTACCGGGTTGCCGATATTATCCAATACCAGCAGCGGATTCTTGGCGAATACAAATCCACTCACACCTGGTTGAAAAAGGAGGAGGCTTTCTCCTTGGATGAACTGGCCTATTTGGGGGAAGTGTATGAAGGACTGTTTAAGGCCTCTTTACGAAATCTGAATGAACTTGCCATGATCCTAACCGCAGGAGAATTGCGGATGTCGGATTTTGAAAGATTGCAAGCAATAGATCGGCTCCACACGGAGATGTCCGGACTGTTAGTGAATCTCAGGCAGCTGAATGGAAAGTTAACCGTCCTGAATAATCAGCGACAGCGTACGGAAACTTCAGGCGAATTTATCTTGAAACTTAACGGATTAGACCCATGAGTAAACTTACTATTATACTGTTAGCGGTATTTCTTGTGACAGGAAGTGCGCAGGCTCAAACTATCTCTGGAAGTGTGGAGGGATTACATGAGGTTTTGGATCAACTCTACGATGAAATGATCCCATTGGCCAATGAGCTGATCACCGTAGCAAGAGCTTTGGCAGGATTTGCAGCTATCTGGTATATCAGCATGCGGGTATGGGGTCATATCGCACGCTCGGAACCGATTGATATGTACCCATTGCTACGCCCTTTTGCAATAGGTTTAGCAATTATGCTTTTCCCGCAGGTATTGGCGGTGATCAACGGAACCATGAACCCAATCATTAGGGCTACCTCTGAAATGGTGGATGGAACCAATGCAGCTATTGCCAAGCACATCTATGAAATGGAAGCGGAGCAACTCGAACCCTATATCAACCATGTGCTTGAAAGCGGAGAGCAGAAATACCCTGAAAACCTGAAAGATATGGGTGTATTTGAGCGGATCGCAAACGAGGTTTTCGTCTTTAACCTGAAAGCTATTATTAGTAAGCTGATTTCGGAATTCTTGCAGATGCTGTTTTTTGCAGCGGCACTGTGCATCAATACGATACGCACCTTTCAGCTCATAGTACTGTCCATCTTAGGTCCGATTGTGTTTGGTCTGTCTGTCTTTGACGGATTTCAGCATACTATGGCGGCTTGGTTTGCCCGCTATATCAATATTTCTATGTGGCTTCCTGTTGCCAATATCTTCGGAGCGATCATCGCGAAAATCCAACTCAACATGATGGTACTGGATGGTGATTTTACCTCATCGATTGGTTATTTGGTTTTCATGGTCATTGCCATTATCGGTTATATGACAGTGCCCAATGTGGCGGGTTATATTGTACAGCCCGGAGGAAGGGATGGTTTACTCAATAATGCCACAGGGGCTGCCAAATCCAGTGCGTTGGGTGGAACCCAGGTTATTCAACAAGTCATTAAATAAGCTTCTATGTTTCAAAACTTAAAGAATTTGGATACGGCTTTTCGCCATGTGAAATACCTCTCTTTTACTGTTGTCTTGGGTTCATTTTGCTTTGCAGGATACTTGGGAGTGAAGGCAATTCAGGCAACGCAGGCAGCACAGGAACGGGTCTATATATTGGCTGATGGCAAAGCGTTGGAAGCCTTTTCGGCTACCAAAAAAGATAATATTCCCGTAGAGGCAAGAGATCATGTGAAAATGTTTCATCACTACTTCTTCACGTTAAGTCCGGATGAGAAATTCATCAATGAGCAATTGATGAAGAGTCTGTACCTCTCTGATGGCTCTGCCAAGAAAGTCTATGATAATCTAAAGGAGAGGGGCTATTTCACGGAAATTGTATCAGCCAATATAAACCAGACCATAGCAATGGACAGTGTGAGCATTTTCATTGATTCCTACCCCTATGAATTCCTTTATTATGGTAAACAGCAAATCATTCGGCCAACATCGGTGGTAACCCGAAGTCTTATTACAAAAGGAAGATTACGCCACATTGATCGCACAGACCAAAACCCACACGGTTTCCTGATTGAACATTGGGAGACGCTTTCCAATGAAAACCTAAACGTGGAGAGCCGATGAAAATACTGGGAATTCCTGTCTATATCCAAATCCGGGAAAGTGCCTTTTTTGAAAAGCAGGTAAAGCTGCTTTCCTACCTAATCAACAAAGGCTCCGATCATACCAAAAAGCAAGTAGTGCTTGCATTTATCTTGCTTTCTGTTGGAATGTGCAGCGGATTGTTGATCAAGGGGCTCTCAAAAGAACCTATGTCGGTGCTGCAGATTCCTGAATGGGAATCTCCTCTCATCCTTCACGACTCACTATACAATAACTCACTAACTAAACGAGCTTATGAAGCAGATAACTGAAAAACAGAAGAAGGAACGAAAGTTCCTGATTGCACTACCTCTTTTAACGCTTCCATTCCTGTGCCTGACTTTCTGGGTCTTAGGTGGAGGAAAGGGAGTGCAACAAAGTGAACAGCAAATAGGATTAAATATGATGCTGCCTGAAGCTAGGATTGAAGCTACTTCTCCGGATAAAATGGAATCCTATAAGCAGGCAGAGCGTAAGGCCTCGCAAGTAAGAGAGCAGATTCGCATGGATCCTTTTGCGAATGATCTACCCGTAAAGGTGGATACTTTGTTGAATTTCCCCTTGGGTTCTCAACAAAAGAATACCCTGCTGGAAACAGAAAATGCAGTACAGGAGAAATTGGCAGACCTGCAAAAATTGATTGATCAGCCTGAATTAAATGAAGTGACTGATGGAAAGGAAAACCAAACTATACAAAGGGGAATCAGTCAGGAAGCGGTTTTGGATGATCCTGATCTTAACAGATTGGAATCCATGATGTCAGCTGTTATGGAACCGGAAATGAAAGATCCTGAAATGGAGCGGATTGATTCCATGCTCGATAAACTGCTGGATGTGCAACATCCCCAACGGGTACAGGAACGGTTGTCCCAAGCAAAAGCATTGAAGCGGGAAGCTGTGTTTGCTGTTAGTTTAGATCAGGATGTGCCTCAAGCTGAAGATTTATATGAATCGGGCAATCCTCTTGGCGAGCAAAATGGCTTTTATGGTCTTGACAGTGAAAGGAAAACGCCTTTCTCCACTATCCTGCCAGCCATCACTGCACAGGTAACCACCGATCAGGAAGTGGTAAGCGGAGCATCGATTGAACTGGAACTTACCCAGTCGGTCTTTATCCAAGGGGTCGAGTTCCCAAAAGGTACCAGAGTGACCGGGATATGTTCCCTGAACGGGGAACGACTGAATATAGAAGTAGCAAGCATTCGCTTGGATAATTTGATTATTCCAGTAAGTCTACAGGCGATAGATCTGGATGCACTTGCTGGTATTAAAATTCCCAACGCCATTACCCGGGATGCAGTCAAGCAGGGAGCAGGAGATGGCATCCAGTCCTTGAATGCAATGGGCATGTCATCTTCCTGGGAGGCACAGGCTTCCATGGCGGGAATGGAGACCATCAAAGGTATAATTTCTAAAAAAGCGAAGCTGGTCAAAGTAACCGTCAAGGCAGGGCATCCACTGCTGTTGGCAGATCTGTCCGGTAACTAATTATTCACTTTCTAAATCATTATTTATGAAAATTTCAATGTTGCTGATAGCGCTTGCGCTATCCCGAATTTGCTGTGCCCAATTTGTAAAGGAGGCACAGGTAGAAATCTATCCCATCCAGATTGGTTGGGACAAAACTACGGTGCTGGTTTTTCCTTTTGAAGTGGTCAGCGCGGATTTTGGTAGTTCTGCTGTATTGTCTCAGAAGGATAAAGCCGCTCCCAACGTGCTGAAGCTAAAAGCAGGACAAAGACACTTTGCGTCAACCAGCATGTATGTCATCACAACTGAGGGTAAGCTGTATCCTTTTTCGGTGGGTTACACCGAATACCCGGATGCCAGACCAATTGACATGGGAAGACAAAAGGAGGTAGAGCATGCGAAAGTAATGCTGAAAGAATCCTCCATGAATCCAGCTGACCTGGCTGCTGTACTGGATGAAATGTCGCAGAGAATACCTAGTGAACTTTCCTGGGGGAAAAAGAGCGGATTGGTCCGTCTAGGATTGGGGGAACTGGTTGAAAAAGACGGAGTGCTGTTTTTTCAACTGGCAGTTGAAAACAAAAGCTGGGTAGACTACCTACCTGAAAAATGGAAATTCGCCATTCAGGACAAACGACAGGCAAAACGCACGGCGATCAGACAGCTGACAATGGAGCCAGTTTCCTTTACAACATTTAAAGGCGTTGGGGGTAAGTCCGGGGGTGTGGCTGTATTTGCATTTCCCCGATTTACTATATCTGATGCAAAAGAGTTTTCCATTCAGATCTTTGAAAAGAACGGGGATCGAAACCCGGTGCTATCGATCTCAGGAAAGGAATTGCTAAACGCCGATCCATTACTTATTTCTAACCATAATTTGAATAACCATGACTAAAAAGCAAAACATAGAGGAACTGCAAGACCGGATGAAATATTCAGGCTTTGGCGATACACTCAACCAGGAATTGGAGAAGAAGATTAAAGCGGGAAAAAGCAATTTTGAATTGACCTTGACCAAGGAGGTTGGGGAGAAAAAACTTGACTATGAACTTCATTTTAGAAAATCAGATGAAGGGAAGTATTATTACAATGGCTTTGATGCCAAGCTGACTAACCCAGACGGAAAGGAGCAGTCTCAGCGATTTTACCAAAATCAGGGAATCTCAGCCAAAGAGGCTTTCAATCTATTGGAGGGAAGAGCTGTATTCAAAAGTCTGTTCAACAAGGAAGGGGAAAGATACAATGCCTGGCTACAACTGGATTTGGGGAGTAAGGACGAGAAGGGACAGCATCCGGTAACCCAATACCACCAGAATTATGGATTTAAACTTGAGGATGCAGTAAAGGAGCTTCCTTTAAGAAACATGAATTCACCTGAACAGCTTGATCTGTTACTTTACAGCTTGAAGAAAGGAAACCGCCACGAGGTTGACATTGAAGGGAATGAGTCGAGAGTTCTGCTGGAGGCCAATCCCAAGTATAAAACAATGAATGTATATGATGGAGAGGGGAAGCGCATGAAATCCAGTGTCATGAAAGCAGCCCAAGAACAAGTAAATGGGGAAGCCAAACAGAATCCCCAGATGAAGAGCAGATCAAAAGGAGTGAAGGTATAAGCATTTGAATAGTGTGTTGGTGAAATTTTTTTATTCTAACAAAACCCGGTGTAACAGCCGGGTTTTGTTTTGGTAAATGTTCGGAAAACTCAATCAACTTCTTTGCCCCTTTACAAGGATTGAAATCTTTGACTAAGACCGTTTTCGCTCCTGAAAGTGATGGTGAGCAGTGTGAAAAGAGAAGGGTTATTCCACTGTTATTTTTTAAAATCAACGGCAGAAAAGCGCAGCGAATATAGGGCCGGTATAGTTTGACTTTTAAAAAAGGGGGACAAAAGGGACGGCATAAAGCCGCTTGCTTCGCTGCGCTTTTTATTCCGTTTCCTCTATGTCCCATGTACCGCCCCTGTCTTTCGTGCTTTCTTTTTTGCCGTTTTTTCTTTTAAAAAAATGTTTTGCAGCATCTCGCAGATTTAAGGGCAAAGAGAAATTGAATCAAAGTTTAATCCTTAAACACTAACATCATGGGACACAACATTCATTTCAACGAACGAACAGGAAAGCATGCCTTCTTTTCTGTTAAGCAAGCAGCTTGGCATAAGGTGGGGCAAGTGATCGAGAATTATCCATCCAGTGCCGAAGCGCTCAAATTTGCAGGGCTGGATTACCAGGTGATCAAATCCCCGATTTTCACCAAACTGGAGGGTTTGCAGGTATCGGAAAGCGGAGACTTGGACCGGATGGATGAAATCCAAGTCAGTTCTCATTTTGTTACACTCCGATCTGATCTCAATATCCCTTTGGGTGTAGTGGGGAAGGACTATAAAATCATCCAAAACACGGATGCATTTGCTTTTTTTGACGCAATAGTGGCAGAGGGAAAAGGGATAAACTATGAAACCGCAGGAGCGCTTGGGAACGGTGAGCGGATTTTCATAACGGCGAAGCTTCCCCAAGGAATTACCGTCGGTAAGGAGGATCTAATAGATCAGTATATTTTTCTAACCACCTCCCACGACGGTACAGGAAGTATACTGGCAGCTTTTACTCCCGTTCGTGTGGTCTGTCAGAATACCCTTAATGCTGCCATGGGTAAACTGTCCAATGTGGTGAGAATCAGACATACCTCCGGAGCTGAAGAGCGCCTGAAGCAGGCACACCAACTCATGGGCATGGTGTCCACATCTACCCAACGGACTTCTGAACTATTCAACCGCTGGGCTACCATCAGGATTACTGACAAGGAAGTGAAAAAACTCATTGAAATGGCACTGGCGCCCACTAAGCAAATACTTGAAAAAGTGCAACTGGGTGAATACGAGGAATTGAGTAGCAATTTCAAAAATCAGACGGATCAGGCCTTTGCCTATGCTATGATGAGTGATACCCAATTGCTTCCGACCACAGAAGGAACACTATTCGGAGCCTATAATGCAGTTACAGGATACTTTCAGAATGTACGAAACTATAGAACAGAGGAGGAAAAAATGAAATCCATTCTGTTTGGCGGCACCGCCCAAACCAAAGGGCAGAAAGCATTTGATCTGTGTCAAACTATTGCAGCAGATGGTACGGGCTTATTAAGATGTAACTGATCAATCCAAGGCGGACGTTTTAGTCCGCCTTTTTCGTTTCGCTGAAATCATTTCTCCCTTGCAAAATCAAAGTTGGATGTACCTGAATGACTTCAAAAATGGATAGTCATCGACATAAAGGGGTAATTTTTTGAGGTTTTTATTATTTCGGTACAAAGTTAGGAGCTCCGGTCGGGGCGATCAGCAGACTACGGCATAAAGCCGCTGCGCTTTTTATTCCGTTTCCTGCTTCCTTACTCCCGAAACACCTGGATTCAGCATCCTAAATAATTTCTAACTTAAATGTATTTGTCATGGAAGCTGTAAATCAATTAATCAATCTTCATCAGGTAGCAGAAATCACGCTCGGTTATCATCCAAAAATTAAATCAAGCCAACGTCCAAAAGTAGGTTGCTCTAGACAGGTATATGAAGTCCTGTATAATTTTTGGGATAAAGACACCCTGGAACTGGCTGAACATTTTCAAGTCATGCTGCTTAACAGAGCCAATAGGGTATTGGGAATTTGTACAATTTCCAAAGGTGGGACAGCCGGAACTGTGGTAGATGCCAAGCTGGTATTTGCCACAGCACTAAAGGGATGTGCCCAGTCTATAATAATTTCGCATAATCATCCGTCAGGGAATCTGATGCCTTCAGAACAGGATAAAAGAATGACTAGAAGGTTGGTGGAAATTGGTAAGGCTTTAGATCTTCCAGTGTTAGATCATGTGATTATTACAGCAGATGGGTATTATTCCTTTGCTGATGAAGGGGAGCTTTAGGGCTCTTTTTTTTTAATATAGAGCGTGTTTTTATCGAATTCCTTTTTTAGAAATAGTAATACTGTACTAATGTATTAATAAGGAATTAGCAGGAGATTTTTTGGTTTAGTAATTACTTAACTAAATGCGAACTGGAACGGAAGCTGGATAGTCCACCACTGGTGTGGATGGATATTCAACCAAAATAATTGCTTGGATTAAGAGATTACAAGCGGTTACAAACGAATACAATCGGCTACAAACGGTTAATAACCGCCTAAAAAATGTGAATTAACTAAACTGGTTTGAAAAAGCCATGGAAAGTCTCAATCGTATAATTATTTATCAACCATTACCCAAAGCCAGCAGGATAAAAGTGTTTATTCCTTATCTACTAAAAGAGGAAAGAGATCAGTTAAAGGCATTGAATACCAGTTTTTATCATCCCAATCAAAAGCTCTGGAGTCTGGTCAATACCAATGAAAACTGGGAGCAGCTTCAACGACTGTATAAAGGGAAATCTGAAGTCAGATCAGCTGAGAAAAAGGTTTCAGTCCCAGTTAAAACCTTGAATGCCCAATCTATTCAGGCATTGGCAGATTTGGAGCAGAAATTAATTCTTAAAGCTTATAGTCCATCAACGGTTAAAAACTATGCTTCTTCCTTAACTCAGTTTTTAGCCTTTTTTGAAAGCCGGAATATAAAGGATGTGACCAAGGAAGAAATTGAAGCGTTTGTTTATCATCAAATCACCAAGTATAAAATTTCAGAAAGTGCCCAGAACACGCTTATAAATGCAATTAAAGCATATTACGAGCATGTGTTAGGTAGGGAGCGTACTATATATGAGATCCAACGGCCCAAGAAGAGTATGACCTTACCCAATATCCTGAGCCAGGAGGAAGTGAAGGCAATTCTCCAAAGTGTGGAAAACATTAAGCATCGGGCAGTATTGATGTTGATTTATAGTGCTGGACTGAGGATCAGTGAAGCCATCAAGTTGAGAAGTCGTGACATACACTCAGATGAAGGTTATATTTTTATCAAGGGAGCTAAAGGCAAAAAAGACCGAAAAACAGTCTTATCACCTGTATTGTTGGTATTGCTGAGAAAGTATTACAAAGCTTATAAACCAAGTTACTGGCTTTTTGAAGGGCAGGAGGGTGGTCAGTATTCCGCCACTAGTATTCAGGCTGTATTTCGTAGAGCGGTAGAGAAGAGCAATTCTAATCCTTGGGCTACAGTGCATACACTTCGCCATAGCTTTGCTACTCATTTATTGCAAAAAGGCACCAATCTTCGCTATCTGCAAGCTCTTTTAGGTCATGAAAGCAGTAAGACTACTGAGATTTATACTCATGTCCTGTCAATTTCTAATAAAAATATTCAAAGCCCGCTTGACGGGATCGACGAAATTCTTAATTTGGTCACAGTTGCACCCCGAAACCCTGTGGACAATCGCGATATAGACGCAATAGGGTAGTGGGAGTTACGTATATACAAGTGTTGGCAACAAGCTGAAAAATGAGATTACCAATTATAATTTTAGTTCTGATTTTATGCTTTTCGTCTTGTAAAGAAAAGGCAGAAAAACAATCTGAACCGAATAAAGAAAAAACCGAATTAAAAGTTGAACCGACTGAAAAAGTTGATTTGACGAAAATTCCTGATTCCTTGAAATTAATAGCTGAAAAAAGTCTGACCGGAGATTTTAACGGAGATAATAAAACGGACTTTGCTTCTATCGTAATAAATAAAAATAACCAAAAAACAGGTGTTTTAATAATTCATAATTCTAAAAATCAAGAAAATATTGTTTTCGGAGCAGGAAAAAAAATTGACAATATGACCGACTTGAATTGGATTGAAATATTTAAAATCATTCCGAAAGGAGAAATTGTCGCACCCGAATTAGTAAACGAAGAAACTGGAGATTTACTCGGACCAGACGAATCTCAAAATTTCAAACTAATCGGAAATGGAATTTATATGAGCGTGACTGAAACTCACGGTGGCGGAATTATATTTTGGAACGGAAAAGAATATAAATGGTATCATATAGAATAAAAAGCCAGTTGCCAACACCGTATAAAAATAATGCTTAGTTTAGTGCTTAATCAAAGGTTAGTGCGTTTTGCTAGCTTCCGATTTTCCTTCGGAAAATCCTCGCCCACAAAACCGCACTATTCTTATACAAACACGTTACCACACATTTGAGAAAAAACAATGTCGTTACCTGAGCATTCGAAAATAATAAACAAAGTTGCTCTCATAATATTCAAAGAATATGGAATTGAGCGTAAAGGACAATCACGAACTTGGTTG
>TARA_R110002072_G_scaffold228234_13_pt1 | contig 56534 bp, 37 predicted proteins | sample TARA_R110002072 | Tara Oceans TARA_R110002072 (sample SAMEA4397118) | marine metagenome | biome: Polar Biome; feature: [SRF] surface water layer (ENVO:00010504); material: water (ENVO:00002006), including particulate matter (ENVO:01000060) such as... | depth 5 m | reverse complement strand
CTCGCCGTTGCCACCGGAGCATCCGCGCCTCGTGCGCGCGATCGGGTTCGCGTCTCGGAGCCGGGTCGTTGGCACGGGGCCCCAGATGGCAAGCCTCGGGCCGAAGCCTCACCTCGATGCCCCCCAGGCCGATGGCTCAGACTGACGCCTCACGCTGATGCCCTCAGGCCGATGCCCTCACGCTGGTGCCCTCAGGCCGATGGCTCAGGCCGATGCCCTCAGGCTGGTGCCACGGACTGCGGCTTCAAGCGTGCTGTTGGGCCGGCCACTGCGCAGCCTTCGCCACAGCCGTCGCTCCCAAGCTGGCGCAGCGACCGACCATTGCGAGATCTGGGGCAATAAAAAAGGGCTCGCCACTGTCGTGACGAGCCCTCTCAAAGTTGGTATCCCGTAGGGGAGTTGAACCCCTGTTACTAGAATGAAAATCTAGGGTCCTAGGCCAGACTAGACGAACGGGACTGACTTTTGCGGCGGGAAGACTAGGCAAGTGGCCTGCGAAAAGCAAGCAATCACCAGCACCAATTCTGCCCGCAATGTGATCGGCGAAATCGGGCCTTAACCCAGGTTCTTCCACTCCTTAACGCTCGGCAGCTCTTCCAGCGAGGCCAGGCCAAATCGCTCAAGGAACTGCTGGGTCGTGCCGTATTGCAGCGGTCGGCCAGGGACGTCGGCGCGACCGGCGACGCATGCGAGCTTGTGCTGCAGCAGCGTGCGCAACATCGGGCCGGCCTTGACGCCGCGGATCGCTTCGATCTCACTGCGCATCACCGGCTGGCGGTAGGCAATGACGGCGAGGGTTTCGAGGGCGGCTGGCGACAGCTTCTCGAGCTTCTTGACGCCACGCAGGCGCTGCAGATACGGGAACGCTGAGGCTCCCGACATCCAGCGCACGGTGTCGCCAACGCGGGTCAGCTCGACCGGCAAGCCCAATCCGCGCAGTTGCTCGCGCAATAGCTCCAGGCCTTCTTCGACGAGCTTCTGGGTCGTGTTGCAGGCACGGGCGAGACGGAACACCGTCATGCCTTCGCGCGAGGTCATCATCATGACGTAGACCATGCGCGCGACATCGGCGGCATCGGTCAGGTCGGGGACGATCGGCAAACCATCTTCGCCGAGTTCGCTGTCGACCAGGTCGTCGACGCTATCCAACTCCATGGTCGAAGCTTCGGCGGCAACCGCGGCCTGCGCGGCAGAACCGTCGACTTCTGCGGAATCTTCGTCGGTGGAATCTTCGTCGGTGGAATCTTCGCCGGTGAGTCCCTCGTCAACGGGATCTTCGTCGGCAAGTTCTTCGTCGGCAGACGCCTCGTCCGAGACCTCCCCACTCGCATCTTGATCAAGCGGAGCCGCTACTGAAGCCTCATCCACGGAGACTTCGGCATCGCCGCCTTGAGATGGTTGTTCTTCAGGGACCGATGCTGCACCGGTCACATCTTCGACGTCGGGATCGACCGAACCCTCGACAGAAGTCTGGTCAAGCACTGCGCCTTGATCAGGCTCTGCGCCTTGCTGTGGTTCGTCGCCGGCTCCCGATTCGTCCGCCGGGCTGGCGTCCTGGTCACGACCGCCATCACCGATCGGAACACCATCCGACGGGCTTCCCTCAGCCGCGCCTTCAGATACAGGGGTGCTGTCTCCGGTGCTGTCGTCCGTGCTGTCACCCAGGGAACTGTCCGTTGGGGAACTCACCGAAAGAAACCGTTCAGCCAAAAAGGGAGCGCCCATACCGGCAAGACGGTTCCCAAACTGGGGCGTGCCATCGGTGTCATCACCGACGTGCCCAAGCTCGAACCGCTGCAACTCTTCCGGACCTTTCTGGCGTTCGCTGACCGGAGCCGCGCCGGTTTCATCCGGCGGCAACTCGCGCGAGATGTCGTCCATGTGCCTTTTCTATCGCAACGAAAGCCCGCTGTCACTTACCGGACCCGCTTGCTTCGGCCTCTTCTTCATTCCGCCAGCGCAACGTGTAGGCGGTGGTCTCCAATGGTGTTACCGGAGATTGCTCCAAATCGGCGTCAATCTCGGCACGAACGGTCTCAAATGGCACATCGCGTCCGGGACGGTGCTGGAGGCAGTAGACCACGAACCAGCGTTGCTCCCCGCCCCACTGCGCTTCAAACGGTTCTGAGACCTCGCCCTTTTTGAGGTCGAAGGCCTTGGTGGCGGCGGGGTGCTGGAAGCCGCGGCCAAACGCAGGCAGGTAGCCGCCGTCGCGCCGCGAGGGATCTTCCGACCAACGCAGTGCCAGCGTCGCGAAATCAGCGCCGACCCGAACCTTGTCGACAACCTCCTGAGCGATCTTGCGATCCTTGTGCACCAGGAAGCGCACTTGCACCTGATCTTCGCGCATCGCCAGGTAGCGCAGCACGTAGCCCTGGTAGAGGCGTTGCGCCGTGCGCAGCCGCAGGGCCGACTGCCAGTCCTGCTGACGCATCCCAAACAGACGCCAGATGTAGTCGGCAAACGACACCCCCGCGAGCTCTTCCTTGACCTGACGACGAAGCTCGCGCTCTTCGGTGGCCGCCAACGCCATCACCCGGGCTTCGGCAACCCGAACGCCGTATTGCTGCGCGTGGCGTGCAACCAGCACATCGAAGATCAACAGATCGACGGCCGACAGCGCCAACTTCGGGTTCGCGCTGAGCAGACGGGTGAACGCATGCGATTGGCGCAACACGAGGTCCCCTACTCGGGCGACCTCATCATCCGAAGCATCCTTGCGCGGCAACAGGATCTCGGGACCGAGCCCTTCGGCCATCACCGGAGCGACCGGCGGCTTGACCGCGGGTGGCTTGACCGGCAGCGCGTCGCGACCGTTGCCACGCGAACCAGAAGTGCCGGTGGGCTTATTGCTGCCAGCTCCCTGGGAGCTGATGCCGTCGAAACCATCGGGTCCGCCAGCGCACCCGGTCAGCAACAGCACCAAGAATGCCAGCTGGCCGGCGAAGATCGCGACATGGGGTCGCCGTCGCGCGGCCGGCATCAATACGCCTTGAAGCTGCGCAACCACTTCGTGCCTTGGCACAGGAAGCACTTCGACCGCACCGGCTTGCCGTCGCCGTTGACCTCGGGCGTGGTGCCCTCGCCGTAGCACGAGATGCACTGCTGCACCGATGCGTAGGTCACCACCATCTGGCCGCTGTATTCGGCGTAGTAGGCGCGCAACCACCCGACCCGCTCCTGCTTGGAAGCGTCCTGCCACCAGCCTTCGTCGGTCTGCTGCTTCTTCTCGGTGCCTGCCTGGGTGGCGCTGCGGCGTCGCTCCATCGCCTGGCGCAGCAGCTTGGCAAAACGCTCGATGTCGCGGTCCTTGCCAGCCGGTTGCTTTTGGGTCGAGCCCTGCTTGTCGAGCGACTTCTGAACTGCCGTGTCCTTGAGGATCTCCTTGTCGCCGAGCACCCACGAACCGATGCCGTAGTTGAAGTTCTCGGTGCGCTTGCCAGAAGAATGCTTGGCGCGACTCGCCCACAACGACTCGATCTCGGCCGGTTCCAATTGCAGCGTCTTCTCGAGCTTGGCCACGATCGCCTTGCTCATTGCGTTCTCGGCGAAGTCCTTGGCCGCCTGCAGCGTGAAGCCATCGCCATTCACCTGCTTCTCGGCGACCGTTCGAATGTTGCGGCGCCACAGGTCGGCGACACGCTGGGTGTAGAACCGTTCGCGCGCTTTCTCGAAGCGCTCCTTCTCGCGATCGAACTCAGTCTTGAGCTTGGTGTTGGGGAAGTCCGTTTCGAACTTCTTGACCAACTCGACGCCCTTCACGAACTCCTTCTGCGTGCCACGGCTGCGAGCGATCTGGATCTGCTCAAGCACACCGAGCTCCTTGGCCGCGGCTTTGAAGCGCTTCAAGCGATCGATCAACGTGACCAACTTGGCCTTGTCGGTGGCGTTGTCGAGTTCTTCGGCCTTCTTGAGGTGGTCAGACGCACGGTCGTAGTCGCGGAACTTGATCAGATCCTCGGCCAGCAGCATGTGCTTGTTGGCGTCGTCGCCCGGCGCATGCTTCTCAAGGTAGACCGCGTAGAACTCCTCCTTCGTGTAGACCTGTGCCGCCGGCACGTCGATCTTCTGCACACCCACCAAGTTGCGGCGCGGCACGCGGTAAGGCACACCCTTGACCTGCACGACCAGCGGGTCCCCGGTTGCATCGGTGATGCGGCCGATGACCGATTGACGGGTGCCATTGTTGAGGTAGATGACTTCGTCCGCGCGCTCGAGGATCTCGTCCTGCGACTCGCCCATCAGATCGAACTTGCGCTTCCACTTGGTCGCACTCGCGACACTAAGGTGGTCCCAACGAAGGTCGAGCAGACCACCATTGTCGAGGCGCTTGACCCGTAAGCCTTCCGCGCCGGCTTCTTCGACGCTGGCGAGCAGAATGCGGCCGTCGGACAACTGCACCGATTGTGCAGTTAGCGATAAGCCAGCAAGAGAGACCACCGCAGTGGCCAGAAGGGACGTCAGGAAGCGTTGCATTAGATCACCAGGGGCGCATCTAGGTTTGGGCGATGGCGGTCGAGTGGACTGCTCGGTCACTTGCGCGGGGGTAGCACACCACCGTTACGAAAAGACAATACCCGATCACGCAGCGGCAGTTGCCGCGGCACGACCCGGAGAAACTCCGCGACTACCGGTTCGCCCTCATCGAGCCAGGTGGCCTCGAGCTTGACCAACCACAACTGCGGTCGGTCCTCGTCGGCGGTCGCAGTCGCAGTCCAGGTCATACCGGGGAACCCCGGGACTTCCTGGTCCACCAATGGCACGAATTCCAGATCAAACGGCGAGCTGTCGCCGTTGGTCGATCGAATCGCCTCGTTTTGCACCCGATGCATGGCGAGGTCGCACATGGTCACCAGCGCGTGACGCGCATCGGTGGTGCGACGCTGGTTGATGCTGGACGACAACGCGCCGAGCACCGCCGTCACCCCGAACAACAGGATGCCCAGGGCCGCCATCATTTCAACGAGCGTGAAGCCGCCTTCGCGGCGTTCGCGTTGCCCGCATTCGCACTGCCGGCGATTGCGTTGCCGGCGATCGCGTTGCCGACAGCTGCCGTCGGTCTTGGTGAGCCGTTGCTTAACCATTCCAATCATCCTTGGCGTGCAAGATCGGCACGACGAACTCGATGGTGCGCCCGATGTGAACGAGGGTGCCGGTTTCATGGGGAATCGCCTTGGTCGCACGCTGGCCGCGACGCAAGCCAATCAGCCGATCGCCGGACAATTCGTTGTATTGAATCCACTCGCCATCGATCTTGATGAAGCCACCGTCGCGGGCGCCCGGGAACGCCGTGCCGTCGTACAACGTCAGCGACTTCGAATCTTCGGCGAGGTATCCGTTGAGCAACCCCTCGGGCGTCGCATCGGCTGGCTGGGCCACGGCGCAGCGCACCATGATCGCGTGCGGGTGGATGTCGTCGCTGGTGTCGTGCTCGCTAAACGCGCCGACATCAAACGCGAACGCGCCGCCGCTGATCTCATCGACCAGCCAACCACCGCGGGCGCTATCCCAGATGCCTTGCGCAGCTTGCAGGTTGCCACCCGAACTTGAGCGACCGAGCACGGTGTCGAGCACGCCCGACTTGTCGCCCCACGAGGTCGTGCTCTGCGACCAGAACGAGAACTCAACGTGCAAAAGGTTCTGCAGGATCGGCTCGGTGATTTCGCGCAGCAAACTGCCCGGCAACTGTTCGGAGCCGGGAATGATCTCTTCGAACGGATCGGCCAGGCGGCTGGGGCCCGCCGGGAACTTCTGGCCGGGCAAGAACCAACCAGCACGCAGCTCGACCAGCGCATCGTCGGGACCGGCTTGGCGCGCGACCATCAGCATCATGTTGCCGACGCCACGCAGCGGTTCGTTGACGCGCCGCTTCTCGACTTCGGCGCGCACCTCTTCGGGCGGCATAGTCGGATCCTCGGCGAGGATCTCGCCGACCAGGGCGGTGTCGATGATGCGCAGTTCGCGGTCCGGCAACAGGTGCACGGCGGCGCGCAGCACTTGCGAACGAGTTGCATTGCGTTCCGGCAACATCGGCAAGCCGATCGGCAGCAACTGCACGACGAGTCGATCTTCGACCCGTTCGCTGTCGCGCGTCGACGCGCTACCGCGAAGCTGCGTCAGTTCTTCGGTGATGACGCGCTGCGCATGGCTGCTGCGGTCGGCCAACATCTGGCTGGTCTCCCCGTCTCGGAAGGTGCGCAGGCCACTGTCGACGAGCTGCACCAGCATCAACAAGAAGCCGGACAGGATGCCCATCACGATCAACAGCTCGATCAGCGTAAAGCCGTCTTGTCGTGCGGTGGGTTGCGGCAAGGCTGTTTGGGGCACAGCTACGCGCGGGTGCGCGGGTGTCGCGAACGAGCTCATCGTGCCGTCACCTGTTCGTCAAAGATGCGGCCTTGGCCTTCGTATTGGATGCGCACGTCTTCGACCCGCGCCGACGTCTTCCAGCCATGCTGAGTGAACGCTTGCAGGTCGACACAGCCAGGTTGGTAGACCGTCTGGAACCGGATCTCAAGGCGCGAGGCGCCGCGATTGAGTTTGTGGGCCGCGCCATCGGCCGGCTTGCCGGCAAACTCCCACAAGCCTGGGAACGCCGACGCTTCGGCCGTCCACGGCGCGTGAGAATCGGTGCGCACGCGACAGATCACCTGCACGCGCGAGTCCTTGGTCTCTTCGCGCCATCGCAGGTCGCGGAAGAACACCGGCGCTTCGTTGGTCGTAATCTGCGAGTAGGCCAGTTCGGGGTCGTCGCTAAACTCGGCGAAGCGATCCCAGTAGCGAAACGGCCACGAGATCACGACTTCACCGGCACTGGCACCCTGCGGCTGGGTGCCGTAGCGACCGCGGAACAAGCCGCGCGCCGAACTCGTACCGGTATCGACGGTGCCGTCCTCGTTCGGTGGATACCAGTTCGGCATCTCGAGCGTGTTGGCACTGTTGCGACTCCACGTGTAGTGCAGCAGTTCTTGCCCCATCAGCAGGGTGCCGGCGATCGGCATCGGCGTGACGTCCTGCACCGGGATCACCGACTCGTTGCCGCCCACGCCGCCGGCGAGGATCGCGGCGGCGCGATGGGTCAAGAACTTGACGCGGGCGCCGCGGTCGTGGCCGCGCGGCTCGGTGTTCAACAAGCCGCGGCCGTTTTGCGCGACCGTGAACACGCCATTGGCGCGCGCCGAGTAGCCCATGACTTCGTCATCGACCTGCACCAAACCACCGTTCTGCGGATAGGTGGCACTGAGGTCGCGACCTGACCACACCGCACCAACTGAGTTGTTGAAGTAGAGCGGGTTGACGGTGAACTGCTGCGCGTTCGCGTCCATGATCTCTTCGAGCACAAGATCCTCGGCGATGTGGGCAATCACTTCGACTTCATCGACGACGCCCTGCATCGGCTGCTCGCCGCCGACGCCGGCACCGATGCTCGGCTCGGCGCAGAACGCGGCCGGCAGTTCGCCACTCGGGAACTTGACGATGCGGTCATACATGCGCGGGTCTTCGATGACCGTGCCCTGCGGTGGGCCTTGGAAGATCGAACGCACTTCTTCGCGGAACCCGATCAGCTGGAACGGCCACGGACCGAACAGCTCGGACGGTATGCGATTTGCCTGCAGGTTGTCCGAGTTGTAGCGGTACGCCTGCCAGTTGACCGAGTGCCACTCGACGTTGGGCCGGTTGCTTCCGGACGCCACCGAACCTTGCACCAACGCCACCCGGTCGTGACGACCGACGCGCCCCGTGTAGGCACCGTAGTTGCCCCACAGAAGGTTGATGCGGTGGCACTGCAGCACCTTGGCGTTGTTTTGCGCGTGCGACGACGTGCCGGTGAACGGGTCGCCACGGAACGCAAGCCTCTGCCGAGCCGCGAAGATCTGCGGGAACGTGCTTTCCATCTGTGGCGTGTAGCCAATGAAGCCGCTCGACGGCTGGATCGCTGGCCACGGCGGTGCGACCACGCTTTGCTGCGCGTTCTGGCTCGGGCCAAGCGGCCCCACCTGCACGGTGCGACGGCCGGTGCCTTGGCACAGTTCGTTGTAGACGCGGTTCCATGCGGCCCGGTTGCCGCGCACCAGATGCGCGTTGTCGGCGATCGCGTCGTAGCGCACCCATTCGGTGTCGGCATCCGCGCCCGTCGGCAACAACTGCACCCACTCGGTCAGCCCCGTGGTGGCGGGATCCCAAAGCGTGTTGGCGCCCGCTACCGGAATCGATACCGGCACGACCCAGACGATCAACGCAGGTAGATCATCCCACGTGCCCTGCCCCCCGGCGAGCTGCCAGTTGTTGTTGAAGTCCGTGACGAACTTGCGCGCCGTTGCATCGTAGACCTGGCCATCGATCTGTCGGTCTTGGCCGGGCAACGTCTGGGCGCGCTGCACGCCGATCAGCTTGTGGCCTTGCCGCGACTGGTAGCGAACCAATTCGATGCCGCCAACCTCGGTTGGCGCACCGCCAATCTGGCCGGGGATGTTCGCTTCGAAGCCAATGCGATCCTGCATGATCAACGCGTAGCCACCCGACGTGGAGAACGCATCGATGATGCCCGCCTGGCCCGCTGGCGGCGGCTGGGTATCGCCCGTTGGAATCGGATCCGCAAGTTCGAGGTCGCCGCTCCAGGTCTCATCGAAGCCTTCGCCAACGCGAATCGGCGGGCCCATCGGCGGCGTGATCGAGATCGGATCCGGATTGTTGATGAACGCCCGCGCCACCGCGAACCCGCCCAACGCACCGCTGAGCGCCGTGCCGCCAACCATCAACGGCGTGTCTTCGGAGACCAGCGCCGCATAGCCGTAGAGTTCGACCAGCGACCCGGTCGGGTGCTCTGGGAAGACATCGAGGTTGGCGCCGTTGAACTGCGGGTCATCGATGTCGACGGTCGGCTCGCCGTTCGCATCGGTCGGGATCGACGGACGATGCTCCCGGCCGCGCTGACGCGAACCACGACCACCGAGCGAGTCCTTGAACTTGCACTCGAACGAGTTGCCGTTGATCGACGAATACTCAAACAGCTCGAGGCCAATGCGCAGAATGCCGACCGGCGGAAAGCCTTCGGTGCTTTCGACCTGGATCGTGATGAACTGCTCGTTGCCCGGCAGGATACTCGGATCCATGCCGTAGGGCCGGCGGTTGTTCTGCAGCGTCGGATCGAACACCGGCAGCGCCCCCGTCAGGTAGGTGCGGTATTTGGCTTGGCCGCGCGTCATGCCATCGACGAAGAACGACATATCCGCCGGTCGACCCGTCGGCGCCGAGACATTGATGTGCACCGCCGTGTCGGCAGGCAAGTTCAGCTCGGCAAGTGGCAGCGTGATCTGCGACGCCGTGCGTTCGACGCCGGCTGGGGATGCGCTCGGGTTGGGGTCGATGCCCGCCTCGTCGATCACCTCGACCATCAGATTGCCATCGCGGGCGACCACGCTCAGCCGGTTGCGATCGGCATTGCCGTCGCCGTAGTCAAACAGGATGCGGTTCTCCAACGTCTGCGGCTCAAGCCAGAACGACGTCGCGAAGCGACCCATGAAGCCCCCATTGGCCGAGAACGGGAACGAGATCTGGTCGTGGCGGCGATTGCCACCGGCCGGTGGCGTGCCACCGATGGTCTGCGGCCCGGTGTTGTTCATCACATACGGGCCCTCCTTCTGGATGTCGCGACCCCGGCGATGCGCATTGGTCGCAAACGCCTCGGTCGCGAACGGCGTCCGCGTGTTGGGCCAGCGACGACGGGGTGCCATCGACACGGCGGGCTCGATGCCGGCGTCGACCGTGTCGTCGACAGCGTAGCGCGCGACGCCGAAACCGAGAGTCGGGTAAGCGTGCGGCACGATGTGCGCCAGGTAGCGCGCGCTCGGATCGTTGCCGGTCTGGCCAGGCTGCAGATGGCCGAGATTGACCGGACCGGTCACCCAACCGGGCGAACGGCGATCGAGGATCATGGCCTCCTCAAATGCTGCCTGGGTGTTCCACTTGCGCTCGATGCGGAAGCCGGGCAACACCGCGGCCAAGCCGGTTCGCTCGTGACGACCGACGACACCCAATGCAACCAAACTGCGCGAACGGCTCGCGGCGGCTCGGTAGGTCACCCACGGGCCGCTCTTGAAGCAGATCGGCGACGTGCCCATTTCGAGCACGCTGTCACGACCGGTTCGCAAGCAGCGATAGAGGTCGATCCACTTGTTGCGTTCCTCACTGCTGCCGGCTGCCTGCAACTTCGGCACGAACAATCGATCGATCAGGTCCTTCCAGTTCTCGAATGGCCTGCCGCCAGTCTGGCTACCGGTCTGGCCGTCCACCTGCCGACCACCACGCAAGTCCGTAATCTCGGCGGCTAGTTCGCGCGCTTCCGAAGGACTGATATGAAGTGGCGCGGTGCCGCGAGCATTGTTGTTGTGATTGATGCGCAGGCTGGAACTGCGTCGCACATGCGCCAGCAACGCCACCAACACGTCTTCTGGTGCCGTGTTGATGTTGACCGGCGCCGGGATCAGTGGCTCGACCACCGTATCGACGGACTTGAAGCTCTTGGCCACCGGCATCAACAGGCCCAACTGGAACACCGACGGCAACTGCAACTGGGCCTGACCCGGTCGCTGCGTCGACGCCGTCATCAGCATGCCGTATTCCACCTGGCCGGTCGCCAGGTCGCGAATGCGCACCGTGCTGCCGGCACTGAGGTGCACCGCGGACTTGACCATCAACGTGCGCGTCAGGCCGCCTTGCAGGGCATTGAAAACGCGTTCGGGGCGACCCCAAGTCGGCGCGGTTTCCGACTGCGCATCGACGGCGAAGACCCGATCGATGGCATCCAATTCGCCCATCGTGAACGTGCCGAGACCGGCCTTGCCGATGTCGAGCACTTCGCGCTCACTGCGGTAGGCGGCGCGCTTGCCGCCGCGGTCCGGGGCAAAGTACGGCCAGATCGCCGCGAGCACGCAGCGGTAGTCGAGCACCAGCGAACGTGATGCAACGCCTTCGGTGCCGTCGGCGAATCCCTGGTCGCGGAACAAACCGCGCTGCAAGCCCTGCAGTAGGTTGCCGTCGATCGAGTCGTAGCTGACGACTTCGTTGGCAAGCCACAGGTAGCCCTGGTCGGGCAACGACGACGCGTCATCGACCGACATCGACGTCGCGTCGGGCTCGAGGTCAGCGCCGAGTCGCGTCGCGGTGCCAATCGTATTGGCGAGCATTAGCGGCGACATCGAATCGAGCGAGGCGAAGCGTTGCAGGTCTTGCACTTCGCCGCCGAGCAACACGTTGCCACCGTCCTCCAGAGCAGCGAACGCAGCCGGCAGTTCGACACCTCGCGGCCACTCGTCGAGGCCATCGAAGTCGGGGTCGGGATCCACCGATGCGTGCGACAACGCCACGTCCGCGAGCAGCAGTTCGCGGACACTCGCCGAGGTTTGCTCGGTCGACGTCTGCTCGACATCGCGCATCGCCGCATCCGCGCCAACACTCATCGAGATCGCGAACGGCAACGCCAGCAACATCAGCAGCGTCAACGCGAACAGTACCGCCAGGAGCGCGAGGCCCTGTTGTTTGGCGTGCTGTTGCTTGGCAAGTGGCTGTTTGGCGAGCTGCTGTTTTGCGAGCGGCTGCTTGGCGAGCGGCTGCTTGACAACTGGCTCGCTGACAACTGGGTCACAAGCGCACCCAACACGTGCAGATCGATGCATCATGATCCAGCCTCCAGGTCTTCCCAGGTAATCTTGGGCGCCTCGACGGGCTCCCCACGCTTGTCGTAGGTAAACCGGAAGGTGCGGGTCGGCTGCAGATCCATCGGCAACTGCTGCGCTGGCGCATACTCGAACACCATCATGCGGAACTCGTCGACCAAGCCGGGGATCGGCGACGTCGTCGGCGACAGCTCAAGCACCATCTCCGCGGTCTGCTCGGGCGAACCGGCAGCGCCAATCCGGCCAAACTCGCGGCCATCGACGGCGAGCCACAACGACGTGCCGTCGGCGCCGATTTCGAGCGTCACCCACTTCTCAAGCGGCAACGATTGCTCGCACTGCAAGTTCTTACGGACCTTATCGCCACCAAGCATCGTCAGGCTCATGCGAGCATCCGGACGCAGGGCCTGATCCAGGCGCACTTCGAGCAGCGGCGCCATGTCGATCACGACACAGCTGGCGCGCTGTTCCAGGTAGAGGTCGACGCGCAAGACGAAGCCATCGCGCGCGTCGACGACTTCCTTGGCAACCGCCCACTGCACCAACGCGTCCTTGTCGCCAGGCATCGAACGGCGGGCGTGGCCAAAACGACCCGCGACGACGTCTACGCCACCGAGCTCCGGCCGCATGCGCTCATCGAGCACGGGCGTTCCCGGTTCGAAGTGGAACACGATCGCCGGCTGCAGCAAGTGCGCCTGCACCGTAGCTGGCTCGGCATCGATTCCGGGGCGCACGATCACTTCGGTTGGCACGCCTTCGGCCCGCGCGGTCATTTGTGCGGCACGTCGTTCGCCGGCCAGGATCGACCCGGCGATCATGTCCGGGTCGGTCTTGCCCAAGTAGCCGACGCCGATGCCGAGCAGCACCGAGATCACGCCGATCACGGCCAACAGCTCCAACAACGTAAAGCCAGCGCTACGTGATTGCGGCGCCCGTGAGACGGACGGCCGACGATCCGGCAAGTTGTGATGCATCGGGTAATTCGTGGGGCAGCTAGTTAGACGGCCAAACGATGTCGTCGTCAGTCCCAAAAGTGAGATCCTTGCCGGCACTGAGGATTTGGAACTTCTTGCCGCCGTAGTACGAACCATCGGCGCGCTTCTTGGCCTTGACCTGCACAGGCGGCTCGCCAACTGCCGGCACCATCAACTGGGTCTTGCCGATGTTGAGCTTCGAGAAGTACGCCATCGGCGTGCCCCAGCCATCGGCGATTTCCATGCGCGCCGTCATGTCATCGAGCAGCGGAATCGGCGCGCCGTGCTGGTCTTCGTCGGTGTTGGTCAACTTGTCGCGAAGGGCACCGAGATCGGTACCGCCCTTCTTCGACTGGCTGACCATGACGAGCAGCGATTCGATGCCGGTGTTCTGGCCGTTATCGGTCTTCCAACCCGGGTTCGCGCCCTTCTTCAGGTAGCGCAAATCGTCGGTCGGGTAGTAACCCTCGACCCGGTTGAAGTTCTTGCAGGCGTCGTAGAGCTGGAGCATCGTCGCCTCCGTCTCGGTTTGCTTGGCGGCGTGATCGGTATCGAGGATGCGCGGCAGCAACACCGCCGCGAGGGTCCCGATGATGCCGATGACGATCAGCAGTTCGATGAGAGTGAATCCGTTCTGTTGATGGTGCTTCATGCCGATCACTTGCCCTTGCGGCGCTCCAGTAAGTAGTCATCGAACGCGACGTCGACGAGCGCGCGCTCGTCGCCTTCCGCGAACAACACCGTGCGCAGTTCGCTCGGTGTGCTACCGCTCAGTTGCTTCAACTCGTGCGACAACACCAGCGAGCTGTTGAAGTAGACCAACAACTGCAACTGGTTGTTGTTGTCGCCGGTCCGCGGTATCACCCGCAGTTCCAGGTCTTGCGGGCCATCGGTGCGCAACGCGACGTTCAAATCTGGTGCGATGCGAATCGGGCCCTTCTCGTCACGGCCATCGAGGACTTCGACGTATGGCTTACCGTTGTGGATGCCGACGCGCGCCGAAAACTCAATGCCAGCGCGACCGCGACGGGTCTCGATCGCCAAGCCCATGGTCGCGTTGTCCTTATCGTGGCTTGGACCAACGGCCATCGTGACCGAGCACGCGAGGAAGTTCTTGGCGGGCTTGACGCCATTGGCACGCGCAACGCTGACGGCGGCCTTGCCTTCGAACTTGCCCTTGAACACACAGCGACCACCTTCGACGACAGGCTTCAGGCGGCCATCCTGGTTCTTGTCCCAGATGTCCCCGAGCAACTGACGATCGAAGCTGTCGCCGAGCGTTTCCTTCTCGGCGTGATCGGCGATATCGGTCAGGGTGTCGCCCGCCCACTTGCCCAGCGTGCTGTCGCGACCAACGTCCCGTTCCAATCGCTCGAGATCGCGACGGGCTTCCTCGACCCGACCACGACTGTACGCAACGACCGCCTGGGCGCCCTTCGCGTAGCCCTTCAGCTCGTCCGATGAGGCCAGTGCTTCGGCGTTCTCGAACGCAGTGCGTGCCGCTCGGCGGTCCGCAGCGGCGAACGCGCGCATGCCTTGCATCTCGAGCAACTCGAGTTCGGGCTTCGGCGACAACGCCACGGCGCGATCCATGTAGCGACGTGCGCCAATCAAGAACGCGGCTTGGTCGGCACCGATGGCCTGGCTGGCAAGCCCGGTCTGCACCAAGGACATCTCGACGATGGCGTGCAAGAAGTCATCGTGCTGCACCAAGGTCTGCTCGATCGCTTCTTCGGCGGCGGCGAACTGACCCATCAAGCGCAGCGTGCGGCCGCGCAGGTACAGCGCGTAGGTATCGTTGGGCGAGGCTTCGAGTGCGCGATCCAAGAAGGTCAACGCCGAGTCGAAGTCGCTGATCCGCGAACAGATCAACGCCAACCCAGTCATCGCGCGGTGGCGCAACAACGGGTCTTGCTCGGCGACCCGCTCGAACAAGTCGTAGGCCTCTTGGAAGCTGCCGGTGTTGACCAGGCACGCGGCCTGCCCCAGCATCGCGGCCGTTGCATCGGGCCCCGTGCCAACCTGCTGGAACGAACTGGTCGCCGCGGTCATATCACCAGCCGCGTAGTGCATGCAACCCCGCACGTAGGCCGGGGCAGCTGCGAGGTTGCCGTTGCCGGCCAAGATGCCGATCGCCAACCGGCAACTCATGATCGTGCGCAGGATTTTCTGCCGCAAGGCATCATCTTGCACCGTTCCCAGCGTCGATTCGGCGCGCGCGGCCGCCGCAACGGCTTCCCGACTGCGACCACGCGAACGGTAGAACTCCGCCAACGTGCCATGGGCACGCGCGTCGGTCGGCGTCAACCGCGCCGCTTCCTTGAGGTCTTCTTCGGCTGCCATCCACAGCCCCATGCGGGCCTTGATGACTCCGAGGCCTTGCAGCTTGAACGACTGCGCGGTCGCGTCGCCAGTGACGCTGTTGAGCAAGTCGAGTTCGTCGGAGATGCTGCCGGTCGCCTGCAGAACGACTTGCATGATGCGCAGGCCGTCGAGGTTGCCACCTGAATGCTGCAGGTAGATCTCGGCCTGCTTCTGCGCCTCTTCGTAGACCCAACTCTCGTTGCGCGCCTCGTTGAGCAGCCAGAGAATCAGCTTCAGCCGTTCGTTCTGCGCGCTCGCGATTTCGGGCACGCGCCGGACTTGACGCTTCACCTCGTTGATCAAGGTCTTGCGCAGCTCGATCTTGGCGATCGCCTGGCCGTTGCCACCAAACGCAACGGCACTGGTCGCAAGCTTGCGCTTCTTGCGGCTGAAGATGCGGAAACGCAGCGTCACGCCTTCAAAGTTGCCGCTCTCTTCCAGCGCGAACAAATCGACACCATCCTGGGGCTCGATCCTACCGTAGTTGGGACTGGGCAGACCAACGGTCCAGAGGCGGTCATATAGCTCGCTCGCCTGTTCCTCGCTCATCGGCCCGGGATTGCCGGGTTCTTGGCCATCGAGCAGGTTCGCAACGGCACTGGGCGCCGAGTTGCCACCGCCTGGTGTCACCGTCACGCCCGCAACCTGCTCGCCATCTTGACGCAGCATCCACGAGTGACGGAAGTCCGGACCGGGATCTAGCGGCAACGCCGCCAACGACGCAGCAGCGTGCGGCGGGAAGGCCAGTTCGCGCGGCGGCAACGGCCGGGTCTCGCTCGGCTCGGTCATGAAGTCGCGACGCACCAACGCGTCGGCGGCTGTTTGCACCAACAACGAGTCCGCTAGCGGTTGGGCTTCGTATTCCTTCTCCTGCGGCCGCCAGCGATCGATCGGCTTGGTGAAGCTGAAGTAACCCTGCGCGAGGTAGGCGCCCAACAGGACGACCAGGATCAACAGTACTTGTTCCTTGCGGAGGCTCATGGCAAGTCCTTCTTCTTCAGGAACGAGATCGCGGAGAGGGTGGCCTTGACCATGCAGGGTTCGCCGGGCAGTGCCGGCTTGGTGACCTGCAGCTTGTCGAGGATCAGCGTGCGGTTGGGCTTGCGGCACGACTCCAAGAACGTCGCGAGCGTCGGCTCGTCGGACTTGAAGTGCAGGGTGACCGTTTGCTGGGTCACCCAGTCCGCGAGGTCGATTTCGCCGCGACGACCGCGGCCGCGGCGGCGCTGGTCGCGCGCAGGTTCGAGCTTGATCAATTCGATCTCGTACAAGCCCATCGCATCTTCATCGTGTTGCTTGGACTGGTCGTGCGCCGCAAACAGCCGAGCTTGGATCTCGTCGATGATGTCGAGCCCGAATAGGATGCCGCGAATCTTGTCGACGCCGGTCTCCGGTTCCCAGGTGATGTCCTTCTCTTCGACGATGACGTCGCGATCGCTGGCCGCATCCGAGACCGCGCGGCGCAACTTGCGCCCCTGCACGAACAGGTGGTTGTCGGCCCCGCCGGACCACTTGCTGTATTGCTCCGTAACCACGAAGGCCAACTCGGTCTTCAACCGCTCAAGCTCTTCGGTGAGCTGCTCCCCTTCGGTGATGACGGTATCGAGAGTGTCCTGCGTGTAGGCCTCGGTCGGCGCGCCGCGAGGGGTGCCGCCGACCCGATAGCTATACATCGAGTCGATCACGCTCGACGCGATCATCCATACGATGGCTCCGATCGCGCACCCGACCAACCACCGCTTGTTCTCTTGAACGAAGGCTCCGGCGTCCATTAGTTCTCCTCCACAAGGTCGACCGTGATCTCCGCGCGCTGGGCGCTGTCTTGGCTACTGCTCTCTTTCATCTTCGACGGTGGCAATCCAGCCATCACCGGATCGAGTTTGAACTGCTCACTGAACTCCGACAACGCCCGCCCGGCATCGGCGCCGTTGAGCTCCTTGGCCGCAACCTGCACGATCACCTGCGGATTGCTCTGTCTGGCGCGATTGCCGCTGCCACTGATGCTGATCTTCTCGACCCACAGTTGCTTCGGGAGGTGCTTGCCGATCGCCCGCTGCACCCGCAGCAGGCCGTGCAAGGGCAACGCGCGCTGACGCAGGTGCTGCACGAGTTCGCGGTTGACGGTGTTGGCAGCCAACAGCTCTTCGGCCTCGTCGTGAATGTTCTGGGTCCGCGAGACCTTCAGTGCCACCTTGGAGGCGAACTTCTTGTTGAAGGCCACGGACTCCTTGTTGTTCTCCATCTTGAAGAACAGCAAGGCCACGATGATCAGCGCCGCGACAATGTTGAAGATCGTGCGTTGTTGGAAGCGCTGCTTCTTGCGAATGGCCTCCGGCAAGATCTCGATCGAGTAGAGCGAGTCGTCGAGACGACCAACGGCGAGGCCAAGCGCGATCACCGCTTCGTGCCGCATCTGCTGCAACTGCTCGGCGTCGTCGGGCGACAGCGCGCTGAGGTCGAGGTTGGCAAACGGGTCGAACAACTCGACCGGACAGCGCAGGTTCTCGCGCAGCAAGCCGCGCAAGCCGCGCAGGCGAGCGCCGCCGCCACAGATCAGCACCTTGTCGATGCGCAGGTCCGAGATCTTGGTCTGCGCCTTGCAGAACGACAGCGAACTGCTGATTGCCGCCGGGATCGACGTCGCGGCGCTCATCGCCGCCATCGTGACCTTCTCGGCCTGGCCGCTCTTGTAGTTGCCGCGACTTTGCGGATCGAGGTCGAGCAGGTCCTTCTTGAGAACCTCCGCCTTGCGCACGCTGACGTTGAAGTTGCTAGCGATCGCGTCGTCGAGCCCCTTGGTGCCGCTGGTCAGATTGCGGGCAAACAACAGGTCGGTGCCGCGCACGATCGCAAGGTCGATGGTCTGGTGGCCAATGTTGACCAACGCGACCACCGTGTCTTCTTCGACCGGGCCGCACTTCAGGTAGGCGTTGTAGAGCGCCGTGCAATTCGGCACGAACGCAGATACCGCACCGCCACCCGCGGCAACCATGGCCTGCATGCGGTCGAGGCCTTCATTCTTGGCGAGCGCCAACAGCACCGTATCGCTGCCCGACTCATCCTCGAGCGGCAACAGATTGTAGTCGGCGGACAGATCGCCACCGGACTGCTGCGCCAGGTCCTGGATCTCAAGATCCATCAGGTTGCGCAGCTGCCAATCCGGCGTCGGCGGCACCTGACTGTAGCGCAACGTCATGTCACGCCCGGCCAGGCCACAGGTGCTGTCCTTCAACGGGATGCCAGAGTCGGCGAGCGAGACGCGATCATCGGCGCTGGGCAGACCTGCGAAGCGCAACACGCTGATGCCATGCTTGCCCTCTTGCGCGACGAGAATCTTGGCGCTGTGACTGCCGATATCGACGGCGGTTGCTTTACTTGCCATTGAGGTGCCTCGCGATGTAGTCGGTTACGAGCTTTTGCAAAGCCGGCTGTTGCACCGAACCAAACGCATCCGCCAACTCGGTAAGCCGGGTGCGCTGCACTTCGTGGGTCGCCTGGTCGACCGCCACCAGGCGCTGCTCGGCCTTGGCTTGCAAGGCCTGCACACCGGCGAGGTCGACGACATTGTGCTCGCCATAGAGGGCAAGCAACTCGTCGACACCACTGGCGACACGTTCGAAGCCGCCACGCGTCGTAAAGAACTCTGCTTCTTCGAGATCCTTCTGCAGCAACGCGACCCGCTCGGCTTGCTCAGCGAGGATCTCGCGCCGGATGCGCTGCGCCTTGGCCAGCGCCTCCGATTCCATCGGCACGTTCGCGAACAACTTGGCCAGTTCGTCGAGTGCGTCGCCAGGACGCCCCTCGGCGCGAGCCAATTGTGCGGTGCGGACATGGCCGCCGGCCTCTTGGCGTTGGGCCCGGAAGCCCAGGGCGAGCCGCACCTTGTTGGCAGCGACGGACAGCCGGTAGAGGCCGCCGCCAGTGACGCCACTGACGATCGTCTTGGCATCGAACTGCAGCATGGCGCGGGTCGCATAGCTACCGAACAAGACCTTCTTGGCGGCGACTTCCGACTCCACCTGGGCGGGCGCAAATTGCTCCGCTTCGGCAATCCGCAGGCCGCCAGCGGCATCCGCAGGCATCACGAATTGCAGACTGTCTGCGCCGGTTGCCGCGATCTCAAAGCCGCCTTCCACCGCGATGCAGGCGATGCCAACGCCGAGGTCGGACAACACGCAGCGGCCGGCCTTGTGCAGTTGAGCCAACGTTGCGGGCACCTGATCCGGATCGATCATCAGCACCGTCGCGGGATTGCTGGTGTCGGTCGATCGCACGGCAATCGAACTGCCAAAGCCAAAGGCCGTTTGGACCGCATCCGGGAGGTTCACTTCGATGCCATTTGCGGTACCACCTTCGACCACCGCAAGGTCGTCGACGAGCGCTTCGGCATCCTTGTTGGGCAACACCGCAACCACTTCGACCAGCAAGCGATCGCAGCCGCTCGGCACCGTCACGGTCACTTCGACACGTTGCCACTCTTCGTAGGACGAGAGTTTGCTGCCATGACAGAAGCGGAACGGCACGTCCTGATTGCTGGCAAACACGCGGGCGCGCACTGCCATCTGGGCGCCGCCGATCGTGCGGCAGTGGCCGGCAACCGTCATCGTGCGACCAGCGAAGACCTCGATGGGCTCGGCGAGCTCCATGATCGCGAAGTTGGCATCGCTCTTGCTCGTCTTGGCCGCGGCCGGATCGCCTTCTTCGTGGAACGCGGTAAATGACGACAAGCCGGTGTTGGGCTGGCCGTCGGGGCGGAAGCCGATGCCGGCGACCCGCAGCGACCAACCCTCGTCGTTTTCGCAGCTGGCCAACGCATCGGAAATGCGATTGCCGCTGACAACGAGTGGCTTGGTGTTGACCTTCTGGCGAGCTGTGGTGCCAGTGGCCTGCTGCTGCCCATCCCACCAATACCAACCACCACCACCGGCGGCGACCAGCAGCAAGATGGCGATCAAGCCGATCGAGCCACCGCGCTTCTGCAGCCGGCCAGCATCGATGGTTCGCATCGCAAACTCGCCGGCATCGGCAGCGCCTTGGTCGGCCCCGTCCTCGCGGAACTTGACCTTGGTGCGACCGACTGTGACGACGTCACCAGGAGTCAGAACGAGTTCGTTGACGCGCTTGCCGTCTAGAAAGGTGCCGTTGGTCGAGCCGAGGTCTTTGAGCACCAAGCGATCGCCTTCCGGCGAAATCTCGCAGTGCACTCCCGACGTCTTCTCGTCGGTCAGGACGATGTCATTACCCGCTTTGCGACCGATCCGGATGATCGAGTCGCCGACGGGCAGAACTTCGCCAGCGCGATCCCCATCGAGGATCTCGAGGACGTAGTTGGCCATGTGTTTTATGGTGAGGGGTCGTGGCAACGCCAGCAGCGTTGTTTGTGCCAGCAATACTTGACCGGCAGGGGCGCACCGGTCAGCTCAGCCCCCGAACGGCTTGGAACCGTTCGGTAAAGAGCCAAGCCTGGGGGGGCCGGACACCAAGCCGAACTGTCTCGCACCGGTAGCCGCGGACAACGGCACAGGTACAGGACTGAAACAAACTACCCGTCCCTGGCAACACCGCAAGGTACTGTCGGCCGTGACGAGCGATACAACTGCTGCAAACCCGACAATTTGCCACCCCAACAGAACGACCTTGGCCAACCTTTACCACCTGCCCGAACTACCGGCACCAGGGGCAGCTAGCCTCTCCGGCAACATCGCCCACCACCTCGCCCGCGTGCTGCGGGTTCGGGTCGGCGAAAGCGTGCTGCTCGGTGATGGACGAGGCAGTACCGCGACCGCAACGATCACCGCCGTGCAGAAGCAGCTCGTGGCCGTCGAACTCGGCGAAATCTGCAAGGCCCCCCCGCTGCAGCCAGCGCTGACCTTGGCGTTCGCGGTGCCGCGCCCGAGCCGGGCCGACTGGCTGGTCGAACACGCCACGGAGGTCGGTGTACAAAGTTTTCAACCATTGTGGACCGAGCGCAGCCGCCCCCAGGGCCTGCGCGCCGATCGCTGGCGCAAGGTGGCGACGGCGGCCGCAGGGCAGTGTGCGCGAGCCTGGCTGCCCGAGGTTCACGAACCGATCGAACTGGCGCAACTGCTGGCGCAACCGCCCGCCGGAGCGCGCCTGCTGGCCGATACCGACGGGGAGCCGCTCGACCTGCCCGCCGCGACGACCGCGGCGACCTTGCTGGTCGGGCCCGAAGGCGGCTTCTCGCCGCAAGAACGCGAGGCTGCCGCGGCGGCGCAGTTCACCACGGTCAAGTTCGGCGCGCACATCCTGCGAACGGAGACCGCGGCCCTGGTTGGTGCGGGCATCTTGCTGCGCCGATCGACGTAGCACTTGCTTGGGCCTACCCCGGCAACAACCTGACGCGCGCCTGGATGGCCTGCACGTGCCATGCAACGAGGTCGCCACCCATTCGGATGACGACCTCGTTGCCATGGCTAGAACCTGCTAGGTCGCAGGTCCCCGCTTACTGATATTCAGCTTACTGATATCCAGCTTGCTGATATTCAGCTTGCTGCGATCGATTGCTACTGGCCGACCGTCGCGACGCCGGCGTCGGACATCACGATGCCGAGCTGGTTGGCACCGATATCGAGCACTGCCCACTGATGGTAGGCAACGATGCCCGTGAAGATCGTCGAGTTCGGAATGACGATCGGGGAGCTGGCGGTGCCAGATGCCGAGATCATCACCTGGTCCAGAGCGGTCGGCGTCGGGTAGACGTCACAGCCAGGTGCACCCGCAAGCGGCACGCCGCCGGGACCGGTGTTCGACAAACCCGAAACCAACACCGCGAGCGACGACGGCACGCCATCGGTCAGGGTCAGGTTGTAGGTCGTGCCAATCAGCGGCAACGCATCGGTGTCGAGCACCGGTGTCGGGAACAGCGGCAAGCTCGTGCACCGCACGTGATAGGACGGCTTCATCAACTGGAACGCCCAAGTGGTGGCCGCGTTCGCGCGGGTGTAGCCCAAGCCGAACGTGCCCGTCGACAGGTCCGTGAGAACAATGTCCTGGTTGGTGGTATCCACGCCGATGAAGTAGGTGCCGTTGACCGCGACCGGGTTGGCAAACGTCGCCGTGTAGAATCCGGGTGCCGTACCGACCGTGATCGTGCCAGTGGCAATCGGGTTGACGGTCGGCAACGGACCAGTGGAACCGTAGATGTAGGCCGGCACCGTGATCGCGCTACCCGTTGTCGAGCGCGTGAAGAGGTCGAAATCGAGCACCGTCGCGGCGCCCGAGTTCGAGATCCGGTAGCAGTAATCGGCAGTCGACGTCGTGTTGAGCAGGATGCCGCCAAGCGTGTTCACCTCCTGGCACGTGCCAACCGGGATCATCTGCGAGATCGGGCAGCCAGCGCCAAACTTGGTAAAGGTCGCGATGGTCGTGCCACCGGGAACTTCGGTTTGAACCTGCACCAGCGAAGCGCCAGCGCCCGGACGTGCTTCATCGATCTCACAGATCGACGTGCCCGGCGCGTGGTCCGCATCGAAACCGAAGTTGTAGATCGTGTTCCACTCGATCGGGTTGGTTGCGGTTGCCGTGAAGACGATTTCATTGCCGACCCGGGCCATGCTCCAATCGTTGCTGGCATCGGTATCGATGTCACCAAACGTGAAGTTGGTTGCGACCGACGCGGCGTCGATCGGGACACGGAACGAGCTACCAGCGCGACTGTTGTCGACGTTGTGCACGGCATACTCGTAGTGGTACTGGCCGCCACCGAGTGCCGTCACCTTGCTGGCGACGAAGAAGCGGCCATCGTCGCTGCCGTTGCTTTCCCAGTTCACGGTTGCGCCGGGCCAACGGGTCAGGACCGAGCCGTATTGCTGGCCTTCGGTGTTGTTCGAGAAGTTCCAGGTGCCACCGTTCCAGGTCGGCGTCATGCCACGGTGCGCCAAGTTGTCACCGCGGTTGGCAAGCGCCTCACCCTGGTGGATCAACTGCAGCCCGTAGTAGTAGCTGGCGCCCACGGTCGTCAGCTCGACTTCGTCAACCGTGACGCGGTTGTCGACGCTGTCAAAGATGTTCTGGCTGAGGCTGCGAACTCCGTCGGCCGGAGCCGGGTAGTTGGCTTGCATCGGGTCGCCGATGTCGAAATAGCTGCCAACCGGGTTCCACGTGCCAAGCCACGGATCGATTTCCTCGGGCGGGCCGAGCCACGTGCGGCTGGCGTTGTTGCCTGCGCCGTAGGTGTCCGAGCAGTTGATGCCCATCAGCGAACCGGTGCCCGGGTCCTGGCACGAACCGCACTGCCCATTGAAGTTGACCGAAGTGAACGCGTGCTTGCAGAAGCTCCACTCGTTGATCTGCTCGATCTTGTCGTTGTGCACGCGAGCGATCAGGAAGCCGAACTTCGGATGGTTCGGCTGCATCGCTGCCTGCCACGGGATGTTGACCGATCCCGGGTTGCACATGGTGTTCAGCATCGCCATGCCGATCTCACCATTCGGATACGACGGGCCACGGCGACCGTAGTAGGTCAGGTTGTCAACCACCGTAAGGCGGCCATCGAGACCAGCGACGGTGTTGGACTGGGCCGCGAGACCGGCGAGCAGAGACGGAGCGACAGACAAGAGCGCGAGTCGTTTCATGATGAGTGTGTGGCGAAACGTGAGGGGTAGTTGGCGGATCGGGGGCGACCAGCCGCCAGCAGCCTAAGGGAAGACGTGCGGCCTGCCCACCTGGCTAAGGCATGCAATTGACCCGGCAGGACCCGTATGGGGAAAACGTGACATACACGAATGCAAAGAACCTCACCCACCGATCGGTGACTGAGGTTCTTTACGCAATCGACCTGGGCCACATAGCCCACTGTCAGTTCGCCGGCGCAAATGCCGGCAATTACTTCCGTTCTAGTTGAGGCCGATCAACAGGGCGAGGCCGTTCGAAGTCACGATGTTGAAGGCGTTGATACCCAGATCCATGACCGCCGCCTGGTTGTAGACGACCGCGCCCGACAGCGCCGGATTGTTCGGGAACGAGAACGAACGCTGGCCACTGCCAGCGGCAACCGGGAACAGATCGATCACGGTCAGTTCCTGATAGAGGAAGCAGCCCGGCATGCCGAGGAACGTCAGGTCGACGCCACCCGCGAGCGGGATGGTCGACAGGATCGACAGGCCACCGACCGAAGTCAGCGGAACGTTCGTCGTGATCAAATCGATCGTCGTCCCGACGACCGGACGATTGGTAGCGGCCAACGCGATGTCGAGAATGGCCGTGCCGGCCGAACTGCAAACCGTGACGCCGGCGTTGAGGCTCGCCGAGATATCAGTCTGGCCCGGATCCGCCGCGCCGCCACCGACCGAAAAGCCGTTCAAGTAGCCATTGCCACTCGCACCGACGTTTTGGTAGATAACGTGCACGTCACCGCTCGCCCAGTACTGCACCTGGAACGTGGCGGTGTTGCCGTTGCCGAAGAACCGCACCGTGTCGTAGGTGACCACCGCGCGAGTGACGTTCGCATCGAAGCGCACGTTGCCACCCGAACTCGGGTCCAGGTCGGTCCAAAGCGGCGCCCAGCGGGGCGCACCACTCAAGAACGCAGAAACGCTCGGATTGTAGGGCGTGCCATTGCTGGCGGCGGAGATGAAGCCGTTCGAGCAAACCGTCAGCGAATTGGCCGAACCACCTGGATAGTCCAACAGGAAGCCAAGCGGTACCGTCTGGTCATCGTCGTCCGACAGGTTCAGCGTCGTGCCTGCTGGCGCGATCCACGAACCAGCCCCCGCCACCAACGTGTACTCACCGTTGTTGTAGTCGAGCGTGTACGACGAGTTGGCCATGTCGAAGTTGGTCTCGTAAACAGCTTCGGTGCAGACGGCAACACTGCCTCCACACCCGTCGCCAACCGAACTCACCGTCGCGAAAGTCGAACCACTCGGAGCCTTCGTTGGCACATTGACGAACGTCGCGCCGGGGCCCGGGCGATGCTGATCGATGGTGCACGCGGAAGAGCCAGCGGCGAAGTTGCAGTCGAAACCGAAGTTGTAGATCGTATTCCACTCGATCGGGTTGCTGGCCGTGGCCGTGAACACGATCTCGTTGCCAACGCGGGCGGCCGACCAGTCGTTGCCGCCGTTGGTGTCGATGTCGCCGAACGAAAAGTTGGACGCGGTAGCACCGGCATCGATCGGCAGCTTGAACGAACCACCGGCGCGACTGTTGTCGACGTTGTGCACCGCGTACTCGTAGTGGAAGTTGCCACCGCCCAGCGCCGTCACCTTGCTAGCGACATAGAAGCGACCGTCGTCGCTGCCGTTCTGGCCAACTTCGACATCGGCACCGGTCCAACGATCCAACACCGAGCCGTATTGCTGGCCTTCGGCGTTGTTGCTGAAGCTCCAGTTGTTGCCGTTCCAACTCGGGTTCATGCCACGATGGGCGTTGTTGTCACCGCGATTGGCAACCGCTTCACCTTGGTGGATCAACTGCAGGCAGTAGTAGTAGCTGGCCCCAGCAGTCGTCAGATCGATCTCATCGACGGTGACGCGGTTGTCGACGCTATCGAAGATCGACTGGCTCAGGCTGCGAGTGCCGTCGGCCGGAGCCGGGTAGCCAGCCTGCATCGGGTCACCGATGTCGAAGTAGCTGCCGACCGGGTTCCACGTGCCGAGCCACGGATCGATCTCTTCGGGCGGGCCGAGCCACGTGCGACTGGCGTTGTTGCCCGAGCCGTAGGTGTCCGAGCAGTTGATTCCCATCAGCGAGCCGGTGTTCGGATCCTGACACGTGCCACACTGCCCATTGACGTTGATCGACGTGAACGCGTGCTTGCAGAAGCTCCACTCGTTGATCTGTTCGATCTTGTCGTTGTGCACGCGCGCGATGAGGAAGCCGAACTTCGGGTGGTTCGGCTGCATCGCTGCTTGCCACGGGATGTCGACCGAGCCGGGATTGCACATCGTGTTCAGCATGGCCATCCCGATTTCCCCGTTGGGGTAGGCAGGACCACGGCGACCGTAGTAATCCAAGCTATCGATCACGGTTAGACGACCGTCGAGGCCAGCAACCGTATTCGATTGCGCGGCAAGGCTCGCGGACAAGACCGCGACAGAGAGCAGAGTGAGGTTTCGCATGTGGTGGCAGAAACGAGTCGAGAGAGGTGGTGCATCGCTCGAGGCGATCGATGCACCGAACAACTATATCACCGGAGCACGCACACCGACTCGTGCAAGCAGACGCCAATCGCATCGACGTTTCGGCCGCGCGCAGCGCCGCGGTGGCGACAGCCAATCGCCATGACGGTCAGGCGTGCAACCTGCCACAAAAACCAATGCGAGGCTTGCTGGGTGCATTCCAACAAGCCTCGCATTGCCAGCCAACGATAGCCACGGCGCAAACCGCGACCTCGCCCACTGGCTCTAACGACGTGGTCTCTGGCTGTTAGTTGCCGAGCGTCGCGATCGCGCCGTTCGACATGATGATGCCGAGGTTGTTCACCGTCGGATCCCAAATCGCCCACTGGTGGTAGATGTTGACACCTTCCAACGCGGTCGTGTTCGGCACCACGATCGGCGAGTTGCTATTGCCGCTCGCGTCGGTGATCGCCAGGTCAAGCGCTTCGGTCGACGTCAGCAAGTTGCAACCAGGTGCACCCGGCAACGGCACAACCCCCGGACTGCTCAGGCCAGAAACCAGAATCGCGAAGGTGTTGTGCAACGCACCGCTGACGGTTGGGTTGTAGGTCGTGCCGAGTTCCGGTGCGCCACTGATGCCCATGACCGGAGTCTCGTAGACCGTGACCGGGTTCCAGTTGATCGTGTACGACGGGAAATCGACGATGCCGGACTGTTGGAAGTTGCCGGTGACGGCCGTGCGGTAGTAACCAACGCCCGACGTGCCTGCCGTCAGGTTTGAGATCACCGCAGCATTGCCGTTCTCGTAGCCAACGTAGAAGTTGCCATCGACGACTACCGGAGACGCAAACGTCGCCGTGTAGAAGCCGGGCGTTGCCGCGACCGTGATGGTCGTCGAAGCGAGCGGCGTGTTGGAGGGACCGCTGCCGTTCGCGGCGTAGATGTGCGCCGGACGCGTGATGGTGCCACTGCTTGACTCGGTGAAGATGTCGAAGCTGACAACCTCAATCAAACCTGCGCTGTTGACCGCGTAGGTGTACTCGTATTGATTCGTGTTGCCAGTAAGTGTGCCACCAGCGCCGTTCAGGTCCTGAGCAGCACCACCGGGAACCCCAACCGAACCTTCGCAGCCTTCGCCGAAGACATCGAATGCCGCCAGGATCACTCCACCGGGCACCTCGGCGTTGACGGTAACGGTCGCGGCGCCAGCACCAGGACGGTGCTCACCGAGAACAACACCCCCAGCGCCGGGAGCGCGGTCGGCGTCGAAGCCGAAGTTGTAGATCGTGTTCCACTCCAGCGGGTTGCTGGCCGTGGCCGTGAAGACGACGTCGGTGCCAACCTGCGCGACCGTCCAATCGTTGCTGGCATCGGTGTCGATGTCGCCAAACGTGAAGTTCGATGCGGACACCGCCGCAGCCATTGGGATACGGAACGAACCACCGGCGCGACTGTTGTCGACGTTGTGTACGGCGTACTCGTAGTGGTAGTTGCCGCCACCCAGCGTCGTCACCTTGCTGGCGACGAAGAAGCGGCCATCGTCGAGACCATTGCTGGCCGACTCGACCACGGCGCCGGGCCAGCGCGTCAGAACCGAACCGTGCTGTTGGCCTTCGGCGTTGTTGGAGAACGACCAGTTGTTGCCATTCCACGTGGGGTTCATGCCGCGGTGCGCGAGGTTGTCGCCACGGTTGGCAAGACTCTCGCCTTCGTGAATCAGTTGCAGCGCGTAGTAGTAGCTCGCGCCGACAGTGGTCAGATCCACCTCATCGACGGTGACGCGGTTGTCGACGTTGTCGAAGATCGTCTGGCTCAGGCTGCGAGTGCCGTCGGCCGGAGCCGGGTAGCCAGCCTGCATCGGGTCGCCGATGTCGAAGTAACTGCCGACCGGGTTCCACGTGCCAAGCCACGGGTCGATCTCTGCGGGCGGGCCGAGCCACGTGCGGCTGGCGTTGTTGCTAGCGCCGTAGGTGTCCGAGCAGTTGATTCCCATCAACGTGCCGGTGTTTGGATTCTGGCACGAGCCACAGGCGCCGTTGACGTTGATCGACGTGAACGCGTGCTTGCAGAAGCTCCACTCGTTGATCTGCTCGATGCGATCGTTGTGCACGCGGGCGATGATGAAGCCGAACTTCGGATGGTTCGGCTGCATCGCTTGCTGCCACGGGATATTGACCGACCCCGGGTTGCACATGGTGTTCAGCATCGCCATGCCAATCTCACCGTTGGGATGCGCCGCGCCGCGGCGACCGTAGTAGGTCAGGTTGTTGATGACGGTCAATCGACCGTCGAGACCGGGAACGGTGTTCGACTGCGCGGCTAGATCGGTAGCTAGCACTGCGAGAGACAGCAGGGAAACGATTCTCATGGAGGTGGTGGGCAGGCGAGGTGGGCACCGGTTTCGGTGCAGGGCGCCGGAAACCATACCACGCCGATTCCCCCACGCGAGCGGTCGCGCAAACTCGGAAGTCCCCACGTCACGTGCCCTTCCGAACCGATGCGCTCTTGCGCTGAGCCGCCAGGATGCGGATCCTTCTTCGCTGCATGTTCCGCTTATCCCTTGCCATCGCGCTCGCGCTCGCCACCGCCGTCCATGTCAGCAGCCAGAGCAAGCTGCTGCGCCACCCGGACATTCACCACGATCAGATCGTCTTCACCTACGGCGGCGATTTGTGGCGGGCAGCAACGACCGGTGGCACCGCGGTCCGCCTGACATCGACCCCCGGCGTCGAATTGTTCGCGAAGTTCTCACCCGACGGCCGCTGGATCGCGTTCACTGGACAAGTCAACGGCGACGAGCAAGTCTGTGTCATTCCGAGTGACGGCGGCGAAGTGCGACAACTGACCTGGTATCCGGCGAACGGCCCACTGCCAGCACGTTGGGGCTACGACAACCAGGTCTACGGCTGGACTCCGGACGGCTCGGCGGTGCTGTTCCGCAGCTTGCGCGAAGCCTGGACGCTGACCGGCGGCAAGTTGTTCACGGTTGCGCTGCCAGCGATCGCACGACGACGCGGTGCGCTGCCCGAGCCGTTGCCGATGCCGCAAGCAGGCGCCGGCGACTTCTCGCCCGATGGCGAACGCATCGTCTACGCGCCGCTGTTCCGCGATTTCCGCACGTGGAAGCGCTACCAGGGCGGCTGGGCGCAAGAACTGTTCGTGTTTGATCCGAGCACGGGCCAAGCAGAAAACATCAGCAACCATCGTCGCACCGATCGCGACCCGATGTGGATCGGCGAGCGCATCTGGTTCGCGAGCGATCGCACCGGCACGCTCAACCTGTGGAGCTACGATCTCGACAACAAGACGGTGCACCAAGAGACGTCGAGCAGCATGTGGGACCTACGTTGGCCGAGTGCCGGCGGCCCCGATGAAAACCGCATCGTCTATGAGAAGGGCGGCGAGTTGTTCTGGCTCGACACCAAGACGCGGCAAGAGACCGCGATCACGATCCGCGTTCCGGACGAAGGCCGGACCAGGCGCCGCCAACAAGTTGACGCCTCCGGCATGATCGAGGGCTACGACCTGAGCCCGGGCGGGCGGCGCGCCGTGTTTGTCGCGCGCGGCGACTTGTTGACCGTGCCAAGAAAGCACGGCGATGTGCGCAACCTGACCAACTCCCCTGGCGCTCACGACAAGCACCCCAGCTTCTCGCCCGACGGCAGCATGGTCGCGTTCGTCAGTGATCGCAGTGGCGAAGAACAGCTGTGGTTGGTCGATCACGCTGGCGAGCAACCCCCGCGGCAACTGACCAAAGGCCTGACCAGCATGCTCTACGCCGGCGAATGGTCGCCAGATCAAAAGTGGCTTGCGGTTGGTGACAAGGACGGCGTGCTGCGAGTCTGCGACGTGGCGACTGGCGAACTGACCCTGATCGCCGACGAACCGCGCGGGCAACTGCGCGACTACCGGTGGTCGCCGTGCTCCGGCCATCTGGCGTTCTCGATGAGTGATACAACCGAGCTGTCGCACGTCTACGTGTGGACGATGGCGAGCAAGCAGCTACGCATGGTTTCGCGCGCCATGTCGAACGACTCGTATCCGGTTTGGGGACCGCGCGGCGAACGACTGTTCTTCCGCGGCCTGCGCGGCTTCCAACCGCGGCTCGCCGGCGTCTATGAGTGGGACTTCCAGATCGACCGCAGCTACGGACTGTTCGCACTAGCCCTGCGGAAGGATCTGCCGGCGTTGTTTGCGCACCGCAGCGATGAGGCGGTTGCGCCCGCAACGGCAAAGCCTGGCGGGGCTGAGTCTGGCGAGACGGACTCGCCCCATGCCAAGGGGTCTAGCGAGGCCAAGGGCGGCAAGAACTCCGACCAGCAGACGTTCGACACCCCCATCAAGATCGACTTCGACGGACTCGCCGACCGCGTCGAAACCGTGCCACTACCGCTCGACAACTACTGGGGGTTGAGCATTGCCAATGACAACCTGCTGTACGCGCGGCGCGGTGGTTCGTACTACGGACGCGGCAGTGACAAGCCGACGACGCTGCATGCATTCTCGCTGAAGGATCGCAAGGAAGCGCAGCTGAGCAGTGGCATCCGGGGCTACTCGCTGTCGTCCGACGGCGAATACACGCTGATCCAAGCGAACGGCAAGTTCGTCATCACCAAGGCATCCCCGGCCGGCAAAGACAATCAACAGCCACTCAACATCTCCGAGTTGAAGACGACCAAGGTTGCCGCCGACGAATACTGGCAGATCTTCCAGGAGGTGTGGCGGCGCTACCGCGACTTCTTCTACGTCGCCAACATGCATGGCCACGACTGGCAAGCCCTGCGCGACCAATACGCGCCGCTGGTTGCGCACGCGCGCCATCGCTCGGACCTCAACTATGTCATCGGCGAGATGATTGCCGAACTTGGCGTTGGCCACGCCTACATCAGTGGCGGCGATCTCGGTGCCCCGGCGCGGCCGAAAGCCGCGCTGCCCGGCATGGTGTTGCGTTTCGATCGCCAGAGCCGACGTTTCCAGATCGAGAAGATCCTGGCAGGCGAGAACGACCACGAAACCTACCGTTCGCCGGCAACGGCCGTTGGGGTCGACCTCAACACCGGCGACTACTTGCTGGCCATCGACGGCCAAGAACTCGCCCCGGACACCAACCCCTACCAGCTACTGCAGGGCAAGGCAGGTCGCGAACTCCGCCTGCTGGTCAACGACCGCCCCACCACGGAAGGGGCGCGCACCGTGCGCATGCGAACCATCGCCAGCGAACAGAAGCTGCACTACCTCGCGTGGGTCAAGCACAACCGCGAGCGCGTCCACCAACTCAGTGGCGGCAAACTCGGCTACGTGCACTTGCCGGACATGGGTGAGAACGGCATTCGCGAGTTCATCAAGCAGTACTATCCCCAACGCGACAAGCTCGGCTTGGTCGTCGACGACCGCTACAACGGTGGCGGCAACGTCTCCGAGATGGTCATCAACCGCCTGCAGCGCGAACTGATGATGTGCACGTTTGGACGGACCTCGGGCTTTTCGTCGTATCCGCGCGCCGTGTTCCACGGCCACATGGTCTGCCTGCTCAACGAAACCTCAGCCAGCGACGGCGACATCTTCCCCGCGATGTTCCGACGTGCCAAACTCGGCAAGCTGATCGGCAAGCGCAGCTGGGGCGGCATCATCGGCATCACCAATCGGGGCACGTTGCTCGACGGCGGCACCGTCAACGTCCCGGAGTTTGGCAACACCGAGCCCGGACCGAACTGGACCATCGAGGGCTACGGGGTCGATCCCGACATCGTGGTCGACAACGACCTCGCGTCGGTGCTACGCGGCGAAGACAAGCAACTGGAGAAAGCCGTCACGGTGCTACTTGAGCAGATCCAGAATGACCCTCCGGTGATGCCAACCGCGCCACCCGCGCCGGTGAAGACGGGTCGATGAGCAAACGCATCGACAAACGTGGCGGCAGTCGTTCGGGCCCCCATGCTGGCGGCAGTCGACCGGGCCCATCACAGCAGGGCAGTGGTCGATCGGCCAGTGATCGATCGGCCAGTGATCGACCCAGCAGTGGTCGGCAGAGTGGCTCGCGACCTGGCGGCGGCCGCGAGCAACGGCAGCGGCGAGCAGCCGTGCAACTACCCGAATTGACGTTGAAGGTGCGCGCGACTGGCCGCCATCCGTGGTTCTACCGCAAGATGGTCACGAAGCCGGCGCAACCGATCCCGGCCGGCACGATCTGCAAGGTGCGCGACCGCGACGGCAAGATGTGCGGCAGTGGCTTCTACAATACGCGCGCCGAACTCGCGCTGCGCATGTTTGCCGACCACGCCATCCGCGATCCGAAGGAGCACTTCCTGGAAGCGCTGCGGCAAGCGGTGTCGCTGCGTGAAGACGCCCTCAACCTGCCAGCGGTGACCAACGCGTATCGCTTGATCCACGCCGAGGCCGACGGCTTCCCCGGCCTGATCCTCGATCGCCTCGGTGATGCCATCGTCGCACAGGTCGCGTCGCTCGGCATGCGCAAGCAACTCGAACCGCTCGGGGAATGGCTGCTCGATCACTTCCCGAACAGCCGCCTGATCTTGCTGCAAGACAAGGAATGGGCCGAGCGCGAGGGCATGGAGAAGCTGCCACATGCGCAACCGATTGCGACGACCGTGCATGAGCACAAGGTCCAGTACGCCGTGCAAGCAGGCACCGGCCACAAGACCGGGTTCTTCGCGGACCAACGCGACAACCGCCTGCTGGTGCGCACGCTGGCGAAGGATCGTGCGGTGCTGGACCTGTGCTGCAACAGCGGTGGCTTTGCGATGAACGCCGTGCTCGGCGGCGCGACCCGCGTGCTCGCCGGCGACCTCGACGAGGTCATGGTCGAACACACGATCCAGAACGCGCGCAGCAACAACCTGAAACTGGAAGCCGTGCACGGCGACGCGTTCGACATGCTGCGAGATGCGCCGCAGGGACGTCACGACCTGATCATTCTCGACCCGCCGAAGTGGGTCGCCAACAAGACGCAGATCGACGTCGGGCTGGCGCGCTACTTCGACCTCAACCGACTCGGCTTCGAGAAGGTCGCGCGCGGCGGCATCGTGATGACCTGTTCGTGCTCCGGCAGCGTCAGCGAAGAGCGCTTCGTGCGCATGCTGCGGGACGCGGCGGCAGCTGCTCACCGCGACGTGCGCATCCTGCACATGCGTTCCGCCGGGGCAGACCACCCGACCGCGTTGGAATGCCCCGAAACGCGGTATCTCAAAGTGGCTACGCTGCAGGTGCGATGATCCAGACCTTCCCGATGCAGTGGGCTTGGCGATTGGCCTTGGCGCTGCTACCGCTGCTCGGCGTGATCGCGCTGGTCGCTGGCGCAGCGGAGCTTGGCGGCCTGGTCGACCGTGGCGCCTGGCTGGGCGAAGCCCGCGACGCCGAGCGATGGGTCGCCGTCGCAGTTGGCACCTTGCTGTTGCCGTTCGGGCTGACCGCGCTGTTGCACGCCAAGGTCACGATCGATGACGAGCACTTCCGCTACCTCGGGTTCGGCTTCCTGTGCAAGACCCGCTGCCTTGCGTTCGCCGAGATTCGCCGCTGGGGCCACGCAGTCACCCGCAACCAAGGCCGGCGCGAACCGATGCTGGTATTTGAGGGCCACGATGGCCAACGCCACTCGGTCAAGCTCGCGATGTACAGCAACCAGGATGGCATCCGCAGTCTGTTGGCCGAACGGCTCGGAGCTGCGGCCGCCACGTCGACAACGATCACCGGCGTGACCTTCGACGAGCCGCTGTAAGCGGCGCCTACTGGAATCGGTCGAGGAAGCGCTCGAACCCGATTTCCTTGCACACCGTCGCAAGCTCTTCCGTTGGACCGGTCCAACGCAGATCTTCGAGCGACTCCTTGATCGGAACATCCGTTCGCAAGGTGGCCAGCGTGCGGTAGAGCATCGCGTCGTCGCGTCGCTCGGAGAGACTTTGCGCCAGGGACTTGGCGCCGCGAATCTTGACCGCCCAATCGTCGGGGTCTGCGGGGATGTCTTCGAGATGGCCGTAGTGGAACAGCATCGCCGCAGTCGACTTCGCGCCCCATTTGGGCACGCCGGGAATGCCATCCTGATCGTCCCCCACCAACGCCAGGTAGTCCGGAATCGATTTCGGTGCGACGCCGAATTTTTCGTAGACCCCGTCCTCGTCGTAGAGTTTTCGCTGCTTGCGATCGAACTGCACGATGCGCTTGCCGTCGACCATCTGGGACAGATCCTTGTCCGGCGTGCAGATGTAGATGCGATCGATGCGCTCGTCATCCGCCCAACGCGCGGCACCCGCGGCGAGACCATCGTCGGCTTCGAACTCGATCATGGGCCAAACCACCGCGCCGAGCGCCGCGACCGCCCGTTCTGCCAGCGGGAACTGCTGCCACAGCGTCGGATCCATGCCGTCGCCAGTCTTGTAGCCGGCGAACAGATCATTGCGGAACGACGTGATGACGGTGTCGAACGCCACCGCGACGTGGCTGGTGTTCTCATCGCGCAGGAGCCCGCCCAGGCTGGCGAGCAAGCCACGTACCGCGCCGACTTCTCGACCATCGGGAGCCTTCGCCTCGGGTGCGCCGAAGAAGCTGCGGAACAACTCATAGGTTCCATCGACCAGGTGCACGTTGACGAGCTCGGACATGCAATCATCTTGCCCGATAGCCAGCTCATGGCGTAGCTGGTATCAACTGTCTGTTCGTGGACGACGTCGATCAGTACCTACAGAACGCCTTGCCGGACCCCGGCCAGTGGCTGCCCACCGAACTTCGTCGGGCGGCCGTGCTTTGTCCGACCCTCGCCCACGAGGGCCGTGACCACGTGCTGTTCGTGCTGCGCCCCAAAGGCACGCAAATCCACGCCGGCCAGATCGCCCTTCCTGGGGGCATGCGGGCGGACGACGAGTCCCCGTTGCAGACCGCGTTGCGCGAGTGCCAGGAAGAGGTTGGCGCCCCCCACGATTTGATCACGCCGCTGGGAGAGCTTGAGCCACGCGCGAGCACGTCGAAGATCCACGTGCATTGCGTCGTGGCTCGCGTCGCCCCGTTCGACCTGCGACCGGATCCGCGCGAAGTTGCGCGCATCCTGCAGGTCCCGCTGGACGATTTGCGTGACGACGATCGCTGGCGAGAGAAGCCGGCACCATTCGCGACGCCTCACCGACAACCGCGCCTGAGCCCGCACTTTCACTTCGGTGACGAGTTGCTGTGGGGGTTGACGGCGAGATTCATCCGCGACCTCGTCGCGCAACTGCCAAGGATTGCGCCGTGATCCCGACGCTGCTGCGCCTACTCGGTCTCGCGATTGCCATCGTGCTGATCTTGCGTTGGCTGCAGAGCCGCAAGCAGAACCAAAGTGGCTTTGAAGATGCCGTCGAGAATCCCGATCTATGGGATTCGATGAACGAACACTTCCAGCAGCGCGATCGCGAGCTGGAGCAGGCCAGGCATTGGAGCGACGATGAAATCGCGCTAGCGCTCGAGCAGTATGTGTTCAAGCTACATCACAGCGACGACGACCACGACGAGTGGTTCGAGAAGCTCTCGCAGCAGCCCGAGAAGGCGTCCGGCCTTGCCCTGCAAGCGCTGGGCGATCCGGATCTGCAGTCGCGCCTGCGCCGAGAGCCGCGCGGCGAGCCGGCGCTGTTCCGCGCAGTCGAACTCTTGATGTTGGCGCCGAGCAAGAAGGCGCCAGCGCAAGTGCGCCGGCTGCTGACGGCGAGCGACGAGCGCGTTCGCGGCAAAGCCATGCAATGGCTCGCGCAAGTTGCCGACGGCACCTGTGTCGACGAGTTGCTCGACGGACTTCGCAACCAAGCATCGCGCGCGAACGTGCTCAACGGACTGTTGCAAGGCAAGCATCCGCCGGGCAGCCGCATCGCGATCGACATGTTTCAGCCGCTGGCGACCTTGCTTACCGAGCAAGTTGACGACGACGACGACTACGAACTCGCCACCGAGCTGTTGCTCGGCTGGGATCGTGAGCGGGCACTGGCGCACCTGGAAGAGGCCGGCATCTTGAACCCTGCACACAACGCCTTCAGCCACTCACTGCGCGCCATGCTGACCGGAGGCGTAAGCCTCTCCCGCGAGCGACTGCATGGGCTTTGGCAGGTAATTGAGCAACCAGGCGGCTCGAAGTTCGACGCCCTTCCCGTTCTGCAAATGCTGGCCAGTCACCGCAACGAATCCGACCTGCCGCTGCTCCACGACATCTTTGAACGCGAACACCCAACGTCAGAAGCGGCGGCCAAGGCCCTGCTGACCTACCACAACCTGCAGAACTGGGCGCAAACCGTCGCCCACCTACCACGCAACCAACGAAGTGACGCCCAGCAGAAGGCGATCGCCGCCTTCCACTATGACAGCAACGTCAGAGGCGGCGGCCACAGCCAGTTCTTCTTCAACTCCAGCGGCGACAATTGGCAAGAGACCCTGACCGCGCTCGAAAGCGTCGGCGATCTAGCCAGACTACAGATTCTTGGCGAAGCAATCTCCCGCTTCCCCGAGCCGCCATCAAGCGATCGCGAAACCCGTCAGATCCAACTCGCCCGCCTGACCCAAGCCAGCGGCGAACCCTTCGACGACCTAGACGCGCGCTACAACGCCGTCCCCCGCCCCGCCGAAGTATCCATCGCCCGCCTGGTACTACCGACGTAGACCTGCGTACCGATCTGCGTACCGTACCCGGTTCAAACCACAGATTCGCGCTTGCGCGAATCTGTGGTTTGAACCGGGTACGGTACGCAGATTAGCCGCGGAGTTCGGCGGCTATTTGGGGGGCGTTCTTGCGGACCTTGTCGAGGAACTTGCTCTCGTCCTTGTCGGAGAGGGTGCGATCGTCGGCGCCTAGGGTGACGGTGAAGTTGAGGGACTTCTTGCCGGCGGGGAGGTGCTCGCCTCGGTAGACCTCGAACAGTTCGACGTTGCGGATCAGTTTGCGGCCGGTGTCGCGCAAGAACTTGGACACCGTCGCGGCTTGCACGTCGGCATCGACCATCAGGGCGACGTCGACGGGCAACTCGGGATGGGTTGGCACCGGGGTGTAGCTCGGCTCCATGCGGCCGTTGGCGAGCAACGCGCGGATGTCGACACAGGCGATCGCGACCTGCTTGGACAGGTTGAGGGCCTGGGCGACTCCGGGATGCAGATGCGCGACGTAGCCGACTGGCGAACCATCGCGGTCGAGCGCGACGGCACGGGCGGGGTGCACCCACGGTTGGTCCTTGCCGGTCCACTTGCGCGAGAGCTCGACGGGGTAGCCCAAACGACGCAGGAGCAACTGCACGTCTTCGCGCAGTTCCCCGTAGGGATGCTTGGCGTCTTGGCTGTCGCGGTTGGCGTAGACGAAGCACAGTTCGCGCACCTCGTAGGGCAAGCCGTGCTCGTCCTTGGTCTCGGCGTGGTAGCCCTTGCCGGTCTCGACCAGGCGCACGCTGGCGGTCTGGCGCAGGTTACCCTCCACCATCGACAGCAGACTCGGCAGCACGTGGCGACGCATGCGCGTGATCTCGGGCGCGACTGGATTCTGAACCAACAGGTAGGGCTGGCCCTTGGCGCCGACGGCTTCGAGCACGGCATCCGGCGTGAAGCTGTAGTTGTAGACCTCGTGGCAACCGAGCTCGAGGCAGCTGACCTCGATCATGCGACGTACCAAGAACAGTTCTTCGTTGTGCTTCGGCGGCTGGATCGTGCCAACCAACGGCTTTTCCGGAATGTTGTCGTAGCGATACATGCGCCCGACTTCTTCGATCAGGTCATCCTCGATCGCGATGTCCTTGGTCGCCCGAAAACTCGGAGCTTTACAGACGAAGCCATCGTCGGTGGTCGCGACTTCGAAGGACAACGAGGTCAGGATCTCGACGACCTTCTGGTCGTCGAGCGCGATGCCGAGCTTCAGCGCCAGGCGATCGCGGCGCAGCGTCAACGGCTTCGCTTCGTAGTGGAAGCCTTCTGGATCGACGAGCGGCCCGGCGGGCTGCGCGGTCGGACAGTACTGTCGCAACAGCGCCAAGAAGTAGTGCACCGCGGTCTCGGCATTGGCCGGATCCTGCGCCTTCTCGAAGCGCGTGCTGGCATCGGTGCGCAGACCGAGCCGCATCGTCGTGCGACGGATCGTCGACGCACGGAAGTTGGCCGACTCGAGGAATAGGCTGGTCGTGCCATCTTCAACCATCGTGCCCTCGCCACCCATGATGCCAGCGAGCGCTTCGGGCTTGTCGCCGGCGCAGATCAGCAAGTCCTGGTCGTCAAGCTTGCGCTGTTGGCCATCGAGCGTCGTGATCGTCTCGCCAGCCACGGCACGACGAACCCGAATGTCCGAGTCGCAAACGTGCCGCGCATCGAACGCGTGCATCGGTTGGCCAAGGTCGAGCATGACGAAATTCGTCAAGTCGACCGGCAGGTTGATCGCGCGCTGATCGACCGCCTGCAACTGCCAACGCAGCTCATTTGGCGACGGACCACTGACGACGCCATCGATCATCAAGCCGCAGTAGCGCGGGCAGGCAACCTTGTCGTCGATCGTGATCTTGATCTGCTTGCCAGCCTTCGGCAATTCGGTCGGCACGACGATCGGCTTGAATTCGCGGCCGTAGATTGCCGCGAGTTCGCGCGCGAAGCCGTAGTGACCCCACAGGTCCGGGCGGTGATTGATCGACTTGTTGTCGATCTCGAAGACCCAGTCCTGAACCGGGCAGACATCGACGAAGCGCGCGCCAATCTCGGTGTCCGCTGGCAACACGAAGATGCCGTCGGCCTCGTCGGACAAGCCGAGTTCGGACTCCGAGCAGATCATGCCGTGCGACTCGACGCCGCGAATCTTGCCGACCTTGATCTTGAGGGCCCCTTTGCCACCGGCAGCCGGCAACGTATCGCCGGGCTTGATCACGACGACCCGCTTGCCGACATCGACGTTTGGCGCGCCGCAGACGATCTGGGTGACGCCACCGCTACTGCCGAGGTCCACCTCGCACACCGACAACTTGTCGGCATCCGGGTGCTTCTCGCGTTTGCGAACATGACCAACGACCAGCGGCTCCAGGCCATCGCCAAAGCGGATCAGGTCGTCGACCTCGGCCGTACTCATCGTCAGATCGGCGAGGATCTGCTTGGGGTCGATGCCCGAAAGGTCGACGTGACGCGACAACCAGCGCAGGGAAATCTTCATCGCGGCACCTCCGGGAACTGCGACAAAAACCGCAGGTTGCCACCCATGAAGTGGCGGATGTCATCAATGCCGTAGCGCAACATCACGACGCGCTGCAGGCCCATGCCAAAGGCGAAGCCGGTGTATTCCTCAGGGTCGAGGCCGCATTCCTTGAGCACGTTGGGGTGCACCATGCCGCACGGCAGGATTTCGATCCAACCGCTCTGCTTGCACACCGAGCAGCCCTTGCCGCTGCAGAACGGACAGTTGACGTCGAGCTCAAAGCCCGGCTCAACGAACGGGAAGAAGCCGGGGCGCAAGCGCACTTCGACGTCGCGTTCTAGGATGACGCGCAAGCACGTCTTCATCGTGTGGATCAGGTTGGCGGTGCTGACACCACGCTTGCCGTCGGGCCCGTCTTGCACGCGGTCCACGACCAGGCCTTCCATCTGGTAGAAGCTGTGCTCGTGGGTCTTGTCGACGGTCTCACTGCGGAAGCAGCGACCCGGAACGATCACCTTCAACGGCGGCTCCCAGGCCTTGCCATCCTTGGCCTCCGCCACCAAACGCTTCAACGTGCGCACCTGTACCGGCGACGTGTGCGTGCGCAGCAGGTTGCCGTCGGTCAACCAGAACGTGTCCTGGCTTTCGCGCGCGGGGTGATCCCCGGGGATATTGAGCGCATCGAAGTTGAAGTACTCGGACTCCACTTCCGGCCCGTCTTCCCACTGAAAGCCCATGCTGGTGAACAGGTCCACCAATTCGTTCTGCACGATGGTAATCGGATGCATCGCGCCGCTCCGCGGCTTCGGGCCCGGCTCGGTCGGATCAAAGTCGGTAGCCGACAGATCCTTCTCGAGTTCGGCCTGCTCAAAGCCGTCACGGCGCTGCTTCAACGCCGCCTCGACGAGTTGCTTGACGGCATTGGCCGCCTTGCCAAAGGCGGGGCGCTCTTCCTTTGGCAAGCCCGTCACCGAGCGCACCATGCCGAGCACTTCGCCGCCCTGGCCAAACAGCCGCTTGTCCAGCTCCGCTAGCGCAGCCCCATCAGATGCTGCGGCGATCGCCTGCAGCCACTCATCCTGTTTGGCAGTGATATCCATGAATCAGCCCATCAACTTCGGTCGGTACAGCACAACGGCGCTGGACATGCCAGCGCCGTTCGAGCGATCAAGCTGAGCTAGTCAGCCAGGCGCTAGGGCCTTAGCGATTCCAAGGCCTACGCGATTGCCGTGCGGGCTTGCCCGCAGATCGCTTCGAACGTCTTCGGATCGTGGATCGCCATCTCGCTCAGTTCCTTGCGGTTGAGCTTGATGCCGGCCTTTTGGATGCCGTTGATGAACTGCGAGTAACGCAGGCTGTGCGGGCGAACCGCTGCCGTCAGACGCGTGATCCACAGACGGCGGAACAAACGCTTCTTTTGGGCACGACCGGAGAACGAGAACGCGTCAGCGCGCAGCGTCGTTTCCTTGGCCATACGGAACAGGTTGCCCCGACTCTGACGAAAACCCTTCGCACGCTTCAGGACGCGATTGCGTCGCTGCTTCGTAGCGGGACCATTAGTTGCGCGACTCATTCGTGGTTATCTCCCACCCAGCAGCATGGCCATGTTGGCGTTGATCTTGCCTGCACACGTCGCGGCGCGACGCAGGTTGCGCTTACGCTTACGTGAGCGACGCACCATGAGGTGCGACGTGAAGGCATGGTGGAACTTGACCTTGCCCGTCTTGGTAAGCTTCATGCGCTTAACAACGGCTTTTTTGGTCTTCTGCTTGGTCATGACTGCAGTTCGTATTGTCCCGAGCGGAAGCGTCAGGCGGGGTCTCCGATGTGGAAAGCCGCCTGTGAGTAGGACTACTCACTACCCCCCGGGGGAATTGGAAGGGCGAGCAGGCTAGCGATCGATCGGGATACCAGCAAGTCCAGCTTGGGGAAAAGTCTGGTATCCGGCACACAGGACCACGAAAACCCCCTGCCGCCGAGGCGTTGCATCGGCCACTCCCATGGACCTCACCATCTCGCTGTCTCACGTTCTGGCCTATCTCGCACTGGCCTTCGCGATCGCCATTCCGCAGTTTCGCCGCCCCGCAGCGGCGATCCTGGCCATTGTCGCGGTTTTGACCGGGATCACGGCGATGACTGGCGACAGCACCCGCACGCTGGAAACCGTGCACACCTACGCCGGCTATGAGGGCTCCGCCATGGAAGTCAGCATGGTGAGTTTTCCCACCGGTTCGTTCACAGCCGAGGGCTGGCTGTGGGCCATGCCGTTCGCCGCCTTCGCTGCGCTGTGGCTGATCATCCTGCTGAGTCTCAAGGAACGGCCGGTCAAGAGCCCCTGGGTGCTGCCACTGTTGTTCGCCTGGACCGGCCTCGCAACGTGGCTCGGCCAGCAGGCGTATGCCGCACCATCGATGCTGGTGCAGCCGATCGGCATCGATCGCTTTTTGTGGCCGGCGGGCTTGTCGCTGTGCCTGGTCGCCTCGAAGAGCGCCAAGAGCCTGCTGGCGGTGCTGGTAACGATCGCTGCGGGCATCACGCTAGGCCGCCTGCCGGTCGCGTTCTTCAGCCAATACGCGAGCGATCAGGCGCTCGGCACCTGCCTCGACATCCACACGATCCGCGACATCGTCAACCCGATGACGCAGATGCAGTTCGAACCTCGCCTCGAGATCGGCTCGAGCCAACAGCAATTCTGGCTGATCTGGCTAGAGCACATCATCTTCTACCCGGCGGTCTACCTGATGAGCTTGTTCGGCATCGGCTTCGGTACCTACATGTTCCACAAGCACGCCGACCAGCCAGCCTGATCGAGGGCTGCCAGTTCGAGAGCCAGAGCCAGTCGAGAGCCAGACCTGATCGATAGCCTGCCCCAACAACTCACGCAGGGCTCCGCTCGCGCGCGTAACAAACGCCATGCACAACCTGGCCCCGAGTGTCTCTTCGTTGCTGCTCGCCAGCTGCCTGCTGACCGAACCGCCAGCGCAAGACCCGGCAGCGCAAGACCCGGCAGCTCAAAGTGACGCATGGCAGCCGTTCCTGGCAGGCAAGCAACCGACGCAAGCAGAGTTGCCCGAACTGCTGAGCAGGTTGTCCGACATGCTTGGCTCGCCGGACCCGAAGCTGCGCGACGACACGGCCTACACGCTGCTGAGCCAGTGGATCTTGCGCGACAAGCTGGTCGATGACGCGCAGTGCCTTCGCCTGTGCACTACGTGGACATCGAACCTTCGCTACCGCATCGACAAGATGGCGGCGGCGCAAGCGCGCAGCAACGAGCAACGCGACGAAGCGGTGTTGCTTCGCTCGTTCTCAGCATTGTCGCTGGCGCTGCTTGCCGCGCGCGACCACGCAACCCAGTTCCTCGACGAGCAAGCGCTCGCCGAACTGGTCGGCGGCATCACCGGCTACCTGCGCACCGAGCCCGACGAACGTGGCTACGTCAAAGATCTAGGTTGGGTGCACAGCACCGCCCACGCAGCGGACCTGGTGCGGCAACTTGCCAAGAACCCTCGCCTGACTCCCCCACAGCAATCGGCGATGCTAGATAGCATCCTGCAGCGGGTGCAACGCGTTCGCACGGCGTTCGCCGCTGGCGAAGACGACCGCCTGGCGCGGGCACTGGTCGAACTCGTGCACCGCCCGAAGTTCGAGCCGCATCAGCTGCGCGATTGGTTGACATCAATCGTCAATCTCGTGCGTCCCACGCAACCTGAGCACGCCATCGCCTTTGGCCACAACCGCCGCATCGTCGTGCAGTCGCTACTGACACGCTTGCTGCTAGACGATCGACAAACCGAGACCTCAAAAGCCTGCGTCGAACTGATCAAGCAGGCACTCGAAGGCAAGTTCCACAAGCCCCGATAACGACGACGCGACCACGCCAACCGGGCCCACACTAGTAGCGCCGCCGCAGCGCCGCCAGCTCGCCCACCGGCATCTGCACCAACAGCGGTGCCGCATCCGCACGCAACCAGGCCATCACGCGCAACAGATCCGAGCGCGACATCGAAGTGCATCCCGACGTCGGCTTGCCAGCACCGAGCCACACGTGCAGGAAGATCGCACTGCCGCGCCCCGGCACGACCGGCCTCGTGTTGTGGTTGACGACCATGCCCCACTCGTAGAGCGCATCGTCGCGGCGCATGCGTTCGCACGAAGCCCACCGACTTGTCGGATCGTTCGCTTGCCCCGCCGGAATTTGCTGCCACTGGTTGTAGGCCGGCGCGGCCGGCGCATCGACGAAGTAGTCGCGATCGGTCGCTTGACGATAGGGAACCGTCATGCCGGCGGGTGGAGTCGCGGCATAGCCAAAGGCTGTCCCCAAGGAGAAGATGCCGGCCGGCGCCCGACCATCGCCTTCGCGCTTCTTGGGCCCGGCACCATCCACATGCATGCCGAGACCCCATCCGAGCCCACTGCGGCCGACGTTCGCCGGGAAACTGAGCCTACCCGGTTGATCCTGCTCACCCGGTTGCGTCAGTCCACTCTGTTGCTTTGGCACGACTACCTGCCAGCCGCCGTTCTTTCGCTCAAGGCAACGAACGGTTGCCGTCGAATCCTGCCAGTCGTCGGTCGTGCAGAGAATCACCTGCTTGGTTGCGCCAGGTAGATCCAACGAGAACAACAGCCGCTCGGGCGACACGGAGCACGCGGACGACAACGTGAGCAATAACAGCGCAACCAATCGAAGCATCCACGCATCCTAATGGGCTGCTTCTCGAAGTTCGTGGCACAAGTCGGCCGGGGCCGACGACGCGAACCCCGAGCTACCTGACGCCCCCGCACCAACCGCCGGCGAGCTAGAAGCTCAGGCCGTAGCCATTGCTCGTCGTGAAGCTATTCAGCGTTGCCCCTTCGAGAACCGCATGCTGCAGGTAGAGCTGCTGACCAGCGAACGCCGCCGTCGTGGTCACACTGGTGACGAACTCGCCAGCGCCGTTGGTCAGACCGCCAACCAGAACATCCGGCGAGATGTAGAGGTTGCAACCCGAGGCGCCCAGAATCGGACCGAGGTCCAACGGCGCAGCCAATGCGGCCACTCCATACACCGAGACTCCGACCGCAGGTGACGTGTGATTGCCCGACGTCGCAACGAACGTATTGCCCAACTCACATGAGCCCGACAAGGTCATGAAGGTCGGCCCGCCCGGCCCGGGGCACGGCACCCCAATCGAAGCCGCGCTACAACCACCCCTGACGTAGGCCAGTCCCGACACGCTCGTGCCCGGGCTGGTGTTGGTGGCGATTAGCGTCGCCGCGCCTGCCGCATCGACACGCCAGACCTCGCCGGAGCCGGCACCGAGCAAGTAATTGCCGAGGCCGTCGACCTGTAAAGCGTTCGGGCTAGCGACGGTGCCCGGCGGCATCAGATCGGTGACGACGCCTGCGCTGTCGACGCGGATCAACCGATTGGTCAACAACACCGTCGCAAGGATGTCGCCATTGTTTGGATCGAACTGCACGTTGGACAAGAAGCCACCCAGGTTGTTGACGATCAACGTGCCGACTGTGGCACCGCTGGCGAGGCGGTAGAGTCCACCGTTGTTGCCAACGATGACGTCACCGGTGAATGGATCGAACGCGCCGGCGTTGATCGACGTGCTCCACGGTTGGGCACCAATCGACAGATCCGTGACCACACCAGCCGGCGACACCATGCGCACCTGATCGACGCCAGCGTCGGCAACGATGATGTTGCCACTGCCGTCCCAGCTCATCTGTGCGGCAGTTCCAACCCCGGTCGTGATCACCGAATAGATAGACGTGCCCGGACCGGTGATGGTCGCGCGCCCGATGAAGCCAAAGCCACCGACGATGAAGTCGAGGAAGGTCGTGGGGTCATGCAGAATGGCCTGGGAAGTCCCGCCACCGAACCCGCCCGTCGTGTAGCCGGTCACCGAAGGTGGCGTCGCGATACCAAACTGATCGGTAGAGAAGCCGGAGATCGCGATGTCACCAACCTGCACTTGGGCGGGCGCGGCAACGGCGCCGAACAGGGTCGCGGCGAGAAACGAGAGCGTTGTCTTGGTCATGGGAAGCATCCTCACCACCGAGATTAGCTGTTTGCGCGAGACCCGGGCGGTGCCGCGTGTCCCGTTTCGTTACCGGCGACGCCGGCGAACCGGCGCTCAGTAAGCCTGGCGCGCGAGCCGAGGCTACTTCTTCTTGCGCTCGAGCTCGTCGGCGAGGGCCGCCGCACCGTAGATCTTGCGCAGCGACTCAATGATGATCGCTGGGTGCACCGACACGGTGCGCGACACTTCGTCATCGAAGACGTAGTTGTTGCCGAGCATCTCGATGTTGCCATCGAAGACGAGCCCGATGACGTTCAGGTCCTTGTCGATCATCGGCGAACCCGAGTTGCCACCGATGATGTCGCAGGTCGCGACGTAGTTGAACGGCGTCTTCAGATCGAGCTTCTTCTCGGCGTCGAGCCAGGCCTGCGGGATGTCGAACGGGTGCTCACCACCAAACTCGTTGGTGCGTCCAAACAGGCCGTAGAGGGTCGTGAAGTGCGGCGCCTTGGTGCCGTTAAAATCATAGCCCTTGACGACACCGTCGCTGAGACGCAGCGACATCGTCGCGTCCGGCGGGATCGACGTGCCGTAGACGGCGAAGCACGCCTCGCCGATGCGCTTCTCGTGCTTCTGCTCCTCTTCCTTGAACTGAGTATCGACCTGGTTGAGGTTCTTGCCGGCCTTGATCTCCTTGATCTTGTTGACCTGGATCAACGCCATCTGGTCCCAAGCATCGCCGTACTTCTCTTGCAGCTCCGGCTTCTTGGCGACTTCGGCACGCAGCGCGGCTTCCGCGGCTTGCTTGATCTCCAGGATCCGCGGGTTGCTCAGGCCATCGAGGTAGCCCTGCAGCGCTTTGCGCGAGTTCTCATAGCCAAGGATCTTCGAACGGTTGGCCTTCTCGTAGGCCGGATCGTCGGCGGCCGTCTTCTTCATGCGCTTGATGGCATTTTCGTAGAGCGGCACCAGTGTCGGGTAGTAGTGGTCGCGCATGTATTCGCACTGCGCCAACGTCTTCAGGCGGCCGGTGCGGCCCGGGTTGCCCGTCACAAACACAGCCTCCCCTTCGTCAGCGCCTTCGGTCCGCCAGTTGAAGCAGTTGGCCTTGCTGTCGACCGGCTTGTCGTTCTCGTAGGCACGCAAGAACGAGAAGTCGAGGCCCCAACGCGGGTAGCAGAAGTTGTCCGGATCGCCACCGAAGTGGGCGCTCTGACCGTGCGGCGCGCAAACGAGGCGCAGATCATCGAAGATCTTGAAGCTGTAGAGCTGGTACATGCCGCCCTGGTAGAGCGCGATGACCTGGTGCGAGAGTTCCGGCTGCGCTTCCTTGGCCGCGGCAAGCACGGCGTCTTGACCGTTCTCCTCAACTTCCTTGGTCACGTCTTTCTGCGCGACCATCTGCGAGACGATCAGGCCCGGGACCTTGATCTCGCCTTCGTACGAGCCAGCATAGAAACCGTCCTTCAGCCAATCGCTGTCACCCTGCACCTTGACGATCGAATCGCGGGAGCAGTGGTGGTTCGTCATGATCAGGCCATAGGCGCTGACGAACGAAGCCGAGCAGAAGTACTGGTGCTTGCCGTCCGAGCTGAAGTTGCCGAGACGCAGCGACGCGAGACGCGCTGAGTCGAGCCACTTCTGGCTGGGTTGCCAGTCATAGGCTTGCTGGAACCAGCCGAGCGGTGCGGACTCGAAGGTCCACATGCGGCCCAGTTCCTTGCGGGTCTGGGCGGTGGCCGGAGCCACAGAGAGGCCGGCAAAGGCAAGCAAGAGCGCAGCTCGCGCCACGACAAAACGCCGCGCGGTCGCGGCCCCAAGGAGATTCATGTTCATCGACGCCGGCAGTCTACGGGTGGCGACGAGTCCAGGCGAAGTGCCAGCGACGATTTCCCGGGTATGGGGGTAGTTTGCCCCTGCGAGTGGTCCGGTTCGCCGCACCGCAGACATCTTCGCGACGTCTACTGGTTCGCGACGTCTACTGGTTTGCGACGTCTGCTGGTTCGCGACGTCTACTGGGCCCAATCCTCATGCAACCCAGCTCGCGTCAGAACAGTCCCCTACTCAGCAATGACCGTCAGGTCGTTGACGAACCGCTCGCTGACATCCAGGCACTGACGCAGGTCGGGATGGCGTACCACGATCCAACCGTCCCCGACTACGACCTTGCGCCAATCACGGCGCGGCTGGCCAATCGGAGTCAACTCGATGCTGGCAACGCAATCTCCATAGCGACGCATCAGGCCGCGAAGGCCGCGGTGCTCGCGCACCAGACCATCGCCTTCGGCACGCTTGAAGATCATCGCGGCGTTGTACTTCTTCTCGGTATTCTGGCTGAGTCGGCCATAGCACGTCGCCTCGGCCCATCCGGTGAACAGGTCGATATCGGCTGAGAAGTTCATCGCATGCACCAAGCGCGCACCCGGCGGCCGGCCCCCGATCTCACCGAACACCGCTTCGCCCGACGCCGTCCGGAACCACTCCATGTGGGTGAATCCCGACTCAAAACCGAGTGCCTTCAGCACGCCGTGCCCAAGCTCCACGCCAGGACGCGGGAACTCGTCGTGGATGTCTCGCAGCACGATGTTCTGCATCGAGATCCACGGGTTCTGCGCCAGGATCATCGGCTTGGGGAGGTACCAGGCGACGTTCTCGAACAAGATGTTGCCGTTGGCGCAGACCGTGTCGTAGGTCAATTCTTCGCCCTCGATGAACTCTTCGACTGATAACTCGTCGACGTGGCGTGTCCGATTGAGCGCCGCTTCAAACTCATCGCGGTCATTGCAACGGAACGTGTCGACGCTGCCGGCGCCGTCGATCGGCTTCAGGATCGCGGGGTAGCCGATGCGCTCCACCACCGCCCAAGCTTCTTGCACACTGCGGGCGCGGCCGTGGCGTGGCACACGCAAGCCGGCCTCTTCAACTGCCTGCTTCATCAGTTCTTTGTCGCGCACGATCACCGTCTGGGCCTTGTTCATGCCCGGCACCGTGAACGTCTCCCGCAGCGTCGCCGCGAGATACATCAGACGCTCCCACATGCATTCGACGCGATCGATCGACTTGCCGTGCATCCACTTTCGGACCTGGGCAACTACGGCGGCTTCGTCGCCGAACGAGCGCACTTGCAAGTAGTCGGTCAGACCGGCGCGCGCATCTTCGGGCAGCGCTTGCTTAGGCTGATCGCCGACGCCGTAGACCTTGGCGCCAATCTTTGCGAGACCGCGCACGAACAACGGCATCTCAGCGGGGAATCCAGGACTCAGGTAGATGACATTCATGGCAGTGCGATGGCCCGCGGTGCGGGGGTCAGAATCAGACAGTCAGAACAAACACAATAACGAACGGCGGCGCCATTCACGCAGCCGACTTCCACTCAGTCGCCATTCAGTCAGCCAACTCTCACGCAACCAACGTTCACTCAGCCAGCTTTCACTGAACCGCCATGCACTGAGCCGCCTTGACGGAGCCGCCATTCCCTAGGCCGCCATGCACTGAGCCGCCATACACGGAGCCGCCATACACGGAGCCGCCATCTACTCAGCCGACCTCAACCAGCACACGGCTGACAATATGCTGCACGATCTTGCGCACGACCTCGCTGTCGCGGTGGCGCACCACCAAGAAGCCATCGCCCTCGTAGGTCTGTGCTTGCGGCGCGCCAACGGTCGGCGTCTTGACGTCGACGATGAAGTCGCCGAACTCGCGCCGCACCTCGTCGAGGCCGTGCACGGCTTGGATCACTAGCTGCTGGTCGCCGGCACGCGGCTTGGTTTTCGATTGCCCGCGCAAATACGCGGCGCCGACCGAGTAGCGGCGCTCGAGTAGCGGCAACCGCTCGTACACCATCAGTTCGGCAAACACGCGATGCATGTCAACATCGAGCACGTGCCCCATCAGCGAGACGAACTGCGCGCCAGGCGGTCGAGCCGCAACCTCGCTGATGGCAATCGAGCCATCGTGGCGGCGGAACCACTCCATGTGCGACATGCCAGTCCACATGCCCAATGCATCGAGCGCTTTGGGACCAACCTCGTGGATCTGTCGGAACTGTGGTTGATCCAGTTCGCGCGGCAACACCACGCACCACTGGATCCATGGGTTGTCCATGACCTCGAGCGGCGTCGGGTAGTAGCAGCAGATGTTGTGGAACACGTGGTTGCCGTTGAGTGTGATGGTGTCGAAGGAGAACTCGCGACCTTGCACGAACTCTTCTAGCAACACTTCGCGCCCCGGGCTCGGCCGCACGGACGCCAAAAACTGGCGCAAGTCGGCCTCGTCGTCGCAACGCGACGTCGCCTTCGAGCCGGCACCCGCGGGTGGCTTGCCGACCAGCGGGTAGCCAACCTGGTTGGCGAATTGCACCGCTTGCGCAACGGACGCGCACAACCGGTGGCCGGCACACGGAATGCCGGCCTTGCCGAACACTTCCTTCATCAGCGCCTTGTCGCGAAACTTGCTGGACGTCGTCGCATCCATGCCGCGGATGTTCAACCTCTCGCGAACCTCGGCCAGCGGTTCCTGCAGTTGCTCCAGAATGCCGAGCAGGCGATCCACTTTGCCGACCTTCTGCTGCAGCTTGACGACGCCAGCCGCAATGTGCTCGGCGCTCATGCCATCGGCAATCTGCTCGAAGGCCACCAACTGCTCGCGAAACTCCGCCGGCAACTTGGCGGACGGATCCTGCGAGACCACGCTCAGCTCGACATCGGGCAAGGTCGCCGCCGCACGCGCAAATTGCAGCGTGTTCTCCATGGCAAAGGGGATGGCAAAGACAACGTGCACCATGAGACGCAGACGCTAGCCCGGATGGCCCACGAGCAACACGGTTGAGTCGGGCGAAATCGCTCGTTCGCACAAGTGCTCCATGCCCGCGCTGCAAAAACCTCGGAATCCGTTAAGGGCGACCCGGACCTCTGGCGCACGAACCTCCAGTTCTCAAACATCATCATGCGCACCTACTCCTCCGTGCTCCTTCTCGCCCTCGCCGCTTCCTCAGCGAGTCTGCAAGCCCAAACCTGCGTGTTCGTCCCCAGTGACTCGCCCGGCACCGGCGTCACCAGCTTCCGTCCTTTGGGCAACGGCAATCCCGCGGACCCCACGTTCGCCGACATGCGCTACCAGGTGCAGATCCCAGCGTCGGTGATGGGCAACCAACCGTTCAGCATCAAGGAGTTGTATGTCGCGCCAGCCGGATCCCATGAGCGAACCTTCACCGAGATCAAGGTGCGCCTCGGCCACAATCCCAACTCCATGGGTGCCACGATGGTGTTCAACACGGTTGGGTTCACGGCCACTCCGGTGCAATACAACCAGATTCAGTTCGGCTCGACGGCAGACGAATGGCTACCGCTCGGCATGGCCAGTGCGTTCACCTACAACCCCGCGTTCGGCTCACTCAATGTCGAGTTCCAAGTCCGTGACGCCGGCGTTCTGCCGGGCGGCACAGGTGACGTCGGACTGCGGACGGATCCTTCGATCCCGTACGTCTGGGCCCCTGGCCAGAGCTACAACGGCACGCTCGTGGCAGGTGGCGGGATCAAGCTCCGCCTGTGCACGGATACGTACGGCACCATCGAGTATGGCTCCGGCGGATGCATCGGCAGCAACGGCCAGAGACCAACCCTAAGCTACGGTGGCTCGGCGCAGATCGGCAGCACGCTGCAGGTCCAGCTCAGCGGCGCCCCGTCCGCCAATGGCTCAATTGCCATCCTGGTCTACAGCGCGGTTCCCCGCAGCGGACCGCTCGACCTGACCCCTCTCGGCATGACCGGATGCGATGCGCGCGTCTTTGCGAACCTCACCCTGACCGAGATCATCAACGGCGGTTCGCATCAGGTGCCATTGACCCTGCCGATCGGCTTGCCGACCGGGATTCGCTATTGGAACCAATGGTTCTGTATCGATCTCAGCGCGAATACGTTCGGGCTTACGGCCTCCAACTTCGGCGGCTTCGTGATCGGCTCCTAGGAGGCGTGGCCGGAAAGTAGCGTGCATCGCGTGCGGATGGAATCGCTGTGCGTGGTGGTGCGCGAGAACGCAGGCGAATCGGTGGATTCGGCGAGGCTCTCGTGGGACGCCAAGTGCGGCGAGGCCGCCGCAGGCGTTGTGCGCGGCTGTTCGGCCGGGCCTCTAGTCTTGTCGAATCGCCCGAACCGGCCTCACTCCGAGCCGGGCGGTGCGCTGCTCCGGCGGCGAGGCGTTGCGGGACGCGACCCGACTCAGCTTCATGCGCTCGGCGAAATCGCCACCACGCATGATCCGAAGGGTCGGTTCGTCCCCTGCCATGGGCGCCCGATAGCCGTCATCTGCCAACTCGCGCTGCACATACGAAACCAGCCAATCGCGGCACCACTCGGCGACGTTGCCGTGGCAGTCGAAGAGCCCCCACGGGTTCGCCCGGAAGGTGCCGACCGGAGCCGTCATCGCGAAGCCATCGTCGTAGTCGGGTTCGAGCGCAACACCCAACGAGCCATGCGACCCCGCGTCGGCCAGGTTTGCATACAGCGGCAGGTCCTTGGCATCCGTAACGCCGCCGAACACGGTCGCTGTTCCCGCCCGGGCACAGTACTCCCACTGCACTTCGGTGGGCAACTTGCAGCCGCGCCGACGCAAGGCTTCGACCGCTTCGCGCCACGTGACCTGCTCCACCGGGTGGCGCAGGTCCGGGAGATGACCGCGACTCGTGCGCGGACCGACGGTAAAGCTCGGGCGCACGCCGGTCAGTCGCAACCACTGTCCCTGGGTCACTTCAAACGCCGACACGAAAAACGGTGCCAACACAATGTCGTGCACGTGCTGTTCCATCGGCGCTGCCTGCGGGTCGATCGGCGCGCTACCGGAGTGCTCATCACCAACGCGCAACGCTCCGATCGTGAAGCGGCCGCCTGGCACCAGCACGAACACCATGCCACTGTTTTCGGCGATCTCGGCACCGAGGTATTGGCCGACCTCGTTGCGGCGCACGGCTGGGGCTTCGCCGCTCTCGACGTGCCAGAACTCCCACAACCCCGTGGTGTGATTGTGGCCGAGCGGCACCAGACCCGCCTGTGGCCCCGGCAGACGCAACTCGCGGTAGGCCGGACATTGCGCTGGATCTGCGATGCTGTCGATTGCGACACGCCACTGCTCGGCGGCCTCATCCAAGCTGCGGGCAGCTACCCGCTGCGCTTCCAGCCGCCGCAAGCGAACGCCCGCCACGTTGTCCTCACTGGGCTCGGCCGCAAACATCGCCGCCAATCCGGAGACCAGTCGCTGCAACACTTCCTGCTGATAGGAGAGTTCTTCTCGATGGGCTCCCGGCTCGGTGTCCGCAAGCTGCTCGTGCAGAACCGCGGCGCGTTGCTCGATATCCGACCGCCGCTCAGCCAAGGCAGCGACCGCAAGCAGCCAGTTGTCGATGGCGGCAATCGTGCTGGGCCAAGGCGGCCACAATTCGTCGCGGGCTTGGGTGCGCAAGTCGAGCAGACGCTTGTCGTCCACCAACCGTCGGTAATCGTTCCAATTGCGATCGGCCTCGTTCCAGAGGCTCAACAAGGCGAGCGACGCCACCACCAGGGCCAACAAGCCAGACCCGGCAACCGCCGCAGCGACGCGATTGCGACGGAGGAAACGCACCAGCAAGTAGGACCACTTGGGCGGGCGCGCGGTGACCGGTTCAAACCGCCGCGCCCGCGCAATATCCGCCGCAAACTCCACCACCGTCGAGTAGCGGCGATCGGGCTCAGCTGCGAGCCCCTGCAGAACAACCCAATCGAGATCGTGGGCGAACGCCATGTGGTTCGCGGGGCGCCTCGACGGCCGTTCGGGTGTGGTTTGCCAAGCCTTCGAATCCGCCACGGTCACCCGACCGCGCGGCAACATGCCGGTCAACATTTCGTAGAGGATGACCGCGAGTGCATAGACGTCACTGCGCGCATCGGCACTCGCCGCATCCACGGCCTGCTCGGGACTCATATAGCCGGCGGTTCCCATCGCGACATCCCCGACCGTATGCAGGGTTTCCTCGCCAGCATCAGTTTCGAGAACCCGTGCAATCCCGAAGTCGATGACCCGAGGTTCGGGGCCATGCTCCGTCATCGTGACCAAGACGTTCGAAGGCTTCAGGTCGCGATAGATCACGCCTTTCAGATGGGCATGCTGCACCGCTTCACAGAGAGCGTGAAACAAGTCGAGGCGAACTTGCAAGCTCGGTTGCTCGCTCGCAAGCCACTCATGCAAAGGCTGACCATCTACCAGGTCCATCGCAAGATAGGGTCGACCATCGGGGGTGACCCCGCCATCCACGACGCGCGCGATGCCGCGATGCTGCAACCGCACCAGCACCTGTTGCTCAGCCCGGAACCTGGCGCGCGCACTGGCCGAATCCTTCCAGCGCCGCATGACTTTCAGTGCGACCGTGCGTCGAATCGGTTCGAGCTGCTCGGCGCGGTAGACGCGCCCCATGCCACCTTCCCCGAGCTCGCCAAGCAATCGGTACGGCCCGATGCTCGTCAAACCGTCCGCGCCCTCGAGGACCGACTCCCCCTCATCACCATGCAACCCTGCCGCGACTACCTGAGGCATCGGCGAACGCAGCGACGTCTGGGTCTCGGCGCAATCCTCTGCAAGCAACAACAAGACCTCGTTGGCGAGTGGCTCATCTTGGCCGGCCCGGTCGCGCACAAATTGCTCCCGCTCGCCGGGCGCCAATGCGACGGCAAGATGGAACAAGTCTGCGACACGGTCGCCATGCGGGGCACCAACCATGACTTGGCACTAATATGTCCGCTTCGACCTGTAAAGGGGCCTGCACTCCGGACCTTCGACTCCATCCAGGACTAGCGTGAGCAACACCGACCTGACCCAACTGCTGCACGACGTAGCCAACGGAGACGCGGACGCCGCGCAGCGGCTCCTACCCGCGGTCTACGACGAACTTCGTGGCATGGCGCGACATCACCTGCGCTCGGACCCGGCCACGATCGACGCCACGGCTTTGGTACACGAGGCGTGGCTGCGAGTAGCGGGCAAGCAAGCAGGCAAGTGGAACCACCGCAGACACTTCTTCGGGGCCGCATCGCAAGCGATGCGCCGGGTGCTCGTCGAGCACGCGCGTCGTCGCCAATCACGAAAGCGCGCCGCACCGGGCCAGCGAACGACGTTGGCAGACGTAGCTGCCGACGGCGTCGACTTCGCAGACGTGCTCGATGTGCATGCAGCCCTGGGCCAACTCGAGGCCGAAAGACCGCGCGAAGCGCAGATCGTGCTGCTGCGGTATTTTGGCGGACTCGAGATGGCGGACATCGCGGCGGTACTCGACGTCTCGCTGGGGACCGCCGAACGTGATTGGCGCCTGGCGCGAGCACGACTGCAGCAATGGCTCCGGGCGAAGCGACCCGAGGAGTCCTGAGCACGGCCTGTAGCGACGCGTCTGGGGGCACCGGAGTCACATGGCCAACGGCACCGTTTCGCGACGGCACCGTACAAGTCGAAGTAAGCGCAACCAATTGCGCTCGCACCAGCAGACATTCCATGCCAACATTGCATGACCATGCGTCCTATGCGCCTTGCCCTCGCCGCTTCTGAACTCACCCCGTACGCCAAAACTGGCGGCCTGGCCGATGTGCTTCTCGGACTCAGCCGATGGCTCGGGCAGCCGGCTACCGAGGACACCGCCACCGGTCCTGGTCACGACGTGCGGGTGTTCGTGCCCTACTACAAGCGCATCGCCAACAGCGGCGTCGAGGTCCAGGATCTCAAGAATGCCCAGAAGATCGACGTGCGCTTCCCGGACCGCACGATCAGCTTCGGCATCAAACTCGCCAAGCTCCCGGACAGCGAAGCCCAAGTCTACTTCGTCGACTGCCCGGAGCTCTACTTTCGCGACGGCATCTACACCGATGACGGTGACGAGGCACTGCGCTTTGCGATGCTCAGTCGCGCGGTGCTCGAGACCTGCCAGCGGCTGCAATGGGCGCCAGACGTCATCCACTGCAACGATTGGCACACGGCACTGCTGCCGCTGTATCTGCGCACGGTCTACACGTGGGACAAGCTGTTCGCGCAAACCAAGACGCTGCTGACGATCCACAACATCGGCTACCAGGGTTACTACGCCGAAAGCCAGCTCGATACGCTCGGACTTGGGGCGCAGCGCGCGCACGTGCACCACGGCGATTTGAAGGACAAGAAGTTCTCGTTCTTGAAGACCGGCGTGCTGCACGCGACCAAGCTGTCGACGGTATCGATCACCTACGCCAAGGAGATCCAGACCGACGAGTTCGGCATGGGCATGCAAGAACTGTTGCGCGGCCGCAGCAACGACCTGGTTGGCATCGTCAACGGCGTCGACTACGGCGAGTGGAATCCGGAGACCGATCCGAAGATTCCGCACCACTACTCGATCAACAACATGGCCGGCAAGGCCAAGATGAAGGCGGCACTACTCAGTCGCTTCCAACTGCCGCACGACACCAGAGCGCCGGTATTCGGGGTCGTCTCGCGCCTGACCTCACAGAAGGGCTTCGAACTGTTCGCCGACTCGATCCCGATCTATCTGCAGCGCGAAGACATGCGCCTGATCGTGCTCGGCTCCGGCGAGACCAAGCACGAAAACTACTTCCAGTGGCTGCGCGACACGTGGCCGGCAAAGGTCGGCCTCTACAAAGGCTTCCAAGAAGAACTCGCGCACTGGATCGAAGCTGGCAGCGACGTGTTCTTGATGCCGAGCCGGTTTGAACCGTGCGGCCTCAACCAGATGTACTCGCTGCGCTACGGCACGCCGCCGATCGTGCGACGCACGGGCGGGCTTGCCGACACCGTGCAGGCGTGGGATCCAGCGACGCAAACCGGCACCGGCTTCCCGTTCCAAGAGTTTTCGAGCCAAGCCCTGTCCGGCACGATCGACTGGGTGCTGCGCAACTGGCGCGACCAGAAAGGCTGGCAGCAACTGGTTCGCAACGGCATGACCCAAGACTTCTCGTGGGACCGCCAGGGTCCTGAATACGTCGCGCTCTACCGCTCGCTTCTTCCGCAACGCTAAGCCTCCAATTCCCATGCACGTCGCATTCGTCGAGCCCTGTTTCCCAAACAACCAACGTGAGTTCCTGCGCGGGCTGCTCAGCACCGGCGCACGCATCTCCGCCATCAGCGAGCGACCGATCGAGGCGCTCCCGCGTGAGCTGCGCGAAGGCTTGTTCCAGTTCGAACGGGTGCGCTCGGTCGTCGATGAGCATGCGATGCAAGATGCCGTCAAGCGCCTGTCGCAGCGCGTCCAGGTGGACCGCCTCGAAGCGACGGTCGAAGCCCACGTGATGGCCGCCGCCCAT
>TARA_R110002072_G_scaffold4174_6_pt1 | contig 56643 bp, 48 predicted proteins | sample TARA_R110002072 | Tara Oceans TARA_R110002072 (sample SAMEA4397118) | marine metagenome | biome: Polar Biome; feature: [SRF] surface water layer (ENVO:00010504); material: water (ENVO:00002006), including particulate matter (ENVO:01000060) such as... | depth 5 m | reverse complement strand
CAGCGATTCCATCCGCACGCGATGCACGCTGACTACCGGCCACGCTTCTAGGTCTAGGGCGGTGCGCGCCGGCCAACCAGGCGGCGGCGCTCCTTCAGCCATCACCGCGAAGCGGCGAAGGTGTTACTTCTGTGCCTGGCACCGTACCTTGATCATGGTGCGGAAGCGGGTCATGACGGTGGTGGCGAACTCGCCGGAGTTGGCTACCCATTCGGCGTGGGCGAAGACGCGGGGGTGGGACGCTTCGCGCATGGCCTCCAGGTAGGGCTCTACTTTGGCGAAGAGCAGCATGCCTTCGCCGGTGTTCTCGAGCAGATAGTTGGTGTGCACGATCGCGTTCTTGGCCATGCCGTAGACCATCTCCCAGTAGGTGGATACTTGGCGGTAGGCGCGGTTGAGTGGATGGTCGTGGTTGAGGATGGCGATCGCTTCGTCGGCGTTCTTGGGCCAATACTCGGCGTTGATCGCATCACGGGATTCTCGCATTACGGGCTCACGACGCAGGTCGTAGAGCTTGAGAACGAGTTCCGCGTCGTGATGATCGGGGGCATGCTTGCTCATGCCAACAGTGTCGGAGGTCAGGGGCGCAAGCGCAAACGGATGTCTTTGCGCGCAACCACGAGCGCCTGCTCAGTGCGCTCACCGCCACGATCCACGACGATTCGGTAGTCACCGGGCGGCAGATAGGAACGGAACCGCTGACAGAACCGGACCGGCAGCGAGCAGACCTTCTGTTCGCCAGCGAACACTTCGATCGAAGCACTGGACTGTTCGCGACCACTCGACTCACAGGCTCGCAAGTCGACGAATGCGCGGCGTGTCACTTCGAGCGTCAGTTCGTTTGGCTGATGGAGCAAGGCATGCACAAATTGCTCGGGAACCGGATCGAAGGCCAAGAACCGCAGCTCGCCAGCGACAACTCGGTCCTCCGAGACGATCGATGCATTGCCCGGCGGATGGTTCTGATAGCCAAAGACGCGCCCCCTGTAGGTGCCGCTGCGGTGCTCGATCTTGCCGTAGGGATAGTCGACGCCGCCGATCCGTAACACGGGCATGCTCTCGCCGGGCAGCGCTTGCATGGTTTTGCCGGCAGCGTGGACCAGCAGCCTGACCGTCGTCGCTCGCGGCACAACGAAGTGCAGTTCTTCACGGCGGTTGGCGGCCCCGACCGTCAACTTCTGAACGGGGACCGTCGCGAGCTGTTCGCCAGCGACCTGCACCTCGTAGTCGCCCGGCGGCAAGAACGGAAACCGTGTGCCTTTGGCCTGGACCGGCCGGGTCAGGGCGTTGAGGGCAATTGGATCTTCTTCGAGACTGCGGATGGTGACCTTGCCACCATCCGGCAGCATGCCGCGCTCGTCGCGCGCGAACACCACCAGGTGGCTGCACGCAAGCGCCATGGTCCAATCCAACCGCGGCTGGTTTTGGGGCACCATCAAACGATGTTGCCCGCACGGCACGTTGTGACGAATGACCGATGCGGGCGCAAACGCCCCCAACGTGTTTGCACCGGCAGGCAGCACCATGCGGTAGGTGCCATCTACGGCCTTGGCATTGCCAAACCACTCGCCGTGCTTTTTGGACCAGAGTATCAACGACTCTTGCAGCTCCCCCGAGCGCTCGACGCGACCGGTCGTCGCGACTTCGTTCGCCGCCAACTGAAACGTGACCTGCAGACGCTCGTTCTTCGCCAAGGTCACAGGCTGCGTTGCGTAGCCAAACGGCGACGTGGTCAAAACGTAGTCACCGGCAGGCCACACGGGGAACGCGAACCCGCCGTTCGCGCCGGTGGTGACACCGTTGGGGGAACGCATGTCGGAATACACCAGGGCATGCGGAAACCCGGCCGGAGCCAATTCGAAGGACTCGGACCCGGGTGAACCGATCACACTCGACTCCAACTTCACCTGGAAGCCCGCCAATGGCTGCCCTTGGTTGTCGAGCAGACGACCGTAGATTCCCGGCCGCTCGGCTTCGGAACGAACGCCCGACTCGACGCGCGAGATCGGGACCTCGCCAGTTTGCGACACTGGCGCAGCATCTACGACTCCGTTCTCCCCCAGCGGAAGCGAAGCAGTCGGCGGCGGCATCGGCGCACCAGAGGACCACGCGAACCCTAGACCAGCGCCGACGACGAGCAATCCTGCTGCCGACCATGCCCAGAGTTTGCCGTGATGCGATCGCTCACTCATTCTTCGGCTGCAACTCGACGCCTCCGAACGACATCGCGCCCGGTGAAGACCAACGGAATACGTGCCCTGAGTGACCGGTCGCTTCGTTGAGCGCCTTCTTGGCACGCAGCGCCTCGTACCAGACTTTGGTCGGCTCGCCAACCAACACCACGGTGCCACCACCGCCGCGCCCGGTCAGTCGCGCCCCGAACACCGAACCGCCCTTTTCGCGGCGTTGCTGCAACACCTTGATGACCAGGTCACACGCGTCGTTGCTGACACCCCGTTGCGCGTAGTGTTCGTGCGACGCGAACATCAAGTCACCGAGCTCACGACGGTTTTCGGGTGTCGCGTCTTCGGTAATCAGTTGGTGGAAACGGTGCGTGCGTTGCACCTCGTCATCACTGAGATGTTGCTCCGTCTTACCATCGCTCTGCGTGCCGGTTTCCAAACCGACGAACTCAAGGTCCTTGGGCACCGGAACCCGGGCCACGAGGTCGCCGGCGGCACCTCGCAGCATCAACAATTCGCCACTCTCCGCGAGCAAGGAAGCCATCGAGTCCGCCACACGCGCGTCGGCGTTCAGAACTTCCCGTTCGACGACTTGCGCCAGGCGAGCGAACTCAGCCGCCGGCAGATCGAGGCCAAACTGCTTGGCGAACACGCGCAAGACGGCAACCGTCACGGCGCTGGAGGAGGCAACCCCACACATGTCCGGAACGTCACTGTAGACAAGCAGTTCGGCGCCATGCTCCGGCGTCACCGCATGCTCGCGGGCGAGCGCCAGCAAGCTACCAAGCAGGTAGCCGGCCCACCGATCGCGAGGATCCGCCAACAAGAACGCCCGCGCTTCCTGGTAGTCGATGGGCGTAGCCGGCAACCCGAGGTCGCCCAAGCGCACGGTCAGCATCTGGGTTCGCGACCCGTCCCGACACGGCGACCACAACCGGATCAGGTCGTCGTCCCGCAGCTGGATGGCCGCACAGGCGGCTTCGGCAGTCGGCAGCGACAACGCCAGCGGAGCCAGGCCACCGCCAAGTCCTCCCATGATGTCCAGCCGACCGGGGGCGCGCGCGATATGGATAGGCCGGCCGGGCTGGAAGAACGCGGAATCCGCCTCTTCGATCAGCCGACAAACGGTCAGGACTCCGAGCCCTTCAGCGAGCTCTTGGGATGGGGTAAAATGCTTCACTGTCGGATCCTCGTCACGCAACTGAGCATACGCCGAGCACCTAGTGGTGTGATGCTGACAGATGGGGTCTTATCCGTGAGTCGGCGGCGACGCTCGCAAGGCGGGTCGCCACAGGCATATTTGGTGATACGCCGAGGACGATCCAACGCAGCGAGCGGCGTTGCCGGCCGCGGATAAGGCCGCAGATTTCTGCTTCACACCACCTAGCCTGAAAAACTGGACATCACCGGCCGCGGTCGTACGCTGCGGTGAATCCGCCCTAGGGCAATCCGCACCCCAAAATCCGCAAATGCCATCCTCCCTACGCAAGTCCGCGGCACTGACCGTCATGCTGGCGGCAACCGCCTGCTCAGCTGCTCCCCTTGAGCACTACATCATGTCCGATCCACCGGACGCCTCGATCTACGTCAATGGCAAGCGGGTCGGCAAGGGTGACAACCTGCTTCACCAATTCGACTTCAGCCAGTGCGACCGCGTTTGGATTTCTGCAGTCCACCCAGATTGGCGAGCGGAAACCAAGTCGTTCACCGCGAACCAAATCCGGCGCTACAAAGCCGACCGCAAGAACATCCCCTTCTCCTTGGGCCGCTAGCTATGAAACTCACTTCCTCAGCGCTTCGCACGAGCGCCCTGTCAGTGATCGCGTGCATGGCGATGACCGCTTGCTCGGGCATCCCCACCAAGACGTTCGAGTTCCAGTCGATCGACATTCGCGAGGTCAATTGCCCGTCCATGATCGTCGTCAATGACGACTGGGACACGGCGATCGCCGAGAAGCAGGTGTTCGACGGCACCAAGATGGAACGCTTCTCGCTCAAGATCCCGTTCGCGCGACCAACGGTGATGGTTCGCGCCGTGCCGCTTCCCGATGGCAACGTCCCGAAGTCACGTGGCGACCTGCGCAACAACCCGTCGCGCTACGCACCCGATCAACGGGAGCTGCGAATGACCGACCCAACGGTTCAGCTGTTCGTCTTCAACCTGACCCGATAGGGCGCCAGTAACGCAAACGGCCAGTAACGCAAACGGGTCGACGCGAGGGATGGCAGCAGTTGCGGCACACGCCGCTTGACGCGCCATCCCGCATTCCAGTGGCACCCGATTCCAGTGGCGCCCGATTCCAATGGCGCTTGAGCCTCGCGGCACGCGCCCCAGGCGGTGATTACTTCCGCCAATCCTTGGGCCACGTCATGCCACCGAATGAGCTCAGCCTCAAGACCGGACGAAAGCCGACGTCCTCGCGGCCCATCTGACGGTCGACCATCCTCAGCTCGTCACCACTGACGTATCGACCGGCGGCCCTGACTGTGTCCAAGAAGCCGCCGCCAACGCACTGTGCCTTGAAGTCTTGCCCTTCGAAGAACAACCATTCGGCGACGTTGCCGACCACGTGATACATGCCGGCTATTTGCTTGGCGCCATCATCAACGTCCTTCGACGCTCGGCCAAAGTTGCAATCCGAGTTGAAGTATTCGGTCTCGTTGCCAGCCCAAGGAAGCTCACGCCTGCCGCCGTCTCCGTAGACTGCGAGCGCCCACTCATCGAGTGTCGGCAGGCTCAACATGTTCCATTCGCAGTAGGCAGCCGCTTCGTACCAAGTTGCCGAAACCGGCTTGCGACCACCGCTACCAGGAAGGCGCTTGTTCAAGATCGACCGAAGCATCGACTCCTTGCCGGCGAATGACGGCAGCTTCGCCGTTGCTGCAGCAAGCTCCATCGCGTTCGCGGCATTGACGAACTGACGAAACTCTTCGACGCTGCATTCGGTTGCAGACATGAAGAACGCCATCTTGACGGGCTTCGTCCTCGGTTGCTTCGAGTTGCCAGCGGCAATCGGCACCATGCCCGTGGCCGCGCTCTCCAAGTTGAGCACACCTTGGTACCACTGCTCGATGGTCGTCGCGACCTTCTCCAGTGACAGGTCGCGCGCATCATCCTTGGCAGCAGCTAGCTTGGCCTTGGCCCCGTCGACATCCAGATTCTGATCGACACGCTCGAACGCCTCGCGACAAAGCTTGGCCACGCTAGCGAGTTGCTCGAACTCACGCTTGGCCCCAGCAGGCGGCACCACGTCGCCGAGGTCGCGGATGCACTGCAACAGGGCGCCGTCTGCGAGCATTCCCGACGCCTTGTCGTAGTCCGCTTTCGCCTGCTGCCATTCGTCACAACCTTTGGTGAACTGCTTCAAGCCGAGCGCCAACTGCTCGCGATCACTGACGCCACTCAGACCGTCTTGCAGCGACTTCGCCAGCCCGCGGAATTCCTTCTCATTCCAAAGTGCCAGGCTGAGGTTGCCCAGTTGTCGCTCGGCAGCCTTGAGTTCGGCCCGCCACAGTTCGCGCTTCGCGTCGCCGCCAGCCTTGGTGATGGCAGCTTGTATTGTTGCCGAAGCCGCCTCGATCTCGACAGCAGGCACGGCCTTGTCAAGCGCGGCAGCAGCCTCTGGTCCGGGGAACAGCTTCTTCGCGTTGGCCACGGCGCGCCGCAGCCGATCCAGATCCGTCTGAAGTTCGACGGAGTCCACGCCCTGGCCCTGCCGAGTCTGCCACCGTTGCCAGTCGTCGCCACAAACGCCCACAACAGCCGTGAGCATGTCTTGCTCGCGGAGCAACTGCTGCCTGCTTGCCACCAACCACTCTGGCAATTCCAGATCGCCTGCCGCCTTGGCCAGAGCGTTCGACCTTGCCCGGCGGAACGGGGCCACAACCGCGAACTCCGGTGAGGCAAAGGCCGTCGGGTACTCGGTCTTGCCATAGAGTTCCATGGCAGAGAGCAGCACACTGCGCTCCTCGCGGAGTTTCGCGTTGGCCGTGAGCACCGCTTCGGCACTCAACGTCAGGGACGGATTGCTGCCTCCGCTCAAGAACGCGAACCGGATCAGCTTCAACGACAACTCGTCGAGAGTGTCGATCGAGCAAGACTGATCCAAGGTCGGCTCTTGCGCCGGCAACAACGAAACCAGCGCCTCGCGGCCATCGCGGATCTCGATCATGCGACCCTGCAGCGACTGCAAGTCACTATCGACGCCTCGAAAGCCCTCGAGGTCGTTGCGCCAGCGCTCCAGCGCTTGCTCCAGCGACGCGACAGCCTTCGCTCCGACCATCTGCTTCGCTTCGCGTAGTTTCTCGTCCTCAAACTTCGCAGCCCAATTGCGCAACTCATCTCCCGCATCCGCAGGGGCGGCGGGGATCTTGCTGCTCACACTATCGAGGAACAATGGAATCCCGGCGAACGGCAATACAGGCTCGGGTGGCGACAAGTTGGCGAGCGCAGCCTTGAGGGCCACGCCGTAATCAACGTCTCGCTGCAGTAACGCGAACTCTCTCGTCAGCGCATCCAACCCTGCCGACGACCCATCCGGCATTGGCAGGTTGGCGATCTCGCTGCTCAAGGTCTCGCTCGGACCGTCGTTGACCAATCGCTCGCGGAACCCCGCCAGGGCAACTTGCGCAACGCTGAGATCTGGACCGGGAACGACGTTCGAGTTGCCGGAATCGGCAGCTTGCTTGGCTCCTTGACCGCCGCCTCCGCCCTTGATCTCGGGGGTGTCTTTGGCCTGATTGCTCCACCACCAGTAGCCACCGCCGCCGCCCGCGACCACGAGCAACAACAAGACAACCATCAGCCCGCCGCTACCGCTCTTCTGCTCAGCTTTGTCTGCCTTGACCCGACGCCCCTCGCGTTCGGCCGAGTCCTTCTTGATGCGCTTGGCACGGACGGTGATCGTCTCGCCAGCTTCGACCAACAACAGATCGTTGAGTAGCTCTTCGTAGCTGTCGTAGCGATCTTCGCGGTGGTTCGCCGTCATGCGCTCAATGACGCGCGACAACGGGTGGTTCTCGTCGAGTTCCGGCAACGACTTCCACAAGCACAGGTTTTCGAGCTTGGTCTTCGTCTGGATCAACTCGTAGACCGAACTGGCTCGGATCGGCGGCTCGCCGGTGAGCAGGTAGAAGAACGTCGCGCCGAGCGAATACATGTCGCTGCGGAAATCGACGTCGCCGCCACCCTGGCACTGCTCCGGGCTCATGTAAAGCGGCGTGCCAATCAACTCAGACGTCAGCGTCATGCTGAAGTCTTCTTCTGGCTTCGCGATCCCGAAATCCGCGATCTTCAGAATGTTCTGGGTCGTCAACATCAAGTTGTCTGGCTTGATGTCACGGTGCACGACCTTCAAGCGGCGAGCTTCTTCGAGACCCTTGCACGCCTGACGAATCAACGGCAACGCTTCGCCAGCAGGCAAACGGCCGCCGGCCAACAGCTTGACGTGTTCGCGCAGATTGCGGCCCTCAACGAACTCCATGACCAGGTAGTGCACGCCAAGCTCAAAGCCCACATCGTGCACCATCACCACGTTGGCGCTATTGAACTTGCCCACCGTGCGGGCCTCGACCTGAAAGCGCTTGAGCATGCGCGGGTCGGTCATCATCTCCGGACGAATAACCTTGACCGCGACATCGCGATCGAGCTTGAGCTGGCGGGCCTTGTAGACCGCGCCCATCGCACCGCGACCGAGCAGCTTGTCGACTCGACAGCCACCAATCGTCTTGCCCATCAACTCGCCCGGGTCATATGCGTGCCCGGATGCCGCCGGTGCGGGGCGGCCGCCGCCACTGCCAGCCGCTCCGCCAGAACCACCTCCCGCGCCACGGCCAGAGGCACTGCCAGATGCAATCGTTGGGTTCTCCGAATCCCCATTCGCATTGCCTGACGGCATCGTCGCGTCCTCGCTAGCACCACCCGCGTTGCCCGACGGTATCGTCGCGTCTTCGCTAGCGCCCCCGGCAGGTAGCGTGCGATCCAAGCCATCAGCGGCAGCTTCAGGCTTCGCCTTGCCCGACTGCTTCGCCTTGCCCGACTGCTTCGCCTTGCCCGAAGGCATCGTGCGATCTTCGGGGCCTTGGCCTGCAGGGAACTTCCCGCCCGGAACGGACGGATCTTCGTTGTCGTTTGAGGTCATTGGGCAGCTTGCACCTGAGCGATGCGCGCTGCGTTGTAGTGGAAAACCACGAGGCGCCGCAACTCCACTGCCGCAAGTGCAGAATCCGTGCAAACGGCTGCGCCCTCCGAGCAACGACCCCGCGACTCCCCAAACGGCATCAGGCTACGAGAATCGGCAGTTAGCGCCCCCTCGATGACGCCAGGTCGATGGCAATTTCAGCTGCGTAGCAAGCCTCAGGATCTGACCGCTCTGCCATGGTGCGCAGCATCACATCGAAGCTTCGATCAAGCCTCCTGGCCGGCAAAGCGCGACCGTTGACCACGACGTGCACATCGTAGTCCAGATCGACCAGCCGATCGTCGAGGCGCAGCAGCAAGCGGCCCGCGTCGACCGGCTCGCGCCGACCAGACTCGGCACCGTGCTTCGCGACCGTGACTTCGATGCGATTGCCTGCGATCTTGGCATCCACAAACCACGGCAAGTCATCCGGCACCGCATCGAGCGCCAACCAGTAGTGCTGCCGTGCAACGCGTGAATCAAACTTCTTGATGGTCCACACCACCCGCTTCGGTCGCGGTTGCCGGACCTTCTCGGCCAGCCACTTCGGAGTCAGCGAGTAGTCGATGCCATGACCTCGCCCCGCCTGGATGTTGATCGAATGGTCATAGCCATCGGGATCCAGCGTCTGCAGTTCGGCCAGGCGCTCGCCCATTCGGCGCGCGAGGCCAACACGATCAAACCTCGTATCCTTCTCACCAATGTCGATGCGCATCGCAACGTTGCGCATGTTTTCCGGCGGCGATGTGCTCATCGGTTCGGCCGCAGCCATCCCGCCCGTTGCCGCGAAGCGATCCGGACGATTCCCTGCAAACCGAATCGCGCCGTAGCCACCTTCGGAAATGCCCATCAAGTAGACGCGGTTGGGATCGGCTTCGCGGAACAGCAAGCACTGCTCGATCACGCGCTCGAACGCGATCTGGTTGTGATCGTGCCACCAGCGACCGCGCCGATCGTCGGCCATGCGTGGAATGAAGTAGATGCCAGCTGGCTCGTAGACGCTCTCAAACAACGACTTCTGGGCCTGCCACTCGCGCGTATTGACGCTCCAAGCGTGCGGCCCCGAGGCCTTGCCGTTGCCGCCGCCACCGTGCATGCAAAGGAACAGCGGCCAGCCAGATGATGGCTTCTCACCCTTGACCAACAACACGTATGGAAACTCATAGTCGCCAACCTGCAATGTCGACGGAGCGAGCGCCTTGCTGGCATCGCTGGCATCGTTGGGGCGAAGCGGCGGCAATGTGTCGCGGCCCAGCTTGCGCGCCGCATCACGCAACGCATCATACAGCGGCGGAACCAGTGCCCGCGCATCTTGCAACGAGTAGTGGTACTTCGGCAAAGCCATCTGACCGCGCACGGTTGCGTTCGCCGAGAACCAATCGCGCGCCTTGTCAGCAAGCTGGTCGCGTCGCAAAAAGCGCAGCAGCAGGTCGCGGCAACTGCCTCGGAAGGCGTGCGACTTATCGGCATTCGCTGCTTGCTGCAACCAGGCGATCGTCGCGTTCGTCGCCGGTAGGCGTTCGACTTCGGTGAACACTTCCCAGCGTGTTGGCGGCAGGAACAGCGGGTCGCCGGTCAGCCCGACCGATGAGTTCCATTTCTGCGGCACCTTGCCCAACTTGAGTTTGCCGGCAAGACCACAAAGGACGTCGACATCGCTCGACGCAACCGCTACGAGTTCCATCAGCATCCGAGCAGACTCCATGCGCTCGGACCACACCGCACTGGTATCTGCCAACCGGGTCCGCAACCGCTTCGTTGCCTGCTCAAACAACGCTCGGTGCTGTGCCGGGATTCGTCGAGGCAATGCGAGCAAGCATTCCTTGCGCACGACATCGGAGGTGTGCTGCAGCCCGGCGATCAAATCCGGCAAAGCTGCCGGATCGCGTGCAAGGAACTTGACGGCCGCCGCCTGAATGTCCTTGTCCCAGTTGTCAAACAAGGCGATGAGCTTGGCCCTCGGAGCGGGCCCGAGCAACGCACCCCGTCGCGCATCCCACCGGCCAACATGCTTTGCCTCGATGGCGGCCGGCAGTTCCTCGGGAACCAGCCAAACCAACCCGAGCCATGCTGCGCGCTGCACCTCCTGCTGCTCGGACCCGGTCAACTCTCGCAATTGTGGCGCAAGCTCAGCGCAGAGTTTCGGAGCCGAGCTGACTACGGACGAGACCCCAGCAACGCGTTCGGCATCGCCGCTTTGCAGCTCCGCGCGCAACAGGTCGATCGCGGCCGGCACGACCTGCAACCACGGCATCTTGACGAAGGCACGTGCCAGACGAACCTGGTTTTCACCATCGCCAACGCATACCGCTTTTCGAAACGCCTCATCGAGCCGCTTCTCGGCCGCGGGTGGCATCGCTGGGTAACGACGGTAGACCTTGCGCAAATCGCCTACTGCCAGAATCTCGTCGTCAAGCAACCGCGCCATCAAGCGATCGTCCTTGACCGCCAACTGACGCAACAACGCGATCGCTTGCATCGCAACCTCGTTGCCGCCGCGAGCTACGCCGATCAGCTTCTGCAAAGCTGCGGGCTGACTGAGTTCCCATTGCGTTTGGCGAACGGTTCGCTGCAAGCCGGTGAGCGCCAACTCGGCGACTTGGAGTTCGTCGCTGCCGAGGGCGCGCACCAAGAACGAAGTGCGGACCTGCGCGGCTCGGCCACGAAGGTCCGCATACGCCAGAATCGCCAGGATGCGCATGCGCTGCGATCGCTCTTCCCGAGCAAACGCCTTGATCAAGTAGTCGACCAGCGCGGGATCCTCGTCCGACGCCGGCTGGTAGACCAGCACGCCGCAGGCTTCGGCAACCGCTTCTGGGTCGGACAACATTCGTCGCGCCACGAACAAGTCGACATCGACATCGCGCTTGCTCATGCCGATCACCCGCATCGCCGCACGCCGCATCATGGGCTGATCCTCGGCAGTAGCCATGTCGTGAAGCAACGACCAACCCGACTCGCCGAGGTGCGGCAGCAGGCTCATCATGCCAACCAATTCTTTGCCGCCGAGGAACCTCGTCACTCCAGGAATCAAACGCTTCGCAAACTGCTTCGTTGCGGCATCGCCATAGCGACCGAGCAGCGCATACAGCATCTGGCTCGCAGCGGGGCTGTTCTCGTTCTCCGCCGCCTTGAGACAGGCGGACAAATCCTGCAGATGCGGATTCGTGATCTGCTGCAGAACCAACAACGCCAGCACTTGCCGATCGATCGGCACTGCGAGGTCGCTCGCCGACGCAGGCACCTGCACCTCGGGCACAGCGAAGTAGCCCTCGGCACGAACTTCACCTGACCAATCACGCGGCGTCAGCCGGCGCTCGAACGACTGGAAGGTTCGCTTCTCGAAGAACGAAACGTCGTCGACGACGACCTGCCACAATGAACTCTGAACGGCGCGGCTCAACTTGTTCGCTTGAGCACACAATGCCGCGGCTGCCTGATTGCGCTCGTGCCAGTCCTTGGAGCTGAGCGCGGCCACGAGTTTCTCGGGGCCTTGTGGAGCACCTGCCAGTTGCTCGGGTGCCTGCTGGTCGGATGCATGCTGGTCAGGAACCTGCGCCGAAACGCCGCCGCCGAGCAACATGGACCCCAGCACCGAGAACAACCACGCCGCGCAGCACCGAGTCTGGGTTGCCTTCATGCAGTCAGAATGCCCAAGGACGGAACCAGACGCAAAAAAACGAACATTGTTGTCCATTCGCAGCCCAGCAAATCGTCCGCTATGAGAACCCAAACGAGGCGTATTGCCTCCCAACCCCCAAGCACGAAATGAAGCTCCTCACTGCCCTGCTCTCGCTCGCCCTCGCCCTACCGCTCGCCGCGCAAATGCCCCAACCGACCCCCGAACACCAGAAGCTTGCCGTGTTCGTCGGCGTCTGGGACGCGCAGATGGAATACGTCGGCATGGACGGCAAGCCCGCCAAGAGCAATGGCACCTACGTCCGCAAGCAACCGATGGGCGCGTTCTGGCTCGTCGACAACTTCCAGGCCCAAATGATGGGGCAGCAGTTCCGCGGCCACGGCACAACGGGCTACGACCCGGCCAAGAAGAAATACGTCGGCAGCTGGGTCGACTCGATGACGCCAAGCATGATGGTCACCGAAGGCAGCTTCGACAAGACCGGCAAGATCTTGACCATGTCCGGCATGGGCCCAGGCCATGACGGCACGCCGGTTGTGCACCGCACGGTCACGACCATCAAGGACAAGAACACGCACGTGTTCGAGATGTTCATTCCGACCCCGGACGGAACAGAGATGAAGATGATGACGATCGTCTACAAGCGACGCGTCAAGGTGCTCGACAAGGTGCCAGGCAAGTAGGGCGGCACAAGGGCAAGCGCTACTTACCGGTCATCTTGCGGCGGTAGCCTTCGCTGAGTGCCCAGACAACGGACTCATCCTTCGCTTGCCCAGTCGGCATCGGGCCGACACGTTCGCCCGTCGCGCGCTGGAACAGATCCGCAATGTCGCCATCGGTGAACACTGGGATCCGATGACGTCCATCGCGCGGCTGTGCGTGCTCGCCGGGCTCTTCGGCGATCACCGTCGGAGCGTTCGGCCCGACGAGAAACGAGACTAGCGTGACTTCCTTCGCCGTGAAGGCAACCGAACCCGCCGGCAAGGTCTTGCCCCACAACTGGGACAAGCTTTGGCGAGCTTGCGAACTGGGCAGCGGGCCCCGATAGCCGACCGATTGGCCGCAGCACGAGAACAGTGCACTCGCCAGCAATCCGAGTGACAACAGAGTTTGATTCTTGGCCATGCTGTGCAGACGACCGCTGTGGTCGGTTGGATTTGACAAACGTTCAAAATTGTCCGGAAACGTCTACCGCGCCATCTGCGCGGACAGACGGCGCGAACCGACTCCGGCTCACATCAAGCTGCTCGGGTCGACGTCGAGGGTAACCCGACAGGTGCGTGTCCCCAGGTCTTCGACCGTGCCGATCGCGCTCATGGCGCGGTCAAACGCCTCCGGATCGAAGCATTTGACCAACATGTGCCAGCGCCAATTATCCTTCACCTTGGTGATCACGGCCGGCGCAGGACCGAGCACTTCGACGCCTTTCATCGTGTTGAGCGGCTCACATGCTTGCCGCAGGATCTTCTGCGCGTCGCTCTCATTGCGGCCTTCGGCGAGCACTCGCAGTAGCCGTGCGAATGGCGGATAGCCGGTGAGCTTGCGGAACACCAGCTCCTGTGCGACGAACGAGTCGTAGTCGTTCTTGGCGGCCGCCTCGACCGCGTAGTTGTCGGGGCAGTAGGTCTGGATGATGACCGTGCCCGCTTTGTCGCCACGACCGGCGCGGCCCGCAACCTGATGCAGCAACTGGAACGTGCGTTCGGCGGCGCGGTAGTCGGGCACGAACAAGCCGGTGTCCGCCGACACGACCCCGACCAACGTCACGTCCGGAAAGTCGAGTCCCTTGGCGATCATCTGCGTGCCGATCAACACGTCGATGTGCTTCTTGCGGAACGAGCCGAGCACTCGTTCGTGCGCGCCGCGTTCGGCCATCGTGTCGGCGTCCATGCGCGCAACCACCGCTTCCGGGAAGTGCTCCTTGACGACTTTCTCGAGCCGCTCCGTGCCGACTCCGAGTTCGAGCATGCGTTCGTTCTCACACTGCGAACACATCTCCGGGCGCCGCTTCTCACTGCAGCACCAGTGACACACCAACCGCCCGCGCCGACTGTGCCACGTCATCGACACCGAGCACTGCTCGCATTGCACCGACTCGCCGCAACTTGGGCACAACAGCACCGGGGAGTAGCCGCGGCGGTTCAAGAACAGCAGCACCTGGTCGCGTGCGTTCAGCCGTTCTTCCATCATCACCAGCAACGTGCGGGAAAGCACTACGCCGGCACGCTGTGCTTCTTTGGACTCGGTGCGCAGGTCCTGCACGATAATCCGCGGCAAGCGACCCGCCCCGGCACGCTCCGGAAGCGTCAGCAATTCGAAGATGCCGCGACGCGCCTTGCCGATCGACTCGAGGGTCGGCGTCGCCGAACCCAACACCACCACCGCGTTCTCGATCTGGCCGCGTTCGATCGCCATCTGACGAGCGTGGTAGCGCGGGGTGCTATCCTGCTTGAACGACGTCTCGTGCTCCTCGTCGAGCACGATCAAGCCAAGGTTGCGCACCGGCGCGAACAACGCCGAACGGGCACCGACCGCGATGGTCGCCTTGCCTTGTAGCAAGCGCTGCCACTGGCGAGCACGTTCGCTGTCGGTCAATCCGCTGTGCAGCACCGCGACGTCAGGAAAGCGCGACGCGAAGCGACCGACCGTTTGTGGCGTCAACGAGATCTCCGGCACCAACACGATGGCGCTCTTCTTCAACGAGTGCACCTTTTCAAGGATGCGCAGGTAGACCTCGGTCTTGCCGCTGCCGGTCACCCCGTGCAGCAAGAACGTGCGATGCTCATTGGCGACGACGAGCTTGGTTACCGCGTCCACGGCCTGCTCCTGGTGCTCGTTGAGCACATGACGCTCGGCGCGTTCTTCGACCGCCGGCCGCAACTCTTCGAGTTCTTCGGCAATCATGACGCGCTTCAACAAGCCGCCCCTGCACAACGTCTTCCACGGGCTATCACTGGTCTTGGTGCGACGGCGCACATCCGAAGTCGTCATCGGACCACCAAACTCGAGCACGGTGCGCAATACCCGCGACTGCGCCTGGTGCTTCTCTTCGAGTTCTTCGACCGCTTTCACGGCAAGGTCGTGCGGTGCCTGCAGCATCACGTGCGGGATCAACCGTTGTCCGCGTCGTTTCACGATCGATGGCAACGTCGCATCCAACGCTTCACCGATCGAACAGCCGTAGCTTTGCGCCATGCGTCGCGCGAGTTCGAGCAACGACGGCGGCAACGACAACTCGGAATCGAGCACGTCCTCAATCGGCTTGATCTTCTTGACCGGCAAGTCGGTCGTATCGCTGACCGCGGTCACGACCCCACCAAGCTTGCGGCCGTGGAAATTGACCCGCACGCGGTTGCCGGGAAGAGCCGAAATGCCGGCCGGCAACACGTAGGTGAATTCACGACGCAACGGCAAGTTGAGTGCGACTTGCACGAATTTTGCGGCCGGACGTTCGTCGGGCTGCGGTTCCGGTTGCTCAGGAGTTGCTTCGGTCATTGCGGGCGCCTGCCAGTGAACGGGTCCACCACCAGGAACGCAATGAGGGGGAACGGTCTAGGAGTTTGGCACACTGCAAGCAAAGCGATCAAGTGCGTTCGCGTCCCTAGAGAGCGCGTAAGTAGAAGTGGCAGCCGCGCAGCGACGGCTCGGCCCGCAACACCGCATACGCGCGCTCCCTGCACCGATCGGGCACCATCAAATACGTGCCCTGAGAGATCGGATACAGGCACGGAATCCCGTATTGCTGCAAGACTGCGGCCACCAGCTTCGCGTTGTCGTCGCTGCGCAGGTAGCCAATCTCGCGCGGCCGCAAGATCCATCCGACCATCGATTCTTCACCGGTCCAATTGGCGTCGAAGCCACTCAGCGAGTAGCCCAGCGGCTCCATGGCGGTGCTTGCGTTGCTCCACATATCGCGCGATGGCGCGTTCCAGTCACCCGCCAGCTGCTCCGGCACGACGACTGCGGGCAGCAGTCCATGCGTCTGCCCGAACGCATTCACGTCCGCCAGAATCTCAGCTGGGGTCCTCGCGCGCGTCTCCAGCCGCAGCAGGCACGGTGCCGCCGAACAGCCGGAAAGCAGGGCCGCGAGCACCACTTGAGGCAGCCCATTTCGCATCGCGCCATCCTAGAGCACCTGGGCGTGACGGCGATGTGGCATGTCTACACTTGCCGAAAGCGGCGAGCACACCAACACTGCGTGGCCGGATCCGTAGAGGTCCCCAAGGATATGTTCATGCAACGCACCGCATCGCTCGCTCTGATCGCCACTTCCTTCCTCGCCGTTACTGCGATTGCGCAGGGACCTCCGCAAACAACGCGCGTGGTGCCCTACCCGATCGACCTGCCCACTGGCTTTGAAGCTGCCGTCGAAAGCGGCACGAGAACGCGCACTGGCCAACCCGGTGCCAAGCACTGGACCAACTACGCGCGCTACAACATCGCGATCGAGGTCGACCCCAAGGCATCGCGCATCAGTGGCACGGCGAAGATGACCTACATCAACCGTTCGCCGGACGCCCTGCGATCGGTGACGATCCACCTTTACCAGGACATGATGCGCGCCGGTCGCAAGCGCACGCGCGACATCGTCACGACGGATGGCTTCGAGCTCAAAGAAGTGCGCATCGGTGGCAAGCAGGTTCGCGCGCGCGCTCGCGACACCAAGTTGACGCTGCGCTTGCCAGCGGCAATCGAGAGCGGCAAAAGCGAGACCATCGAGATCGACTACGCCTTCAACATCCCGAAGGCGGGCACCGCGCCGCGCATGGGCTACGAAGGCGACAAGGTCATCTACCTCGGCTACTGGTATCCACAGTTCGCCGTCTACGACGATGTCGAAGGCTGGGTCGCGGATCCGTACCGCGGCAACGGTGAGTTCTACATGGACTACGCCGACTACGACATCGCGGTGACCGCGCCAGTCGGCTACATCGTACGCGCCACTGGCGTCTTGCAGAACCCCAAGGACGTGTTGACCGACACGGCACAGGAGCGACTGGAGCAGGCTCGCGAGCAGCGCGAAGTCGTGCACATCGTCGATGCCGACGACCTCGACGGCGGCAACGCGACCAAGCAATCCGACAGCGGCAAACTGACGTGGAAGTACCACGCCGAGAACGTTCGCGACGCCGCGGTCAGCCTGGGGCGCACCTACCTGTGGGATGCGACCCACGCCGTGATCAAGGACAAGCACGGCCGCGGCCAAGATGGCACCTGCATGATCCACGCCGTGTTCGAGACGAACTCCGGCGACTGGCGGCGCGGCGCCGAATACGCGCGCCACACGATCGAATACATGTCAGAGCACGTCTACCCCTACCAGTGGCCGCACATGACCGCATGCGAAGGCGTCATCGGCGGTGGTATGGAGTACCCGATGATGACCATCATCGGCGGCCGCAACCCGGCCGGCACGATTGCGCACGAACTGATCCACATGTGGTTCCCGATGCTGCTCGGCAGCAACGAGAAGCGCTATGCCTGGCAGGACGAAGGCTTCACGTCGTTTTGGACGACGCTGTGCCGCGACGATTTCCGTGGTCGCACGAATGGCTCCAAGCGCTCGGTTCTCGGCGTTGGCAACACCATTGGCCGCGGCCGCGATGTCGCCTGCATGCGCCATGGCGACACCTACGGCACCGAGAGTTTTGGCTTTGCTAGCTACAGCAAGACGGAAGGCATCCTGCACCAACTACGCGGTCTGATCGGCGACGAGCTGTTCTTCAAGGCGTTCAAAGAATACGCCCGCGACTGGGCGTTCAAGCACCCCTACCCGTACGACTTCTTCAACACGTTCAGCCGCGTCGCCAAGCAGGACCTCAACCCCTACTTCCGCACGTGGTTCTTCGAAACGTGGCGGCTTGATCACGCGATTGCCGGCGTCAAGGTCGAGGGCAACGAAACGACGGTCCGCATCCAAGACATGGGCCGCGCCGTGCATCCGTGCGTGGTTGAAGTCACCTATGAAGACGACACCAAGGATCGCCAGATTATCGCCGCCAAGACCTGGTGGCAGGGAACCGAGGCGACGCTGAAGTTCGCGGGCAAGGCGGTTGAGGTCGTGCTCGATCCGGACATCCAAACGCTCGACGCCGACCGCGACAACAATCGCTGGCGCGAAGGCCAATAGCCTGACGGAACACTTGGTGGTAGGCAGCAAGAAACGCTGCCACCGCTAGCGGTTCTAGGGCCTTGTCGACTGCCGGAATGCTATCTACTGGCGGAACGGTCTACTTGAGCAGCTTCTGGTAGGCATACCAGCAGCGCTCGCTGTGAGCGAACTCGTTGATGAACCACGCCCACAGGTGCCCGAGAGCCTGATTGGCTTCGCGCACGGTCTCGGTCTTGCCGCTGGTCACCAGGTTCAGATCGCGGCATGCGGTTGCATCGACGAGCAGGCGGTGCAACCGTCCGGCGGCAACGATGTCGGACTTGTTGCCGTAGTCGAGCTTGGTCATCGCCTCGGCAACCATCGCGAGGGCAACGGGCCCCTGACTGGCGATGTTGCGCGCCAGGGTCGACTTGTAGCTACGCAACCGAGTCAGAACGCCGATCTGATCGCGCAAGCTCTGCTCTTGGGGATGAGTCTCCGTACGCTGGAACGACGGCAACTTGGCATCGACGCGCTGGTTCGGCGACATCGGCGCGTATTTGCGCAGTTGCTCGATGCGCTCGAGCAGCAGCCGCCGACCCTGTCCCGGGTTGTTGCTCCACGCGCGCGCCCAAACGGGCTCATCCAATGACACCAGTGCCTTGAAAGTGTCAGGCACCCCCATCACGTCGTAGACGGGGCGCCGACTGAGTTCGGAGATCGATCTCGGCGCCGATGCAACAGGCCGCGGCGAACTCGAAGTGAACGAAATGCCGCGAGCCTGACCCAGCCGCTCCACCTTGCTGCTGCTGGCGCCGCCCGGCACCAACAACCCCACCCAAACAGCGGCCAAGGTCAGGATCAACATCACAATCGCCCCGGCAACCCAGGCCGCGCGTCGCAACAATCCCGGTCCCTTCGCTGCCGGCACGCCACTCGGATTGGCAACGGCAGAGGCCACGCTGCGGGCCACGTCGCGATCGACACCCTTCTTCTGCTTGCGGAGTTGCACCAACGAACGCCACCGCCGGATGCTGTATTCCCGCGTGCGTTGCCACGATTCCCGCCACTTGGTCTGTGCGTGCTTGGCTGCCGTTCGCGCGCTGACCGACGCTTCCCGCATCGCCTTGCGCGCCTTTGTCTGCGCGTCCTTCATGGCCTCGCGCGCCACCACATTCGCGTGCTTGAACGCCTTCTTCGAAGCGTCCGCCATCTCCTTGTAAGGATTGTCGTCGTCGGCTGCACCAGGTGGCGGCGGTGGCGGTCGCGAGCCGACCGGCGGAGGAGGAGGTGGTGGTGGCGGCGATGCAATCGAGCCCTCACGAACGTCATTCCAAACGGCAGCAGCAGCCGACGTCGGCGCCCCAAACGCCAAGATCAATTCCTGCACACTCTCAAAGCGATCTTCCGGCTCCTTCTGCAGACATCGCTGCAGAATCGCACATTCGGTCGCCGTCAAGAAGTCCGGCAGATCGGGCTCCGCGGTCTCATGCTTGCGCAGCACTTCCCATTCGCTGTCGCCAGCAAACGGCACCTTGCCACACAAGATCTCGTAGAGCATGACGCCGAGCGAGTAGATATCGCTGCGCGCGTCGCCGCGACGCTTCAGCATCTCGGGCGCCATGTAGTAGGGCGTGCCACGCCCCATCGACAGGCTGCCGCGCGAATGCGTGACCAACTTGGACAAGCCATAGTCGCCGAGGCGGGCGACGCCGCCCTTCAAGAAGACGTTGGCCGGTTTGATATCGAAGTGCACCAACGAGCGCTCGTGCAGCGCCTGCAGACCGCGGCAGCTTTGCAAGAACGCACGCACCAGCTCCTGCTTCTCGCTGGCGTCCGGAATGCGCCCAACCCCCGCGTCGTCGACCGGCATCTTGTCGCGCAAGGTCTCCGAACCGGCGTAGGCCATCACCAGATACGGAATGCCGTTGACCTCACCGCGGTCCTCGATGGCCACGAGATTCGGGTGGTCGATCTGGGCGAAGTATTTGACCTGCTCAAGCTCCGACAGGATCGCGCGGCGCACTTCGCCGTCATCGACCTTCAAGAACTTGATCGCGTAGTCCTTGCCGATCGACATCCGCCGCGCCCGAAACACCAGCCCGAACATGCCGCCGCCGAGCTTGGTCGTGATCTCGAACCCTTCGATATAGCCCGGCTTGCGGTAGTCGCAGTAGAAAGCTTCCCAGTCGGCGGACGGGTCAGCTTCTGGGGTCGGCTCAGAGGTCATCGAAGGGGGCTTCCTAGGGTTCTACTGACGGCGCCCCTACGGGACCGGCCTCGGAAGATTGGCAGGTTTGTGAATCGGGTGCCCCACCAGTCTGCGGAGCCAAGGCCTGGTGGTCCAGAGCCAGCCGGCAGGACGACACCAAATGCAGCGGAGATCGCTCAAACAGGCAAGGATCTGGGACGACTGCGAGTCACGCGCAAATCTCAATTCACAAAACGGCACGCCCATGGCACCGCACGTTGTGGCTCGAGGAGATCGCCCAACCGGCTGTTACGATCCGACCATGCTGCCACCCCCCAGCGATTGGCCGCGGCTCAGCGCCGCGCTTTTCTACGACGACCCGCGAAGCGCCATCGACTGGCTCTGCAAGGCGTTCGGGTTCTCGGTGCGCCTCCTGGTCGATGGCCCCAACGGTTCGGTCGCCCACAGCGAACTCGAATACGGCGGAGCCATGATCATGGTCGCCGGCGTCCCGACAACACCGCTTCCCGAAGGTCAAGCCTGGCGCGGGCGATTCGCGAGCCCTTCGCTGGCCGGCGACAAGGTCACGGCGAGCATGGCGATCTACATCGAGAACGTCGACGAGCACTGCGCCCAGGCACGGGCGGCTGGCGGCGAAATCGTCTCGGAACCTGCCGACGTCGACTACGGCCCGGATCACTGGCGCGACCGCAACTACGGCGTCGCCGACTGCGAAGGCCACCTCTGGTGGTTCATGCAGCGCCTGTCGGGCCAAGCCAAGTCTTAGGCGGCTTAGAGTTACTGGTGAGACATGGGGGCTAGTGCTCGCAGACGCAAGGCGTCGCGTGGCAGCGCGGACAACCCGCCCCGTACTTCTTGCGGCCGATGGCCTCGAGGTCGAGGCCATGCAGTGACGCCAGCGTCGCGAGCCAGGCATAGACGTCACCGAACTCTTCTTCGAGGTTGTCGCGCTCGCCGCGGCGGATGGCGCGCACAAGTTCGCCGACTTCTTCGACGAACCAGAGCAGCGTGCCCGGCGTGCCACGATCCTTGTCGCGATCGAAGTAGATGTCTTCGATCAATCGCTGGAACGTGCCGTCCGGTGCGGGCTGCTCCGCACTCATTCTTGGCTGTCCTTCTTGACCGTGATCAACACGACATCTTCGCGCAGACCGTCGGCGCCGGCATCCTGTTCAATCGAACCGAGCATCATGTTCATGAACATGTTGGTGTGGCGCGGCGACTGTTGCGGCAGTGCTTCGAGCAAGCCTTCGGCGCGCAGTAGGGCGTCGTTGCCGAACACCAGTCGGGTGCCGGGACTCATCTCGATAGGCTGCGGGCGCAGCGACTTCTCGAATACCGGTCCGTCGTCGAGGCCCAGCGCGATGCCGTCGGCGTTGAGTTCGAGCACTTCGCCGCGCTGGCAGATCAGCAGCGGCGTGCGCGCGCCGGCTTGGTAGAGCTTGCAGCCTTCGGCGTTCATCTGCAGCAGCGTCGCTACGGCACAGGCACCTGCAGGCAAGTGCTTCTTCAAGACCTTGTTGGTGTGCGCCAAGGCGCGGCGTGGCGTCGCACCCTGCGACAGTGCTCGATGCACTTCGTCGCGCGCCAGTCGACACGCGTAGACCGCCAACGCACCATGGCCTTCGGCAGTCACGACGTAGGCAACGGCCTCTTCCTTGTTCTCCGGATTGACCAAGATGTCGAAGTAATCGAGGCCACCGCGCGAGCCGTTGCTGATCGCAGCATCAACTTCGTAGCCCGGCACTTCGGGCGGCGCCTGCGGAACGGTCTTGTCGCGCAGTTGCTTGACCAACGGATCCATCGAGACCGGCGCGCCACCCGAGTCCTCTTGCGAACTAAGCAACGCTTCCAGGTCGGTCGCCAGGTACTGCACGGACTGCCCGAGCCGGGCAACCTCGTCGTTGCCGGAAACGCGCACCCGCACTTCGCTGCCGCCGCGGCCGAGCTTGCTGACCGCAAGGCCGACGTCGGTGATGCGCGTCGCGAGTTTGCCGCCGAGCACCATCGCGGCACCACCGCAAAGCACACCACACAGCACGGACAAACCGAGGCCCGCCGGCCAGCCACGCTTGGCGGCAGCGGCGTCCTCGAGGCCGCCAGCGATGTTCTGGATGACCGCGAAGGTCACCAAAACGCCGCCGAAGAACCCAGCGAGGGCGCAACTGAGTGCGAGGGTGCGGGCGAGACTGCCTGTCGACTTACTGCCTTTGCGTGCCATGGTCTTGGTGGCGGCCCATGCTTGGGGGCGACGATGTGTCGCGGGCCGTCGAAATCATGGCGAGCGAAGGGCCCGGCGTCACGAGCCCATTCGCGATCAGGTGACGATCGGCAGAGTCAGCCACAGCAAGACGCCGGCGTAGATGCCCGCCATCTGGTCGTCGAGCATGATCCCCCACGCCCCGGGCAGACCTTCGAGCCACTTCGCAGGCTGCAGTTTCCAGACGTCAAACACGCGGAACCACAAGAACGCGCCGGCGTGCCCCATGGCCGTCGGCATGTCGCCAGTGATCAACGAGAACGTGATCAGCGTCACCAGGTAGCCGACGACCTCGTCAAGCACGTATTGACCCGGGTCCTTCTTCGGCCAGGTGCGGGCGACGTAGTCGGTCTGCAGGCAGCCCCAAAAGCCGAGCGCCACGGCGGCGATGCTCCAGGTCAGGATCTCGTTGCCGGGGCAAAGCCACTGCAGCGTGACCGCCAGGGCAACGCCACCGAGGGTGCCAAACGTGCCCGGAGCGAACGGCGCCAAGCCCAAACCACCGGAGGTGATCAAGAACCAGCGAACCGGATCGAGCGGCGACTTCTTGCCGCCGGACTCGTTGCCGATGGACTCGCTGCTAGTGGACTCGTTGGTGCCAGACTCGTTGATGCCAGACTCGTTCGCGCCAGACTCGTTCGCGCCAGTCGGGTTGGTCTCGATCTGGTTGCCGCCGGACGAGGTCTTGCCGGCCAATTCAGAGTCCTCCCTGAACGATGACGTGGCGGGCCTTGATGACGTAGTTAAGGCCGCTGACGACGGTCAGCACGAGGCTGAGCCAAAAGCCGATGATCGCGGGCCACTCAAACGACTCGACACCGCAGATCAGCAGCATCAGCGCGCCAACGGTCCAGCACTGCGTGACCATCTTCCACTTGCCAAGCTGGTCGGCGCCGAACTCCTGGCCACTGGCTTCCATGACGCCGCGGATCGCGGTGACCAGAAACTCGCGCCCGATCACGACCACGACATACCAAAACGTCAGGATCTGCGTGGCAGCCGAGAACTGCAGCAGCATCACCAACGTGCCGGTGATCAGGATCTTGTCGGCGAACGGATCGGCGATGCGGCCGAAGGCCGTCACCAGGTTCCACTTGCGCGCCAGATAGCCGTCGAGGAAATCCGTCACCGCGGCCGTGATGAACAACCAGAACGAAACCCAGGCGAGGGTCACGTTGAGCGGCTCGGTCGAAATCGACAGCTGCATGCACACAAACACGAGCACCGTCATGAAGAGACGAGCCATCGTGATCATGTTCGGAATGTTCATGCTGCTGGTGAGCTTGTCGGTTCGGTGAGCTGTGGCCTCTAGTCGCCGACGATCTCGGCGGTCCATTCATAGTCGCCAGCGGCGGTGATCTTCGCACGCACCAGATCGCCAACCTTGGCGGAATCCTTTGGCAACAACACGCGGCCGTCGACTTCGGGCGCATCTGCGTAGCTGCGCGCAACCATGCGTTCGGCATCCTCGTCGTAGCCGTCGACCAGCACGCTCATCGTCGTGCCAACCTTGCTCTCGTGGAACGCGCGCATGACCTTCTGCTGCATCGCCATCAGCTCAGCGGCGCGCGCTTCGGCGACGTCCTCGGGCACTTGGTCCGCCATATCGTGCGCCGGCGTAGTTTCCTCGCGCGAGTAGGTAAACACGCCGAGTCGCTCAAAGCGGTAACTCTCGACGAGGTTCTTCAGCTCTTGGAAGTCCTGTTCGGTCTCGCCGGGGAAGCCGGTGATCAACGTGCTGCGAACGGCAATGCCGGGCACTTCGTCGCGCAGGCGATCGAGAATGCCGCGCACTTGTTCGGACTTCACGCCGCGCTTCATGCCGCGCAGCATCGGCGAACTGATGTGCTGGATCGGGATGTCGAGGTATTTGACGGCCTTCGGGTTGTCGCGCAGGAACGTCGTCAACTCGGGCAGCACGGTGTGCGGGTAGGCATACATCAGCCGCACCCACTCGATGCCATCGACCTCGGCCAGCTGCTCGAGCAGCGTGTGGATCTGGCGCTTCTTGTTGAGGTCAAGCCCATAGGCAGTGCTGTCCTCGGCGACGACGACCAGCTCCTTGATGCCGGCGGCGGCCAGGCTCTGCGCCTCTTCGACCAAGACCTCGATCGGCTTGCTGCGATTGCGGCCGCGCATGCTCGGAATCGCGCAGAACGTGCAGGTGTGGTCGCAACCTTCGCTGATGCGCAGGTAGGCGAAACTCAACGGCGTCAGCAGACAACGCTTGGTATCACTGCGCGGGCCCTTCGGCTTGCCGCCATCGATCGTGGCCGTCCAGCGCTTCTCGCTGCCGTTGACGATCTTGCGCACGACGGTCGGCACGCCCGAATAGTCGGACAAGCCGAACACGCCATCGAGCTCGGGGATCTGATCCGTCAGCTGTTCGCCATAGCGCTGCGCCAGACAACCGACGGCGATGACGCCCTTCAGGTTGCCTTCTTTCTTGAGCGCCGCCACCGACAGGATCGTGTCGATCGACTCTTGCTTGGCCGTGTCGATGAAGCCGCAGGTGTTGACGATGACTACGTCGGCGTCTTCGGCTTCCTGCACGACTTGCAGGCCTTCTTCGACCACATGGCCGAGCAGAACCTCGGAGTCGACGAGGTTGCGGGCACAGCCGAGGCTGACCATGGAAACACGGATGGCTTCGTTCAAGGTTTGGCCTCGGCGGTTGTGCCGCTCGCGACTTGCGAGCGGCTTGCTTGAGTTCGTGAAAAGCTCAGGCCCTTAGTCCCTACTCGGGATTCTGGTGCCCTACTCGGGCTTCTGCTGGACGACCCAGACCTTGATCTTCGACTCGACTTCCGCGTGCAGGTGCACGATCACGTCGTAGACGCCGATCTCCTTGATCGGGTGCTCAAGGCGAACCTGCTTGTCTTCGACCGGCACACCCTTCTCCCGCAGGCTTTCTGCGATCTGGGCTGCAGCCACCGAACCGAACAGGTGACCTTCGTCGTTGGCCTTGCCTTCGATCGTGACCGAGACCTCGCCAAGCTTGGACGCCATGTCCTTGAGACCCGCGAGGCGGGCTTCTTCTTCGGCGAGGGCTGCGGCGCGAGCGAGCTCGACCTGTGCCATGTTGCCCTTGGTGACCATCACGGCCAGACCACGCGGCAGCAGGTAGTTGCGTGCGTAGCCAGCCTTGACATCGACGACGTCGCCGGTGCGACCCAAGTGCTCGATCGTTTGGTTTAGAAGTAGTTCCATCGCTTACATCCTCCCGACGAACGGAAGCAACCCGACGATGCGGGAGCGCTTGATGGCTTCTGCCAACCGACGCTGGTTTTGACCGGAGAACCCAGTGCGCTTGCGCCCTTGGATGCGGCCATTGGGGGACAAGAACTTCGACAGGTAGGCGACGTTCTTGTAGTCGAGCGGCTCCTCGGGGGTGACGAGCTTCTTCTTCGCACCGAAGCGGCCAAAGCTTTTGCGGCGTCCTGCTGGAGCCGATCCGCCTTCGCTGCTGGAGCTGCTGCTGGAATCGGTATCTTGACTAGTCATTACTTGGTCTCCTCGCCATCAGTGGCGGTTGCTGGAGCAGCTTCGCCTGCGGCGGCGGCTTCAGCGGGCTTTTCTTCGGTCGAAGCTTCTTCTGCGGGCTTCGCGTCACCTTCCGGCTTCGCATCGCCATCCGGCTTCGCATCGCCTTCGGCCTTCGCGTCGCCTTCCTTGGCTTCCTCGGCCGGTGCTTCTTCCACGTCCGGCGCGTCATCCTCGGGGATCGCGTTGACGTCGAACTCTTCTTCCGGCTCGTAGGCGCCTTCCGGCACGTTCGGGCAGTCGGTGATCATGTAGCGAAGCATCGAATCGCTAAACTGGAGGTCACGACGAAGCACGGGGATCGAGTCCGTGTTGATCTCCATGTAGATCAGCAGGTAGGTCGCGCGGATCTGCCCGTTCATCGGGTAGGCGAGGCGACGCTCATCCCAGCGGCGGCTGCTCAGAACCTTGGCGCCGTGCTTGGTAAAGATGGCTGCGACGGAGTCCTTGAGTGACTCCCAGCCCTTGCGTACTTCTCGGTTGTCGAGAATACACATGCATTCGTAAGTGCGGGTGCTTTCCAAATTTCTATCTCCCGGGCGAGGCCCGATACGGTCCCAGACAACTTGTCTGGTGGCTGAATGTGAGTGGCAGAATGTGAGCAACTGATCAACAACTCTTGCGAGCCAACACTCTTGCGAGCCAACGCTCTTGCGAGCCAACGCTCTTGCGAGCGGTCGATCAGTTGTAGGTTCCCATCAGGGATTTCAGGTCCGCACCATCGAGCCACGCTTCTGCGCAGTCGGCGGCTTGAACCAGAACACGACTCAGAACCTCACGTTCCTCCGGGAGGAATGGAGCCAGGACGAAGTCAGGCCAATCGCGGCCCCGAAGCTGTTGCGCTTTGGTGGCTGCTGCCTTCTTTCGACCTTCGGACCCTGCGTCTCCCGGCCCGCTAGAAGAAGCGGCGGGGTCAACAGGCGGTCCGATACCGAGACGGAGACGGGGATATGCGTCCGTAGTCAGCATCTGCTGAACGGATTTGAGGCCGTTATGGCCCCCTGCACTACCCGACGGCCGGATTCTAATCCGGCCCAGCGGTAGGTTCAGGTCATCGACAATTACAAAGAGCGAGTCCGGTGTGCGCTTGGCATATCGCAGCAACGGGGCTGCAACTTCACCGGTCAGATTCACGTAGGTCTGTGGCTTGGCGAGCAAGAACGATTTGCCCTTGCGGCGCCCTTCGCAGACCTGCGCCTTCACTTTGCCTGAGAAGCGCTTCGAACCATCTGGCCCGTTGCGTTCCAAACGCGTGAAGGAGAGTCCCATCCGCTCCGCCAGCAGATCAAGCACCATGAACCCGACGTTATGTCGGGTGGATTCGTATTCCGCACCGGGGTTTCCGATGCCTATTGCGATCCGATGCCAACCCATGACGGCGTTGGAGGGGCGAGAAGGTTACGCAGCGAGCCCCAGTGGAACAAGCCCACAATTGGAGCGAACTCCAATTGTGGCCACCACGGCGGCCCGAAACGCTACTTCAAGCTACTTGGCGGCTTCCTCGTCGCCTGCGCCATCGCCATCGCCTTCGGCTTCGGCTTCGCCATCGGCATTCAGCTTGACCACTGGCGCGGCGGTGACATGGCAGATCGCCAGGTCGCCATCCACAGCCAGCTCAACACCTTCGGCCAGCACAAGGTCCTTGGCGTGCAGGTAGTCGCCTGCGTTCAGACCACTGATCTTGACCTCGAGCACTTCCGGAAGCTTGGTCGGCAGCGCCGTGACCTTGATCTTCAGGTTGTCCTTGATGAGCACGCCGCCACGGCTGAGGCCGGCGGGGTGTCCCAGCAGGCTGATCTCAAGCGTGGTCTGGATCGGCTTGTCGAAGCTGATACGCAGGAAGTCGGCATGCAGCGGGCGATCGTTGATGGCCTTGTAGGACACGTCCTGCAAGAAGCTCTCAATCTTGGTTCCAGCAACATCGAGGTTGAAGACCTTGTGGCGCGCCTTCAGGTGCTGCTCCAATTCCCACTCGGAGATCTGGATCGACACCGACTCGCCGCCTTGGCCGTAGACAACTGCCGGCATCCAGCCTTCTTCGCGCAACTTCTTGATCTGATTGCGACCCAGAGCGGTCCGACGCTCTGCCTTCATTTGGGCGACTTCCATGACTTACCTCTAAATACGTTCGAAACTGTGATGAGTAGAAATGCGGTTGCAGCGTGATCAGTTGTCGCCCTCGAAGAGCATGCTGACGCTTTCACTGCGGTGGATACGATCGATGGCGCGCGCCAATAGCTGCGCCATCGAGACGACTTCGAGTCGCTCCAGGCCGCGGTCACGCAACGGAATCGTGTCGGCGAACAGGATCTTCTCCACGTCCGCCTTGTTGAGACGTTCGACGGCACTGCCGGCGAGCACTCCGTGCGTCGCGACAAGGAACACCTTGTTGGCGCCCTTCTCTTTGACGATGCGAGCGGCGTCGACAATCGAGCCGCCGGTCGAGACCATGTCGTCGACGAGTACGATGTCGTGGCCTTCAACGTCGCCAATCACGTGCTCGATGACGGTCTGCTCACCGCTGATGCGGCGTTTGTCGATGATCGCGAGATCGCAGCCAAGGTCCTTGGCGTAGGCACGTGCGAGTTTGGTGCCACCGATGTCCGGCGACACAATCTTGATGTTCTCGGCGCCGAGCTTACGCACGGTGTCGATCATGATCGGACGTGCGTAGAGGTGGTCGACCGGGATGTCGAAGAAGCCCTGAATCTGCGCCGCATGCAGGTCGACCGTGACGACGCGGTCATAGCCAGCCGTGACCAACATGTTGGCGACCAGCTTGGCGTTGATCGGGACGCGACCTTCGTCTTTGCGATCCTTTCGGGCGTAGCCGAAGTACGGAATCACCGCAGTGATGCGCTCCGCTGAGGCGCGACGCAAGCAGTCGGCAAACGACAACAGTTCGAACAGGTGCTCATGCACGTTCGGACTGGTCGGCTGCACGACGAACACGTCGGCTCCGCGCACATCACACTCGACCTTGAGGTTGATCTCGCCATCGGGGAATCGCTGCAGCGACGCCGCGCCCAGCGGAACACCCATGAACGAACAGATGTCCTGCGCCAACCGCGGATGGGCGGTGCCGCTGAACACGCGCAGACGTTCGCCGCGCATCCTCATGACTTTTTCACTCCGGAAGAGGCGGCCGCTGCTGCGGGCAACTCTCGTTGTCGTAGATAGCGAGCCGGGACGCCGAGCCACAACTCGTGCGTCTTGATCGTGGTTCCTGGCTTGACCACCGCACCAGCGGCCGTCATTGCATCGTCGCCGACCTCAACGGGCGCACAAAGCACCGTGCCGCTGCCGATGAAGGCACGCGCGCCAATCTTGGTCTGGTGCTTATTGACGCCGTCGTAGTTGGCGGTGATCGTGCCGCAGCCAATGTTGGCCTTGGCCCCCACCACCGCGTCGCCGAGGTAGGTCAGATGCTTGGCCTTGGCGCCTTGGCCCATGTGGGCGTTCTTGGCTTCGACGAAGTTGCCGAGCGCCGCGCCATCCTCGAGCACCGTGCCGCCGCGCAAATGCGTGAACGGTCCGACTTCGCAGCCGTTGCCGATCTTGCAGCCGCTGCCGATGACCGTGCATGGCAGGATCTTGGTGTCGCTGCCGATCTCGACGTCGTGATCAATCCACGTCGCGGCGGGATCGGTGATCAACACGCCGTTGCTCATGTGCTGGAACAGGATGCGTTCTTGCATCACCGATTGCACCAGCGACAGGTCCGCCAACGAGTTGACGCCCATGACCTCGGCGATGTCCGCGGCCTCGGCGGTCGGCAGCACTTCGCCTTGCGAGACGAAGTCGGCGATCACGTCGGTCAGATAGTATTCGCCTTGCGCGTTGTTCGGCTGCAAGTTGGCCAGCGCCGGACGCAGCTTCTCGCTATCGAAGCAGTAGAAGCCGCAGTTGGTCTCATCGATCAGGAGCTCTTCGTCGGAGCAATCCTTGTGCTCACGAATGCCGACGAAGTTGCCGACCTCGTTGCGCAGAATGCGACCGAGTCCCGTCGCATCGTCGGTGAAGGCCGTCAACGCCGAACACGCCGCATCGCCGCGCAAGTCGACCAGGTCCTGCAACGTCTCGGCGGTCATCAACGGACAGTCGCCGTAGATCACGATGACGTCGCCGACGAAGTCCTTGAGCTGCTCCATGCCGACTCGCACCGCGTGGCCAGTGCCGTTCGGCGCGCCTTGGTCGACGTAGACAATGCTGCGAGAGTCGTGATCAAAGTCGCCCGCAAGCTCCTTCTCCAACGACGCCTGCACCCGTTCCATTTGGTTGTGCAACACCACCACGGTGCGCGCCGGCTTGAGATCCGCGGCCGCCAGCAACGCCGACGAGGCCAGGGTGCGGCCACACAGAGGCAGCAGCACCTTGGGCATACTTACCTTGGTGCGTTTGCCCATGCCGGCGGCAAGGCAAATCACAGCGAGTGGACGGGTCATCTGGACGAGGCGGAGGGGTTCCGGAGGAAGAATGGGGGCAAGGATTGTGCGGATCTGCCCCTGGGCGGTCAAGGGCGGAGGTAGCCCGAGCAGCCCGTAGAAGAACTAATCCAGCTCCCAGCGACGCGCCTTTCGCACCGCTCGGCACCCGCAAGCCTCGCCGAATCAGCTGATTCGCCTACGTTTCCGGGCACCAATCTGCATCGAAATACACCCGGCTGGAAACCGATCCGTTTTTCAACCGGCTGCCAGCTGCGAGAGACCCGCACAGTCGCCAAGTTCGATCACTCGCCCAAAGCCGGTTCTTACGCGCCCGCCAAGCAACTCTTCGGGCCGTGATTCGGGCCGTGATCGCCCGCAAACGGGGGGACGCGACGCGCCGAGATGGGGTCGCGCCGACAGCGACGATCTGGCTCGACACGCAGCGCTCGCCCGGCCCACCGGCCAATGGCAACGGCGCAAGTATTGCCGCAGCTCGACCTGGCCGGCCGTCGCCAACGTCAGAGTGGCACCGAAACGTGGCTGCGAAGAGTCTGGGCCAGCGGCGGCTCGGAGCAGCCTTCGCCGCCCGGCCGCCAGCACCTGAGCCGGGTGGTCCATTGCACCGGCTGGCTTTTGCCCGATCGGCCCGACCGGCTCGCAGCAGTGCCCAACTCGCACTCTGCGCAGACGAGTCCCAGAGGCCATCGCCCAAGCTCGATTGCGCCTCAAATGCCACAAACACAGCACCTTACGACCAATACTTGACGGTCCATTGCCACCCCAGGACCGCCACGCGTTCACCCCTTCCACATCTGGCGAAGGCCGGCAAAGCATCCCCGGGTCCAGGTTGCCAACGGCGTATCGCCGAGGAGTTTGCGCAGTGGGCGCTCGTAATCTGTCCCGCCCGCAACAGGCACCCGTATCCTGTCGCAAGACCACCGGACCTTGCCATGACGACACGCCGCAGTTTTCTCACCGGCCTGGGCACGTTGCCCATCAGCGCTTGGGGCCTCTCAAGCCGAGCGATCGCGGGCCCCCGAGCCGCCGGCAGCGTTGGCGACACCAGCACACGTTGCACCAGCCCATCGGGAACGGATGCGATGGACGAAGCGCTCGAGATGCTGGCGCCCTATGGGCCGAGCTTTCGTGGCGGGCTTTCGAACCACGGCCCGATGACCGCCGAGGCCTTGGTCTCGATGGAGCGAGCGGACGCGGTCGTCGCCTGGGTGGCTCGCTATCGCAACCGGCTGGAAAAGCGTTCTGCAACGACGCAAGCCATCGATGCCAAGGCATGGCGCGAGGCTCTCGGCAAGCAAGCGCGCAACCGCGACTGGGAAGACTGGTTCGAGAACGAGCTGGCCGAAGCCCCGTGGCAAAAGGTCCTCGAAGTGTGGGTGCCGCGCCTTGCGCCCGGCGTCGCGGCTGCCGCGTTGCATGGCGTGATCCGAGTTGGGCACGCAGTCTGTTCGCTCAGGGTCCAAGAGAACGCGGCACGTCTTGACGAACTCGCCAGGTCGCTTGCCTACTGGGCATCCGAGTTCTTGCTGTTGCCTGGCGAGTATGCGAAGGCCGGCCAGCTTGCACCTTCGCTCGCGCTGCGAGAGATCGAGGTTCTGCCCAGTGACCGACGCCGCGGCGACGGCTTGATCTCGTCCGAGCTGCAGCAACTCGCCGGCTTCCAACCGTTCGTTGGCGTGATCGATCTGGTCGACCCGGCCGCTGGCACGCCGAACTTCATGGCCGATCTACTCGCGACGTTCGCGGGGCTCTACGTCAATACCAAGTCGAGCACCTTCCAATTCCTTCATGGGGTGACCGGTGCTGCTGCGATTGTCGAACTGCTTCCCTACGTCAAGAATGAGCACCGTGCGGCGGTGCAGGCCTACGCCTGGCAAGCAACCGGCGCCATCTTCGCGCGCTACGGCAAGCCACAACTGCGCGCGGAAGTCGCCGCCAAGGACAGCTTGCCTGACGCTGCGTTGCTGGTGAAGCGCGCGGTGGCGAGTGGCGATGAGCACACGATCAAACTGGTGGCAGCTTGCACTCGTGAGTCGCGCCGCAATCCCGATCCGCGCGTGCTCGCGGCAGCTGCCAGGCGCGCTCGATAGGCGGCGCGATCGGCTGCACGATCGTCACCCCGCCAGCAATGCGGGGCCAAAGCCGCAATCCAAGCCGTTTGCCGCGACTGCAGCTCGGTTCGAGACTTTATCCCTGACATCGACGCCGCCCCGCGGATCATGCAAGACATGACATGGAGGTTGTTCCCGTTGCTGTTGTTGGTTGCGGTGGCCATCGCGGTCACTTACTGGCAACCCGACCCCGCACAGCCGCCTACCAAGAACGCGACGTCGCCTTCTACAACCTCGGGTGACCCCACCACCGAAGCTGCCGCGACCAATACTCGCGAAGCCGCCACCGTCGACCCCACCGTTGACCCCACCGTCGAACGGGGTCTCGCGGCGACGTCTACGCCGTCATCCTCACCGGCACTCGGCAGCCTGCTAGTCACCGTTGCAGACCCCGATGGCAACCGCGTCGCCGGCGTTCCCGTTGCGCTGCATGCCACCAACGGCACGGATGAGCGCGCAACCCGGCGACGACTCGCGACCGACGAACGCGGCGAACTCCATCTGCAAGGGCTGCCTGTCGGCGCGTGGCAGCTAAGCATCGGCTACGACGTGGACGCGGTGGCGAAGGTGGTTCGCGATCACGTAACGCACATCGCGTTGACCTTGCCGGCAGCGCACTCTGCCAAGGTCCGCGTCCTCGATGAGAGTGGTGCACCGATTGCTGGAGCTTCGGTATGGCTCTGGCTCGCCGACCGGTTCTTCGACGCCCCTCGCTGGCAACCGGGTGTGGTCGTCGGGCAAAGCGATGGACACGGCGAACTGCTGTTGCGCGGGATCTCGCAGCACCTCGGCAATGGCTCATGGGTGCAAGCTCGCGTGCCCGGTATGGGTGCGTCCCTCGCCCGTATGATTCCAGTCGTCGAGCAGACAGAGTCTTCAGCTGGTGCCGAGCCGGCCACGCTGGTGCTGACCGTTTCGCGCCGGCAAGCAGTGGCGACAGTTGTGGTCGTCGACCAGAACGGCAAGCCGGTTGCAGATGCCGACCTCGCCTTGACCGCGGTCGACGCGCCAAGCTCGCGAATGGTCGGAGACACTCGGGCAACGGCCTACGTCGCCGAACATGCCAAGACGGACGAACGCGGCATCACTCGATTCTCCCCACTTGCACCCGGCCGTTGGCAGGTCTTGGCACAAGCCGATGGCCACGGCGCGCGCGTCGAAGGCTTTCAGGTCGATGGCGAACTTCCAGTCGCGGTGACCGTGACTTTGGGAGAACCCGCCGTGTTGCTCGGTGCGGTGACCGACCCCGAACAGCTCGCGATCGCAGGCGCGCGGGTCTCACTGCGCATGTTGGGCCAACGCCTGCGAGCAACAACCGGTTCGCATGGCTCGTTCCGCATCGGCGCACTTGCGGTCGGACCCGTCGACTGGAGTGTTGCTTGTGATGGTTTCGCATCCCGCTCGGGCACCGTGCACGTCGGCTCGCTGTCGGCACAGGGCGCGCCGGGCGCAGCTGGACCAACCACTCTCAACGTCACGCTGCAGCCACTCGTGCCACTGCGTGGTCGACTCGTCGACGAAGCCGGCAACACACTGAGTTCCTGGCTGGTTGTGTGCAACAGCGAGCTGCCCGGCTACGGCACAGACCGGCGCCAGCAACGCAGTAGCGAGGATGGCAGATTCGAACTGTTGGTTCGCTCCGACCTGACCTACCAACTGCAGGTCACCGAGCCCGGCACCAAGCAACCGATCGCGCCGCCAGCGCTCCAGAGCGTGCGCGCCAGCGACTCGCCGCTCGAAGTCGTGATTGGCACCGACCTGCGCCCGTCGTCGTTCTTGTCGCTGCGACTCATCGACGCAACGGGTCAGCCCGCGCTCGCCAGCTTGGCCTACTGCAGTCGCCAACAACACGGGGCACCGCCGAAGCTCGCGGCCCGCGACGACGCCAGCGGCGTGCTCAAGTTGGGTCCGCTACTGCCCGGCCCCTGTGAACTACAGTTGCTGCGCAACGACGGCTTCCAGTTCCGCGCACCTGCGATCGAACTGCTCGCCGGCGCCAACCAAACCCTTGGCGACGTCGCCTGGCCTGCCCATGGCACGATCGTGGTGGAGATCGATCGCTTGCCTGGAATCCCCGATGGCGACGTTCTCGCGGAGTTTTCGGGCCCTTTTGGCACGACCCACATGGCGCTCGACCAGCAAACGCTGCGCGGTTCCGTGCCGGTGCTACCCGGCCACTGGTCGGTAACGGTCTTTGGCGACGGGTTCCGCAGCGAGCGCGTCAACTATCGCGTCGTGGCCGCACAGGAGTCGCAGCAACGAGTCGTCTTGCAACCTGCCGTGCGCGTTCCGATCCGCGTGATCAAGCCTGCAGGCGAAGTGTCGCTACAAGGCGAACTGCTGCTGCCGAATGGCCAGCAAGTATTCGACTTTGAGCTCGAGGCAGGCCAGCCGCACGACGACTGGGCGCCTCAATTGAGCGTCGCCGAGTATCGCTTCGTCGCCGTTGGCGCGAGCGGCCAACGCTACGAAGCGCGCCTGCCAGTCGCATCGCTTGCAGCAACGAGCGAACGGCGCGAGATCGTGCTCGCGCTGTTCGACAAACGCTGACTGCAACGAACTGCTAGTGGCCGAGCCTCTAGTTGAAGACCGAAGCGATCTCTTCGACCGACTTGTTCTCCTTGCCTTCACGCAGCAAGAAGTAGCAGACCGCCATGGCCACTGAGGAAAGCGGCGACAGCACCAGCGCCAGCGCAATATCGAACCAGTACGGCATGGCTCCGTCCGGCGTCATGATGGTGTAGGCGAAGACCGCAATGAACGTGATGATGACCGGCAGCGAGAACATCACGAACCACGAGCCGAAGATCTGCCACTTCGAGCCGTCCGTCAGCCGGATGCTGCGAGCCACCGCATCGGATCCCGAAGTGTTCTCCATGACTGCAGCGGGCAGTGCGACGTAGAGTCGGCATTGCTCCCAGATGCCCGGGATATACAGCAGCAACGTGAACAAGACGATGCGGATGCCACACAACAGGCCGGTGCCCAAGACGCGCAGAAAGGCCTGCATGCCCTTGCTTACGGCCTCGGCCATGCCCGCCGGCTGGCCACGCAGCTGTTGCACCACGCCGTAGGTCAGTGCTCCGGTCAGCACATAGGTCGTCAGGATCTGAAGCAGCATGGCTCCAAGCAAGATCCCGGTATCATCCGGGCCCGCTGGCACGAACACCTTCATCGCGATCCAAGGCGACAACATCACTGCAGCCAGCAACAAGAATGGAAAGAAGTTGCGGAAGTAGACGGCGAAGCTCTGACTAACGAGTTTGCCTAGCGACAGTTTGAATTGGGTTTCTCTGGCCATGTTCTCCTTCAGGGTGAGCAGCCGTTCTATCCTCCGCGGCGGATCAGGCAACCTAGTTGCGCGCCTGGGCACTGCGGCTACTGTGCCTGCAAGCCATATGCGCGCCATCTGGGGACTGATTCTCGGCCTGATGCTGATTGCTCCGGCATCAGCCCAAGAAGTCACGCGTGACCTGGTGCGCAGCGTGCTTGAGGAATCGGACTGCCAACGCGTATTACCTGGGCACGAGGACGTCGAAGGCGATGCCACGACCGAAGGCACACGCACCCGAACGTCTCAACGCGGACGCTCGGTGTTTAGCGGTGCGGGGTTCGGCCGCGGGATCTCGATGATCCTGCTGTGGAGCTTCCTCACGGTCGTCGTCGTCGTGCTGGTTGCGACTTTGATACGATCGAGGCGCAGCACAGCACCTCGACACGTCGCCCAGGGCCCGCGTGCCGTTCCGATCCCAGCCGAACCCGCGCCACCACCACTGCCCGAACACGAGCGGCTCGCCGCCGCCGGTGACTTTGCCGCCGCCGTGCACGCCGCGCTGCTGCATGCGTTCGCCTCGTGTGCAAAATGCATGGGGACACTACCGCCACACGCGACCGGCCGGCAGGTGTTGCGACTGGCGCGTCTGCACCCGCTGCCAACCTCCGACCTCGGTCAATTGGTCACGGCTGTCGAGCGCGTGCACTTCGGCGGTCAGGTTGCAGATCGCGATCTATACGAAGCCTCACAACGCCACCTGCAACACTGGGAAGCCGCGTGCCAGACGGAAGCGGGAGCGAGTCAGCCGTGACGCCAGCAACTGAAACTCTACCGGCCGGGGATCTGCAAACTGAGGACCGACAAGCTGAGAACCCAGCCGAGAACCCTGCAGCCGGGCGCAAGCCACCCAGCAACGCGTGGCTCTACTGGGTGGCCGCCATCTCGTTGCTATCGGGAATCTACCTGCTCGTCACGCCCGGCAGCGGCAACCACGCCCACAGTATCCAGGCGAACGTTTTCAGCCGCTCCGCGGTCGGTCACCACGGCTTGTTCAAGCTGCTGCAGCGACTCGATGAGCCGGTGATTCGCCAGCGTTCGCGCTTTCCGGTCTCGGCAGGCCTGCTGGTGTTCGCGGAGCCGGACAACACCGGCGATTTGATCGAACTCGACCGCGTCGCGGATGCGATGGACACCGCCGACGAGACCCTGCTGATCCTGCCCAAGCGCCGCGGTTTGCCGAGCCTCATCGACGGCAACTGGATCAGCAAGTCGGAACTGGTTCCGTTCGCCGACATTCACCACATGTTGGAGTCGATGCCGATGCGCGGCTTGCCAGAAATTCGCCGGGTTGATGAAGTGCGCACCTGGCAGATGTTCGACGGCCAACCCACACCGGTGATTGCAGGGCCGGTGCAACTGTTCGCCCACGACGACCTGATCGAACCATTGATCGAGTGCCGCGATGGCGTGCTGCTCGGCTACCTCAACGATCGCTACGGCGCGTACGTGATGAGCGATCCGGACGTCTTCGCCAACCACGGCCTGCTGCGCGGCAACAACGCCGAACTGGCGGTCGCGATCCTGCGCAAACTGCGCGGCGACGGCACGATCGCCTTCGACGAGACCCTGCACGGCTTCGCACGCGAACCGAGCGTGTTCCATTTAGCCCGCGAGTTCCCCGCCGTGCTCGTGACCGTGCAATTGCTACTGCTGCTGGCATTGGTCGCGCTCGCTGCGCGCGGCCGCTTTGGCGCCATCGTGCCGCCACCTACGCCGATCGGCAGCGGCAAGGCCTACCTCATCGACAACGTCGCCGCACTGCAACGGCGCGCCGGCCACCACGAAAACTCCCTGCGACGATACGCGCAGATGTGCGTGCGCAAGGCGGCGCGACGACTTCGTGCCCCGCGCGGACTCAACACCGAACAATCGCTCGACTGGCTGCGGCAACGCATGCCCGACGAAGCATCGAGCACCGAGCTCGAAGAACTCTGCCGACGAAAACACCTGGCGCACGCCGAACGTGATGTCGCTGCCGTGGCCCGTCGCATCCAGGAATTGACTAACAGGATTGGCAATGCAAGTTGAACAGATCGCCGAAGTAGCCGGCCGTTTGCGCGAGCAAATCGGCCGGGTCGTCATGGGACAACAGGAACACTCGGACATGCTGTTCGTCGCCTGGCTGGCAGCCGGGCACGTATTGCTCGAAGGAGTGCCCGGCACCGCCAAGACCTTGCTCGCGCGCACCGCTGCGAAGTCGCTACAACTCGAACATCGACGCATCCAATTCACTCCCGACCTGATGCCGGCGGATGTCCTGGGCACCAACCTGTTCGACTTCCAATCCAACAAGTTCTCGCTCAGCAAGGGCCCGATTTTCACGGAGTTGCTGCTCGCCGACGAAATCAACCGCACGCCACCCAAGACGCAATCGGCACTGCTTGAGGCAATGCAGGAACGTTCGGTGACTCTCGATGGCACGACCCATCGACTTGGCGAGGCGTTCTTCGTGATTGCGACGCAGAACCCGATCGAGCAGGAGGGCACCTACCCACTGCCAGAGGCGCAACTGGATCGCTTCCTGTTCAAACTTCAGGTCGGCTATCCGAATCGCGACGACGAGCGCCGCATGGCCGAAGTGCATGGCCAGACGGCACCGGCACTCGAACACTTCGAACTTGAGGCGCTGGTCGGTACCGAGTTCCTGCGCGAAGCCCGCGCCTGCGTACGCGACGTGCGCATCGAATCGGACGTGCTCGACTACTTGGTCGACATCGTGCGCGCGACTCGCGAACACCCGGCACTCCGCTGCGGAGCCTCACCGCGCGCCGTCAACATGCTCGCAGCGGCGTCTCGCGCGATGGCAGCAAGCCAAGGCATGGACTTCGTCTTGCCGGATCACATCCAACAACTGGCCGTGCCGTTGCTGGCGCATCGCATCGTACTGACTCCGTCGGCGGACATCGAAGGCCAGGTCGATTCCGGCATCGTCGAGTCGATCGTCAAGCAGATCCAGGCGCCGCGCTAGATGCGGCCCACGCCACGAGCTCTGAAGATCCTGGGAGGCGGCCTCCTGGTATCCGTGCTGCCAACCGTGACGGGCATGAACGAGCTGTGGCTTGTGTGGGCCGTCTACGTGATCGGGTTCGCCGCGGCGTTGGTGTTCGAGTTTGCGATGCTGCCATCGGCGCGCGCCGTCGAACTGAAGCTGGACTACCCAAGTGTCCTGCCGCTGGGACACACGGCCACGTTCAAGCTGACCGGCCGTTCGTCGCGCCCGGTGCATTGCCGCATCGAACTCGAAACGGCAGGCGACATCGAGTCGGGTAGCGACGACGGCAAACTGCCGGCGATCGAACTGCCGCTGCCAGGCTCCCGCGCTGAGGGCGCTGGCGACCCAGATGGCAGCAGCGGCACGGTCGCCATCGAACTGCCGGTAACGCCCGAACGGCGCGGCCTGCTGCACATTCGCACGCTGCACGCGCGCTGGCCTGGACCACTCGGTCTGTTGTGGCACGAAACGACGGCGGCCATCGACGGCACCATGCAAGTCGTCGTCGACGTCGCCGCCGTGCGTGGCCGTGTTTCGCGCATGGTCGAGAATCGCGAGTTCCAGCTGGGCCTGAAGGTCGAACGCTATGCCGGCGACGGCACCGAGTTTGATTCGATCCGCGAGTTCGTGCACGGCATGGATCACCGCACGATCGACTGGAAAAGCACCGCTCGCCACCGCACGCTGCACAGTCGCGAGTATCGAGCCGAGCGCGCGCAATCGATGATGGTCTGCATCGACAGTGGCCGCCTGATGGGCGAACCACTGGCGGGCACGCCGCGCCTCGACCGCGCCATTCAAGCAGCGCTAGAACTTGCGTTCGTATCCCTGCGCACGGGAGATCGCGTCGGCGTCTACTCGTTCGCCGACCGGCCACAGAAGGCATTGATGCCGATGGCCGGGGTGCACGCCATGCACGCGATCCAAGAACAACTGGTCGCCCTCGAATATGGCGATCTGGAAACGAACTTCACGCTCGGCATGACGCAACTGCTCCAGCAATTGCGCCGCCGCACGCTGCTGGTGCTGTTCACCGACTTCCTCGACAGCGTGACCGCCGAGTTGATGCTGCGCAACCTCGGCTGGCTGGCCCGCCGACACCTGTTGCTGTTCGTGGCGCTGCGCGATCCGCTGTTGGACGGCCTGGTCGACAAGGCGCCGACCGTGGTCGAAGACGTGCACCGCGCGGTGGTCGCCGACGAGATTGCGACCGAGCGCCGCATCGTATTGCAACGCATTCGCGAGAGCGGCGCGCAGGTCTTGGATGTCGATGTGCACGAACTCGGCCCGGCCCTGATCAACCGTTACCTCGCGATGAAGCGCCGGGAGATGCTGTGAGCAAGAGCGAACCAGTCGTTTGGTCCGTGAGCTTCCGGCGGGAACGGCAGGACACGTGGCGCGAACTCGAGGACCTGGTCAACCGTTGCGAACGCGACGGCTTGGCGAACATGTCCGCCGACAAACTCGCGCGCCTGCCCGTGCTCTATCGCGCCACGGTGTCCGCGCTCGGGGTTGCCCGATCTTCGCTGCTCGACCAGAACCTGCGCGACTACCTCGAGGCGTTGGTCGCGCGTTCCTACCTGGTTGTCTACTCGCCGAAGCGAGCCGTTGGCCAGGTGCTGCGCGAGTTCTTGATCGGCGGCTTTGCCGAATCGGTGCGCTCGATCCGCTGGCACGTGCTGGTGGCGTTCTTGGTGTTGCTGGTCGGCGGCGCGATCTCGTTCGCGATGGTCAGCAACGATTCGAGCAGCTACTACATGTTTGTCGATCGCGGGCTCGCTGGTGGCCGCGATCCAATGGCCACTACCGAAGAGCTGCGTGAAACCCTGTTCGCAACCCAGGACTACCAAGGCCTGGTGACGTTCGCGGTGATGCTGTTCACCCACAACTCGTCGGTCGGCATCCTTGCCTATGGCTTGGGCTTCGCGCTCGGCATGCCGGTGCTGCTGCTACTACTGCAAACGGGCATGATGCTCGGCGGCATGACGGCGCTGTTCCACTCGCGCGGCCTGGCGATCGAGTGGTGGTCGTGGATCCTGCCACACGGCGTCACCGAGCTGTCCGCCATCGTATTGTGCGGCGCGGCCGGGCTGGCGATCGGCCAACGCGTCATCTTCCCCGGCCGCGACTCGCGCTCCGTCGCGATGGCCAAGATCGGTCGCAGCATGGGCGCCGTCATCGCCGGCAGCGTCGCCATGCTGCTGGTCGCGGGAATTGTCGAAGGCATCTTCCGCCAAGTCGTGCAGTCGATCCCGTTGCGCTACCTGTTGGCCGTCACCTTCACCGTCTTGTGGACGGCCTACTTCTGCATGGCGGGGCGCAAATCACGATGACCACGGCCGCTCGCACGAACTCGGAGCCCGAACCGACCATGGTGACCGTACGCACGCCGGAGGGCATGCTGCTGCACTTCCAACTGGCGAGTGTCAGCGAACGGTTCGTCGCGATGGCCATCGACCTGATGTTCGTCGGCCTGGCGCTCGGACTCGCGTCGTTGATCCTCAGCTTCGCGTTCGGCATGGCCATGCCCTTGCTGGGTTTCTTCTTTCTGCGCCACTGCTACTTCCTGTGGTTTGAAACGCGCGGCAAGGGCACCACGTTCGGCAAGCGACGCCTGCATCTACGGGTCATTCGGGCCGACGGCGGGCCGCTGACGATGGAGATCCTGCTCGCCCGCAACCTGACCCGCGACGTCGAGTTCTTCGTTCCGTTCGTGGTCCTGATCGCACCGCAAATGCTCTTCGCCGACCACGAAGGCCTGGTGCGCCTGGCCGCCAGCATGTGGGTGCTCGTGCCACTCGCGGTGCCGTTCTGGCATCCGCAAAACCAACGCCTCGGCGACTTGCTTGCCGGCACGCAAGTCATCGTGGCGCCTCCGGTGGCGATGTTGCGGGACCTGGCCGACGCCGATAGCAGCAACGCCAAGAACGCGCACAGCACCGCGGCGATGGCGCGCTTCACGTTTGCCAATAGCCAACTCGAGATCTACGGCGAGCACGAACTCAAAGTCCTCGAGGATCTGCTGCGCAAGTCCGCTGCCCTCGGGGCCAAAAAGGCCCAGCGCGCCGCCGCGAAGAGCATCGCCAAGCGCATCGGCTTTGCCGACGTGCGAGCGATCGACCTCTACGAAAAGGAGTTCTTGCAGGCCTTCTACGCCGCGCAACGCGGCCACCTGGAGCAGCAGATGTTGCTCGGCAAACGCCGCCTGCAAAAGCGCGAGCACTAGCAACCGCGAAGCACTAGTAACTCTCGCGACCCAGCAACCCCGACAACCCAGACGGCTGGCTCAACGCCGCTTGAGGCGCGCCAACACCGCGGGCTTCTGCAGCTGCCGCTCCGCGTCACGCCCCACCCACCGCGGCGCCGCAGCTTCGGACTTGGCCAACCGCTTCGCCAACGTCATCGCAGCCTTGTGCAATGCCGGGTTGCGCTCGCCGACACCACGCAGGGCCCAGTTGACGCCTTTCTTGACGAAGTTCCGATCGTCGTCCGCGGCCGCCTCAATCAACGGGAAGCACGCCAGGAACGGCTCGTCGCCACACTTCTTGTCGTGCTGCGCGACACTGGCCAACAGGGCAAACGCCGCCCGCTTCTGGAACTCGCCTTTGCGCTTGCTCCAAACCTTAACCTTCGAGAACGCATGCGGCGTGCGATCGAACAGATTGAAGCACGCAGAGTCGCAGATCGCCCAACTGTCGAAGTCGCGGCACCATGAGTCCATAAGCTTGGGCGTGACCAACTTCGGATCGGCAACCATGGTCGCGAGCATGCGCGCCTCGTAGAGGCCGTTCTGCCACAGCGCTTCAGCGAGTTCGTGATCGCGGCCAAGCTGCTTCGCCAGTTTCCGTATCTCGCCAACGGGCACGCCGATCGCGCGATCGTTCGGGATGCCAAACCGCGACATGCCATCGCGAACCTTGTCGGTGCTCTTCTGCTGCAACAAGGCCAAGGCCTCGGCGACACGCTTGCTTGCGACCATGCCCGTAAGCAAACCCCCAACGAACACCGGTCACAAACCCAAACAGCCTCGACGACCGATCAGGTAGCCGAGGCTGTTTGCGTCGCCGGCAAGGACCTAAGCAAGCCCGCGCAACGCGGGTCTGCCTAGCACCGCAGCGGGCGGCGACCAGCCGCCGGCAAGGACCTAAGCAAGCCCGCGCAACGCGCGGTCTTGCTTAGAACTGCTCGAGTTCGCAGTTCGTGCGGAACCAACCGCTGACCGGGTCAAACCCGACCGCTTGGAAACGCATCTGCTGGCCGGCCAGCAGGAAGTTCGGGATGCCCGAGTAGAGCCAGGTCTTGCCCGGGGTGCCGATCGAACCGCTACCGGAGCGCGAAATACCGCCAAAGGCACCCGTGCCATCTTCGAGAACCACCGTCAGCGCGTAGCTCGGATCCGTGCAGACTGGACCGACTGGAGTCGGCACCGTTGGCGAACCCGGGAACGACATGAACACGATGTAGGGGATCTGCGCCGGAACCGCCTGCGTCTGGTTGACCGCCGACAGCACCAACAGCGTCGAGGTCGTCGTGACACCCGTTGCCGTCAACTTGCGGGAGAACATGTCGAAGACCGCGTTGGTCTGCGAGCCGGGCGTGCTACCGGTGACGGTGAATGCACCCGAGGCGATCGTGCTGGCCGTGACCGAAGTCTGGGCGAAGCCATTGCCATCCGCGATGACCGGGTTGGTCGTCGACAGCGTGTGACCACTTGTGGCATTGAAGTTGATCGTGCCACCCGGCAACGGCTGACCGTTGGTGTCGAGCACGCGGGCAACAAGCGGCGTCGGGTAGGGTTCGCCGGCGGGACCGATCTGGTTACCACCACTGATGGCAATGACGCTGTTGGTCGGGCCGAGCGGACGGATGCGCTTGAAGCTGCCGCCGCTGGTCGCGTAGGTACCGGGGTGCTGCAGGTAGTAGATCGCGCCGTCGGGGCCCTGACGCATGCTGACCGTAGCCACCATGCCGTTCGCCCAGTTGGTCGCATTCACCTGACCGGGCACGGCCGGAGCAGCGCTCCAGCTCGACCCGTTGTAGGTCACGCGGCGCAGTTCGCCGGAGAAGTAGTCCATGTAGAAGGCATCGCCTTCGTAGCTGGCGCCGAAGTCAAACGTGCCACCTTGGTTGCGGTAGCGCGGGCCACCGATGACGGAGTTCCACGAGCCGGACGTCACCGCCGCGATCGGGTTGACGAGGCCGCTGGGGGCGCCACCGCCACAACCGCTGCCACTACCCAAGCCTTCACGCCACGGCCAGCCGAAGTTGACCAACGAGTAGGTGCCACCGTTGATGACGTATTCGCTGTATTCCTCTGACTGACTCAGGCCGACATCGCCGATGTAGCAGTTGCCGGTGACCTGGTCGATCTCCATGCGGAACGGGTTGCGCAAGCCGTAGGCAATCACCAGCTGCGTCCAATCGTTGGCCGCACTGTTCGGGTTGGTACCCGGGTCGATCGACGAGTAGCTCGGCTCGGAATTGCTGGGGGTCGAGGCCAAGGCCGACACATCCATGCGCAACAGACAGCCGCGCTTCGACGTCAAGGTTTGCGCCGTGCACGACATCGCGTCGTCACCGATCGACAGGTAGAGCATGCCGTCGGGACCAAAGCGGCACGAACCACCATTGTGGTTGAACGCCGAGTCCGGGGCCGAGTCGATGATCACGCGACGCGAAGCGGTCGAGAACGACAGGCTGGTGCTCGTCGGGTTGGTCAGTTGGCCCGTGCACGTGAAGCGATCCAAGTGCATGAAGCTGTCCGACGTGCTCGACCACCACACGTAGAAGTAGCCGTTCGTCGCGAAGTTCGGGTCGGCTTCGATGCTGAGCAATCCGCGTTCGGAACCGGTCTCGACGTTGGCGACCGTGCCAACGCTGACCGGGTTGCCGGTGCCAGCCCAGACCTGCACGAGGCCGCCACGGTTGGCGATCAGCACGCGGCCATCAGGCAAGAACGAAAAGTCGTGGCCGGCTTGGAGACCGCTGGAGATCAGCGTGTCGGCAACGAAGTTGGTCGGCAGGTTCTGCGCAACGCCAACGGTTGCGAGCGTCAAGCCAGTGACAGCGGAGAAGATGACGGATCGAAGCATAGTGGGATTGGTCCTGTTACCAGGTGCGGGCCGCCTGCTGTAGGAAGCCACAGCAAGGGCATGGCAAGGGGCCGCAGAAGTGTAGCGACAGAATCAGAATCGCGCAGCGAAGGAATCCCGTCCGTAGGCTCGCCGTGCCGTAACGGTGCAAAGCAACCGCCGCCTGGTCAAGGCGGATGCCACACGCGGTCGATAAGGCCCCCACGGCATGGGCCACATCGTCTTCGCAGCACCTAGCATCGGCAGATTCCACCTGCACCACCGCTTACGTCGGGATCTGCTGCGCCGAGGCCATCGCGTTTCCATCCTGTGCACCGACCGATTCCGGTTCACGTTCTGGCGCCAGCAAGTGTCCGATGTCGACCTGGTGGCCGCATCGAGCCGGCAGGAATGCCCGGCGGCGATGCGCGACCTTCTAGAGCAAATGCAGCCCGCCGAGGAGCGGCGACGACTGCTCGCGCTAGCACCCGCAATCCACGAATGGTTCGAACGTGAACAACCGGACTTGGTGCTGTTTCACCAAGAACGGTCGATCGCTGCCGCCTGCATGCAGTTCGCCGCGCGCAGCAACGGCAGCCACGTTCTATGGACGGGCGAAGGCCTGCTGCCCCACACGATGCAAGTGGACGAACGCGGCCTCGACGCGGCCGCCAGTTGCCGCCGCTGGCAAGCCAAGGACTTCTCGGTCGTCGCCCCAGACAAGGCATTGCTCGATGCCGCGCTGACGCACGCATTGGCCGGCGGAGACCCCATGGCATTGCCCCGCGAGCAAGTGCAAGTGCCACTTCTGAGCCGACGCATGGCAGACGCGTTCAGCTACCTGGCGGGCGGGCGCTTGCAGGCAGCCAAGGATGCGTTGCACGGCTGGCGCGCTGCGTTCGCAAGTGAGCGATTCACCATCAAGCCGACGCCACTGCCCGAATTGTCGCCGCCGTTCGTCACCGTGTTGCTCCAGCACGCGAATGATCCGCGCGTGATGCTGGATGCGAGTTCGCCACCGGATGCACGCGACCTGATACAGCAGGCGCTGCGCGCGGCAGATGCCATGCACGCCAACGGGCAAGTCGTCGCCGTCTTGCCGAACGACACGATCGAGAGCCAGATGAGCGCGGCAGCATTGGCAGGCAGAGACAGCGCTCGCGTGCGCATCGCCGCGCCGAGCCACGCGGCAGCCTTGGCATCCACCGCTGCCGCCACCATCACGATCAACCACCCCGCAGCAACGGTGGCCATGCTAGCTGGAACCCCGGTCGTGCATCTCGGTCGCGCGCTCTACGGGCTGGCCGGCGCCACTACCAGCGCAACGCTCGAAGAACTCCCCGAGGCCGTTGTCGCCGCGCAACAGAGTGATCAAGTGGTGCTGCGACAGCAGTTCCTGACCTGGATTCTGCAACACGGCCACGTCTGGTGCTCGGCGACGGCGCCCAACCACAACGGCATGCTCGGCCTCGTGCAAGCGGTCGAACGACGCCTGCAAAGCGATGCAAATTCCAACACTCGGCCACTGCCCTACCGCCCGGGTCCGACCTGGCCGCTAGCGGTCACCTAGCAGGCCGTGCAAGCCGAACCGTTCTGGCATGGCCTAGCATCCAATAGCATCCAACACTGGGCTACGCGCCGTGGCCACCAACTGCCGATAGGACCGACGTGAAGCACTCGGTCCGCAGCACCCTGCTCTGCCTAGGCGCAGGCGTCGTTCTCCAGCGCGTGCTGCAGCTGCTGGCCTTCGTCATCGTTGGTCGCACACTCGGCGTCGCCGGCTTGGGCATCTACGCCCAAGGCATGGCCGTCGCGGCGATCCTGGCTGTGCTCGCCGGTGCCGGAGTCCGCAACCTGGTGGCTCGGGCCATCAGCAAACAACCACAAGCGGCTCGCGCCCTCGTTGGCCACGCCGTCTACATGCGGTTGTTGATCGGCCTGATGCTCGCCATCGTCGCCGTCGCCACGGGGTTCGTGACGTCGGTTCGCCCATGGTTCTGGCTGCTGTGCGCGCTGCACGTGCTACCCGCCGCGTTCGACCTCAAGAACCTGGTCGACGCTGCCGGGCGCACGCGCAGTGAAGTGCTGCTCGACTCGGCCTCGGCCGTGCTGCAACTTGGACTGATCGGCGTTTGGGCGCTGCTCGACAACCAGCACCTAGAAGTGCTGGCCGGCATCAGCCTCGCTTGCCGCTGCGTCTATGCTGCGGGCGCGATCCTACAAATCCGCCGCCTGCCGCTCGCACAAGAACCCGAGCAACAACCGCTCGGCGTCACAGCCGTCGGCGTCGGCCAAACCGCCCACGAACTGCTGGCCATCGGCGACATCGCGTTGATCGCGCTATTCTGCGGCGACGTCGCAGCAGGCTACTACGCCGTCGCGGTTCGCTTCGCGGCAGCCGCCTTGTTGCCATCAACCCAACTCGCACGGCTCTTGCTGCCGCACCTGCTGCACGCCGAACAACGAGGCGACGCCAACAAGACGTTCGCCACCGCGATGCGGGCGACGCTGTGGCTGACGGCACCCATCTGTGCCGGCGGCCTGATCGTCGCCGATTCGCTGTGCGCCTTGAGCGGCGACGACTTCGCCATGAGCGGCCACGTGCTGCGGCTGTTGTTGTTCGCAGGAATCTGCCAACACGTCGGATGGCAATGCAGCCACTCATTGCTGGCCAGCCAACGCGATCGTAGTTACGCCCACGGTCTCGGTTGGCCTGCCGTGTTGCAAGCTTGCGCGCTACTGGCGCTGGTAGCCGTCCCCAATCTGGAAGCGGCGATGCTGGCAACCCTGGCAGCCACCGCAGCCGCCGTCGCCCAGTCCGTCTACCTGGTCAACGGACTGTCGACGCTGCAAGTCTCGCGCGCGTTCTCGCGTTCGCTCGGCGGACCATTGCTTGCCGCGCTAGCAACCGCCGGCGCCGCGTCGCTACCGGTCGACTGGCTTGCCACCAATTGGCAACTGCCCGCACGCGTCTGCTTCGGCGCCGCGGGCTACGCGGTCGTGCTCTGGCTGCTCGAATTGCGCGGCCGCGTCAGCCAAGTCGGCGACGGCCTGGCCACTGCTAGCGGCTTCAACGAGTAGCAGCGCTCGACCATCAGAGCAATTCCTTGATGGCCGCAACGAGCGGTTCGATCTTGACGCCGAGGCCTTGCAGGCGGTGATGGATCTCGCCGGCACCATTGAGCAAGACCACTTGGTTGGAATGGGAGAAGTCTCCGCCATCCACCTCGTTGAATCGCACCCCGAGCACCGCGGCCACTTCGGCGACCGCGTCGTCATCCCCGTGCAGCAGGAAATAGCGATCGCGATCCAGCCCGCGCTCTTCGGCGAACTTCCGCAGCACTTCGGGCTGGTCACGCTTCACATCCATGGAAACCAAGACCACCTTGAGCGACGGATCGGCGCCCGACTCCGCAACCGATCTCGTGATGTCGTTGACGATCGCGGGACAGGCGTAGCTGCAGTTCGTGAAGATCATCGCGATCAGCACCGGCTGTCCGGAGAAGTCCACGAGTTTCCGCGCGACGCCATACTGGTCGACGAAGGCGTGATCGAGCTGGTAGATCGACGTATCGGAAAGCGGTTGCGCGGCAGGGACGTCTTCGCCCTCGCAACACGACTCCGTTCGCGAACAGCTGGCCAGTGCCAACACCATGAGCAAAGTTGCGAGTCGATTTGAGAAGCACATTGTCATCACAGTTAATCCTTGCTCTTCGGGTTACTAGTTGCCGGGGCCTTGTCGACCACGGCGTCTTGAGCGCCGTCCTTCGCAACGTCCTTCGCACACCGGAAGCCAAGGCTTCGCGTGGTTCGATCGCCAGCCAGACTGGAGCGCATCGCGTATCGCATGAACGCCGCATAGTCTTCGGGGCGCGCCGCACCAACCGCCCCCGCACCGCAGAACAAACCACGCTGCAGGTCGGTATCGGAGCGCCCGTCACCTGTGACCATCGCCGAGGAAAAGTCATCGACCCATTCCCAGACCAGGCCATACATGTCGCGCACGCCATTCGAACTGACACTGCCACTGCCGATCGGGTTGGGCTGGCCACCCGCCGGTCTGCCATACCATTGCAGAGCGGTCTTGCTCGGGGACCCGCCATCGCGGAGCGGCTGCGCAGCGGCCAACTCCCACTCGGCAACGGTTGGCAAGCGGCGACCACGCCACTTGCAATACGCGCGAGCAGCAAACCACGAAACACCGGTCACTGGCAAATCCAGCTGTCCCGGGCCGGGATCGAGATCTCCGGCCCATAAGGCCAAGTAGCCGAGATCGGCAAACAATCGCGGGATTCGGCTGCGACGCCACTTCGGCACGGCGTGCACGAAGGCCAGATATTGGCCGATGCTGACCGGTGTCACCTCCAGTTGGAACGCGGCGACGGGCACGTTCTTGGCCGCATCCTTGCCGGGGAATAGCGGTTCGTAGTCGCCGCCGGAGATCGGCAACAACTGGCTCGCGCCGGGGTCCTCGATGATCGGTGCTCCTTGCGTCGCCGCGGTCGAGACTTCCGGCCCCTTCGCAACCGGCTGCGCACCCGGCTGCGCACCTTGCTGCGCACCTGGCTGCGCACCTTGCTGCTCAACTGGCACTCGGGCACACGCGGCGCCGAGGGCCAGGCAAGCAAAGATCAGGTAGTAGCGCGGCGATAGCATGATGAAGGAATCCGCAGGGACGATTACTGACCCATGGTTGCGCGCACGGCAGCCACTTCTTCGAGAGTCACCACCTCGGCCTTGTTGCCCCATGTGTTCATCACGTAGCTGAACACGTTGGCGAGCTCATCGTCGGTCAAAGCCATCGCTGGCATGATGCCATTGAACTCCTTGCCGTTGACCGTGATCGGGCCTTGCAAGCCCGCGAGTACGCCGCGGATCGCGCGGGCGCGATCGGCCATCAGGTAGTCCGATTTGGCCAGTGGCGGGAATGCTGGCGGCACGCCGAGACCAGTCTTCTGGTGGCACGCGAAGCAGACCGACTCGTAGAGGCGTTTGCCAAGCGCGATGCGCTGATCCAGCGAGCGGGTCGCAGGAACCGCCAGCGCTTCCGAACCACTCGGGCGAGGAACCGTCTGAACTGCGCCACCTTCCGGGTGGTAGATGCCTTCCTGCTGCGTGCCTGAGTAGACACCCGTCACCGGCTCGCCCACTACCTTGAGGATGCCGAGGGCGCCCTTGTTGAACGTGCGGAAGATCGAGTGGTCGACCAGAATGTAGTCGGCCGGCGTATCGATCTTGAACTCAACCACCGCCGTGCCACCCGCCGGAATCAGCGTCGTCTGCACATTGTGGTTCTCGAAGTCGCCGCCTTCGGCGCGCACCGTATCGAAGATCTCCCCAATGACGTGAAAGCTCGAGACGAGGTTGGGGCCACCGTTGCCGACGAACAGTCGCACGGTCTCGCCCACGTTGGCCGAGAGCGCGCTATCGCCAGTCAGAGCGCCAACGCTACCGTTGAACAGAACGTAGTCCGCGTCTTCGCGAAGAGCCTTCTCCATGGAGAACGGTTGGTAGCCAGCTTCGCCGTTTGCCCCTTCCGTGTAGAAGTCGCCCTGGCAGACGTAGAACTCCTTATCGACCTTGGGCAGACCCTCGCGCGGCTCGACCAAGATCATGCCATACATGCCGTTGGCAATGTGCATGCCGACTGGCGCAGTCGCGCAGTGGTAGATGAACAGACCGCGGTTCAAGCAGCGGAACGAGAACGTCGCCGAGTGGCCGGGGGCGACGAACGACGCCGAGGCACCGCCACCTTGACCGGTGACGGCGTGCAAGTCGATGTTGTGGGGAAGCCTGTTGTCCGGGTGGTTGGCGAGCGTGAACTCGACCAAGTCGCCTTCCCGCACGCGGATGAAGCTGCCAGGTACCGTGCCGCCAAAGGTCCAGAAGGTGTAGTCCACGCCTTCCGAGATCGGCGCCGTGAACTCCTTGACCTCAAGCTGCACCTTGACCTTGGTGGCGTTCTTGCGGGTGATCGGCGGCGGCACGCTTGGCGGCGCCGTCAAGACGGCGACTTCTTCGCCGACGATAGGCTCGTCGATCGGAGCAACCAACTTGGCCACGCGTTTCGAGGCCTGGCCACCTGCGTCGCCGCCCTTGGAACAAGCGGACGACAAGACGAGGACGGTGCAGCAAGCTAGGGATGAGATCTGTTTGACGTTCATTGTGGACCCACGTATCTGGAATAGGTTCCCTTCAAGAACCCCACTCTGCAACCATAACTTCTGCGTCGAAGTGCTTACTGGCACAGGACTAGGTGCGCACTCCAATTCACACCGCGCGACACCCGGGACTTGCACTTCTCGCCACACACACCACAATCTGCTTGTGCTCCTGTCGCAAACTGCCATCTACGCGCTTCGCTGTCTGGCCATCCTGATCACGCTGGAGCCTGGCGAGAGACTCACGGGCAAAACCCTCAGTGAACGCACCGATGTGCCGCACGACTACCTCAACAAAGTCATGCGGCAACTTGGTCAGGCCGGAATTGTTCGGGCCGTGCGCGGCAATAGCGGCGGGTTTTCGATGAACCGCCCCTCACACAAGGTGCGCATCGCCGACGTGCTGAACGCCGTCGACATGCAGCTGGATCTGGGTAAGTGCGCGTTCTCGACGGGGAATTGCGTCGCCGCTGCACCCTGCGCTCTGCACGCAATCTGGAGCAGTCTGCAGGGGCGTGTTGGCGCCTGGGCCGAGGACACCAAGCTGTCCGACATCGACAAGACTTCGCACTCCTAGGCAGCCGGCTTAGCACTAAGGCTCCGAAATCGCGCGACCGGTCCCGGCTTGCACCCATACCGGATCTCGCTGTCCAGAATGGTCTGGGCAGGACACACCCCCAGGAGTCGTTCCGTGCTCTCCAAGTCAGCCGCCCGTCGGTTCTTTGTCATAGGCACCGTGCTGTGCTTCGGCGCCTTCATTCTGCTCACCCTAGACACCCTCAGGCGCATCCCCATGCAGACCAACCAGGCCGAGATGAACGAATCCGTCATCCGCGGCAAGCATCTGTGGGACGTCAAGAACTGCATGGGATGCCACACCCTGCTCGGCGAAGGTGCCTACTACGCCCCCGAATTGACGCGCGTCTACGAACGGCGCGGACCGGACTTCATCGCCGCGATGCTGCGCGACCCAGAAGCCATGTATCCAGGCCAACGCCGCATGGAGAACTACGGCTTCAACGAGGAGGAGATCACGGACCTGACCGCGTTCCTGGAATGGATCGGCACGATCGACCTGAATGGCTTCCCTGCAAAACCGGACCTCGGACAGATCAGTGTCTCTTCGACGACCGGCGAATCCGTGGCTGCCGAAAGCAACCGCCCGAAGGTCTTCAACCAACTGTGCATCGCGTGCCACGCCCTCGAAGGGCAGGGCGGACAGGTTGGGCCCGCGCTCGACGGCGTCGGCTCACGCCTCGAAGCCGACTTCATCAAGAAGTGGCTGACCGATCCACTGGCGGTCAAGGCTGATAGCAAGATGCCAAAGCTGCCTTTGGATGAAGAGACGATCGTCGAGCTGGTCGCGTTCCTGAAGGAACTCAAGGAGAAGAAGTAGAACGATGAAATACGAATCCCAAAGGATCGCGTGGTGGTTCTTCGCAACCAGCATGCTGCTGCTCTGCCTGCAAATCGTCTATGGCTTCATCATGGGCTTCGCCCACATGGGCATGGATGGTCTGCATGACTACATCCCGTTTCATGTAGCGCGAGCCACCCACACCAACTTGTTGGTCGTGTGGTTGCTGTGCGGCTTCATGGGCGCGGCCTACTACATCATCCCGGAAGAAGTCGGGCGCGAACTGTGGAGCCTCAAGCTGGCTCGCTGGCAACTGGGTTCGCTCGTGCTCGTCGGCGTGGTCGCAATCGTCGGCTTCCACTTCCAATGGTGGGAAGGCCGCAAGTTCCTCGAGATCCCGCGACCACTCGACTGGCTCGTCGTGGTCAACGTTCTCGCGTTCATACTCAACCTGTCGTTAACGATGTGGAAGAGTCCGCGCATGACGACGACCAGCTGCGTGCTGTTCTTCGGCTTGCTGATGTCGGCGCTGCTCTACCTGCCCGGCATGATCAACACCGACCACCAGACGCTCGACAGCTACTGGCGTTGGTGGGTCGTGCACCTGTGGGTCGAAGGCGTGTGGGAACTGATCATGGGTGGCATCATGTCGTTCTTGCTGATCAAACTCACCGGTGTCGACCGCGAGATCATCGAGAAGTGGCTCTACGTGATCGTCGGCCTGACCTTCTTGTCCGGCATCCTCGGCACAGGTCACCACTACTACTACATCGGCACGCCCCGCTACTGGCTGATGATCGGTGGCATCTTCAGTGCGCTGGAACCACTGGCGTTCCTCGGCATGGCGATCTACGCCATCACCATGGCGCGGCGTGGCGGTCGCTCGCATCCAAACAAGAATGCGCTCGCGTGGACCATCGGGTGTTCGATCATGTCGTTCGTTGGCGCTGGCTTCCTTGGCTTCGCGCACACGTTGCCGGCAGTCAACATGTATACGCACGGCACGCTGGTCACGGCGATGCACGGCCACATGGCCTTCTGGGGCGCATACGCCATGCTCGTGTTCGCGATCATCGCCTACGCGCTGCCGCAGATGACCGGGCGCAAGCTCTACGACACGCCGCTGGCTTCGTTTGCGTTCTGGACCTCGAACATCGGCATGATCTGCATGACGCTCGCGTTTGCAGTAGCCGGCATCGCGCAGGTCTACCTCGAACGCCGCATGGGCATGGACTTCCTGACCGTGCAGAAGGAAGTCGAGATGCACTTCATTGGCGTCGTGCTCGGCGCAACCTTGCTCGCAATCGGCATCGGCGCCTACGTCTTGCAGTTCATTCGCTACGGCAAGCCGGTTGGCGAACTGCAGACCGGCCCGGACACCGACGACGACGCAGACGCCCCAGCAGGCGCGGTTGAGGCCATGCAATGAGCCAACCGGCGACTACTGACGAGCGAACGGCGCCGTACTACCGCCCGGTTGGCCGGGAGGTCGAGGTGCTGCACGCGGCGGCGCGCATGAAACTGCCGGTGATGCTGAAAGGCCCCACCGGCTGTGGCAAGACGCGCTTCGTGGAAGCGATGGCGGCAGAACTCAAGCGCCCGCTCGTCAGTATCGCCTGCAACGAAGAGACGTCGTCTGTCGACTTGTGTGGGCGACACCTCGTGATCGGCGGCGACACCGTTTGGCAGGACGGCCCAGCAGTGCAGGCCGCACGCGATGGCGCCGTCTTGTATCTCGATGAGATCGCCGAGGCCCGCGCCGACGTGCTGACCGTCGTGCACCCGCTGTCTGATCACCGGCGTCAGATGTTCCTCGACCGCCGCAACGAGATCGTCACCGCAGCGCCCGACTTCTTGCTGATCGTGTCCTTCAATCCGGGCTACCAGGGCGCCATGAAGGAGATGAAGCCGTCGACGCGGCAACGCTTCGTCACCATCGCGTTCGATTGGCCGGAGCCTGCCGTCGAAGCAGAGATCGTCGCCAGGGAAGGCAACGTCGAACCGGCAATCGCCAAACGACTGGTCGCCTTCGCAGGCAAGGTTCGAGCCCTGCCGGAGTTGGCCCTGGAAGAAACCGTCTCGACTCGGCTGCTGGTTTCGGCCGCCCACTTGATCAACGCGGGCTTGAAGCCGCGACTTGCATGTGACGTCGCCATTGTCGAGCCGCTGGCCGACGACCGAGACGTTACGGGTGCCCTTCGCGACGCCGTCGCACTCGCCTTCTAGATCGCGCCATGGGACTCGACGAATCACTGTTCCACCGCGTTCATCGCTGGTGGACAGCGACACGTCGCAAGAAGGCGCAGGCCAACGAATTCGACCTGCAGCCGCGCGAACCACGCTTCGCCCGATTGTTGACCCTGCTGCTCGGCGAACCGGTCGAGCTGGTGATCGGCGACGGCCGCACCCGCCTCAACGACCGGGTGGTGCTGCCCGCCACGATGCCGCTTGGCTCGAAGCCCGGAGACGTCGAAGCGGTTCTGACACTGCAACTCGCGCTGACCGCAGCGGCATGGAACCTCGCGCCGTGTGATTCCCGCTTCGCGCCGTTCGAGCAACCGGCGCGCCCCGAGCAAGAGGACTCAGAGATGCAAGCTGCCTTGCCGCGCATGCTGGCTTGGCTGGACGACGAGTGGCCCGCCGTTCGCGAGCTGATCCCAATCGCCGAGCGCTACATCGCCCATCTGCGGCCACACTTCGGCAATCACGAGAGCGCCGGGCTGCAAGCCAGACTGACGACCTACGGTTACTTGCCGCTGCGTGCATTGGCCGACAATCCAGTCCAAGAGGTGCGTGAAGAAGCCAGCGCTGACTCCTTGCCGACTGGCACGGAACGACAACGCAAGCGCCGGGGCGACGTCGAGGTCGTCGAAACCAAAGAATCTGACGAGAGCAACAACCCGTTGGCCCACGTCTTCGAAAAGGTCCGCACCGCCGAGGAGCACACCGGCGGCAACCGTTCCATCGACGGCAGCGACGAGCTCGACCAACAAATGGAAGCGCTGGACGACATCGACCTCAGTCGGGTTGTGCGCAGCCGCACCAAGACCGCATCCGTGCTGCGCGCCGACATCGACTTCGTGACCGCGACGGGCGACCTGGTCGACACCGGCCCGAAACCCACCGAGGTCTTTGCCTACGACGAGTGGGACGAACGCATGCGTCGCTACCTGCCGGAGTGGTGCGCCGTCGGCGAAGCGATCGCGCCCGCCGCCCCCCCTGATTGCTACGCGCCCCAAGTTGCGGCGATGAAGCAAAGTCACTTCGCCAGCATTCGCCGGATTCGCGCCGAGTTCGCTCGCCTGCTGCGCGGCAACGTGCTGCTGCCTCGGCAAGCGATCGGCTCCGACATCGACGTCGACGCCGTCGTCGACCGGCACGGCGACTTGCGGGCGGCACAGCAGTCGGGCGCAGCAATCGGGGAAGCGCGCCTCTACGTCGCCCGCCGTCCAGCCGCACACGAAGTCGCGGTAACCATCCTGTTCGACCGCAGCCTATCGAGCGACTCGTGGGTCAACGGCCGCCGCGTGCTCGACCTGACCAGACAATCGATGGTGCTGCTTGCCGAAGCGCTCACAGGCGTGCCGCTGCCGGTCTCGGTCGCAGCATTTTGCAGCCACACCCGCCGCGATTGCCGCTTCGATGTGATCAAGGGCTTCCGCGAACCGTGGGCCAGAATGGCGCCACGCCTGTTCGACCTCGAACCCGACGGCTACACCCGCATCGGCCCCGCCGTCCGGCACGCCACCCACCGACTGAGCGAACAGCCTGCCCGGCGACGACTGCTCCTGATCGTCAGCGACTGCAAGCCAGTCGACTACGACCACTACGAAGGTCGCCGCGGTATCGGCGATGTGCGACAAGCCGTCCGCGAGGCGCGACGCGCTGGGACTCGAACCTTGGCGCTGGCCATCGATGCCCAGGCCAGCAACCACTTGGCCCAGATGTTCGGCCCACGCGGCTTCCGGATCCTGCCCGATGTGCAATCCCTAACCCGCGCCATGGCAAAACTGCACGAACACATGATGCGCAGCTGACGGCCCTGAGACCCGACACCGGGAATC